>Ga0163217_1017065_pt1 | contig 13737 bp, 18 predicted proteins | sample SynspAceP_FD_185933 | JGI IMG/M metagenome (GOLD analysis project Ga0163217, IMG submission 185933) | Saline lake microbial communities from Ace Lake in Antarctica - Synechococcus sp. Ace-P (PacBio error correction) | ecosystem: Environmental > Aquatic > Non-marine Saline and Alkaline > Saline ... | reverse complement strand
GAGCTGACGGCCTCGGCCGCATCGCGGGCGCGGCGCCGTTTCGCCGAAGCGTTCCGAGCTCCTGCTGCTGGCCGTCAGGGCCTGCGTCGCTACCTGTTATTCCTGTTAGTGTTGGGGTGGGCGCCACTGGCCAGTGCGCTTCGCCCCAGCGCCCACGGCCTGCAGGCAGGCCGTGCTCCTCGCTGGCGAGGCCGTCCAGTTGTTGGCAACCGCTCCTGGCCAGGGAGCGCTCCGCGCCGGCCTGCAGCAAGGTGTCGGCGCTGCAAGGCGGGTTTCGCTGAGCAGCCGCGTCGCTGCTTCAAGTCGTGCTGCAGTCCCTCTCAGCGGTCGCTGGTCTTGCCGACGCCTGGGCCCCCGGCCGCCTCGGCCTGAAGCGCTGCGAGGCTCCGCTGTTCAGGGAGGTCAGCAGCTGCGGCGGTGGCCTGGCCTGGTGTGTGGGTCGGCCCCCAGGGCCGTTTGGGTCTGGTTGACCCGTTTTCCTGGAGCTGGAGCTGGCGCTGCAGCTGGGGGCCAAGGGCCCGCTGGGCGCCCCCAGTTCGGCGCTGACGGGCGGCCTTGGCGCTGCTGGTGCTCCGCAAAACAGGGCCGCAGCTGCTGTCGAGGTTGCCCGCCCCAGCTCGTTTTCTCACGCCGCCCGGCAGGCCACCAGGCTCTCGCCAAGTTCGGAGCAGAACCGTCGCCGCAGGCGGTTCGGCCTCGTCGTGGTTCGGAAGCTGCGCCCGAAGCTGAGGCTGGCCGCGCCGCTTCTGCAGGCTGCCGCCGGTCATATCGCGCCGCTGCGGCTCCAGCAGATTCGCCATCGGGGTGGACGGCGCGGCAGCGCGGCCCAGTTCGACGTCGGGCGCTGGCCAGGTCTTCAAAGACCAGAGGTGTCGCGAAGACGTAGCGGAACACAGTCGAGCGTAGATGGGCTCCAAAGCGATCAGCTCCACGCGCGCGGCGCCACCCAGTCGCCACTCCCACCAGCGGCTGTGCGCCCCTGGCCCCGCTCCAGGGCCGGCTCCAGCCGTGCCGCTTTTGCCGCCCTGGAGCTTGCGCTGCCGCGATTTGTTGAGCGGCAGGAAGGTGAGCGGCCGGCCGGCGGGCCTTGAGCAGTTCAATCGCCTGGGCGGCGATCGTCGGCATCGGACCACCACCTGGCCGAGGCCGGGCCGCCGGCGGCCACCTCAAGGGCCAGCCGCAGCCGGCTCCTCACTCCCCAGCTGGAGCACCGGTCCGTGCAGGCACCCAGGCCCCGACTCCAGCAGCAACCCGCAAGGGCGCGTTGCGCCGGCTGCCTGCAGGGGTTTTCGCGGCGGTTTCAGATCCGGCGATCTCCCGACTCCAGGCCACCTGTTCCTTTGCTCCAACCGGGGTGCGGGTGAGTCTGCTTGCAGGCCAGGGCTTCGGCGAGGTCCTGGGCTGGCCGCTGCTCGCTGCTCAAGCTCCTGCTTAGGCAACTGCCGGCCTCCGACTCCAACGCCAGCAGCTTTGTGTTGGTCCTTGCTGAATCGCTTGCTGCCCCTGCGCCAGTTCGGCGCCCAGTTCCTGGAGTCTTTGCTGCTGCTGGCGCCAGGCGTTCGTCGAGTTGCTGCTGCTCAGGCGAGCAGGAGGCCGATGCGGGCCTGCAGGGCTGACGCTGCTGGCCGCGCTGTTGTTCCGCTTTCGAGCCAGCTGCCGGAGCGGTCGGCCATTCTCGCCGAGGCGGGCGGCGGTATGAGAGCTCCACGGCCGCTTCGGCGCTGGAGCAGGCCTGACCGGCTTTGCTCCAGCTTGCTCGTCATCGTTGGCGTCGGTGTCTTGCTTGGGAGCTGGCCCCGGCGGCCAGCTCGCCCTGTTGCGACACAAGGGGCCCGCGCTGCAGCTGCAGTTGCTCGCAGCGTTTGCTATGGCGCTCGGGCCTGGCGCCGTTAACTTTCGCGGCGCTGGCCTCGAAGCCCGGCAGGTTCCCGCCTGGACTGCCAGGGCAGGACTGTTCTTCCCCCAGGGCCTTCCACTACGGCTGCAGCGCTTCGACGCTTTGGCCGCCAGCCAGGGCCAGCTTGGGCCGCTGGCGGACGGCCGAAGCAATCACCTCTTGCTGAAGTCCGAGGCGCTTGTTGGCGGCTGGTCAGGCGCAAGCTGCTGGCCGAGCCTTGCTCGTAGGCCGAGCCACCCTGGAGCTGGAAGGCGCCCCGTCCTGGTGGCGCTGACGCAGCCTGGTAGTGCGTGCCTATGGGCGCAGTCCGCGCTCCAGTTTCTGGCGGCTGGCGAGCAGTTCCTGCTTCAACGATTAGTGCAAGACGCTCAGCTGGCGATCTTGAACTGTTCTCGAGCTTGGAGCGGGGTCGCTCGATGCGGGAATCGAACAGGGCGACACCGCGAGTTCGTCGATCAGGCCGCGACGATCACGGGACCCCATCGAGACGATGCGGGGTACATCCCCCTGCCATCAACAACGTTGCTGCCCTCGGGATCCACGGGGCGCAGAGCGGCGCAGCCTGAGCCCTGCACCTGCTGCAGGTTGCAAAGCACTCCGCGGCGCTGTAGCTGCTGCTGTAGGTTGCCACGTGGGGCGAGGCCAAGGCCGCCTGGTTGACACTCCATTCTTGTGGCGGGCCTGATCCAGGGCCCTTCGGCTGGAACATCAACGAACCTTCTTCGGCCGGGTCGGGATGCCAGTCGGCGAATCGAAGCGCACGGTGACTGGCGTTTCGGGACGCCTTGCCCCTGGCCGCACCATTTGGCCCGCTGTTGATCAGGTCGGCAGGCCTCTCGGCCCGCATTTTGCCACGGCTGTGGCCAGCCAGGCCCAGCAGAACAGAAACAGCATCGAGAAATAGTTGCTGTTTCCCTGACCCATTCGGCCCGGTCCACCACAGTGAGACGCTCCAGCTGGACGCCAGCGACCACGAAACGACTTTGAAGTGGTGAAGCTCGGAACGCTGATGATGTGAACCAATCAGGCTTCGTGCGCCGAGCGGGCTCCAATTTTAGCCGAACTGTGCAAGTGCTCAACCCCCTTCCCTAACCTGGGAAGGAAACAGAGAGGAAGTTAATCAACCACGCCAGTGGACGGAAACGACAGCCATCAACCACGACAGCTCGGAGCGGTTCGAAACCCTGATTCCCACGATCCAGCGCGAGTGGCCCCAGGTGTGGCACGCGAAAACCCTCGAGGCCCACCCGCGGCAGCTTACGACGGAACTCTTGTCTTCGATTGATTTCGATCAGACCGGCCGCACGCCAGCGGGTGTTGAGCCATCAGCTCAACGAGTTCTGAGGTGGCACGGCCCAGACCCGCCAGTGGCCCGATGGATCGGTCCCCTGGAGGATCCAGCTCGAGCAAGCTCTCGACGGATCTCAATACCAGCCTGCGCCCCGCATCGGAGAAGGCGGTGCGTGAGCGTACCCTGCTGGCCGTTGGCGTCGCTGCCGGCGTCGGCAATGATCATCGGCATGCTGCTCACCTCCGGGCGCGCGCTCGGCAATGGACGCCGGAAGCGCCAGAACCGGGGCGGGTCTTCAGCTCCGTGCGGAAGTGCGGCCGGGTTGAGCGGCAGGAGCCGGGTCACCGCCCTTGGTGACCTCGGTGATGGATCTGCACGTGCGACATCGGCCCTGCAGGAAAGCCCGACCAGCGAAAAGCGACGCCTGCCTGATCAGTGCGGGCATCCTGCTCGGCCGGTGGCCTCAGCGTTTCTAGTGCTTCGCCACGGGCTCGGGTCAGGCTGGCTTTTTTGCGTTGCGTCTGCGTTGCACCAGGGCACGTGGGCTGGGCCTGGATCCAGGCGGTAGCTGGCCGTGGTGGCCGGTGCATCTCGTTTATCGCCGGCTGATGACTGCGCATCCGGCGGCCAACTGCTCAAGGCCCTTACCTGCCCCAGACCCACCGCGCGGCACCTCAGCCGCACCACCAGGGCGATCTCGGGCGCTGAAGCCCCTGATTCAGCTTCAAGAGTGGCCAGCTGCAGGCCGCTCAGCGGAGTCGTACTTCAACCAGCGGCAATCAGATTATGCAACCGTTGCTCACCGGAATCCGGCGGCTCGCCTTTCATCCGCCAGGGCGCCGGTGAGTTCGGAGGTTGCCGCCCAGCAAGCCCACAGGGTCCCAGCCCGAGCGCGTTCTTTAGCCATGGCACGAGGCCGGCATTTAGGAAGGGCTTCGAGATCCTCACCGCCACCGAGCCGCTCGCCGTAGGGGCGGATTGCAGACGATTCAACCCCCGGGTTGGGCTGGCGGCCTGAAAAATGAGGCAGGTCGCCCGGTTGCAGATCCAGCCAGGGGGCCATCCCGGCCGCTTCGCGTTGCTGCGGGCCTTGCTCCAGGCACGGCAGATTCGCGCTCCATCCCCAAGCACCGGCGCCAAGGGGCTCTCCGCCGGGGGCGCTGCGGCAAGAGCCTGGGGCCGCCGCGCGTTCCGCACGCCAGCTTGGCCCATCGAAATCAGCCAGATGCCGCAGGGCCAGTACGCGGCCCAGGGCCCGGGGCACGCCCCAGGCGCGCAGGCCGGCCTCGATCAACAAGGTTGCCGGAAGCGCAGAGCGGATCGGCCAGGGGCACGCGGCCATCCAGCCGGTGAGCCGATCAGGCCGGCGGCAGGTTTTCTTCAGCGGCGCCAGGCCACGGCGGCCCGCCAAGCCGCGGCGATTGCAGGCTTGCCGGCCGAGCCACGAGGCTGGAGCACCGCTCCCGGCTGCGCTGAGTTGCAGGTTGCAGGCAGAGATCGGGAATGGGCCAGGTCGATTGAGGAACGCGTCACCCCAGCCGCTCCCGTTGCAGTCCGACCAAGGCGCCATTTTTGAGCTGCCAGCGCCGTGAATAGGGCTTGTGGCTGAGCCCACGGGGCGGTGCCACTCACCTCCACCCGAAAAGCTGCGTTGCGGCGGTAGCCACTGGTCCCAGTCGACGGCACGCTGCACCGCCGCATAGAGCTGCTCGGGGCCATGCAGGGGAAGCGGGCCAGCTCCCCAGCAGCCGGAAATGGCAACGGGCTGGCAGGTGGATTGCGGTAGAAGCCCGGCGCTTCGCAGCGGAAGGCGACGGCCGCGGCGCAACGCCGCACCATCCTCAGCGCCCAGGCCGGCCAGTTCGGCTGCTGCAGCTGCTCAAGACGGGAGGAAGGCGGCGATGCAGGCAAGCGGGGCGTGCATGGGAGGTCGGGGGGCGACGCTCAGCCGCTAGTTCGTTGTTGCCACCTTGGAGGTTGGCAACACCCGCCGCGCCAGCTGCCACAAATGAGGGGTCCAGTCCTCGGGCGGACTAGGTGACTCACACCGGGCTTCGGGACAGCGGTTTCGATTCGCTCAGCTCCACTTTCCACCTTCGGGGCGGAGTCTGAATTCAGGGGCTGGCAATGTTTCGACGGCAGTAATAATAGGAGGGTGACTGAAGGCTGCTCGGTAAGCAGCAAATCCGTAACACGCGAACAACATCGTTGCTTCTCCGTCATCCCGCCCTGTGGCGCACTGACTCCTTAGGGAGATGGGTAAGTCAGCCTTATCACCCAAATGGAACTCACGGGGGCTGGAAGGCCCCATTTTATTGTTGGACGGGGGCCTCCTCAAGCCAAACGCATCCTCAAAGCGCTTCGCTAGCGCACGTGAGGTCGAGCCTGCCTGGACCCACTGCCGTGGCCTGGCCGCACCAGCACGGCTGTTTTGCCGCTTCGAGGTTGCCATCCACGCTGGTGCCAGCCGGTGGATCGAGACCAGATGTCAAGCCCACGCAACCCGAAACGGTGTTGATCGTGCGCTCTTTGAAGCCCTGGCTGCTCAACGAAGGCGCAGTTGGCGAGCGGTCATCGGGACCGTGCCGACCCAAGCTGGCCTTGGAGGCTCACCTGCACCGACCGCATTGCACGAACAGGCTGGGCAGGGCGCTTGGGACCGGGCAGCTTTAGGTGTTTAAGCAGGAGAGGCGCCGGGCGGCAAAGGCTGCGGGGCGGCGAGAACCAACCGCGGCGGTGGCTGTGAACAGGGTGCGCAGAACGGTCAAAATGGGGAAGGCGGTGGGGGCCTCAACCTAAGCTGTTGGTTTAGACAGCTGTTGCTGTTCCGTGGCATTAGGCCGTTTGGAGAGGAAATTTACGGTGGACTGGCTGTGATCTGCCCGCCACCACCTGGCCATCGAAGTGAGATCCATACGATTACCGACTACTAAGTAGCACCACCTCAGGCAATCCCTACAAACTTCGCGCAACTCCCGCCGCTGGCCCCCTGGGTTCCTTCTGCCATTAGAAACAACATACACCCCAAGCCAGACCAGAAGCAGCAACGCCGAAAGCAAGGCCACGGATTGCGGTTGCCAATTGCTGGTTGCCCCAGGATTTTGGCCGGTTCGTTTGCGGGTGCTCAGCCTTGGAGCTTTGTGCGCTGGGGAAGGGCCGTTGGGACCGGCCGAGTGACAGGGCGAAGGAAGGAGCGCGGCGGCGAGCCAGCAGCTTGGGCAGGGGGGCTTTTTCATGTTGCCTTGTGGCGGCTTGGTTTCGCCCTGGTCAGAACGTCGGTGGGTTATTTGAGATCGCTGCAACCCCTGAGCCCCAAGTGTCAACATCAAACAACGGTTGCGTCGACTGCGCATGGTGGCCAGCCTCGCCGCGCTTTTCTCAAAAACCCTGGCGAGGCTCAACAGTGTCTTGGAGTGCTCCGGCAGCCTGCATGGCAGCCCTGTCCACCCAGATTGCAGCGTCCCACCTTGCTGGCCAACCCCGCATGGCGGCCCTGGTGGAAACGAACTGGCGACCGGACCCGGATCGATCATGCGCCCGGTGGCGGCCCTGCCCAGAGGGCAGCCTCGGCCGCCGCTATGCCGACCAGTTGGCAGAGGGCGGGACTGAGCCCGATAAAGCTGATCGGACCCCCAGCCCAATACCTCCACCCGGGCCCAGTACATCACCCATCGCTGGCGCGAAACCCACGACATCGTCCATTGTGCCACCGGCTTTGGCACGATGGGCCCCGGATGAACTGGGGCGCAGGCCTTCCAACCTGGCCCAGGTGCCGCTCCCCCCTTGCGTGCTGCTTGAATCTTTTGAGTGGCTGCTCAGCAGCGCTGCAGAACGACGGAACCACTTGAAACCCCTTGCTGCGGGCCCTGGCCGGGGTTTGAACTCGGCTCGGAAGCGCCTGCCTGATCCGCTTACAAGCCGAAGAGGCTGGGGAGCGGCCCATTGAGTTCCTGCGTCAGGCAGCTGGAGCTGCCAGTCAAGGCGTAACGCCGTGAAGCCACCTCCAGGACCTTGAGTTCCTCGATCTGTCAGCACCCACTATTCCTTCGGTTCGCCATCCAGCACCAGGTGGGGTAGGCCGTCACCGCGGCGGCAGGCAGCGCTTACGAACCGGCCTCGTCCAGGGCGCATATCCCCCCAAAAACCCCAATAGGGCAGGCGTTTCGGCCGGCTTCGGTGCGAAACAGATTGTCTTCTGAAAAAAGCAGTGGGGCACCACCAGGCTCCGTAGCAACACCCGCCCCACGCTCCCACCAGGTGATCCACCAGGGCGAGCTTGTTCGGCCGGTTGATGGGGTCAGTTGCCCTTGCCAGCCGGAAGCCGCTCCCGGCGCAGTGTTTTGGGCCGCTCGATCGCGGCGCCGCCCTTGGCCGACTGGAACCGGAAACCGGCCCAGCCAAGGCCAGCCCTAGTGGCGAGCAGTCGAGGGCCGCCACCCGTGCCAATCGGGGACTTTGCCCCCCGGCTGGGGCGCTGGCCACGAGCTGACAGGGTAGGAACGTTCGAGGGTTCTAGGGCAGCCGTACGGGCTTCGCCCTCCGCGTCCCCCCAAACAGCGCGCAGACTGGGAAACTGAATGGACATCTGCGACCTGCACCTGGAGTTTCGATGGGCCTGCCTCGCATGAGCGCCAATGGCTTTCGACGACTACTACTTTCAAGGTTCTCGGTAGTGGAGCGGGTGCGACGCGCGGGCGATCAAAGCGTTTCGTTTCGCCAAGCTGGCCCGTCAGTTTCATCCGGGGGTGAAATTCCGATGGACGCCGGCGCTGAAGCCAAGTTCAAAGCAGATTCAGCAGAGGCGTCGAAAGTTGCTGCTCAGATCCGGAGAAGCGACGCAAATACGAAGCAGTTCGGCCAGTACTGGAGCCAGATGGGTGGCGGTTCTTGTCGGCGGCGGCGCCCCCGGCTTCGATTGTCCGATTCGGCGTACGGCAACTTCGCGATTTCATCAACGACTGCTCGGCCGTTACGGTGGTCAAAGCGGGCAGTGCCGGCTTCTCAGGGCGCCCGGCGGCTTTCGGTTCTCCGGCGGCTGTTTCCCGGAGAGGGATCCCTCTGCTTCGGTGGCCGCGGGACGCACATACCGCGGCCCAACCTGAGATGCCGAAGCCACGATCACCTCAGCTTCGCCCGAGGCCTTCAACGGCTGTGAGCGTGCTCTGGCGAGTGAATGAGGAGCGGTGCAGGGGGGGTACCTGCGGGGTGAAAACGGCAGCGCCTGCGGCTCCAAGGGGCCAACGCGGCAACTCCAGCCCGGGCACCGGCCGCCGTGGTGATCTCACCTCAATCTGCGGCGGAAGACCATCCGTCTGGGAAGCTCGATGCGCGGAACCAGTTGAGCGCCGAGCTGCCGCTGAGGTCCTTGATGAGCTCGCCCTTCGGCGGCGAGGTGCGCGTCGCCACCCCTGATGGCTGGGGCCACCGTCAGGTGCCAGCGGGGGTGCCCTCGGCCGCAGCTTGCGCCTCAAGGGCAAAGGCTGGCCCTCAAAGACGGCCGCGGCGATCTCCTGCTCAGCCTCAGTCATTGAGCTGCACGGAACCGGTTCAGCCGAGGCCGAGCGCGGGACCTTGCATCGACCAAACGCGCCCGAAGCCCTCAGCCTTGACCACGGCTTGAGTGGATGAAGGGCCGCCAAGCTCTGAGCTGGCGGTGGGCTGGATTTCAGGCTTGGCGATGTATCATCATCGAGATGAATTATCTTGTTGATTTATCTTTTGCTCCAGCCTTTGGCTCCAGTTTTTGCTGAATGGAAACCCAGCCAAATGATGCTCTGGTTGATCATGACGAATGCCGGAAGATCTGCAACAATCCTGATCGAGCTTTACAGTGGGCTGATCCCTAAACTGCTTGGCATGGAGCTCATCAACGCCCGGCGTTCGATTTCTGCGCCGCACGCCGGCCCTGCGGGCCATGTGCGGTGAGTTTTCAGCTCAGCCAAGCTTGAACTTCATCTACCGTGTTTGTTCACGAGGCACCAGCAAACGATCCGATCGGGCGATGCCGGGCGCTTGCCGTTGGAGCCTTGATGGGTTGGTGGAAGGGAGGTGGGCCGGCCTGACTCGCATCCGCTGCGTGGTGCTCTTCCCGAAGTTGGCGATGGCCTCAAAAGCGAGGACGGTGCTGAGTGTTTCACAGAAGGCGGGCCTGATCCCCCGGGCGATTCGCCGGCTCAAGCTGGAGCACCGGCGTGGCGGTCATGGACCGACTTTGGCCCTCGACCCCTTACTCCGCGACGCATGACGGGCATCGTTCAATGCCGAAGGGATCGTGCCTTTAACGGACGAAACGTCTCACAGCTCTGCGTTTTCAGGCGGTTGGCCCAGGGCCCGCGCACGGCGCCGATCTGATCGGGCCCACGAAGCATGATGGATGGCCGGGTCGGAGCGATCCGCGAAGCGCTCGATTGAGGAGTTTCAGAGCGGTGGGGCACATCAGCTTACACGGTAAATACGCGCTCCGCTATTACGGCCCCTTCCGCGAAGCATCGATTTCAGCGCCTCAGCCCCCACCGCTCCAAGCCGATTCCCCACCGACAAATCCACCTACCAGATGGACCGGCCAAGGCCGCCGAAGCCCTAGATCGAAGCCCTCGCCTCGATGAGCAGGAGCGGTTCCGACATCTGATGGTCAAGCCAGGCCTGCCTACCCGAACATTCATCCATCGACTGCGCCAGGAAACGGAGCTAGCCGATCGCCGCCTACAAGGTGGCAGCGCGCGATGACGCGATGGTGAAGGCGGCGAGCGAGACGCGGCTGGATCGATGAGCGAGCGATCGTGTCGAAACCCTTGCTCTGCTTCCAAGCGGGCTGGGGGCCGATCTCATCCTCACGTACCACGCCTTGTGATGCCGCGGCCTGGTGGCGCGACGGGCTGGGGCCTGTCTTCCCCGCCCGAGGGCGCCCGCCGACCCAGAATGGAGGCACTTCAAAGCAAAACCGGATGGCGGTGCAGGACTGGGCACGATGGCCTGCGGGGGGAGGAAACTGCCGTGCCACGGCCTTCTATCAGGCCCTCGGCTCCAGGGTCAACCTGGGAAGCGACGACTGGACCTACTCCAATCCCCGAAAGCGGCGATGGGCGTCGCCCTGCTCGCCAAAGACCTTTACACCGCGCACGGACCCCCAAATTTCGCCTTTCACTTCTCAGACCGCGTGAGGTCGAGCTGATTCACGATCGCTGCAGGCCACCGCCACAGCGTCGGCCCGGTGGCATGGACCACCGCAGATGGCACGGCTTCGTTCTTACTTTTCGAGGATTCCAGAAGGCAACTGGCTGGATGTGCTCTACGAGCCCCCCACCGGGAATCGTCTCCAACCAACCTGCCTCAACAGATTGCTAACTAAACCAGGCTTGGTGTTGGCGATTCAGGGGCCGGCTTGAGCGGATCCGAGGCCGAAACCTGGCCCTGGCTGAGTGGCCGCGGCTGGCTGAGCATCTGGCCAGCTTCGCGAGACGGTTTTGCCGGTCGCAGCGTTTGCCGGTCCTGCCGCTGGCCGCGGACTTGCGCCCGCCGAAGGCAGCGGCGCCTGCTGGAAACCACCGAACTGCTCAGGCCTCGGATCGGCCTCATCGAGGGCGGACTGAGTTGTTCAGGGGCCTGTGATCTTGGCAGGGGCCCCCCAAACCCCCTCCATTTTTGCTTTGCGGCCTTTTTGCAGGAGGCAAAAAAAAGGCAGGCACCGCCTCGGGCGGAGGCGTTATTGGCGGTGGCCACCACCCTGGCCGGCGGGGCGCCGCTGCGGGCGCCAGATCGAAACCCCCAGCTGCGGCCGCCTGCACGGATCTCGTCCAGGAGATTGCGCAGCCAGCCAGAGCTGGGAGCAGCGCCTGCGCGTTCTGCTGAAGAGGGCGCTGGGTGGCGGGATCGGGCCTGCCCTTGCGCTTCCGCCGGTTGCGCAACAGTGGCCGCCGGGCCGCCTGCTACGGCGCGAAGCGGCTGAGGCAGTTGCTGCGGCGCTTGCGCGCCGCTGCTGCAAGGGGACAAGTCATCTCCGAGCGCAACGGCCGGCCGGGTGTGGCGGTGAATGAAAGCGGGGGCGGCGTCCGCTCAGCGGTCTGGTGCATGACACCTCGGCTTCTGGCAGCACGGTGTTCATGAACCCCAGGCTTATTCGCCCTGGGCAATCGCCTGCGCGAGTGGGAAGGCCAGGAGCGGGGCAGGCGAGCAAACGGGTGCTGGTCCGAAATCAGTGGAGCTTAGTGGCGCTGCGGCCGAGGCGCTGGGGCCCTTTTTCAGGAGGCTTGAGTCCAGCTGGGATGTTTCGGCTGGCCCGGGCGCGCTACGGGCTGGAGCTCGGCGGGCCGTGCTCGGGCCCGGAGCTCTCCGCGATCCCGCCTCCCCTGGCTGCTGACGGGCGCGCACCCCTTCTGCTTAGGCAGCAGCGGCCATTGCCGGCGGCCAGCGGTTGGTGCGGGGTGTTCACCGCCGCAGCGGGGCCCTGCGGGTGGTGGCGACTCACGGACCGAACACCGGCGGCAAAACGATGAGGGCATCAAGGAGCGTTCGGCCCCCCCCCCCCTCCAGGGCGGCCCTTGATGGCCCGCGCCGGTCTGTTCCTTCCTGCGCCTGGTACGCACGGCTGCCCCTGGTTGGCTCCTGGTGCTCGGCCGACATCGGCGATGAACAATCCTGCAGCGAACTCTCCACCTTCAGTGGAGCCAATGTGCGCCGATCGCCGCATCCTGCCGCCTGCCAGTGCCTCACTGCCGCAGGCCACAGGCAGGGCGGCCAGCTGGTGCTGCTCGATGAGGTGGGCGGCAGGCACCGATCCGGGGCGAGGGCGCGGCGCTGCGATCGCCCGTGTTGCGCATCTGCGGATCGGCCGGCTGACGCTGGCCACCACCCACTTCGGTGAAGTCAGGCGCTGAAATACGGCGATCCCCGCTTCGAGAAGCCTCGGTGGGCTTGATCTCGAGACTCTTTCTCGCCACCTCAGCTTGCAATGGGGCATCCCCGGCCGCAGAATGCCCTGGCGATCGCCGCCGCGCCTTGGGCTCTCCGGCGACGCCCATGCATTGCGTCTGCCACCGACCTGCTCGCGCCCCGCGGCGATGGTGAGGTCAACCAGGTGATCCGCGGCCTGGAGGATCAGCGGCGCCGCAGCAGGAGGCGCCGAGGGATGCCGCCGCCCTGTGGCCGCACCGGGAGCGTTGCATAGAGGAGTGCTGCAGCGCTGGCAGCAAGGCAACAGGAGCAGTCAGCGAGTGCAGGAAGCAGCGGCCGCAGGCGCATGGAGCTCTCGATCCGCTCGGGCAAAAAGAGGTGCGACGGCTGAATCACCGCCTGCGCCAGGGCCAGGGGCCGATGGCGAGAGGCAGGCAGGCCGGCAGCGGCTTCAAGCGGCTGGAGCACAAGCACGGCCCCAGCCCCGCGCCGCGGAAGCCAAACGGTTGGGCGGCCGGTTGGCTGGGAACGCTCCGTCTGCTCTCGCTTCGGCAAGGCGGCGGAGGTGCTTGGCGATCAGCCCCGGTGGCCGAACTCCGGTGCGCTTCTGCACGGTGCTGCGCCGTGACTGTGGAGCTCAGCGCCATCGAGAGCCTTCAGTGGCGAGAGCCGGCCCAGTGGATCCGCGGCGCCGAGGTGCAGATCCAGATGCCGCCAGCATCCGCCGCGTCCGAGGGCGGAGGTGCGCAACCGAGCGCAAAACACCGTTGATGTGCGCTGGCGCGGGGTCCATGAAGCGAGGCCGCCCGTGGAGGAAACGCTGCGTGGTGCCGGGGGTGGCCCCTGTCTGCGGTTGATCCATGGCATCGGCACCGGCAGCTCAAGCGGGGGCTGCGCCAAATGGCTGACACCCTGGCCCTGGGTCAGAGCGGGTCCAGCGACGCTGAAAAGGGCGATGGTGCGACCGGCTTGCAGCGTGGATCTGGGGGCCTAGGCCCCTTGAGACTTGGGCAGTTCCGGTTCCGCCGCCGCCTCGGGCCAGGCCCGCTGGCCTCCGCCCGGCAGGGGCAAGGCTTACCCCGGATGCATCGAAGAAGCGCCAGCCCGCCTGGTCGATCTTCCAGATGGGACGTGCTAGGCCAGGGCTCACTCGCTGGGAGGGGTCGCGCGCAACCGTGCACCAGGTTGTCACCACTCCAGCAGGCGGCAGCTGATCAGCGCTTCGTTTGCCGGGGCTTCAACGTTGCAGGGACCTCGGGCTTGGATGTTGCGGTTTGCGGCAGCGGGGGCGATTATTCGAGATTTTCTGGCCCGGCAGGGGCCCGCCCGAGTTGATTGCCCCTTTCGTAGGGCCCGGCCGCTTGGTGTAGTGGATCAGGGCCTGGCCGGCTGGCCCCTCCACAGGAGAAAGGCGGCCTTGGAGCCCAAAGCTGCACCTGGTCGCCACCCAACGCCAGCACGGGCAAGCAGGTTTTTCACTCGGCGGGCTGCCGATTTGAAAACTGGGGCACCGAAACAGATTCGGGGACGGGCCACTTGTAGAAGCTGCATCGGGCGTGCCGAGCTTGTGGGGAGCCCGTCCGGCGTTGAGCCACGGCGATGCGGTGGCCCATCGTTCATCGCCTCCACCTGGTGCGTGGGTGACGTAAGACTCTCTCTT
>Ga0163217_1104602_pt1 | contig 13739 bp, 16 predicted proteins | sample SynspAceP_FD_185933 | JGI IMG/M metagenome (GOLD analysis project Ga0163217, IMG submission 185933) | Saline lake microbial communities from Ace Lake in Antarctica - Synechococcus sp. Ace-P (PacBio error correction) | ecosystem: Environmental > Aquatic > Non-marine Saline and Alkaline > Saline ... | reverse complement strand
TTCTCGCCCGCCTTAAATGCCAGAAAATGGCCCGGCCGGGGCCCTGGGACCCGAATGGATGGCCCAGCATATCGTTGGTCCCCGCCGTGTGTCCACAGGCCCCGCCGGATCGATTCGGACCCGTCCGCGTTGGGTTCCTCCCCGGCCGGACAATTTCAAGCGCCGGTAATCCCCATGCTGGGCCCCGGCCCAGAGGGAGCTTTTGTGCCGCGGGTTGTATTCAGCGGAAAGAAGAACACTTTCCTTTCCTATTTATGCCCCAATGAGAGAGATCAAATTCTGAAAAATGTGAAACCCTGAAACGAATGAGTTTTCGACGTCGAGACAAGAAGATGTTCGATTGATGTCATTCACGAGAAGTGAACGCGACATACAAGCCACGACGCGTAGCGAGTGCAGACATGTGTTTCCCTCGCTCACGAGTTTGAGTTGGGCGTATTTGCGTGTTCGACTCTCTGAGTCGAGTATTGTTGTCCCCTTCAGGCGCGACGTCGGAGAGGTCAGGCTTGACTCACAGGTTTCAACCATCGGGCCTGCAGCGGGTCATCCCTCCAGTGGGCGTGCCGGCCGCATCGTATTTCCGTTCAGATAAGACAAGTGCCTTGCGAGTAGCAGAAGAATACCTCCAACCGCCCCGGTGAGAACCACCGCGTCGCCCGCCGTTCCCATTTGGGCCAGTTTTCGCAAGTCGAGAAATTCGTCGAGATTTCACGCCAAAGAACCGCTCGGCGCGGGCGATTCCCCTGACGTCTGAAATCCGGGTTTTGATAATCGAAACCGTACGTCGTCGCGAACTCGTCGATGGCTCGCCTTCACGAGGCCGCGCCGTTATCGGCCGGCGTACCTGCGTTGAGTCGTTACAACCCCCAGTGACCCAATAATCCATACCCAAAACCGGTGTGCCCGGCCGACCATGGTGTTGCCAGCCGGCCCACGAATGTTTCGGCCCTTGATAATCGGAGTCGATCTTCGTCGGTGCCAGCCTCTTGGTTTCGAGTGTCATCGATGGTGTACCGAATTCGCGCCGACAAGGCCGATTGTCGCCAATGGTCCCCCGTTGTCCGGCAGTAACGCGTCGACGCGACGCATTTTCCTCAGGTCGGTGCCTCCGTCAAGGCCGTAGCGCTCTCCGCGCCTCTGACACTCTTCTTGTAACCATCGAATCGATTGGTGGGCCGACATCCAATGGACCGTCCCGTCGACATCGCCCGAGCTGTTTCGAAGCGTCGGCAGCAACGGGCCAGATACCGACCGACCCGTACGGGTTCGCGCGCTTCACGCGACGTCCGGAAGAGCCACCAGAGTGAGGCAGGCCCGCGATCGTCGTGCGACGAGTCGGGCCTGCACAGCCCCATTAGAAGGATCTATTACAGCGCTCTGTGGAGGGTTACACCGATGAGAAATTAGGGATTTTTGGCACGAAGACAACGCCCGCGCACTAGCCTGCCAAAGGATGGTATCCGGATCGCACGAACACTCGCTTTGCCCAGACAATGAGACTCTCAACGGTTTGGCCGGCGTCGCAAAGTTTGCGACGCGTAGTCAAAGGCTGCACGAACGTGTTTTTTTGCTGCAGTGTTTCACCCGTGCCCGTGGACCGGGAATACGGTCGTTCCCGATTCGGAACGATTATCCAAACTCAATCTTCGCCAATCGCTCGCCGCAAGCGAGGTACCACCGTAAGAGGTCGACCTGCGTTTTTGCCAATGATGAGTCGGGACGCCTGCCCTACGGTTAGCAACGGCCAACAATCGCTGACGGACTTAAGTCGTGGTCGAAGTTCGCCAGACTTTTGCGAATAATTCCCGGCTCGCACCAAACTCTGCGAGTTTCGGCCCATACAACGAGCTTATCGGATCCGGCAGGTTAGCTAAAACGAAAGGGTTATGCCGTAATCAGTAGTGGACAAGAGTTAGGTAATGAATCCGATGCAGTTTGCTTATCAAATGAGCATTTCCCACATTCCGGCTGTTTTTTTCACCCCCCGCTTTACGCGGCACAGGGACAGAGAAGCGATATTCTTGCGTTTTACGACGTCTCGCTGCTGCGACCTCGTTTCGTTTCGGTTTTAGGGGCTTGTTCCGCATTCCGGAATCTCGCTATTTTGGGATCTTATTTTATGTCCGGTCACTATTTGAAAGTGGGTTCGCAAAATCCCATAACCCCTAGTTTTTGCTCCGGCCCCCCTAGCAAATTGAGCAGCGGATTGAAGATGTGAACCAAGCGCCGCATCGATGCTCCTACGACGCCCAAGTCGCTGAGAACGATTGCGGCGTTGGGCGGTTACGGACGGTGTCAGAAATGAGAGCCTACGCAAGATAAGTCTGCGAAAAAAAAACTCGACCGTTTTGGCGGGTCGAGCGTTTACGGACTAATGCATGGGATTTTTAGAATCCGCTTGATGACTTCTCTCGGACCCACGCGACGGCGAGCGGACCCCAAGAGTCCTTGAACGCGGGCTTGCGCACGCGTGCTTGGTTGAATGTTGCCGCGTTCCCCGCCAAGGTATACGTGACTGCTGGCCCGAGTTTCCCGCTTCGGATCCGAATCGGTAACGAACCTGACCGCTCCGTCACCCATCAACACGTGGAGCCACCTTGTGGCGACTCGAGAAGGTGGCCTGATGAGGTCACCGATGGCCGGCCACCGCCCGCCGGCGTCGGTTGCATAGAAGCACGAGTTCTGGTGGACACGGATCGTTGTGAACTGGAACCGAACGCTCGCATCGCATCATGCCAACGGGAATCCACGTCCCCCAAACCTGGCGTTGAGCACAACGGGTGTCGGAGGCCAGACGCTTGTGCCGCCATGGATTTCAGATCCGCTTCCATGAAAACTCGGGGCTTCAGAGGGCCAATTTTGCCGCTTCGCGGTCACGGCGGACGGCCGCCGAGGTCGGCAACGATCGTCCTTCGCGTCTCGGATGTCACCTAAATCGTCGCGAGTTTCGGGCGCCGCGATGATCGTATGGCCAGCCGTCGAGCGTGTAGCGGCTTTCATGCTCGTGTCAAAACGAAACATTACCTCGGTGGGCCGCGGTTGCGTATGGCGTCGCCGAATTTGGTGTCGGCCGTGTACGGGAAACGTCAACCTGTATTGTCGTTCGCTGAGGTTCGTTGACGTTCAGGTACGGATCTCGCGAAGCGCATACGACGAATACGCCCGTGCAAAGCTGCGTAGTTGGTTCGGGACCCCAGACGAAGGCATCCGAACCGGGAGACGCTCGGGCACCTGGAGCATCCGTACAAATTGTTCGCTGTAACGGTGCGGTTTTGCGCGTGTTCGTCGGGCGGGGGCGCATCGATGCGCAAGAGGCGGGTTGCGAATCAGATACGCATCGGAGTGAATCCGAGAGGATTTGCTGATTGAGTCATGTAATTTGGATTCGCGTGTTCCCGAGAACGCTTGCTGCTCAACGAACGGGATATCTATTTCCGGACCACACTCACAACCGGTGATTCGAAGTCCCGTCGGGTGACCCGCAATGACCAAAGGTCGCGTCACGCAATGGCGGTACGGTGCCACGGCCCCATGAATGGCCACTGGCTTCAAAGTCGGATCCTTGTGTGAACTTATTGGATCCAAGCCGATTTCGTCTTGAAGTTGTCTGCTGCAACTCACTGCGCCCGCCGCCGCTTTCACGCGCAGCTGAACGGCTGGCAGACAACAATTCCAATCAACAACACCAATGATGGCACCATCACCACCAAACAATTCTACTAGCGTGAAACCGCTAGAAATTACGTCTCTTCCATAACGCGACCCTTTTAAGATAATTCAATAAACAAGCATAAGATCGAGACACCTGAACAAGTCAGGTATTAATGACTGATAAAATCCTCGCTGTCAAGACAAGACGCGAAGAAAGGCTAAAACTGACCACCGGTGACGATCTCCGAGCCCACCGCAGTCCCGTTGGCGAGGACGCTGGTCCTTCTTTCGGAACTTCGTAAAAGCGAGACTGCGTCACCGTCGGGCACACCTTGTCTTCGAAACCCCACGAACTTGGATCAAAGTTCCCATTCGACAGGTGGATCTTTTGAAATTTGGAACCAGGAGTCGCGTACGGCCGGATCGCAAGCCGCTTCGGCGCCGTTCGACCGTCCCTCGGATAAAAGAACGTTGATCCGGGTGCTTCAACCGTTCTGCCGGATGGGCGTCGTAAAGACTCCTTCATCGGCCTTGAGCGACCCCAACCCCGCGGAATCCATGCTTGTTGCTCGCACGAAGATCGGTTACACTAGACCGTATACTGGGCGGGCTCCCCTGGTCAAAATTTACGTCCCGGACGTACCACGCCCCATACCGGATGGGTGGCTTGGTCCAGCCCCTTCCCCAGCCTGCGGGGCTTCCATCAACGCAAACCGTGCTCTGCCGCGGACTCCCCCCGACTCCGCATCCGCTTCTCTCATTGCCGTTCTAGACGTGCCGCGTTTTAAAAAACCGAATCGGAAGCAGCATGGCGACGTCTCATCGCATTTCGCTCTCAAACGATCGCTCCAGCTCAACCAACCGATGTGTTCGGCCGCGATCGATGAGAGACGAGAGCATCTCCCCACGCTTGGTTCATCCCATGACCTCAGCCACTAATCCGCCGCCGTTTGTTCCTATTCGGATCTTTTGGCCGATCGCTCGCCCTTGCCCGGGTTGTCGATCCGATTCAGAAGGCCGAGCTGTGGGATACCGTTCGGGCTCGGTTCATGCCGCACAAGGTCGCGGGGGCGCGCGGGTGCTCGCCGCGTTTGTGCCGTGGAACCTGTTCGGGCTTTTCAACCGAAACAATGTTTTCCCGAAAACCATCGCAAGGAATTCGAAGCAAAACCTCGATTCTGCTCCAAACCACTCGCCCGAACCGGGGCGACCGAAACTGTCCGCGCTCCTATCGCTGGTCGTCCGGGACTCAGCGGGTTACCGCGCGGGCGGCGAACGTTGCGGTTCGAGCACGTTCTCTGTCAGGCGTGCTCGCCAGGTCATGAATCGAAAAACCGACGCGAACGGCAACGTCAGCCATCGATCAAGTCATCCCCCGATGAGTCGGCAAGCCACACTCGGTTTGGCCTCGCTCACGCGTCGGTTCCGAGGCGCATCCACGGCGGGTGTCATTGTAGTCATGGACCAGATCCGGCGTCTCTGCGCTCTCGCGCCGAGGTCACCGGGACCGGGCGGAGTTGCTCGAAAAGGCTGCTTCTGTGACCGAGTCAACCAAGCACGCCGGCGCCCGAACGGTTCAAGTGCGAACTCATTGCCCACTGCCTCGATCCTGGATTCGATCACCGAAGAGGCCAGGCGATCTGATACCCAAACAGCGTCAATCGAGAGGACAAGGACAAAAACTCGACGAGGACTTCAGGTTCATTCCGTCGGACGTTGAGAAACAAACTCGAGCGTCCGCCGCCGTTGGGCGGATCAACGACAAACGACGCGCCGCTCGAAAGGACCGGCCGGACAGAGACACGGTCGAGGATCTGGCGCTCTGTGACGAAGACTGATCGCACTGGCCCTGCAAACCGATTCGACCCGCTGGCAACACTCAGAATCGTGGCAGCTTTCTGCCGCAAACAGTCTCCGGCACACGACGTTCGTACACAGCCTTTCCCACCACGGGAACAGACGAGAGCGAGTCATAAAACTCGTCACTTTGGAACTATCAACTCGAACATTCAACAATATTCCGACCCGGCTCGCTCGAAGTTCAGGACGGGGACAACTCGCTGCTCAGATGTCACCGCCGTCTCTTACGGTAGCGATGGGCAACGCAGTTCGCACACGAATTCGGACTTGCGATTCATCTGGCGGGTGGGGTTCACGGTCGCGGTGACTTCCAAAAAAAAAGTCGCCTTCGACGATTCAAAGTGCCACTGTGCTAACCTGTTTCTCGATATTCGCGCATCGCATGGGTCGTCGAGAAAGACGGTTCGGCACAGCACGGAACGTTCTCGTAGCCATTGCAGCGTTCTCGTTCATCAGCATCCTCTCATTGAACTCATCGGATCCTTGCGCGGGCAACGCGATTGGTTCGCAGGCCGTTTGCCTTGCTGCTCTGTTAATGGCAAGCGATTCGGGCAACTGCAACGAGCTGAGAAATCCGAACGCGACACGGCCGCGCAATAAGCCATTCGGACGCAAAAACGCTGGTTGCGCGATTTCCTCGGGACAGTATTGGTTTGCAATGCACGACCACCGCTTCGGCTGAAGGCGAACGGTGGTTTTGACCTCCCACGTCACTGCCCCTGACAATCACCCGCAGGCATCTTTCATGCCTGCCGATGAGATCCTTCTCGGTCACGCTGCCAATGATGATGTCCTCGCCCGAGGATCGCGCGATCAAACCCCAGCGCGAGGGAGGTTTGCACGTGCTCGCGGCCACTGCCGATGCCGGCGATCGCAACGAACACGAGAACAATTTGGAAACTCCGGGCGCGGAAAACGATTCATGCGCGTATCTCCAACCGCGCAATATGAAAACACGCTCGCACGCTTTTCAATCGGGGAGTCTGGTTCGACATCGTCGGTCTGACGGCGGATTTCCCAGGAAAATCGTTCAGCCACCCACTATGACACATCGGTGAGGCGTGGTGACGTCGGTTTTGCTGTTGTGATCTAACTTCCAAGCAGACGTTACGTATTCGTCCGATAATACGGCACTTCGAGCGATTAATTGACTCGGAGCCGAAAACTGGAGAAACGCGCAGGTAGGTATCCGTAGGCACTCTGCACCGGATAATTTTCAGACAGTACGAAGGAAACTGCTCCGGGTGCCACAATAGCTGTTTTCGACAAGATTCAGGTTCCTCTGTCTCTACGAAAAAACCCAACACGCTTATACCGCCAGGGCGGCTACGACATATCGAAGGACTTTCTTCAAGGCGTGCCGGTGTCGGGTGTAGAATCGACGGGCACGTGCAAGCGATGCACCGCGACACGCACTACGGACCCCAAATATCTTCCGCGTTCGATTTCTCCGAGCATTCAAATCGCCGTCGTCCCGGGGCGACGTGACCAAGGGGAACATCCAGCTACCCCGCAAGACAGATCAAAACCGCATGTCGTCGAAACAGGCGATTCGTGCCCGATGACCACGAGGGTGTGAGCTTTCACGCGTCTGCTCGGAGGCCGGGACAAACCGCCACGATCATTTCCCCAACGGCCCCTACGAATCGCTGGGCCCGCGTCCGGTGATCGAAAAGCGAAACAAACGAGTACAAGAGGATCGAATTCAAGAAACCGGACAGCCGGCGTCCGGCCTGTGCAAAACTCCCCGTGAACGGAGCCTTGCCACATCATCAGCATTGGCGAAAATCAAAAGGTACGACCGGCTCGCAGGAAGACCTCGTGGCGGCCGGGGCATGCGTTAGGCGGGCTCCACGAACGACACTCGCCCGTCTCGCGGTAGCGACGGATCTCCAGCCGACCGGGCGGATGCGAACAACTGTTCGCCTTCCCGCCACGGCGAGCTCCGGGACGAACGCTGCGATGAATCCGGACCAACACAAGATCGAATCGTTCTACGAGCAAAGCGAGTCTCGAGCTGAAGCCCTCTCCTCGGCGAAGGCGGCACGTCGGACGACGGCTCAAGGAGTGCTTCTCTAGTTCCCTCGTTTCCTCTACCTCAGCGAGAATCACGCCAGTGAGGAAGAAACCACGCTGACGTCGTCGATGTGGCTCGCGTTTGTCCTACGCAGGTTGGGTGCCGGGCTCGCCCGGCCGATTGAAGACTGATCACGGCGCCGCTCGGGCGAAAGCGGAATCAAAACCGAGGAGCTGGAAGCAAGTCAACGTTACTCGAGGACGCGAACGGCTCCGACGGCCTCGTCTAGAAAGGATTCCTCGGACCAGTGGTTGAACCTTCCGGCGGATATCTCGGCCAACCTGCCACCGCCCGCAAAGCCGATTGCCGGCAATACTACGGCCCGACGACACTCTTGCCCCGAGCCTCGATTTTGAAGCAGAGGAAAGCCGTTCTGTTCCTTTCCGCAACATAGCTCGTATCACAACGGTCAGCCGTGAACCGATCTTCCTCGACGCGATAGGGTATACCTGGCGTACAAAAAAATTCTCTCCAAAACTTTATCGCCTCTCCGCCGCGAGACGCTTGCGTTGGCCGACGGATTCAGCGTGTGGAACTAGCAGCGAGCGATCATCGAGGCGAGTTCTCGGCATGGCGGCGCTGCTCACCGTTAGCGCCAACGGAGTCGACACGTCACCAGGTGACGCGAGCGTTTGGGTACTCGAAAAACATTCCTCGCATCGCTGCCGCCCCGCCGCCAGACGAAGCTTACGCGATCGAAAGCGTAGTCAGTTGGCGCAAGAAGCGCTATCTGGAGAATACTCGCAAAACATCAGCCCAGGCCCCCAAATTGCACGTCTGCACGCGCAGTATACGAATCGCTCGGTTTTGCGTTGCGCAAACCATTTGACCGCATCGGGGCCGTCTGACGACGACGTAATGCCCAAAGCAAAGCGAACAAACGGAAGAATCGGCTCGAAAACTCGACCCCCCGTCGGGTCAACTCGCCCCCAGCGGTGAAGACCTCGCTGCACCTTTCAGCCGAGTCTGAAAAGGCGTTTTATTGGAAGCGCCTCGCGATTCACTCCTCGCCCGTACCACTTGATACGTGGAAAAAAAACTGCTCACCTTATCGCCACCGATCGGATGACCGAGGCCGCATACAATACCGAAGTTCGATGATATCCTCGTCGAGTTCTCAAGGCGACAACGGCGGATGCGAACGATGGTCACCGAGGTGCTCACCAGCGAAATTTCCGCTCACCGCTAACCTACCGTTCGAACGCGTTCGGTATTAAAAACGCAGAGGATTCGCAAAGAGCGGCAGAGAAACCGCAGCATTTCTGGCAACCGTCACGTTCGCACGTCGGCTGAATTCTCGGGCGGAATCTGTGATCGCCAGGATGCCGACAGGGAACCCAAGTCAATCATGCTCGAATTGGGCTCTGCGCTCTTTGCGCCCTCTGCTTCGAAGTCACTTTCGGCTTTTTAACGCAGAGATCGCAAAGACGCAGAGAACGCAGAGTTTCTGGCCGTCCACGTGGTGTGCAATCGGGGATCTTGATCGCTCACGGATTGCCGACGGCAACCAAGGTCCAATCATGCTTCGAATTGCTCTGACTCGCATCTCTGCGTCTTCGCGCCTCTGCGCTCTCGAATCACTGCCGGTGCTTAACGCAGAGATCGCAAAGACGAAGAGAACGCAGTAGTTTCTGGCTCACGTGAACGTGGTGAATCGGCTGATCTTGATCGCTCAGGATGCCGACAGGAACGCAAGTCAATCTATGCTCGAACTTGCTCTGGCACCTCTGCGTCTTCCCGCCCTCTGCGTTCGAATCAACTCTGGTTTTTAACGCAGAGACTCGCGAGGATGGGCGCAGAGAACCCGCAGAGTTTTGGACCGTCACGTGGAGTGGGTGAACTCGCGGCGCGCATCTTGACCTCGCTCAGCAGGATGCCGACCGAGCACAGTGCCAAATCATGCTCGAGATTGCCTTTCCCGTCTGTCGCGCCCTTCTGCGCGTTCGAATCACCTCCGGTTTATAACGCGAGATCGCAAAGACGCAGAGAGAACTCGCAGAGTTTCTGGCCGTCTGTGAGTGGTGAACGGTGGGATCTTGATCGTCTCAGGATGCCGACACGACACACAGTCAATCATGCTCTCGAGATATGCGTCTGCAGTCTTTCGCGCCTCTTGCGTTTCGAATCCTACTGGTTTTAACGCTGAGATTCGGCTCATTAGACGCAGAGAAACCGCAGAGTTTCTGGCCGTCATGTGGTGGTGGACGTGTCGGTGCTGGATCTTCATCGCTCTAGGATGCCGGAACACGACCCCAAGTCAATCGGAGCTGAATTGCTCTGCGTCTTCGCGACCGGCTCTGCGTTCGAATCACTCCGTTCAACCAGAGACTCGCAGATAAGACTGCAGAGAACCGCAGAGCTTCTTCTGCCGTCAACGTGAGTGGGAATCGGGGACTTGATCGGCTCAGGATGCGCGCACACGAACCCAAGTCAAATAATGCCCGAATTGCTCTGCGATCACCTCTGCGTCTTTGCGCCTCTGCGTTCGAGACTATCACTTCGTGTGTGTTAGAGCGCAGAGATCGCAAGAGACCGGCGACGAGCACCGCAGAGTTTCGGGCGCGTCACGTGCAGAGTGTGAATCGGGGGGGATCTTGATCGCTCAGGATTTTGCGACACGAACCAACGTCAATCGATGCGTCGAATGTCGCCTGCGCAACCGTCTCGCGCCGTCTTTGCGCCCTCTGCGTCGAACCGACTCCGGTTTTTGAACGCAGAGAGTCGCTCAAAGACGCAGAGAACCGCAGAGTTTTGGCCGTTCACGTGAGTGGGACTCGGCTGATCTTTGATCGCTCAGGATGCCGACACGGAACAATCAATCATGCTCCGAAGGGCTCTGCGTCTTCGCGACTCTGCGTTCAGAATCACTCTGGTTTTAGCGCAGAGATCGCAAAGACCGCCAGAGACCGCAGGAGTTCTGCTTGGCGGTCCGGTGAGTGGCGTGAATCGGGGGAGTCCTTGACCTCAGGAATGCCGACAGGAACCAAGTCAATCATGTCGAATTGGCTCGGCGCAATATCTCTTGCGTCTTTTGCGGTTCATCTGCGTTCGAAACTTCACTCGGTATTGGAACACGATCGCAACGACGCAGAGGAGACGCAGAGTTCTGGCGGCGTTCACGTGTCCAGTCCTGTGAATCGGCCGGATCCGGTTTGAGTTTCCGTCGAGCGATGGCCGACAGGTAACCCCAAGTCAATCATGCTCGCATATGTGCTCTTGCGCATCTCTGCGTCTTTTCCGCCCTCTGCGTTCGAATCACTTGCGGTTTTAACGCAGGGGATGATCGCAAAGACCAGCAGAGAAACCGCAGGAGTTTCTGCCGTCACGTGGAGTGGTGGAATCAGGGGGATTGATCGTCTCCGGATGACCGGACATCGAAATCCCAAGTCAATCATGCCTCCGACATTGCTCCTGGCACCTGCTGGCGTTCTTATTGCGGCCTCTCGCGTATCGAATCACTTCGGTCTTTAACGCAGAATCGCAAAGACCGCAGAGAACCCGCAGAGTTTCTGGCCGTCACGTGAAGTGGTGAATCGGGGGAATCTTCACTCGCTCAGGATCGCGACACAGGGAACCCAATTCAATCATGCTGCGAATTGCTCTGCGGCACCTCCATGGCGTTCTGAAGCGTTTAAGAAATCATCATCTTGGTTCAATGTGAGTTCGCCCGGCGAAAATTACTGAGGGAAGGCTTGAATATGACCAGCGTTGCGAGGACAGATTGAATTGTTGTGGAAAAGCAGCTTGCTGAAGATACTGGAGTTGCTGAAAGCAGGTCTTGAAGAATTTAGAGAGTTGTGGCAAGAGACGTTAACGCAGCGAATCCAATCAAAGACTAAAAAACATTTGAGTCAGAACCGGCTAGCATGCGCGGGCGAAAGGAGCCGGTCCGCGAAGAACAAACTATTGTTTTCGAATCGCCGAAGGGACGAAGAATACGGAGTCGCTGGAGAGACCGAATAAGGGGGACCTGAACGGAGACACGGAGGAACGTAAAATCTCGGCCACCGCGAATCTCGGATGCGCCACAGGGCGGAAGGGTACATAAACGGAAGTCGCACGTCCCGTATTCTCGAATCCGTTTAAGAAGGGCCATGTGCTACGAAACTCAGCAGGTGGACTTCGTTCTGAGCGCGAGGCACGCGTTCCTATTCGTGGTATAAGAAAAATTATTGCTATCGGACTCCTCTCAAACATCATTTGATTGCTCGAAGCCAGTGATCGTCCGATCAACAAAAGCCAAACAGAACAGTCGATGACGCATCGATACCAACAAGCACTCTGTGACCGTATCTGAGACTCGCAAAATTATCATTTGAGGGCTGCCCTATCAATTTCATGAATTGAGTTTGGTCGCGGGTGTCTCATTGGCGAAGTCGTCACAACCTCTATAGACAAATATGGAACAGTTGTTTTTCAAAGCTCAGTGTGCAACCCGAGAAGATCGCACATAACAGTGCTCCACAAGAAACATCGCTGCTCGAGAGGTAAAAAAATTCCTTCCATGCACCGATTACTCAGTCGAAACTCGTGTCAAACGCGCAGAGGCAACGCGCAACGGTGCGCGGCCGTCGACGCCTGCGATGAGGTGCGGCATGCTGGTTTCAGTTGAGTGTATGGAGTAGAACGACGGTGGGCGGTTGGCAGGACTCGTGCGCCCGCGGCAATGACACGGTGTGCTGTGGATCTCAAATCGACCGAGGCTTCGCTCGCGCGATCGACATCGTTTCTCCACGGTTCGGTTGATCTGGTCGATGTAGTGTGCTTTGTATCGAATACGTCACCCCGAAGGGTTGTTGCCTGCCTTTGCCAGTTGCGAAGTTCAATGCGACGCCGAACTCCGTGGCATTGGACAGGGCGCCAGATGCCCGGGGTGAGCGTAGCACGGAGCGTCTTGCAAGTTCGAGGTCATCAAGGATAGGGGAAGTGGCACTGGGGTAGTCGGCCGATCCAACAGCGGTCCGTTCGGATGTCGTGCCGTTAGGACCACTCGGGCGACAACCGGCAACATGCGCCCGCCTCCTCACCGGCGCCGTGAACAACGCCGTGCCTTGGAAACGCTGCGGATCCAGTTCGATCAGCTAATCGCCACGCTCGAAGCGACGTGTGTCGAGTTGAGCGGAAATCAAGACCGTCGGTTCCTTCCATATCGAACTCGACGTAGAGCGACACACCGGATGTCGCCCGGAACTTGTTTGCTCTAAAAATTAATCGGAGTCAGTTCGAGTTTCGAGCAAATCAGGTTCTTCGAACGACGGGCAGATGGTACGACTCGGTGATCTTGCCTTGCCGACCGCCGGACCCCGCTAAGGCGCTGTGCGTGCTGGACCCGTGCCTCTGAAAAACGAACCGGCGATTCATTCCATGAATTTTCGAGATCGAATCACCGTTAGAGTTCGCCCCTTGCCCGCCAATGAACCGCGTACTGGAACTCGTATGCGGGTCCGCTAGCACAGTCAATCCGTGCCCCGCATCGGACGTGAGCGACACAATACATGCTCTCCGGTTCACGTTCCCTGGGGCAAACCAGCAATCCGTGGTACCCGCGTCAACACGAACCGACGACTGCTCGGTTTCGCGTCCCAGGAGCGAAGAATAGCGATCCTCCATGCCCACCTCGACCGGACGGGTGTCACCGCCACCTAACGACGTTAATAAATTAGAAACCTCGACCATGCAGTTCCTGTTCGTCCGACAATCGCTGCGGGCGCAGATCGCGAATTACTGGGAATGGCGGCGATCGCATTCGGGATACTCAGTAAACGCATGAACACCGCTAAAAGGGTGGGGTTTTGACCACGCAAGGCATCGAGGCCAGAGGGCAGATCCTGTCTCAGATGGGCTTCCCAAACTGACGGGGGTGCACGATTGACGGGGTTGGCCATTGACGGAGGATGAAAGCGCACCACACGATGACGCACCACGCGGCAAAAACATCAAGTAACGAAACGAGTGAAACAGAGAACGAACCTGCGTCGTAGTTCGGGAGCGCCCCGATTCGACTGAGCGATCACCCGTTGGCATGCGAGGAACGAGATGTCCCAACACTACCGCAGTCAAGCGAAGGGCCCAACGACGAATTATCTCCAGAATAGTCGGGGCGCGGATTGCCGGGGCTCCCGTGCCCCGGGCCGCGGGCCACTCCGTCAAG
>Ga0163217_1031455_pt1 | contig 13739 bp, 20 predicted proteins | sample SynspAceP_FD_185933 | JGI IMG/M metagenome (GOLD analysis project Ga0163217, IMG submission 185933) | Saline lake microbial communities from Ace Lake in Antarctica - Synechococcus sp. Ace-P (PacBio error correction) | ecosystem: Environmental > Aquatic > Non-marine Saline and Alkaline > Saline ... | reverse complement strand
AACACCTTTGCCAGGTTAGCCGGGTCTTCGAGCGACAGCAGGCATCGCATCGAGACAGCGAAACACGCTCCGCAGGTGTCGTTAGAAGCGGCGGATGCCGCTGGCTTCATGGGGGAGAGAGCGGATAGCGCTCGATGAACGTGCGTAGTCGCGGTCCAACCGCCACGGTGAGGCCATCGGGCAGTGGTATCGAGCTGGGACGGTCGGGATTGTCTCCTGGTGTCGCGACAGCGGGCCAGGGCGCGGGTGAGGCAGGTTGGGGTGTGACCTTTCCGCCGAAGCCGAAGATCATCGACGCGCCCACGTCAAAGGTGTTAGCCTCGCCGCCTCGGAAACTGCCGCCGCTGCCGCCGGAGGAGATAGCGCTCCAACAACCAGCACCCGGGGCACCCTTGACGGCCAGCTGGGTGGGGTGACCAGGCCCACCGATGCCGGCAGCCGATCACAATCGCGTCGTACTCGGGAGGTCCACCGCTGTGCTGAAGCCAATAAAAAGCGACCATAGGGACTGAGGGCAAGCCAGGCCGAGCCAAGCCGTTTCAGGTGGCGTGCCGGGCGGAAATCCTTTTCAGAGAACCGGGCCGCTGGCGGCTGCCGCGCTTTCAGTTCACCAGCACGTGAGCGTGGGGACTGACGGCATCAGGTTGCTGGGAGCCCATTGGCACCAGTTTCAACTAGGCCGTTGGCGGCGGCGATGGGCCTGGCGCCAGATCAATGGTTTTTTACGCGGCTGATCTCGAAGGTTTTCCAGTTGAAGTGAGGTCTTTGAAGGTTGGAAAACACTCGTCCAGGTGGTGAAAGTCTGGACTCAACTTCCGCCGTGCCGGAAGGCGGCCGGGCGACACCGATCGGGATGTCGAAAGTTGTTTGAGAATGTGGAAGAGGTTGCCACCGCCGCCTTTGTGGTGGGGGTGCGTCACGGCGTTTTGAGGTACAAGAACACCATGCGACGAAGCGGGAAGGCGGGCTTGAAATCGCCGGGTAAGCCAAAGCCGCCACTTCCCATCCGAAGGGCACCAGCTTGAGCTCACCTTGCGCCAGGGGCACCAACTGTGATTGAGCGGGTGGGTAGGCACTGCTGGCCTTCATGAAATTGGTGAGTGTTGTGAGTTGCCAGGGAAGGTGGGGAATTGGTCGAGAATCCGGTGTGGGGTTGTCAAATTGCACCAGGGCTGGCCATCGCGGGGCTCAACACGATCTTCTGCCGCTGGCATCCTGCACCTGAAATGCACCTGGGGCACCTCACCCAGCAGGCCTGATTCCACCTGGGCCGTGACAATCCACGTTCTTGAGGCCGGCCCTGACCTCTTCCACCGTGGCCGAAATTGGCCAGAAGCCAGGCGTCCCAAACTGGCCCGGCCAGGCGTGCGCCTCTTGCTTGCTTGGCATCGGGGTGTATTGGGCGTAGCCGGGGGAAATTAGAAAACAGGACCGACATGAGGCCCTTTTCAATTGAGCCATCGAGGATCATGTCGTGTACTGAGCGCTGTGGCTCCATGAATCCGTAGCGGGAGGTTGTAGCTTTCAGGCCCTATTCCCACGGGTGCTCGATCCCGTGGAACTGGCTTCCCGCTGGCCAGATGGCGATCTGGGAATTCGAGCGGGGTTTGCCGAAATTTTCCAGGGTGCGTCCACACCACGCCCCCATCGGCGGCAGGTTCAGGGCCCCACCTGTGCAGGCCGCGCCAGAGTTCCCGGATTCAGGGTTCAGCAGAGCACCCGCAGGTGATGCGCGACGGCGTTTGCCGAATCGCGACTTAGCATGGCGAGATGGTGTTGGGTGAGGCAATCATATTCCTAGAAGAGTGATTTCACCCGCGGTTCATCCGATTTCAGCGCCTGCTTCGCCTTCAACTGACAGCTGGGCCGCCGCAGGCGGCTTGGAGTCGTGGCCTGTTGAAGCCCAGTGACACTTGCCTCTTGATGCCGATGGTCCAAGTTCCGACTCGGTGCTGTTTGCAAAGGGCTCAATCCTTCAAGGAGCGATTCCGCGGTGTTAGGCCCCGTAGCGGGAGCGCTTGTCACGGATCGTTGTGGCAACCCGGCATCAGACGAAGTTGGCGGCATCGGCTGAAACTTGCCCAACTCGAGCTGTGGTGATGAAGTGCGATTCAGGGCGCCGAGCATGGTGGTGGGCGGCAGTTGCAGCGGCTCCTGGCCCTGGCATCGTGCTGCGTTGGTGCCAGCCAGGCCAGCCCGCGCCACCGCTGCGGCGTAGCCCTCGGTGCCGGTGATCTGACCTGCGGCCAGCAGGGTGGCGCCGCCGCCGGAACTGCAAGCTGCGCTTCCACAGTTGGGGGCCTCCAGGGAAGGTGTTGCGGTGCATCACGCCGAAGCGCCACAAACGTGGCGTGCTCCAGGGCCAGGAATTCAGCGGAAGACCGCTTCTGCTCCGCCACTTTCAAAGTTGCGTCTGGAAGCCCACCAGATTCCAGAGGCCGGCCCGTCGCGATCTTCCTGGCGCAGCTGCACCACCGGCGTAGGCCCGCCGGCGTCCGGCCGCACCTCGCGAATCGAAGAGATCACCCCAGCGGGGGATCCCAGAGCGGCCGATCGGTGTTTGAGCGGCCCGTAGCGCAATGGTGTACGTTCGCCGCGGCGGGCCAGCTCCTCGATCGGGCAGGCAGGCCTTCGAAAAAGGTGGCGCTCTCGTTTCGAAATCCTTGAGCTCGGCCTGCTCCGCTGCAGCAGGGCGTCGCGGAAGGCCTCATATTGCCCACGGGTTTCCATTCGGGCAGTTGATGTATCACGGCATCGCCCCTTGTTCGTAGCGCGAACCGCGGAAGGCCAACCGCAGAGATCCAGGACCCCGTCCCTTAAAACCCACGATCGGCTGGCGGCATCAAAGAAATGGCAGTCGTCCCGGCCGCGTGAAACAGCCGCACCTGCTCGGCGAGCAGCATCGCTTGATTGAGCGGAACCGGTGCCAGAACGCAAGATTTTCGTTGGCATTCAGCAGTGCGCGCTGCTCGCCGCGCCCACGGTGATCAACGGATTGCGGCTCCAACGGCCGCTGGAGGGCAGCGCTGAAGCTGCCCGATCAACGGCCAGCCGCTCCCGGCTTGCACCGGCATGGCGATTCGGCGGTGCGATCACGGTGCGATCCGAAGCCGGCGCCAATCCTCCGAAGCAAGCCGGCGGCCCGGGTCTGGGAGAGGGCCCAAAACTGTTGCGCAGACCAGCTCGCGCGAACTCAGCGCTGTGGTGGGCGGTGAGCGCAGCTGGCGGGGCGCATCTCCAAAACAGCCGGAACCGGCACCCCCAGCCCGGGCGATCTGCCAGGCCGCCTCGGGTACCGGCCAGGCCGGCGCCGATGACCAACACCAATCAGCGCGCGAGCGCTTTGAGCATCAGTTAGCAGCTGACGACCGCAAGCCCGACCCGATGTTTGAACACCGCCCAGCCAACGGCCAGCAGGATCGAGCGGTTACCAGCAGGAGCGAGCGTCCATCAGTTGCATGTCAGCGTGACTGTGATCCTAGGATCAGGGGCGTGGCCTCGGGCGAGTGGGGTCGGGTTGATCCAAATCTCAAGCAACGCAGGCGCAGAGCCCCGTGACCGTTCCGCCTGTGTAGGCCGCCAGGTTGTTGGCGCCACGGCGGGCGTGCCTTGGCGGCCAGATCGCCGATTACCGCAAGGCGTTGCTGCCGCTGGGCAGCAACCCTCTCAAGGCCTCAAGTTCGCGCCGGGGCTGGCGGGCACTCCCGCCACCAGCGTGCGGGCCGGCACATGCTTTGTGACCACGGCGCCCAGCTGCCACCAGGGCTCCTTCCCCCACCGGTCACGCCGGTTGAGCACCACGGCGCCCGATGCCGCATTCCAAGGCAGCCATCGCCAAGAACGGCCCCATGCACCACCGCCCGATGCCCCACACCGTGACTTCACGGCCGATCAGCAACCGGCTGGCCCGGATCGCCATTGAAGCACCGCTCCGTCCTGCCACATTGCTGTTCTCCCCACTCACATCGAGCAAAGATCGCCGGGCCACGGCCAGCGGCCAAGGATCTGCCACCGGCCGCCAGCGTGAACATCCCCTTCCACCACGGGCACTGGGCGTGCACCCAGGCGGCCGGATCCAGGCGGGCTGAGCCAGGCGGCGTCAGCCTGTTCGCGCAGACTCGACGCCACAGACGACGGGCAAGTGGGCCTTCCATTGTTGGTGGCCTTGCGGTTGAAGGTGGCGATCGCAAAGGGCTTCAATCCCCCCCTCACGTGATACTTCGTTGGTGCCCGTCAGGCTGCCCACCGGGCGGGTCGCTAGACTCAGCGGTAGAGCACTCGGCTTTTAACGATCTTGGCCTGAGTTCGAATCTCAGGCGACCCATTTTTGTTGAGCTGGGAGCCGGGGCTGTTCGTGACAAGCTTCAGCAGGCTTTCGCAGGGGCCCCTCACCCGATAGTGGACGAAACGTGCCCTTGAACTCACGAAATCGGCCACCATTCAGTCGTCCACAGGCACCGTGGACACGCAGTGATCGCCTGTTGTCATCGCTCTGATGGGGGCGGGCTTGAACAGCAGCAGCGTGCGCCCTTGCCTCTTCTGCAGCAGCAGGTTCTGCTTGCTCGAGGCTCCAAGCGGCAAACCTGCCGAGCCGTGTTTGTAGCCGGCGCTCAAGTCCATCACGGGGGCGGGCAGCCATTTTGTGCCAGCCAGTTTGGAGAAGCTGAGCAGGTCACCGCTGAGCTGCGAAGCGGCCGATCAGGCGGTGCAAACCGCCGCTGCCGCTGACTCGCCCCGATTCGGCATCGAGCTGCAGCTCCACCGGCTGGCCTGGCGGGCAATCAGCTTGGGTTTCCGTCTTTCGCCTGCAGGGCCTGCAGCCGCCAGAGGGTGCCGCGCAGGGAGGGCTTGGGCGTTAGGAGCGACAGCCGATTGAAGAACCGCTGAGGGGCCAGCCATAACCGGTGGGCAGCCTTGCCGGGATGCCACCCCCACAAAACGCTCCACCACCCAAGGTGCGCTCCCGGCCCCCGGCCCGGCTCAGCTGAGGGCGCTGGGGCGATTCAGCCCTCCAGCGTTTCCACCAACAGCGGCTCTCCGCCGCTCAGCCGGAAGGGCCCCCAGGTAGGCCTTTCTCCAAACTGAATGAAGTCGCCCTCCTTGACACCGGTAGGCGCGGTGCCGGGTGGCGCAGAGCGGATGTTGGCCGGCACAGCCAGATAGCGGAACATCCCCATCAGGTGCAGGCGCGGCTCCAGCGAGCTCGGGTTGCCGGCAAGCGCTTAGACGATCGTTTTCAGCGCGAGCGAAATCGGCTCGCCCTTGAGATCGAGTTGGCCAGGGCGGCCGCCGCCCTCCAGAGCCTGCAGAAAAAAGGGCGCTTCCCTTCCGCCTCTCGATTAGGTAGCAAAACTTCCGCACACCTCAGGAGTCGTTCCGGCCGTGCTTGGACAGCTGCAGATGGGCATGAACCACACGGCCTCGGTCATTGCCGCCAGATTGAACCGGCCGATTGAAGCGAGCTTGAAGGCGCCCAAAGTAGCGATCAGCGTACTTTCGAAAAGCGAAGGGCATGGAAAGCTGCCGCTTGAAGCTGGTTTTCAAGTTGCTGAGCACCGTGTTAATCCAACGGAATTCTTTGGTAATTCATTGGGATGACGACCCTTTACGGACCACAGGATGATGGAAGCAACCGACTTCTTGCAACGGCGCGAAAGCAATGCCAGCCATCGGAATCACTTCACAGGCCTATTCGCCAGTGAATCTTGGGGGGCCCAATCAGACAATAGCGGCAAAAGAGAAACGTGGGCACGGTGGCAAGTTTTATATACCGGGGGTGGCCCGCCTCATCGACAGAGGACGCTGCCACGGACCGGCCACCTTGTCTTCCATCCACGGACCAGGCTTGCCACCACAAGCGTTCTTCGCCCAAGGTAGGCATCCATCCACCTGGCCACCCTTTCCTCTTGAGGACATAGGGCGCCATCACGTTCTTTTCATTGCCGCCATTGATCTTGTTCTGAAGCAACCATGCCGTTCGGTAGTTTTCACACCGAGAGACGCCTTCAGAGCTAGTGAGGAGATTCCTGTCTTGGCTTGCCGACAGAGAGGTTAGAAGGCAAGGAACCAGGTGGTCAGAGGTAACTTTTTGTTGCCTCCAAGATGGTACCGGCCGTGGGGTGGCTGATGACGACAGCTTCCGGCACTGATTAGCCGCTTGTGGCGGCCCTGCCAATGATGAGCCCGTCTCCTTAGCCCTCACCAACGTGGGCAACGGAAAACCATCAGGCAGCGCGCCTGTTTTCCGGCAACTTCACATTTTTTTGCTCGGTTCCGTAGAGCTCAATAAACTGGCGGCAGCGACAGGCTGGCCTGGAACTTGGATCCGATTCATAGCCATGCATGACGACTGGTATATGCGTACCAGCCTAGCGTCCCAAAAGGCTGCCTGCGGCAGGCTTGCTTGCCTAATCAAGGTCCGCCTTTTGAGACCAGGGCGGTTGCTGGGCGTCTCAAGACGCCACGGCCGATTGTCAATCGGAAGCTGTTCGGCGCTGGGCGATCCAGATAGGTCGACGCAGCTGATAGCTGCTGTCGTGAAGCAGGTCCCAGCTGGCCAAGCGCTGCTGCCGCTGGCGGCGGGCAGATCCCCCGCCAGCTGGCCGGCAAGCGCCCAAGGGACCCTGCGGGCGAGGCTCACGGGCTCCGCAACCCACCCGCACCATCTGCAGGCCTCAGTGGTTGGCTGGCGCCGCCCTTGAGCACTGGGCTGATCGTATCGGTGAGTGAAACAGCAGCCGGACCGCCCTGGCGCACGCTTTGCGCGTACTGAATTAGCGCCCGCAGGGGTCAGGGTCGGCTTCGCGGTAGGGGATCGAGAAGCGAAACGGCGGACTGTCCCGCCGCTCCAGGCGCACACGGGCCGATCACCGGGCCGCGTGCGTCGGCTACGGCCACGTCTTTCAAGCACCGCCTCGAACACCCGCCATCAGGCGTAGGGCGATGCGGTTCCCGTAGCTCGCCGGTGCCGAGAGGGTTCCGGCTGGGCTGGGGCCTGCACAGCACCGCCGCAGCCAGGATTCCTCCAGCCAGCCAGGGGGGACGTGTCAGTTCTTTCATGGGGGAGTCCGTTGTGTCGATTGATTTCAGCCTGCACCCCCGCCTGGGCCCTCTCGCCCGTGGTTGGCCGTAACCGGAAGAAAGAGGGATTCGAGGGGGATCGACCTCACCAGCAAGAGGCCGCCCAAACGCAGCCGTTACGATCTGTACAGTGATTGCAGCATTCGAAACCTCATGGCTGATTCCACTTTTCCCGCTTTCGTTTGTTGCCTTCGCTGAAAAACCCTGGAATGGCCGGCTGGCCATGCTGGTTCGTTTCATCGGCCTCGCACCAACTGCTCACTGACAGGGCATCTCAACCCAAATCGGGCTTTGGGTTGATCCAGCATGAATGGTGATTTACAGCGCAAGCCATCGCCAGCATGATCGGCCTTTGTGGGTGGTCCTACGTCATGGTGGGCTACATCTTTTCCCGACCAACTGATCTCTCGCGTGACCCCTCGCTGAAGGTTCAAAACAATGGGTGGATTTCCATTCCAATCACTCTCCCAGTCGCCCGAGAGTCGTCCGAGCTGCTCGTAAAGATCGGTTGACTCTTCCGGGTCTTTCTCATTTTCATGCCAGATCAGCTACTGGGACTAGTCAGATCCTCGATCAGGTCGGATCAATCAAATTCTTTTTTCTCTCAACTAAATAATTGATTGACAACATCTAATCCCGCAATCGCAACTTCAACGACTACTCCACCGAGCAGATCCATCTGGACAACTTCAAAAAGAGCTGAACTCTTTAATGCCGTGCCCGCCATGGTTGGACTCTTGATTCGGTGTTGTCGTGAAGGACTTACCGGAAGCGGGCATCGCTCCACCAAATTGGTCTTGGTCCCCCCTTGTCGATGGCTTACGCCGCCTTGTCACCACCAAATTCTTGCTGGGTCTGTTTTGAAGGATTCGGTGCGTCGGCTAGCGGATTCCCGGACGCTCTGCCTTGGAAAGTTCAGTCCGTCACCATTCAAAATGTCCCCCGCTCCATCGAGCGCCATGAATCGGGTCCCGATGCCGCCGCTCACTGAAGAGGTCGCTCCTGCCCTGTCAACCAAAGCCCTATGGCGTTGCCGGACCTGCTGCCGAGCAATGGGCGAGCCGTTTTATGAGAGTCGGTCTATTTTTCAGGATTTCCAAACCCAGGAGAACGAGCATTGACGCCTACATCCAGTCTCAGGATGGGGCTGATGCGTCGCTGCGACGACGTCGTCCTTGAGCCCGTTGCAGTGGCGCTCAGTGGCGACACCGCCTTTGTGGAGTGGACGATGGCGCCTGAAAGATCAAAGGGGGTTAGGAGTTTGTTTATCCCGCGCACCCACAGCCCTTTGCATTCGTGCCAACGGGAAAAATCGTTGGCATCGCGACTACTTCGATTCGTTGGACCACCTTTGCACGGTGCCTGTGCTGGGTGGTTTTGTTGCGCTGGCTCTACCCGACGATTCGTGTCCTGAGGGCGGCCAAGGGCGTTGGTACATCAGCAACAACAACTTCATCACGAATGTGTTGTCGTTCTCCGCACTGGCCTTGCATTTGGGGCGAATGACCAGCCAGCCTAGGGGGACAGAAAGAGGCAGGAGGATTCGATGTGTTACAGACCATCTCGTTACTTGCCGCCACCTGTCTAGTGGGATTCGCCGGCGTTGCAACGTTTCTATTCACGATCGGTACGTAGGAGCATTCTTATCGGAAAAAGCCAGGGCTCCTTAGGCCCAGTTGGCCTTTTCCGTCATTTTCAACCTGAAACTTCATGTTGCAAGCTAATTCCGGAGCCGTAATGATCTAACGTGGTTTCGGGTTTTCCGTTAAGCGAAGGGCCGCTAGCGTAGCATGATCTCAACTTCCCTTCAACGTTGATTTCCTGTGCTGCACAACGGCTGGTCACTGATCCCCAAATCGGCCAAGCGTTACCAAGGATTACTCGCTTGGCCTCGTGGTTCGCCCTGGATCATCCCGAGGCCATTCCGCCCTTCTCGATCGTGCCGGGGTGGATCCGCAGGTGGGTCTGTTTGGCTCGATCTGCATTCTTGAATCGTGGTAGCCCTGCTGCGGCGGAAAAGGCAGCATGGTGTCGGCCTGCACGGGCCGGTGTGGCTCTGGTATGGGCGGGTTAGTGCAATCCATGGCCTCAGCTATTCTGCCTCGCCGCCTGTATTTTGGCGGGCCTGTTTTCAGATCGGCCTGGTTACTTGCGCTTTCCAGCAGATGCGTTTCGTGGCCCCCGTTTCGGTCCACGTTGGGCTTCGTTGAATTCAATTCGGTGGTGCTTGATCTTTCTGGCCCAGGTTGCCTCAGCTCGTTTTTTGGCCGCCTGGGTTGTGGAACACCCCCTTCACGCTGGTGGGGGTGGAGGCTGTTTGAAGCTGGCCGATCGTGTGGGCTTTTGGTTGCTCTTAGGGCTGGGTGTCATCTACGGCCTTCCCCGCCTCACCAAACGGGTGCCCTCCACCTTGGTGGCGATTGTGGTGATCGTGCGTGATCGCCGAGGTGTGGCAGTTGCGGTTGCCGCGGGTGGGGAGATCTGGGCCAACTTCCTTCGAACCTGCCAGTCTTGCTATTCCGGACGATCACCGCTTCTTTCCACAGCCTCCGCCACATCCTGCCCACAGCGTTGGCCGATCTCCGTTTGTTGCGGCGCTGCAGTCGTTTCTCACAAGCCAATGTGGTGGAAGGGCCTGGGTGGATTGAAGACTCGGATTATGGAAGCCGAAAGCCAGGGCTCAGGGCATCGCCCAACATCGTTGCCGGCCTGTTTGGCGGCATGGCAGGTGGCCGGGCATGATTGGCCAGGTGTATCAACATCGAATCCGGCGGTCGCTACCGCCTCTCCCCCTCACAAGCAGGGGTGTCTCTGTTGATCCTTGTGATTCTCACTGAGCGGCTGGCTGGCGCGCATTCCGATGGCGGCCCTTGGTCGCGGTTTGATGCTGATGGTGTCGTTAAGCACGGTGAACTGGCAGTCGTTCCTGAAGATGGGAAAGCTGCCCCAAAGAGCGATAGTTCGATCATGGTCACCACCTTGTGCTGTGCTCTGGCTGACGCGCAATCTGGCGATCGCTGTTGTGGTTGGCGTAGGCCCAGCGGGGGATTCGTTCAGCCGCCAAGGTGGCGAAAGTGATTTCTGTTGTTGATCCACCTGTGTTGACGGATGAACAACTTTCACTACACCGTGGCGTGGTCAGTTTGTTCTTTGTTCAGCGCCCGTTTATTTTCTGGCTTGGCTTCAGTCAGCATTCGTGGTTCCCACCCTGCATCACCATTGATATGGCTTGAGGCACCGGATCTGGGATCAGACTGGCACACGCGCCCTCGATCAGGTGATCCGCAAACGTTCGCCAGGGCCGGGCTCCAGCGTGAAAGTGTTGAATCTCAACCGAGAGAGCCTTGATCTGTTTGAGCGCATTCAGCGAACGCCCCGCTTTAGTGATCGGCGCGAGCTGTTGATCTCTCTGAGCTTTCAAACTCCCAATTTGCTCTCTTCTTTGCTTTGAATGAAGCCTTTGACTATTGCGTTTTTGGGGGCTGCATCCAGGGCAATCACCGATGGCTTGCTGTGGAATTGAGCTGGAGTTTAGACCATAAACCAGCCTACCCCTGTGATGAAGATAGTACAGTCCTGCCAGGATCAAGGCGATTACTGCCGACTTGGTGATTTTCTTCGGAATATTCCAGTAATAGCTTGCTTGTTGGCAAACCCGCCAACAAATTGCTAAAAATATAATAATTGTGTAGCCCATGGGGCATAGCATTGTCATACGTTAGCACCAGCGAGTGGCTGAGAAAAGCCGCTTGCAGCGGGCAGCGGCAAGCACTGCGAACAACACCGGACTTGGAGCAAGGAAGAGCTGACCAAGCAAAAGTCAAACCCACGCAAAAGGACCAACCGTTGAACTACAAACATTGACTTAGGAAGCGGCACCCTTATCACTCCCAATAAGCTACATTCCCATCAACAAGAGGATCGCTCCAACGGCAATATTTGATAAAAACCGCGATATTCGATCATCCACTAGCCCGCGAAGGAGGAGGGGGCCAGGCCGAATAGGCTTAAGATTACTACATTGCCAAGAACGAATAATCCCGCTTTTGTGTGAAAGGCGTCTTGCCGTGAGGTTGATATGCGTTGCTGCCGATAAGCTCAGGGTTGATTGGCAGATCGCCAGTATGCAGGGGGAACACTGGCAATCAATCCTCCGGTAAAAAGGCAAGAGGAAGCAGTACGAATGGATTGGCCGCACCTGCTGGGAGAAAACCATTCTGATAGTGATTCTCAACGATTGAATCAGGCGGTAGACAGCTAGGATAGGGGGCCAGTGGCAGCAGGGGCGATCAGTAAGCCGCGTTGGACCCAGGGCGCCAAAACATTTTCCATTGTCTTGCATCTGAAAAGGGGCTCCTTCTGCGTCTGCTTGCGCGCGCGTCATGGTGTCTGGCTCTGGGTCTGTTTTGGATTCTAGAAGAGTTCATAGTGATCACGGGTGGGAGTGACCTTTCTGGAGTTAGCGCTTCAGTGCTTGCTGGCTGATATTTCTTATGGCGAAATCACAGCCAGGCATGCTGTGATTGCCAGCAAGCCATGCGTCAATGCGTTGGCGATGGTTGCTGGGAGTGAGCGTGGCGTCAGTTGCGCTTGCGCGAACAGAAGTGGCTTCCAATGAGCTCAACCAACGAGGATAAAAAGGCCGTGACTGTTGGTCACTGGCGGTTCAAACACGCTGGGATTGGCTGGATGAAGGGCTTAAGCATGAACCCTATGGCAGGAAGAATCTGCTTTGGATTGATGCTAGGAGTTGATGACTTTATTTCCTTTGGAGAATTGCAGCGTCAAGAACTTTTGTGTAGGCTGATTTGTTTGAGGGTTGTTGCCGATGTTGCGCCAGGATCTTTGCCTGTTGCAGGATCAATGATGGTGAGGGAACCTGTCTTCTGGGTTTTGTTGGCAGCAAGAAAATTGCTGAGCCCAAGCTGCGGGCGGTTGCTTCGGATTTGGCTGTAGAGGCCCTATCTGAGGGGGGAAAAACCAATTTTTTTCTAAACAACGAAGTTCACGGCTCCTGCATTATTTCTGCTTTGAGCTGGGAGAGGGTTGGAGCCGATGTTTTTTAACAGGCAGAGCACCAGCTTGCATAGACGTCGACAAAACAACTGGCCTTGCTTGCAGTTGTTGCGCCAAGCTCCCGTGTTTGCGGGCCTGGGCGGGATGGGAGATCGGCCTCGGAGACGAACTTTGAACGCCTTGCGGGTTTGCTGAAAGCCGTGGTGATGCAAACGGCCGAGGATTGCGATGGCGCGAACTTCGGAATCGACTGGCTGTGACGATGGAGCCATGGATGAATTTGTTATGCGTGGAAAGAAGGGTTAAAAGCCTTGGGCCAAGGCACGGAGATCCCCTCGCCCCCTACTAACCGATGAACAAGTCCGATCGGTTTGCGCCCCTCCAGATCCCGACCACCGCTGGAGATGCCGCCCGGCATCTTGCGCTGTTGTCTGGTGGGCTGGAAACCACGGCCAGCAAAGGCGGTTTTTAGGCTTGCCGGACAACCCTTGATTGCCGATGTCCCTGATTCCCCGTTGGAAGCTTCATGACGATGAGCAAAAGGCGCACCAAGCGGACTGTGGTTTCCGCTTGGGCTGCTCGTGTGTATTCTGGTGTTCAGGGCCTTGGCTTCCCTGGGTGCTTTCTCGGCCTGGGTCGGCTGGTGGATCTGGGAAGGCGATCGCCAAATAGGCAAACAACCCGATGCCCCAATCACGCCCAATCGCCCCACCAAAAATCTCCCGGTTTTGCGGCCCCTTCCCAGTGTCGAAAAAAGTGGAAGAAACCGTTTTGGGACGAGGTTGCTTTATTGCCTTCCGATCCGCTGCCGCAAACAATCCGCAAAGCGGCTGAATGCGACCGGGGGTTCGGACTCTGCCTTGACCTGTGTACGCGATCCCAGCCTGACTCCAGGTTTCCCATAGCCGAAAATCATCAGTGATTTGGCCGAACCGGATTGTTGTCCAGAAACGTTGACCCCAGACATGTTTGGCCATCCCGATGCGAATGTCAAACTGCGCCCCTTTCTATAGAAACGTTCGCGCCCCAACTTTTTCCGCCAATCTGCCCCTGATGGGCCGCCCGCAACGGAATTCTTCATCCGGGACGCCCTGCTCGCCTTGATCCCCAGAAGATTGGCAAGCAGGCTCAGCAAATGCGGAGTTGCGCGCTGATCTGTTGGACTGGCCGATGAACCCTCAGCGATGAGGAATTCGAAGCTGCCAAGGACATGTGGTGGGCCATGCCCGCCGAGAAAGCCCGTGGCCCTTGGTGGCGGCTTGAAGGGCCGCCGGGATCAGCCCACCGCCCAGGCAGGGGCCTCTGCAACCGGGGAATGGGCCGCAGCCGGCCGCCAATGGGCAACGGTTTGCGGCCGCCACGCCCCGCCCACCAAATCGCCGCCGGAAAACCACCGCCGGCTCGGCGCTCAAACCGGCGAGCTTGCCGCAAACCAGATCCGATGGCATCTGGAATTGGCCTTTTCTGGAGTGGCGCATCGCCAAACCCCCTGGAGGTTGCTTTGAGCAGCCAAAACCTTACCTGCGTTTCCATTCGGCCGCCTCGGAATTGAAAGCTGGAAAAACCCTGGTAGGGAGCGGCAAAAGGCCCCCTGCGCACCGGGGGGGGGGCCCAAATCCCTCTCCTTTTTTTTTTTCTTTTTT
>Ga0163217_1010233_pt1 | contig 13743 bp, 20 predicted proteins | sample SynspAceP_FD_185933 | JGI IMG/M metagenome (GOLD analysis project Ga0163217, IMG submission 185933) | Saline lake microbial communities from Ace Lake in Antarctica - Synechococcus sp. Ace-P (PacBio error correction) | ecosystem: Environmental > Aquatic > Non-marine Saline and Alkaline > Saline ... | reverse complement strand
CTGCGAAAACCACGGAAAAAGCCCGCCAGGGGCGATTGCGCGGGCATCGCCCATTCCCGCCTTCCAGCAGTTCATGACCGGCGAAGGAATGCCGGGGAATGGACCAGAGATGCAGCAGCGCTTGCCCGTAATCGCCAGCAGGGCAAGGAACTTCCCAGGCGGACTGTTCACGGCGCCGGTTCGGCGCGGGTCTGGGCGGCGGGGACGGCCGGTTATCGGCGCTTGATCGGGCCCGGGTTGAAACCCCACAGGCACGCCGGGGATCGCGGCGTGAGCGGCGGAGCTGAGCGACGGCTGTTTCGGATCGATCGCCAGAACCCGCTCGGCCAGCAGGAACCTCGAGGCCTCGGATTTGCCGTCGAGTCCTGAGAGGCATGGCGAATCTCGCGTTTCTTTCCGTGTTGGCGCAATCCATCGCGCTGATCCGAAACAAGCGTTCGGTAGCGGCGGCGGCTGCGGCGGCTGGGATGGCTTCGGCCGTCTGCCCGCTGGTTCCGCGCTTGCAGCAAGGATCGCCATGGTGATGTCATCCAGACCTCATCAAACAGCCTGTAGTCACTTCAGGGTCAAGGGGTCTTGGGGGCCTTTCCCTGATCTCGGCAGCGGTTGCATTAGCCCTTCCCTGCAAGCCTGAAACCCAGGCTTGCAGCCCTAACAGTTGTGCCTTTGGCTACACAACTGATGGCCTGGGCGCCGGGCAGGAGGCAGTGCATACGCGGCCGGGCCTCCAGCCGCGCTTTTAAGACCCACGATGGTTGATGCGTCCTGGTTTAGGCGGGCCTGCTGCGCCATCTAGCTCTGTGCTTGATCAGCTCCTGGAGCCACTACGCCCTTGTGGTCGCACCCTTTCGGGGCTCCACCGTGCTCGTTGTTCGGGCCATCCAGGCAGTCCCCCTGGCCCAGCGCGGCAAAACATCGTGTTAGGCAACACCATGGCGGCGGCAGTCAGTGTGGTCGTGTGTGGCAACCTGGCCAGTACCACCTTGGGCGATGCGGGCTGGCGGTTGGGCATCACCATTGCCCTTGACAGCTGCTGCGCTTGACTGCATCCGCCTCCAGCCGGTGCTGTGGCCTTGCTGGTGCGTTCTGTCAAAGCCCAGCCCGGCATTATGTGGTGATGCCGATGCTGACGGTTCCCTGCTGTTGACCGTTGATTGCGTTGCTGTTCAGCCGCGAGGCTTCCTTGATGGCCTTATCCCACCACTGGTTTTGACCAGGTGGCTCAGTGGTTGCAGATCAGCAGGGTGCGACTGGCTACGGCTCCGACTCAGGCGCCAGGACCGCAAGGAGCCCACGGACGCGGTGGCCTTAACCTGGTGGCAGGGCCACCCATGCATTGTCCTCAGCGCGCAGCGCCGTCACGTTTGTTTGAAATCGAGTGCGCTGTAAAGCAAGTTGATCACCCGATCGATGCTGAGATTCGAGTGCAGCCCACCTCCTGCCAGAGCCGCCTCGCTGCTGTCTTGATTGGCACGAAACTAACTGGGCATTCGACCAGTTGCTGGAACCCACCCAAGACACAAGAGCCTGTTCCTTTGTTGGCAACGCACGTAGTTGACCCCATTGGTGTTCAGTGCTGAACATATTGATTACCCTAACCCTGTTCGACAGGGTGGCTGGAGCTACGGCTGGCCAGGCACGGAAACAGCTCAGAAAATTGATCAAAAAGCCACTTGGAGGAGCCCTAACCCATGGCCCACATTCCGATTGCACGGACTGTTTGAAGGAACTCAGGAATCGACTTACTGCTGTGGTGGTCACTCACGCTGGCGGAGGTCTGTTCCTGGAAGGCCGGGGAGGATTTCCTCCAGCTTCACTGCGGATCCGTGGCGGCGCCGATCCAGCAGATGGAGCTGGAGCACAGGCCGAGGTTGGAGCCGGTTGCTAAGCGCCAGCGGGGCTTGTGTCCGGAGGTGAGATGCAGCAACCGGCGGCGAGCCCGCGTACGCGGCTTGGGTGGACAGGGACACCTGGTGGTGGGGGGCTGCCCGATGAAGGGAGCGGTGCCACAGGCAGAAACACAGCAGGGACCTGGGATCTGGCCCCTGTTCACCGGCATGGGTGGCCCGCAACGTGATCAATGTGCTGAGAACGCTGATGTGGTGGTGGTCTGCCGGCGGGTGGTAAGGCCGCTGATTCTGCTGGCGGTGCCGGCCCTCTGGAAACGGACTTCTTCTTGCTCGCTAGCCGCCGAGGTGTTGAGAGCGAGAGCAAACGTGCAGGATGCTGTCGGGTTGATCGAGGCCAGGACTGCGAAAAGCATTGAGCCGACCATCGTCCCGTGTCCCACTGACCCCGCAGGAGGGTTGGGCTGCAGCACGGCCGCTAGGTTCTGTGCTTCCGCCCCAAAACGCTGGAGCGCACCCTACCAACGCCTTGGAGATCACCAGCGGGAGCTGGCCCCCCGGTGAGCGGGTGCCACTGCTCCAAGGAACACGACGGGAAGATTCAGCCGCCAGGAGGCCCTCAAGCTGTGGGCCTCTAAAACGCGAGCGAGGGCTGGAGCCCCTGCAGTCCTCAGTGGTGTATCACCACCACCGCCCAAACCGATCGCCCTCGCACCAAGGGCCAACTCCACCTGAGCTTGATGAGCACTTCGCATTTCGATCGCAGGAGGCCTGGGCCTTCGCCACAAAACGGTGGCAGCAAGCGAAAGCCCACCGGCGACCGGCTGCTCAAGTTGGCCTTCGGCCTGGAAGGTGAGCACCGAGAGCGCAGCTGCTGCGCCACCCTTCGCCCCCCGAAGGGCTGAAGCCTGCAAAAGGTGAAGGCCACCGAAGCCAACTCTGCCCTGCACGCCAGTCCCCGTCAGATCAGACCCATGGGCCAGGTCCGCAACCACCGAGGGCTGGCGGATGCGATCGAGCGCGTCACGTTCCACAACGCGAGAACGGCTTCTGCGTGCTGCGATTTCCAAGCCCGCGGTCATCGAGGAACCTGTGACGGTGGTGGCCATGCCGGCCGAAATCAGTTTGGCTGGCGGAATGGTACGGTGAGCGGCACCTGGGTGAAACAGCGGGAGCACGGCCAGCAGTTCAAGGCCTCCTTCCTTCGTGCTTCGGCCCCCCAACACCGCCGAGGCATTCAGAAGTAACCTCGGCTCGGGGAATGGATCCGCGGCCATCCGGCCCGATCTACGCCAAGGCAAAGCTCGTGGCGCGCGTTCGGCGATTCAGGCTGTTCGAGGGTGATCGAGGCAGGCGCCCGAGCGCCTACGAGAGGTGCCGGGCATCGGCCCGGTGCGGGGGCCAGCGGATCAGGCCAGGCCCTGGCGATCAGAAGGTGGTGCGCGAAATCATGGCTTCCTGCACAGCCAGTGGTGTCGGCACCGCCAGCGGCCAGTGCGCATCTCTTCCAAGGAGTATGGAACGACGCCGTGCAGGTGATGGCCCCGAGAAACCCTACCGCCTGGCGCGCGACATCCGCGATCGGCTTCCGCCACCGCTGATGCGATCGCCGCAGGCTGGGCATTGAGCCCACCGCCGCATGATCCGCCTGCGGGCCGGCAGTCAATTTACGCCCTGCTGGAGGCGAGTGGATGGCCACTGCGGCCCTGCCCAGCGCTGAGCTGCTCAAGCTGGCTGGAGAACTGCTCAGCGTCGGAGCGGCCCAGGTGGGCCGGTGAGGACGACGGCGCCCCCTCGGTCCGATGTTAGCCAGGTTGATCCAGAGCCCCTGGATCTGCGAACTCGCCGAGGCTCGGTGTGGCCGACACCCTGGCTGGGTGAACCCGCCACTCTTGCTGGCGATCTGCACCGCCGATGAGCGCCGCATCGCGAAGCCTCCAGGCCCCTGAACCTCAGTGCTCCGCCCTGGGGGAAGTCATTCGAGGCCGCCATTGCCATCCCCTGGGCTGGAAGCAACGCCTGGGCCTGGAGCCTCGCTGCCAGCCAGAGGCAGCGGTGGAGCAGGCCCTCTCAGCAAGTGCTGGTGATCACGGCGGGCGGGGTGGGCAAAGACCACCTTGATCAACGCCCATCCTGCGCATCCTGGCGGGCCAAAGGCGGCTGCGAAATTCTTGCTCTGCGCCCCTACCGCCGGGCCGCCAAGCGGATGGGCGAAACCCACGGGCTTGAGGCCAAAAACCATCACGGTTGCTGGAGTTCGACCCGGCCGGCCTTGGCTTCAAGCGAATGCCGAGCTGGCGCTGAGTCGATCTGCTGGTGGTGGATGAGACCTCGATGGCTGGATGTGCCGTTGATGGCCTCCCTGCTGGACCGCGCCTCCCACCAGAGGCGGCCTTGCTGCTGGTGGTTTGATGTTGGATCAGCGCCCTCGGATGCGGGCCGGCCAGGTGCTGCGCCGATCTGATCAACAGCGGCGCGCTGCCGGTGGCCCGGCTCACGGAGGTGTCCGCCAGGCGGCAGCAGCCGCATCATCACCTCGCCGCCCACGCCATCAATGCCGGCCACCATCCCCGATCTACGGCCGCCGCCGGCTGAGACCACCACCGACTTCTATTTCCTACCTGCCGACTCGCCCGAGCAGGCGGTAGGCCTTGATCCTCCAAGGTGGTGGGGCGAACGCATCCCCGGCGCGCTTTGGGCCTCGATCCGGATCGCCCAGGTGGCAGGTTGCTGTGCCCGATGGCGACGCGGTGGTTGTGGCTCCCGCTCGCTCAAACATCGAGCTTGCAGCAATTTGCTCAAACCCCGACCCCACCGAGGCAGGTTGGGAGCGCTTTGGCTGGCGCTTTGCGCGGCCGACAAGGTGATGCAGTGGCCAACGACTACGAGAAAAGGAGGTGTTCAACGGCGATGTGGGCACCGGTTGGAAACGATCGATGCCGATGCCAGCGAACTGACGGTGCGTTACCCCTCCGGCGGAAGCCGGGGGCTTTGACGGCCGCGAGGTGACCTACGGCTGGGGCGAAGCTCGACAAACCATGGTGCCTGCCCTACGCCTTGCACGCATCCACAAGAGCCAGGGGCAGCGAATTACCCGCCGTGTGATCCCCCTGCTGCACCCAGCAACTAACGCGATTGCTGCAGCGCAATCTGGTGTTACACCAAGGCATCCACCCGTGGCAAGCAGCTGGTGGTGCTGGTGGGGCAGAAGAAAGCACTGGCGATGGCGGTGAAAGAACCAACCTAAGCCGCGGCGTTACACCAAGTTGGCGGAGTGCTCGGCTGAGCAGTGGCAATGGAATCAAATGTCGGATTCAGTTGTGCCCCTGGTTTGCGCAGCTCAAGCATCACTCCTGACAGGAGGCAATCGACTCGCGCAGAACTCCAGCACATTGAACAGGTGTTCAGAAAAAGCCAGCCCGCAACGGCCACGTCCACCGCCACGCCTTTGTAACAAATTCGCTCGTATCAGCCTTGCCAGTCGACCAGACCTCGTCCACGAAACCAGCCGCCTTGGTGCTCGATTCGCCCATCGGGCAGGAAGCTGTTGGGTACGGTAAACTACGGAACTCCTCCAGCCAGAGGTGGTGGGCAGGTTCGTGGCCACTCACAGATCTGCGACAGCAGCGGATTACCAACCAGTGGCGGCAGACCCGATAGGGCGGGCAGCGCCCTGTGCGACGCTCGAGGCCACGCGCTAACAGGCAAGTTCAGGGCTGCATCACTTGCTGAGCGGTTCATCCGGCCGAGCCAGCACTGCCTGGTCCGCTGCCAGGTCCGTACCGCCCCCATCGAGCGCAAGATCGCCCCAGCTGACACAGCCGCTCCTGGTTCGCCGGACTGTCGAACCGCCCGCGGAGTTGCAGCGTTTCCTCGGGATTCTCAGGCCAGGGGAGCGCCAGCAGCCAGGCGATCGGCTCGAGCTTCTGTAAATCCAGTCGTTGGCTCCTGGATGGGTCTCAGCCTTACGTTCGTCGAAGTCCTGCAGCGGTCCGGCTGAGCTCGTCGAGCGTTGATCCGGGCTTCCGAGGTCCGGGGCCCGGGTGCCAGCCGAAGATCAGGGTTGCCGCAGCAGAAAGGTGTGGGTTTCACCGCCAACCGAACTTTCTTCGGTACTTGTAATTCAGGTACTGATAAGTGAGGTTTGCGGGTGCGCTTTAGGTAGCCGTTGAAGCCGGAGCACCTGCGCCGTGCGCCGCCGCGTCCAGAGCAGGGGCGGCGCACGCCAGCAGCGCACGCTCACGCCAAGCGGGGCGCCCCTGGGCTTCCGGCCAGGATTCGGCACCCAGAACCCAGCTGGCGCAGCGGCAGCGCCAGGCAGGGCTGCGGCGTATCCAGGCCCAAGCAAATGGGTGCCGAGGCATGGGCAGCTTGCCGCCACGACCAGACAGCCCACGGCCGGCGCAGAGCCAACAGTGTCGAGCGCGGCAGCAGGGCGCCGCCTACACCACTGACAAAGCCAGGTTCCAGCGGCGGCGGCGAGCAGGCCCACGCGGCCCGGCGATGAGACTCATCGCTTTCGGGCTTTCCTGCGCGTGGTTTCTGGCTGGGCCGGATCCAGCGCCTTGTTCGCCGGCTGAATGTTGTCCACATCAGTGGCCCAGAACGTAGATCCGGCCACGCTTGTCATGGGGTGTTGGCGGGCCCGTTCGGCAGTCACCCAAGATGGGCTCGATCCCAGCAGGGAGCTCCTCAGCCGCAGCGACTGGAATCGTGATCTCCACCGCTGGCCAGTCCGAGGTTGTCGTTACAGGCCCCTGTCCATTCAGCGCTACCGGCATCGGCACCGCCGCAACAGGCGCCTGGTCACCGCCGGAATCTCCCCGTCTTCCTCTGGGAGCGCGTAGGGGAAATCGTCAGCGGAAGATGAGACGGCTCGAAGCACCGGGAAGCAGAGGCATGCCGCCACGCAATCGGCGAATTCCGCAGGCCGGCGGCCACGATCTGGGCTGGATCCTCCACCTTGGCCGACGGTCGGAATGCGGAAGCGATTCAACCACATAGGCAGACCGTTGCGGGGGGTGCCGATCACCCCGAAGCGGGAACAAGATCCAGCGAAGGTGAGATCGGCTGCATTGAAGTACACGTGATCGGGCGCACAAGTCGCTATGTACAGCAGGGCGTGATCGCCTCGTGGCCCCAACGTTTCAGGACAGCCTTGTTCTTTCAGCAGGGCCTGGGAACCTCCTCGGCGGCAGCTTGCGAATCAGCTTCTGGCCTTGGGCCCAGCGGGATCGGCAGCAGGTCAGCCAACAAGGCGGTCCCCCAGGCGCCCGTCATGGAGGAAGGCGAGGAAGGGAAGGAGGAACCTTTGCTGGAACCCATCGTCTCGCCAGGCCTCCAGGGTCCGCTGCGGTTCTTCGACATCGTGCAGAACCCGCCTTGGCGCAAAGTAGAAGCCCGCCCACCAGCGAATCAGCCTGACACGGTGGAAAGCAGCCGCCACCCGGCTCCATGAGCCCAGCTCCTGCAGCAGGGCAATCGTTGCCGAGGCCCGAAGGCGCGGCCCGGTGACCGCCGCCTGAGATCGATAGGGCCAGCTTGGTGGGGCTCTCCAGCGGGGCATTGCTCCGGGAACCAGTTGGCCTCAGGCCTGGCATCCGATCCGCCGGCCCCTCAGCAGTAGATCAAATTGTCCCCTTCTTCTTCCGGATAGGAGGGCCTTGGAACTCTGGCGTCGAGCTGCCGTTTCCTCCTTGCCGGCGGCCTGGCGCCAGTTCCGGTTGGGGCGGGCGCTTCATGAAGCAGGGCAGGTCGTCTTTCTATGAATCAAAAGCCCTCGACCCAACTCATCGCGAGCCCTAGAAGCTGCCAACTGGCCCCTAGCCCTTGGCATTTTCTGCGGAGCAGTAGGGCGACCGACAGAGTCGCCTTTGTTCATTGGTGCCCGTTCGCCTTGTTTTCGCAGCGCCTCGACGCTGGCTACTTTGTCTTTCCAGTGTCTGGTCTCTATCGGTACGGGTGTTGACGCCACGCTTGGTGTAAACCCGCAAGCAACCCATGGGCGTTTTACCACCTGATGACAGGCCTCGATTGCCATGGGAAACACCGGGCCCCCATTCCCCCTCGATTGCGGTGCCGTTGGGTGGAGCTGGATCTTGAGGCCTGCGCTGCATCAGCGGCGCGTTCGCAGGGCGGCGATGTAGGGCGCAAGTTCACCCCTACCCCCGATGCGGCCACGATGCAGAATCGACGATCACCCTTCATGGTCTGCTCGGCGCAGCTTCCGTCCTCAATCCCTGTTCAGCCGACACGACAAAAGCCCCGGCGACAAGGACACCGGGCTCTTGTAAAGATCTGGAGTTGTTGTGGGCTGCAAGCTGGCTTGACGCTGCGCGCCTGCGGGCCAGTTGGACAAGTGGACCTCCCTTTGGGTCCGGGGCACCTTGAGGCGAGCCTTTAACGTGCAAAGTGGACGGCGACAACGTCCACACGGCCTGGGAAATCAGTAATTCCGTCGAGAATGTTGGCAGGGCAGGGAACCGGATCGTCAGCGCCGCTCCTGGCACCTGACCCGGCGGGAGTGTCATCCATCGTGCGGCCATCCGAAAAACGATAAGTGAACCAAATTGGACGGATGGCTGGTTGGAGGCAATAGGAGTTTTATGCCTGAGAGCGCGGTCGTGGCGAAGCGATCGAAGGCCGGCCGCAGGGCTGAATCCCTGCTTGGCGCTGTCAAAAATCAGTGGACACAATCGATTCTTTCGTCACCATGCCGCGCCAGCGCTACCGGCAGAACCCACTGCCGCTCGGACATTGCATGCTCCGCCAGTCGAGCTGTTCGGACCGGAGCAAGCCAACCCATCCCGGTGCTCCAGGATAGCTGCGGAACAGGGCCAGCTGGAAGATTGTGCCGCTGGGGCCCGCCTGTTTCGAGTGGGGTGGCGTGAAAAGGGCAAGCAAGGGCGGCCTTGATCAGAGGAACGCAACCGCTGCGTGCCCTTTATCTGCGGTTGTAGCGGCCAGCAGGCTGCACATGGCTCGGGTTCGCGGCCTCACGCCTTAAGTGTGTAGTCCCACCACGGTTGTCAGCTGACAAGGCGGGTGTGAGGTCGCCAGGGTCGGAGTGTCACCACCGTTCCCAAGACCTCACACACCCATGCATTAGCCACCCTCTGGCCGACTGGACACCCATCAGTCGGGAACGGCTCATCCGCCGGCAATCTCGATGGAAGGCGTTGCCACATTCAAAAGCCCTTGCCCAGCACAAGCCGGGATCCAGCCTGCGACGCGCCTACAGTGGCTCTCCAGGTTCAGGCGGCGCGTCGCCCCCCCTTAGCGGCCACTGGGCGCGCATCGACGGCAGTGCTTCGCCGCAGCCAGCCGGCGGCACGCTCGATCCGCAAGGCAACTCCAGCAGGCCTGTATAGAACCTGCGGCAACCAGCGCTGCACGCTCCGCCGCATCGCACAGGGCTCTCTGTGCGCCCCTCTCCACCGTTGGTCGGCTCATGAAGGGCCTGGGCCTGGGACGCCTGAAGAACCTTGACCCCAAAACAACGTCTGTCGTCGCTACCAGTGGGAGCGCCCCGGAACATGATCCCATGTCGACATCAAACAAGGCGGCCAGGTTTGAGCGGCGTCGCCAACCGCATCACGGCGACCGTCGTCAAGGCTCCTCCGAGGTTTTGCCCGGCTACGAGAAGGTACATGTCGCGATCGACGACGCCACCCGCTGCTTACGTCGACGTGCTCGCCAGACGAGCAGGAAGGGCGACAACCGTTGGCTTCCTGGCCGTGCCGTTCGCGGATGGTTTCTGAACAGGGGATCAAAAACCTGTCGCCGGATCCTCTCGGAACAACGGCCCCTCCTAATCGCTCGGATGACTGCGCGAAAAGCCTGTCGCTTCTGGATCTGAAAACCCATTCCGCACCAAGCCCTACACCCCGCAGACAAACGGCCAAGGCCGAACGGTTCATCAAAACCCTCATTGTCGGAAATGGGCCTATGTGATCGCCTACCAAAACATCGGATGAACGCAAACCGCTGCTACCCCGCTATCTTGGGGGGATCTATAACGGGCAGCAGTGCCACTGGCTCTCGGTTGGCCTCACTCCTCAGCAATGCCTCCAGCGGCTGCTGATCGCTGAATGAACCTGGTGAGAAAGCACACGTAGGCCCTTGAACTTTTCACTTCCACGAAACAATCTGACAAAAACGGATATATCCGGCCGATATTTTTGGCATTGTGCTTGGTTCTGAAGAGCAAAATGCTGCAGATCGGAACAGTCGCCCCCTCGAATCCAGAGTATTCCAGTTGGCACTGCGTCGTAATGGTTGCTTGAGAAATTAGTCTCTTGCGAAGCCCCTCATAGGACGAGATGAACATCCAAAACGAATGCGACATGAAACCGAGGAAACCGTCAGGGGAAACACTAGTGATAGACAGCGAACTATGGAATGCGGCGAAAAAGGTTCAGATTGAGTCTTTCAACTTGCGTCTCAAGAAAAAACGTTTCACGCTGGAAATTCATCCCTTTCGAAACCCCATATACGCGGATTGGCTACGCACGACGTGATTACCGCTGGCGTGCAGCGCCTCGGGCTTGTGCGAGCGCACGGCGCAAGGACTTGAGGTGCGTCTCGCGCAGGAAGAGGCCTGGGCGCCGAGTCCTTTGCTTCGATTGGCATCGCGCACAAAGGGCCAGCTTCGTTCATCCATGCAAGGCGAATCAGCCGAGCCGAAGTTTTCCGCCTCTTCAAATGGTCCGGAAGCAACTTGAACAAGTTTGATTCGAACAGGTTCTCCGAGACCCAGGGCCTCGATGTAGTCATTCAGTTCGTCCCCTTCAAACTGCACCCGTTCTGCAGCTCGAATGAATCTGCGGGCCGACCAGCTGCTCGCTCTGGAAGAAGCGCCGCGCACGATTCCGCCGCCTTGAACACAAGCCGCCCAAGCTCGGCGAGCTGGGCGGCACGGGCCAGATCTCTAGCCCGTAGAGGTTGTGCCGCAGGATCAGGGCCGGAATCTCGCTTGGGGGCGTAGCCCTCCTCCGCGTAGATGAGACTGAGCAGGTCCGAAGGCGTAGAGTGAGCATTGTGCCCGCTGCCGACCGCGGTGATCGAGGCAGGCGATTTCCTCGGGCTTGGTGCATTTTTGCAGCGGAAGGTCGGTCTCGGGTTTCGCCCTCGATGTAGTAGGCATGTGCTCCGCGCAGGCTTCAGAGGCTGGACGTTCAGCAACCACAGCCGCCCCCAAGCAGAGTTCCCACCAGGGTAGCGCCACGATCCAGGCGGGGTGAACAGCTGGGTGACGGCGGGGATGTCTTCTGTACGGCACCGGCCTTCTTGCGGCGCCATCACCTCTTTTTTTTTCTCGGCGATATAGAACTATACAGCCAGCCCAATATCTCCACGTCGTCGCAGTCGGGCATCAGGATCGAGGCGGCGGGAAAGCCCGGCCCGCGATGGAGCCATCGGTGAGCAGGTCATCCGGGCAGCAAGCAGCGCTCGTGGGCGTCATCGCAGCCCCTCGACAGGTTTGGCAGCAGGCTGGTGATAGAAGCGGCACAACCGCCAGCACCAGCTCCCGTAACCTTCCCCTGGGGGTCGGCGGCCGGGGGTGGCCGTGGGGATCTGGCATCGAGCAGCTGGTTCAAGCCAGTGCTTCCTGCTGGCGCTGCAGCTCCGCGGGCAGCTGGGGCCGTGCGCATCAGGGTTTCAGCAGCTCCGGCTGGGTGTCGGCATCCGTGCGCCGGCATCAGCACCTTGGCGCCCGAACGGATGCCAGCCCTGGCAATCAGATTAACGCAGCGCCGCCAAGCGGTTGAACCAGCTGTAGGCCACCCGCTCAGCAGCTCCTTGCCCGGCGATCTGCTCCTGCTGCCGCAGCTCAGCAATTTGCGTGGCGTAGGTGGTGAGCGTTGTCGCGCGGGTTGGTGCTGGTGAAGCAACCGATCGAGCTTGCGGCCCACCGCCTCGATCAGCTGCCGGCCGCATCGCCGGAGCGAAGGTTTTGAGGCAGGCGGTGTTGATGGGCATGGATCTGGATCAACCCCACAAGGCAACGGGCATGGGCATGAAGGCCCGCAGCCCAGAGGACCTTGGTCACCTTTCAGCACGGTGGCGAAAGCTTGGATTTGCCATCGGCGCTGAGCGCCCGGATAAAGGCTCTCCCGGCTGAGGCCCGTTCTTTCGGCCACCTGTGCTCATCCCCTATGGTCGGGGCAATTCCCCAAAGGCCCGTGCAAGACCGGCCACATCATTTCCCGGTTTGCTTCCTTCAAGCCAGGCATCCAAGATAGGGCGCCCATCTCATCTGGCGTTCTGAGATGCTTCGGCCACGTCATAGGGCGTGAACCTTGGTGCCGATGATTAGCAAGGGGTTGGCTTGGTTCATCCACGAATTTGATCCTCCAAATCCACCGGTTTAAATCAAGAGCCTGGCCGATGTCTTTGGCCTTGGGTCGCTTTACTGCCCCGCCCCAACAGCAGAAGCAGGTGATCGCCTTCTTCGGCGTAATACACCCGGTAGCCGGGCGTCCGACATCGATTTCAGTTCAGACACTCCCTCCGTGAGATTTGCGATTAGTCGCCGGGGTTGCCAATGGATTCAAGCGGATCACTCGCATCAAACACTCGAGCCCTGGCCGGCTTTGATCCCTGAGGCCGTCGATCCACGCTTGGTAGACTCCGACTTGACGACCCCTTCATCAGCCAAAACTGAGCTCCTGAGCTACAGGCCTGCACCGCTTGTTGAGCCGCTTGAGGTTCTGGCGCTGCGTTCTGCTGCGTCGCCAGCGCTGGGCGGGTGAGACCGTTTCATAGTTTCACCACCCGTTTGCCGATCTGCAGCCGGCGGCTTGATGCCGCCGTTTGCCGTTTGTCGAGGTGGTGCCGCCAGGACCAACCTGGGTGGTGAGGCGTTTTTCGTTGTAACGGCCGCTGTGCGGCAACCGAGCCGCCAGAAGCGCCCAGCGGTTGCCTGGCCATCGGGATGCCGGAGAGCGCCCCCGGGCGCCGCTTTGGCGTACACCCCCGTGGGCGATTGCTTTACGAGCCTTGCCCTCGGCCAATCAGCTGGTGAGTGCCCGGCTGATCTTGTGCTGCACTGCCGGAAGGCGCCAGTTCCTGCGAAGGCACAAACTCTCCGCTTGGCTTGGGGCGCGCTGCGTTTGCGGTGCGTTTTGTGAGAGCGCTGGGGAGGGGCCAGGGCGTTACATAAAAGGTTTAAGTTACGGGGTCAGAATCCAGTTGGTGGCCGGTTCTTTGGGCCTTCTACAGGCTGATTCCCGGTGCCCCTGATCCAGCTCGGTTTGGGGGCCGCTGTTGCGCAAGGCTCCAGCCCAACTAGCCCAGCTTCCTCGGCGGTTGGTGAAAGGGCTGGCCCAGGGGGAAGTTCGGCCGCAAGGCTTCGATGCAGGGCCACCACCTTGATCAGGGCCACCGGGCATCGCCGGGGCGGGCCATGGCCGCCACCCCGTTGCAGGGCAACGCCGGCACATCCGCCTTCTGGAAACGATCGAAAAGCCGCACTCACCCGGAGCGGGCTGCCTTCCGCCTTCACCAGCTCCTGCTTTCAACCCCGGGAAAATCGTGCTGGCGGAAGCAACCTGCTCCTGGTTTTGCTCCGGTTTGCCAGGTCTGGAAAATCAAAGGCACCGGGCCCTGAGCTTGGTCTCCTGCTCAGCGATCTGGGCCAGGGGCCTCGAAGGCGGGTCAGCTGGGCAAGCCGTTCTTTTCAAAAGCAGGGCCTCCAAGCGTCCCGCCACAACAGGCTCCTATTTGGGACCTTCCGGCAGCAAGGCGGGCCGTGAAATAAGGCGCCCGGGCTGCCATCAACCCGCCCCAAACCCCCACCGGCCCAAACCCCGGCTCAGCGGGGAGCTCCCCCAATCAAGGTCGTCCGGCCCGGTGGCCCTTTGGGGCCCAGGGGGATTCTTTCCCTTTTTTTCTT
>Ga0163217_1019406_pt1 | contig 13745 bp, 23 predicted proteins | sample SynspAceP_FD_185933 | JGI IMG/M metagenome (GOLD analysis project Ga0163217, IMG submission 185933) | Saline lake microbial communities from Ace Lake in Antarctica - Synechococcus sp. Ace-P (PacBio error correction) | ecosystem: Environmental > Aquatic > Non-marine Saline and Alkaline > Saline ... | reverse complement strand
GGGGTGATCGCCGGGCACGGAGAATGAAAAGAGGATGAGCTGATCGAAGCGACCCGTGGGATCCGGCCCGGGTGCGTCGCTCCCAGAGCGCTCTCGGACCAGGCGATCGCAAACCAATCAGTGGTCAAACGGGTCCTGCCACAATCCAACATTTCGGTTCCTTTCTTTGAACCAACACCGACTCACCAGCCGGCTGGGCAGCCGCCGCTCTGTAACGAAACCGGGCCGGCGCTTGGGATCGCGTCCTGATGGGGGTTCTGGCCACGATCGGTGCGATCGACCACCGGCGCGATCACCCTCAAGCGCTGGGGCCGTGATCGTCCGCTCCAACTTGCCCGGGGTGGCTGCCGAGGGCTTGCGACAAGGTGCTCCAACAGCGTCTGGGGGAAGTGTGCTGGGCAGCCGCTCTCCCTGTTCGGGGCTTTCTGGGCCTACACCGCCGTGTTGGTGATTTGGCCTTGCTGCCGCTGGTCTGGAGGGTGGAAGGCAAACGGGCCAAATTCTCTCGGCGCTGAGCGCTGGTGGGGCCTGATTTCTGGCCCAGCGGTGGCATGGCGCGTCTTCAGCTGCTGCTGATGGACTGCTGGTCTTCAGATCCAAGGCCTTCTGCTTTTATCTGCGTTGGCTCTCGGCGGTTCTGAGTGGTGGCGGCTGTTCGTTCTCAGCCCCTGAATCGGCCGGGGTGACTGGCCCGACCGTGGCCAGCCTCATCTTCCCGCGCCGTGGATTCTGGCCCTGTGGTGGGGTCTTGGTTGGGCTGGGCTGGGGCCGCCTCCGTCGATCGGGGCCGCGGCCCTGTCCAACCCGTGGCACCCCGCCCGTGGTGATGAGTGCCAGCACCCCGGCGACCGTTGGCTTTGCTGAGCATCTCAAGGCCTCCGGCGCCTGTGAGTATTCGGCCTACTGGTGCCCCCATTGCCACGAGCAGAAAGAGATGTTTTCGGCAAGAGGCCTACAAGGGGATCTTCACCATCGTTGAGATGCCGCTGCCGACGGGCAGGTGAACAGCCAAAGGAAAGCGCTGTGCGATCAGAAGAACATTTCAGGGGTCTTTCCCCAGCTGGGACACTCACCACCCGCCTGGATTCAGGCGTTCAACGCCCCCTGGCTCGCTGGCTGAGCTGAGGCGGTTCAAGGCCCGCGATCCCTTTTCCTAGGGCTTGCTTGATTCTGGCGAGGGCGGCGGGTCTGAATCGCAGCGTCTTTTTGCTTGGAACCGTGTGGGCGCGCCAGAACGGCTGGGTGCTGGCGCATCGCTGCGGAAGTGCCCCGCCCACGGCTTTCCTGCCGGATTACTCGGCGGGCTTCAACCAGCAGACGATCGCCAGCGTCAGCATTTCTGCCGCAGGTCCTGGGAGCGGCTCAGCGGGCGGCCTGGGCTGCGGGCTGAGGGCCAGGACGCTGGGCCGGCGTTCGAGCTGTGCCAGCTCAGCGCAGCAGAGGCCTCATGCTCCCAGTTCGAGCTTCTCGAGCCGCAGGGTCCGCGAGGGCCTGGCGCAGCTCGCTGCCACAACGTTCGACCGGCCACCCCGCCAGCAGCGCCGCCGCAGCGCACGCGATTGGCCGGCGATGGCGGCGTTGTTGTCCCGATCACGGGGGCCAGGGGCCTGGGCCTTCGTGCAGGGTCAGAATTGCGGCCCCACGGCTGAACTCGGCAGTGGTTGGCCCGTCAGGGGTCTGCCAGGGTCAACCCGCCCAGCTGCTGCGCGCAAAACAACAGGCATTCCATCAGCGAAATTGCTGGCCAGGCGATTGGCACCATGCACCTCCCTTTGGTGCAGGGCCCACCTCTCCGACGCCATAGAGCCCCGGGCCAGGCTGGTGGCGCGCTGGAGATCGGTGCTGACGCCGCCCATTCCAGTAATTGCGCCGCCGGTTTTGCAATCCGGGGATCGGCGTGGTGGTCGGGCTCCAGGCCCAAGCTTCCCGGCAGCGCCCAGGATGGTGGGCGAAACTGCCGTTCCGAGTCGCGCGTCCGGCCGATCTGGCCGGCAGAATCGAGCCAGAGCTGGTCCACCTTTTGCTCCTTTGCATGGTTTTCGCACCAGGCGCGGCTGACCTGATCGCGAGGGGCCCAGATCCCCCCCGCCAGCTGGGCCACGGGGCTCTGGCCGCTGTGGTCCCCAGCGGCCCCTGCGCCCCACCGCTCAGAAGATCAGAAGTGGCGGAGCGCCCGCCAGGCATCAAGGCCGGTCGGTGGGAACTAACGAATTTCGAGATCGGCGCCACCTGGGCGGCCGGCTTGCCAGGCCATCGCCACCCGTGCCGGTGGGCCTGGGCGGGTTTGGTGGTTTGTCTCGAACAGGTGACCGCCGCCGCCGCTGGCGAGCACACGGCCGGGCCCGCAGCCAACGCGCACCTGCAGGCCATCGGGAACCTGCGGGACCCCTGGCAGCGGCCCCGTTCGTACCAGAGTTTTCAGGGGCCAGGGCAGCCCTGGCGCTGCTCCCAGCAGCTGGGGCCGCTTTGGCTCCCGCTCGAGGGCGTCCAACCAGGCTCCGCCGTGCTGTGGCGTCCTGGGCATGCAAGCACACGGCACGCGATGGGTCTGTGGGCGGCCTCCAAGGTGGTGCTCATGACTCCATTGCTGCGATCAAACGCCATGCCGAGATGGCAGCAAGCCCTCCACCCCTACAGGCCTCGGCGCCTGACGAACGAGCAGCCTCTCAACGCGCCTGGGGATCGCAGAGCTCGGCACCGGGCCTTTGAGCGTTCTTGGCGAGTGGCTCGTGAATGCTGTCTTCCGGGCTGGTCACCGCCGCGATGCCCCTGGGCCCAACTGGCGAGAGCGGTGCCTCTGTCCTTGCTCTGATCAAACAATAACACCCGCAAAGCCAACGGGAAGTTCCAGGCAGTCATTCAGCCGGCGGCGCCGCCACGACCACCACCACATTCCCAATGGCTGGCCAGGACGGTTGAGATCGAGCGTCCGCAAGCCCATGGCCGCCTCAAGGCGGGAGCTGAGCTTAGGCTCAGCGGTTTAGACGCCGTGTTGATGCAGATCAAAGCCCTTCGTGAGGGCGATGTAAGACGGCGTGATGATTGAAATTACGCGATACTTTTCGAACAGTTCCTTCTTGACCGATCGGTCAGATCGAGGCTGAGCAACGTCATCGATCGATTCGTAGGGGCCCCACGATCACGTTCTTGCCGGCCAGGTTGGATACAAGCCAGGAAATTTGCTGGAAGCTTCGAACTGAGGAATTGTTGAGATCGCACCTTCCCCTGGGCGAGGCAATCTGGTCGTCCACCAGATTTCGGCGCTCTGCGCCTAGCGGCGGAGGGAACAGGAAAGGAAAGTGAGGCAGGGCCGGCCAGGAAGCACGCGCTCATCAGGCCAGGCCAACCAGCCGTTCATCAAAATTTCTCCTTGCGTGGGCCCCCAGGCGGGACCAAAAAGTCAAACCGCTACAGCCAGGCTGCCGCTGTTCCCTCTTCAGCCCGCTCTAGTTTTCGCAGTTCTTCAGCCAGGCTTTCAGAAATCAGGCCCATGAACTGGGGCGCGCAGCAAGCCGCCATTCAGGAAACAGGCAATCGGACGGCCAGGGTCATGACCAGGGCTGCGCGGCGACCCGGCCGGCGCAGTCTTCCGCCGCCAGCGGCGGCCCTAGGGCCATGAGCCCGGCGGCGAAAAGTCCGCCCACCACGAGCAGGCGAAGGGATGCAGCACCTGTCGGGCGGCTTCAGCCAGGCAACAGGGGCGCTATCGGCGAGCGAGGCGTTGAGGAACCAGGGGCCAGACGGCATTCACCCCGGTGAGTGGGCCATGCCGCATCGGTGCAGGCGTGCCCAGCAGGGGGAGCCAGATAAAAGCAGGCAGGGCCAGGTGCCAAGCGCCCCTCAGGGGGGGGGGCGGGGGCCGGGCTATTGGCCAGGGAAGGCGAAGGCCTTGTCGATCGGCAGATGCAGGAAAAGCGGTGCAGGCGGAACCAAGCCCAGAACAGGACACCCCCCCAGCCAGCTGCCCGAAAAGCCCACCGGAGAAGGCGATCTGGCGCCAGACCCGGCGACCATGCCTGCCTCCAAGCCGAAGGGCCACGCCCACAGGGCAGGCGAGTGAAAACCGCCGCACTTAAAATGGGCGTTGCACCCGCACCCAGGGGGCCTGCGGAACACCGGCACACGATCAGTGCAGCGTGGCGACAGCACGAGACGCCATGAATCCGTTTGCGCTCCTGGTCCGAGCGGCAAGGTCAGCCGAATCAGTCAGGCTGTCCTCGGTCTTGGGGAAGGTGACTGGGAACCCCGCTCACCAAACATGTATTGAAGAAAGGTAAGCAACCTTAAGGGACCGCTCCTGCGAACGGGGGAAGGCTTGCGCCAGTTGGCTGCTCCAGATGATGGGTCCCGGGCCATAGGGCAGATCGCTTTGGATTCTCAATCCCGATGCCTTGCCGCCATCTCCCCGCCAGCGCGGGTGGCTTCTTGAAGCGTGCTGCATTTTGCCCTGGTGGCGTGGAGTGGTTCAGGGGCTCAGGAGTTTCTGCGCCGATCAGCAGCACGCCCATCTCAAGGGTGGTGCCGGTGCTGCTGGGCTGGGTGATCCCGGTGTGGCCGTCACGGGCGGTCATTTTCCAGTGGGCAGCATCGTCGCGCGGTGAATCATTTACTTTCCGCCGTGATCTGGCCGCCGTGATCCATGGCATCAAAGCCGGGAACTCCTGGCAGCAGGGCGATGTGGACGATCCCTTCAGCTCGGCTTGGCCAGGCCGGATGGCTGATCGGCACCTGGCCGATCCTGGTGGCCGGGCCTGGCGATCAAGGGCTTCTGGCGGGCTAGCTCTCAGAAAATCCTTTATATACGCTGCGCGCGGGTACACCTCGACTTCCGCCTCAGTCGTTTTCTCTTGTATCGTGATGGCCCCGTGTCTGCTGGCCCCTGGGCGGAAAGCGTGGTGGCGCCGGCGTCGGGAACCCTGCCCCAGGGGTGCAGCCCATCGATGGGGCGCCTGGTGGCATGGCCCAAGGCTTTCTGGCGGTGATCCCGGCGTTCTCCGTTCGGGCACACGCTGACGGCGTCTTTATTTCGATTGGTGGCGGCCGTGCCGACGCCGCCCGTTTTCTCCTTCCTGCTGGGTATCCCGACCCATCAGGCCTTGCCGGCTGGTGGAGCTGAGACGGCTTTTGCCGCTTGATGCGGTTCTCGGCCCGGTTCCGATTGCTGGTGGGGGATCGCGGCGGCGGCGAGTGGTGTTCCTGGCTGGCGATCGCCCTGGTTGCTGCGCTTCCTCCAGACCACAGACCTGGTTGTTGCGTCGGCTTACAGGCTGGCTTTGCGTTGTCCTGCTGATCTGGGTGGCCAAGAGCGGCACTCCGCCAAACTGAAACGGCCCCCCTGAGCCAATCGATCCCGTGTGGATTGAGCCCTTCCGCCGGATATCCGGTAATCAGCTGGCCCCGCCGAAGCTGGCCTTGGCCCCAACCAGCCGTGGCTGGCCACTGTTTGAGCCGCGGATCGATCGGCGAAAGAGCTCGGTGTTTCAACCCGGCGACCGGCTGCCTGAGCATCAGAACGGCGATGCGGCCGAGGGGATCTGATCGATCTGCGGGTTCTCTCGGCGAGGAAGAGCTGGTGCTCGAGTGGAGGGATCCAGCGGCCAGCAGCCATGCGCTGGAGATTGTCGAAAAGGACGCCGATGACGGCCTTCGGCCTGGGCTTCACCGAAGCGCTTTTTGATGGCTTTGCGCCAATGCAACAAAACCATTGCGCCTTCTGCTTCATGACCAGCAAACCCGCCCGGGCAAACGCGCAGTTTGACGTCAAGGACGACGACTACCGGCTTCAGCTTTCTCTACCGCCCCGCTACTATCTCCCCGCTCACACATCTTCCAATGCGCCGACTGGCAGCGCATCGAAGAACAGCGGCTCTCCCCGTTGTTTGTTCTCCGTTCACGCCACCGAGCCTGCGCTGCCGCAGCCGCCTGCTGGTCAAATCCGGCGGCCTGTGCCTGACCAGTTGGGCTCGGTTTGCCGAACGGCGCCTGCAGATTCCATGCTTCAGGTGGTTGGTCGCCGGGCCTGAACGAGCTCGTGAGCGTTGCTGCGGCAGCCTCAGGGATCTAGGCCGGCTTTGCCGCTGAGCCTGGCCGGCGGTGCTCTCGGCCGCGGGTGGTGCCGGTGGGGCTGACCCGTTCCGCCCCTTATCAGGATTTCCTTGTTGCCGTCGGACCCGGGACTGCGCCCCGTGCCGTCCATTGAGCTTGGTGAGCCCTTCCAGCAGGAGTTGCCTGGGGCCGCTGGGCAAGCCGTTTCGCCTGGCTCTTCCGATGAGTGGTTTCTGATTGCGGGCCTGCCCCCTTGCGCCCCGCTCCGCCTACGAAGACCTGCCACAAGCAGGAGAACGGTGTCGGCCACCATCCGCGCCTTCCTCGATGCCCTCGATCAGGCCACCCGCCAGCCGCTCGCAACTTGCGAGGCGCCTGGGCGTGCGGTAACCGGCGTGCCGCGGGCCGGGCTCGGCAAGTGGGGGCTGGCCACGATGTAGGGGCCAGACCTGGAATGCTTCAGCGCAAGCCGGCCTCCGCGAGGCGCGCGAACCGGCGGGGGTAGTGCCGAGCGGACCATGGCGTCGAGACATGCAGTGAGAATGAAGGCGCGTCGAGCTGATCCTCGCGCACTCGCGTTACCCAAAGCCCGGTGAATATGTGGGTGCGCAGACCATGTCGGCCAAAGATCACCACGGTGCCGCTGCTGCAGCGCGCCGTTCGAGATCTTTCGGCGTGCTGGCAGTGCACAAAGAGGACCTGGGCGGCAAATCAGCGTGGCCTGTCTCCCAATCACACCGCGTAAACTGCAGCTGCCCCAAGGGGAAGCGTCCGGTCCGCTGTCCTGTGACGGCACGAGGGAGCCGCCTACGAGAGGCAAGCCTCCGGCTGCCCCAGGCCTGCACGAACGGCGTGGCCGCTCAATGCGTCTGATCGGCCTCGGGCAGATGAGTATTCCGTGGTCCAGCTTCTGTGTCGCAAGTCGACAGGGAACTCTGTCCTTAATCTTCTGTCGACACACACACCAAAATCTGTCCGGGGTTAATAGGCGTATGCGGGCGCCATCGATCCATGTGCGACGAGTCACCCCGGTCCACTGAACAGGCCCAAAAGGATGGCCTTGGTACCCGCGTGTGCGGACGCCTGGGCTATGAGCCCAGGCCGGACGGCCGAGGCCCTTCGAGCCAGTGACTCCGCGGCCCTCGCCGCAGGAGGCTGATTGTCCCTCAATCAACACGCGTGTGATTCCCACTGCCGCCGTCACACGAGGAATGGCTCGGTTGGCGAGACGCCCCCTTCGGGGGAGTCGCCACTCATAAAGCATCGGTCACGGAGGTGGATCAGGCGCACAGCGGAACATCGACGACCGCCTCGTGCCGCGTGTGCACCCCTGGTGGAGTTCCGAGTCATCCCGGGCGCGTCTGTCCCCTTGTGACGAGTCACGCCTCAAGACTCAGGTTGCGGAACGTCTGCGAGAACATGATCACATCTCTGTGCGTGCTGTCCGGTAAACGACCTAGTTGATGTATGACATATACCTGCGGGCCGCTGAGCTCGCCAACAATCCCAACCTCAGACCCTCTGCATGAGAGCTCGTGCTCCCAGATCGCATCCAGCGCACGGAGGTGCCAACCTCAGGGCCCAATCGTACGACGTCCGCGCGTGTGTGCGATGACGTTGAACCTCGCATATCGATACCGACCCTCAAGGAGATGTCGACCACCAACAAGCAGCCTCCACGACCACATACACACTACCGACTTTCCAGAAGGAGCTAGACAGCGATGTCTTATGCCAGCTCCTCCCAGACACCCACGGTATACGCCACCAACCGGATTTCGCTCGGGCGCCAGTGTATCCAGCAAGGGGCCCACCGGGCCCGAAAGTTTCATCCATGATATGAATCGCGAGTCTACGATGGGATCTGATCAATCACCCGAGCGTGGGTTAAGGGCTTTGCGCCAGATCGCAGGGCGCCCCGTGACCAATTCGAGCAGCCAGTCAAACCCAGTACCTGATTGCCCTGCGTCGGAGTCTCATGGCGGGGCTGCGAGCTGGTGCCATTACTTGTATCCGCGTATGCGCGCTGGCGATCGTGGACATAACCTTTCTCTCCACCAGCATGCGAGGGACACCACACGCGCATGTGCGACCACTCTCGCGCCACGCGCCAGATCGTGTCCGAGAGGACTCATGTCGCCGGTGCGAGGCCATACTGCGCTTCGACAGTTTATGGCAGTCGGACCGGGCCCGCTTTCCAGCTACCCAGCGCCGATGCGCTCAGGGTGACCGGCGCGGGGAACTGTGTCTCCACCAAGTCTGGCAGTGCTAGCGCCGAATACATCAGGGTCGCCCGCGGACCAGCACTGCTGATCAGAGCGCACTGCCGGATCTAAGTTTCCGTGGTCCGTCGTCTACCCTCTCCATTCCTGAGGTCTCCCCCAGGTACGAGTGCCCAGCCAAAGCCTGCAGAGCGCCAGAGGTAGCTGAGCCGCGTGACCCGAAGGTGCCGCTATGCCTCCGTCGTCGTTGCCTCAGCTCCGACCTCTCGAGGAGATACTAGAAGGTCATCAGTGGCATGCGCTAGCGGCCGTTCCACGCCTGAAGAAAGAACACTCGACCAGAATCGAATATCCCCTGACTGAGCGTCTATTATCCTCCGACATCACGCAGCGGCCAAAGATATGTTTCAGAGTACAGGGCTGCTATCAGCTCGTATCCTCGCGCTCGGTTGAGTGAATTTTGTGACTGAGAACCTCTGAGACGTGTCGACCAACGACCAGAACCGAGAGCGTGCCCTGCACTGAGACAGTGCCAGCGACAAACCGATATCCGACCACACCCAAATACGAGCATCTCTCTCCAGCCTAATAAACTTTACGAACGCCCATTCGGCCTCACCTTATGCCTGACAGTCTGTGTGAGTGCAACTTTTTGCAAATAGGAAGCTGCCGCCAAGCGCTCGCCGCGCCGCTGCGAGCTATTACGTCTGATAGTCTTGAGCGACTAGGCAGGGGCGGCCTGGAGGGGAAAGCCTGCTTCACCGCTTCCTCCGCGAGACGCCTCGGGCTGCCGCGAGGATTCGCAGTCCGCCAGGAGGTGGAAACAGGCTTTTATGAGCTGGCTCAAAAAATCGAAATAACCCCTCGATCATCATTGCGCGACACACAACTCCCTGAGGAGCACGCTGACGTCGCGCTCCCAGTCGAGCAGCCACGCTGGCCGCATCCAGCAGCATGTTCGCTGTTACCAGCCGCGGGTCTCACCCGGCAATCCATCCGAGCGTGCGCTGGGCACTGCAGTGTGGCCGGTCGAGTCGAGACACCGCCCCAGGCGGGACCGATCTCAGCCAGAACGCGCGAAGTTCGTTACGCCGCTCGGTCACCGACGTGATCACAACCGCTGGGCTGGGCTGGAGATTGCGGCGCCGCACCGGTAGGCCCTCGAGCCGAGCAATCGCACGCTCCTAGCAGAGGCCACCTTCCGGTACTCAATGCACACTGCTGACTCCACCGTTCCGAGAAGCCCCAGGCGGAGCCGCAGCGACCCACGTAGTGCGCTACGATACTGCGCAACACGTCCTTCGCCTTGCATTCGGCTTGCCAGGGGATATACATACCGGTGTAATAATACGCTTTCACGCTCCATCAGCGCCGCTCATGGTCCTGAGACCAGAGGCGTACAACTGGACTAGGAGTTGCGCACTCTCCACCCGCGCAGCGGCATCAAATCCCGGCGAACAGGCTCTCGCGCCACGCATGTGCTTCCTACGCATCCTCAGGGCACCTTGCAGGCCGGACTGTTGTGCTTACGAGTTGCCTTCGAGTAACATGTGTCTGGGCGCCCGCGTGCAAGTGTTTGTGATCTGTGTAGCTGTGAACTACGCGTCGGCAGGCGATTTCAAGCGAGCTGGGCTTTCCCGGCTGCTGGTGTGGCCGCATGGGTCTGGCTGGAAAGAAGCGGTCCTGGTCTCTTTCACCAACCACAAGAGGTTTCTCGCCACACTCCGAGCGGTCCAGCTGTCCTCGAGACAACGTAACTCTCCAGATGCGCTTGCGGTGTCTATGGGTGATCGCTCGGACCGCGAGCTATCGCCGCAAGCGCGGCCATTAGACATATTCCGTTTGAGAACGGCACGTTGTATTAACTGCGATAGTTACCGTGGCCATCTGGTGTCTCACCGCTTGCTACACCACATAACTCATACAAGAACATACGAGCGTCGGGTGATTCTACGCCCGAGGCTCCCGAGTACGCCTATGGATCAGCACTCCTGCAAGCTTCACGTTTGCACTCAGCCTGGCAGTTTGTGTCTCTCTTGCGCGGCCTTATTTCACTCGTGCGTAGAGCGCGGTGGTCTCTGGAATGATTTACACCACCTTTGCAGAGCCCCGTGTCATCAGCGAATACGCACAGTGCACTTCGCGGCAGCGGCTGTTGGTCTTGATGCCTCACCAAACAACTCGTCAGTGCATGCGCATGCGGGCCAGAGCTCGTCGCGGAGTGCACCATAGTGAGCAGCTGGCCACCAGCGAATCATAATGGTGGACCTTGTAACCGCTGTAAGTGCGATCTACCCGTACGCCATTGCGCCAGGTTTCGTGATAGAAGCTCACGTGCGGGCTGGCATGAAAGGTTTTTCGGGTCTTCGGCATTATCCCGGCACTCGATGAGTGCCACCGATGACCACATCCTGCCGAGTGATGCTCAGGCGGTGGCCAGGGGCTACAAGAATTAGCTCCTTGACGATGTCGATACCGTCACATCTCGAAAACCGGCTGCTCAACCTGCACGCGGGTATTCATCCGATAAAAGAAGAAACGCCATTCTGCTAAAGAAACTCGAAAGGTGCCGGGCGCCTCGGAGCCCAGCATCAATACAGGCTTTGGACGCAGCGTGCCTGAACCTTGGCCCGTGCTTCTTCGTCGATGCCCGGGCTGGCGTTCCTCAATGGATTTTCTGTGGCGACGCGCATGAACAGTCGCGGCACCCAGGTGCACCGCATGGCCTTGGCCATCGGACAGTACCTTACTTCCACATGGCGCGATTGGTCAGGAATTTTTCCAGATGACCCACCGGGCCCGAAAGCAGCACCCGCTTCGGTACGCGTTCGGTGGATGGATTTTGATCAGATCTGCTTGTCATGACGACGGCGCATTGCCGCGTTTCCGCCGCACCGCCAGAAGCCTTCACTGATCACCGCGTAACCGACCCGCGCCGAATTGCCAGACCACTTCGCTTCATTCATCGGGCAGGGCCGTCAGAACCTGAAACGGTTGGCCGCCAGCCTTATCATGGCGACACCGACACTTGTCACCATTCAACGGATGACCCTCAGCGCTGGGCGATGAAGTGAAAGCCTGAGCGTCAATCTGCTCGGCAAAAGTCGGCGGTTCTCCGCCAGAAGCCGTAGCCGGGTGAATTCCTCAGCCCCCAGTTGACTTCGGCCCCAGCGCTGATGATCGCCGGGATATTCAGATAAAGACTCGGTGCATTGGCAAGGACCGATACAAACGGTTCTCGTCAGCCAGCGCCAGGTGCCATCAATTCACGGTCGGGCCGATAGAGTGCACGGCTACGGTCTTCAACGCGATTTCCTTGCAGGCGCGAATCACGCGCAGAGCAAATTTCACCGCGGTTGCAATTAGGACTTTTTGCATTCGAAACCTCCGGGTCGGGCTCAGGCATGCTGAACGGTGATCGAATTTCCACCGGCTGGCGTTATCCGCTAGGATGGCCTGAAATCACGCCGCTTTTTCGGCTTCAATGTGGTCATCAATCTTCATGGCTTCAACAATTGCAGATACGTCGCCCCGCTTCACGGTATGACCCACTGCAACGAAGGAGCCAGCGGCAGGAGAGGCGAGCGATAAGAAGGTGCGACCATGGGTGGAGCCACCAGGTGCCACTTGCTCGGCGGGTGCCGGCTCAATCATTCGGAGCTGCAGCGACTGGAGCGCGGCAGGGCGCCTGGGGCAGAGGGCGGTGGAGCGTTAATAGGTGTTGCGCGCAGCGACTTGCTTGCCTGTGCGGCTGATGCGACAGACTCTTCGCCTTCGTGAAATTCCAGTTCGGTCGATGCCGGATTCTCCAGAAAGCTCCAACAGTTTTTTTACTTTACGATATCCTTGTGCTTTGCACTCCAGAGCAGTTTAATCTTGTTCGGTTGTTTTCAATATGGTGTACGGCCGGTCGCCAGCGCTAGTGGTAACCGCTTGGGCACCCAGCCGCGCAAATGACGCCTACCTGCGAACATCCGAAAAAATAAGGAATGGCGCCGGAAAGCTCGCTTTTGTACACGTTGGATAAATGCACTTCGAAAATGGGATGCTCAACGCCAGCAATTGCGTCCACGTATGCGAGCTGGTATGCGTAAATGCGGCGGGATTGATGATAATAAGTCAATTGCTTCGTCCGAGCGCGTGGATACGCTCAATCAGCTCGTGTCGCATGCTTTGCAGGTCAGCAGATGATGCCCCAGATGGTGGCCTGCTCACGCAACTGCTTCGATGATCTGATCCAGCGGTGGCTGCGCCGTAAACGCCGGGTTTCGCGCGGCCAAGTAAGTTCAATTGTGGTCCGTTTGAGAAACCCAGAAATGCTGGCCGCCATGATGCGTTCCACAGGCTTCTTGATAGTTTGACTCATCAGTCACTGGGTGCCAGTCGCCGGAGACTGAGGTGGCTTGTCCAGAATCGAGCATCTCCCCTTCAGATGCCCGCAACGATTGCCCATTAACCGCCGTCAAAGTGATCCGCTAGCCCTGCTGACATGCTCCAGGAAGTGGCTTTGTCAGTTTTCTCCCATTAACTCGTAAGGCCAAGGTTTCATGGCCTTCTGGTCCAGGAACAGAAGGCGGTCGGACCGAAGAGCTTTTCACTGGATAACCATTCACGCTGTTCGCAGTGTTCTTGCTTCAGATCAAAATTTTGATCCGCGCAAAGGGCGTTCAATTGCTGCGGACTTCGCGTCTGCATAAAATGGTTCCTCCATGATCTTGCAGCTGATAACCCATCGGCATAGAGGCTCAATAAACGCAGGGCCGTCCGCTCTTGGCGAGCGTCGTATCTGCTCGCGCTGCAGCTCCGCCTGGCTGGAGGGGACAAAAAATAAAGTTTTAAAAGAAGCTGTCTTCCAGTCTGCGCGTTCCGCTACCGCGAGTCTTCATTTGGTGCGTAGTATGCCGCAGGATCGCTGCCGCCTGCAAAGGGCGCCAGGCCCCAAAGGCTTTGCGGCTTGCAGAAATGGCTGCCAGCAAGCCACTAATATGCGCAATGCGTCCAGCGCCGAGCGTTACGGCGCGGCGCGAATTATGCCAACTTGCACTTGCGCAGGCCGCCCGGCCAGAGCGCCATAACGCCAGCGCACAGCCCCTGTGGCAAAACGCGCCCAGCAACCAGATCGCAACACCAAGCAGGCCTTACGAACAAACCTGCGGACCGATTGAGCCAGGCCGGGCGGCCAAACAAGGCGTGCGAACCAGCGAGTCAAACAGCAGCGGAGGCCCAGTGCCAGGGCCAGGGCAAAGAGCTGCAGGGCGCAGCCAGGGCATCGCCGGTTACTGCTTGATATAGACCCAGCGCGCCCGCCAGTCGAGCAAGATGCAGGCGACACAACAGCGCTGGGAGAGCACGCCCATCAGCGCTATGCACGGGAAATGCGAAGCCTCCGCGAGTGGCGGCGCTCCCTTAAGGCGCTCTCTCGCGTCATCGTACAACAGTGACGGTGAGGCGCCTAAGATGAAGGCGCCGTGAGAACAA
>Ga0163217_1014989_pt1 | contig 13745 bp, 20 predicted proteins | sample SynspAceP_FD_185933 | JGI IMG/M metagenome (GOLD analysis project Ga0163217, IMG submission 185933) | Saline lake microbial communities from Ace Lake in Antarctica - Synechococcus sp. Ace-P (PacBio error correction) | ecosystem: Environmental > Aquatic > Non-marine Saline and Alkaline > Saline ... | reverse complement strand
AGAAATTTGGATGACTTCACGAACGCTGTTTGGTTTGCTATAGTCCCTCTAGTTAAGACATAAATGCGCACCTGGAGGACGTTAAATGATCCGGTCAGAACTGATCCAGAGATGCGATGACAATCCCCATCTCTATCAGCGCGGACGTTGGAGCGGATCGTGAATACTATCTTTGAAGAGAGCCACCCGGCGCCGATGGCCGCCGGGGACCCGTGTCGAGCTGCGCGGCTTTGGTGCCTTTTCGGTCAAAAAAACCGTGACGCGGCGTGGGACGGAAACCCTCGGACGGGAAACGGTTCATGTAGGAAAGAAAAAAGCACGTGCCGTTCTTCAAGACCGGTAAACTGCTAGAGATTCGGGTTAAACGGGAATTCCTAATGCGCTATGTTCGCTACCTCTGGCATCGCAGGTCTTCGCCATTGCACTGATCCCGGTCGCCTTGGCCAACGGTCTATGGTGTCGCTGAAATTGCTTTTGGCCGAACCCGAGGTTTCGGGCTGCGTTCGCAATTGAAACCCTGAAATCCAGTGCCGCTGTTCATTTTATTTCTGGGCGCATCATCGCCGGCCTTCTTGTCGGTTTTGTCTGGGAATGGATTCGTGAATACGGCCAACGTTGCTGAAGCGCCCGTTCAGGCCCGCGAAATGCGCCGGTTGGAGCGTGAAGTCGCACGGATTGAAGGGCGAGAAGATCAGGAACAAGACGAGTTCTGGCGTTGGCTGGATCAAAGGCAAGCTAGCGCGCCTATGCCCCTTACCGCAGGAACCATTCGATGACCCAAAATTTCATGTTGAATTCTGCGGCTTACGCAGTACGCAGGATATTGCCGCGGCGGGCTGGCCGCCGCGTGCGCGCTATGTCGGGTTCGTCTTTTTCGAAAAAATCCCGCGCCACGTCACGATCGAAACAAGCCGCGGTTGCTGCAGCCGTAGATGTTCCTATGGGCTGTGCAAGGTCGCGCTGACGGTGAATGCGGATGATTTGCCTTTCTGGATGCGCTGAACCGCCTCTGTCCCCATTTCGACATGCTACAGCTGCATGGCAAGAACGCCTAACGCGTGGCCCGAGGTCAAGGCGCGCGTATGCGGCTGCACGGTGATGAAAAGCTGTAGGGGTCGCGGATGCCGATGACCTGCCGCAGATCGATGTCTATATGGCTGTCGCGGACCAGATCTTAGTTTATGCCAAAACCGCCCAAAGGCTGCATTGCCCGGTGCAACGGGCTGTCGTTTGACTGCGTCTGGTCGCGGGACCGCACATGGGGATAAGCCGTGGATGGCGGCAGGTGGCCTGACGCCCGACAACGTTGCAGAGGCGGCGCGTATGACCGGCAACAACGGCAAGTCGAGTGTCGTCGGGTGTGGAAAGCGCGCCGGCGGGTCAAGGGACGCGGGGCTGATCGCGCATTCGGAAAGCCGCGAAAGTTTGGGTATTGCAGGATGCCCCCCTTAGAAGTTTAGGGGGTATTCCTTGGCTGGAGCGCGTCGAATTTCATCCAGCGATTGCGATAAGGGCTGGCATCTGATCAGATAAGATCATGTTGGGCCCGATCGATCGGCGCATTGTCGGGGTCTTCGTGGGTCTCGATAAACACCGCACCTACACCAAATCGACCACAGCAGCGCGTGCCCAGCTGGTGGCAAATTCGCGTTGTCCGCCGCTCGAAACCGCCTTGCCCGCCGGGTTGCTGACCGAATGCGGTTGCGCATCCATCACGGACAGGGTATCCGGTCTGCGCCATTTTGGGCAAAGGCTGCGCATGTCGCGAACCAGGCGTGTTGTACCAAAAGAGGTTGCCGCGTTTGTGAGCAAGATGCCTGTGCCGGTGGATTCGATCTTGGGCGACGACCTTGGGCATGTCCCAAACGGGGGCCAGAAACTGGCCTTTCTTCACATTGACGACCTTGCCCCGTATGCCAGCGGCGGCTAGCAGCATATCGGTTTGGCGGCACAGGAAGGCGGGGATTTGGCATGTATGTCCACTGCTTCGGCGGCGATGGCACATTGGGCTCGGGTGAACATCCGTCAGAACCGCACGCCGATGGACTTGGCCCACAGGGACTGCAACACGCCAGACCTTCGTCGATGCCCAAGCCCGCGTTTCCGCCAAGCGAGGTCCGGTTGGCCTTGCATAAGGGCTGCGCTTGAAACACGAACTGCGCGCCGAGGCCGTCGGCAGGCCTTCTTTCATCTGGCCCGGCGATCATCTAGGCGTGGGTTTCTCGCTTTCCAACTGGCAAGGGCCTGGCGATTCACCGTCAGCCGGGCGATCATTCCCGATAAGAACATTTCCAACGTGACTTGGGTCATTTTTGTTACCTGTTCTTTCAGAATAGAGGAGGTCAGCGATAGCATGAGGATAGATGCCCGCAAAGATCAGAAATGTCAAAATCGCGTTCTCGAACCTTGCGCGGATATGTGGCGGGATTGCCGATGCGACAGGCGCACCGCCAACAGTCAGATAGCGCACCTGACGCTTGGCTTCGGTGCGGGCTTGGTTCCATCTGGTGTGAGCGATGCCTGAAGTGCTGGCGTCTGCGGCGGCAATCGGCCTGCGCCCAGTTTTGCAAGCTGACGGCCTGCTGCGGCCAAGGAGAGTTTCGTAACCCCTGTGGCGCTGTTCATACGCTGTGTTCAAGCGGTCCAGCTGGGCGCCAAGCCGGCGCACGTCGGCCTTGGGCACCGTCCACCTTGGCGCGGTTGGGGCGCGGTTGTCGAGCAGGGCAGCGAGTCAAGCTCTTTTTTCAAACAGCAGTGTTCGTAGTTGGTATTCTGCCGCGGAGGCGACGCAATTAACAGCCTGCGGATCGACGCCATTTTTCAACTTGCACTGATCAGCGCTCCTGCGCCTCGCGGGCGTTTGGCGACAAGTCTGTCATAGGCCTCGCGCCGTCGCGGATAACCGTCTTTCGCGCTTTTGTTGCGACAGGGCCGTTCAACCGCGTTCCTCGGGCCGTAGTCGAGCAGCGTGCTGAGAGAAATCAGTGCGACTGGCCGATCGGCCGGCGATGACCTCCATTCGGATCATCCCTTCGGTGGGGTCGTAGCCGATTTTTGACGTTGTCCTTGTTAGGGGGGAAATTTATTTTAAGGGGGGGCTTTTTCCCCCCCCTTTTCCCCCCCCCCCCCATCGTTTGACGCATCCTGGTGCACCGCTGGATCGGGTCAAATCTCCGATCAGAGAAAGCTGCATAAAGCCGACTCGCGTCCAGGCGCACCATGGCGTCGTTGGACTGCAGGTAGCTTTGCGTCGCGATACTGTCGGCAGAGTTGGCGATTGCGTCGGCAACAAAGCCCGCAGCGGGCCAAGCCAGCCGGTGCCTCGTCTGAATGATCAGGAACTGGCTGTCCGGATCGCAACATTGGCGGCGTGGCGATTTTATAAAATAATAGCCTCCCATCAGTGTGGTAGGCCCGACGAAAAAACGCCAGGCCGCAACCGCCAAAAGCCATCTTGCGGCGGCGGCGGTTGGTAATGTCGCGCTGGATATCCGAAATTCGCCGCATCCGCGTTCCATCGATTAAACGTCGGTCGGGGAACATTACGCCCCCCTGCGGTTACCGTTTGCGGCAGTGGATCGGTTTCTTAGACAGGCGCGTACCCGTGGATTCGGATCTTGCGGGACGACGAGCTCCAGCAGTGTTTGGAACGTTGGAACGGATTCAATACCCTGATCGCGCAATAGACGTTACCGCAATCAAAATCCGAGGTCGGCGCAAGCCTTTGTTCTGGGCCACGCCGCCGTGCCATTCCGCAAACTGGCGGCCGGTCAGCCCTTCGCGGACGGGGGATCGCGCGTTCAATGTTCCTCTCGCCGCTGACTTCGTGCTGCGGAAGCAACCTCTCCGCTGCGCGAGCCGGCGACGGGGTGGAACCGTGGTGCGCAGACGCGGGGGAAGGCCGCCGTCGTTCGGGGCGCTGTATGACAGGTTTCTGAAACTCTGTCGCTGCGCAGCGCCCGCCGCGAGGCGAACGTCAGAAGACGTTGGCCGAAAGTCGCCTTGGCGTTCGGTGCCTTGCGGCTGCCGCAGGGGCCGCGCGTTTGATGCGGAATTTTCTAGCCTTGGGGTTTCGTAGTCATAAAAGCTGTTGGCCTCTTCCAAGGTGTCGAGATATGAAGCTTCCGCCAAGTGCTACAGCAGCGGACCGCGCGAATTGTTCCATACGCTCGGCTTGGTGCGACACGATGATGCATTCGTCGTCGTTTGCAGACGCTTCTTGCAGAAATTTCGCCGCCTGCGGTTGAATTCAACATCTGTTGTGCCTCGGCATGCCTTCGTTCGATCAAATAGATGTCGAAATCAAGCGCAAAGCAGCAGTGAAAACGAAAACCGTGATTTCATCCCGGCGGAATAGTCCGACCGCGACTGGTCAAAATTGATTCACCAAACCGCACAGGGCCCAGCGGTCAAAAAAACTTTCGGACGTAATCAGGGTCCAGTCATAGAGCGCGCAATATAGCGGGCGTTTTCCATGGCAGATGATCCTTGTGATGCGCCGCCATAAAACCCCAGTGGAAAGTGGATGTTGCAGGCCCCGTCTGATTTCGCCTTTCGGTCCGGTTTTTCAGCCCCCATCATATTTGATAAGGGTCGTCTTACCGGTGCCATTGGGGGCGAGGAATGCCAAGGGAATGACCCAAATCCACACGGAAAAACGACACATGGTCCAGAATGACCTTGGTGTTGCGTTGCCAGTCCAAAGGACTTGGATACGTTGTCAAATTCCAGCCATGCCTGCTCCGATTGTGCTGGTGGTGGGATATATCGCGCCCTGTTCCCGAGGGTTGTGCGCCTGTCTGAGCCACTATTTTGACTATTATTATGTCGTGATGAGGACCGTATTTAACCCAAGGAGCCACAGCAAGGGCACGCCGCAAGAGGCCATTGTCGACAAGGCGCCGTGAACGCTGCCGCCTGCGCGCCGCAAACCGTCCGTGCGAGGCCGGCGTTGAATCCGGCGACCCCACCCCTTAGGTCCTAGGCGTCCATGACAATATCCGCCCGGCAACTGAGCCAATGTGTACCCTGTGCGCGACCGCTTTGGCTGCGACGGCGACCGGGCGCATCGGGCCCCAATCGTCGTGTGGTTTCCAGCCGGGCGCGCGGATGTTGATTGCCTCGCAGGCACCGGGGTGCGGGTCCACGAGGCAATACCCCGTTCTGACGCCTCTGGCAAAACGCTTGCGCGATTGGCTGGCGTGGAACGAGGCGCGTTTTATGACCGCAGCCGACCGGATGGCGATTCATCCCGAATGCATTTCTGCTTCCGGGCTATTTGATGCAAAGCAGCGACCTGCCGCCGCCCCCCGTTCTGCGCGAAAACGTGCGGGCAGGGCGCTGGACACCGTGCCGATTGCGGCTGACCGTGGTTGATGCGGGCTATGCCATGCGCTACACTTGGCCGGGTTCACCACCGTCACCCGGCGCGGTCGCGGACGAATGGCAAAACCACCGAACGGCGTCCTTTGGCCTTGCCTCATCCGTCCTGGCGCAATACCGGTTTGGCTCAAGAAAATCCGTGGTTCGAGGAAGAGGTGCTCCCGGCTCCCGCGCTTTGCTGCTAAGGAATGTATTGGATGACTTTGACGCGGACTCCGCTGGACCATCGCCCATGCCGCCATGATGGCGACGAAAGCCGATGACGCCGCCCCGCCTGCGGTTCTATTGAACGCGATGGCCGACGTTGGAACTGTTCCTGCCTGTCGAAGACGAACCGCGGCCGATCAGATCAGCCCCGTTCTGCTGGGATGACGCCTATGTGTTGGTCTTGACGTATCGAACGTCTGGCGGCCCATGTGGCCCAGCCGCGCCCTATTGCTGGCCGCTGTCGGGCGTGCGATAGCAGGATGCTAGCACGGGCAGCCGGCTTGGCATTGGCGGCAACCTTGATGTGCCCCGTACCGTCGGCGATCCGTGCCGACAGCGCAGGTGGCATGGCTTGCGCGAAACGGCTCGCCCACCCAAGCCGGAGAGGTCGAGGCACCGCATTGATCGCGTCTTGCCGCCGACCGGCTTGCCCGAAACGCTGATCGCCGCGATTGATGCCAAGCTGGCGACCGCCACCGGGCATGGCCGCAGGGGGCTTGGTGGTCGGCGTCGAATATACCGGCGGCGGGCATGGGCATTTGCTGGCTTTGTCGGGCAATCCCGCGGGGCCCAAGACGCGCTGGTGCGTGCCGCATTCCGATGGCGCTGACGTTTTCGGGGATCGACGCAGCGGCAATGGAACGTTGGGGTTCTTTGCGCCGTCTGATCCGACGCGTCGGGAAAAACTGTCAAAAGTCGGGCTGCCGCTTTGATCTGCCGCAGATGACCGCTAGGAAAAAAACCCCGCGGATGGAGGCTCCTGGTTCTGATCCGTCAAAGCCCGCCGATCTTGCATTAATCGGTCGCCCGCCAAAGCCGCTTGCATCCCGCCTCGCTTGGCGCATCAATATAGGCATGACATTTGAACACCGCTGACCCGCATTCGAGGCCGCGTTGCGTGGCCGATCTTGTCGCCCGCGTTTGTTCCGCCCGAGGTCGAACCCTCGGAATCTGGAAGAACCACGCGGGCTCTATGCGGGGAAAAATCCCGCAAGTGCTAGGCTGCCGCGCACTGTCGAAAGAGTCGCAACCCTGATCCGCCATGCCAATGCGGCGCGGTTTGGTGTGCATCCCGTTACGGCGGGGCACCGGGATTGGTCGGGGGCAGGTGGCCCGAAACCGGCCCCGCACCGCTGATCCTTCGCGGAAGCGCGATGAATAAACTTCGCGCGGTGTACCCTGATTGAGAACGTGCTGGTGGCCGAAGCGGGGATGATTCCTGTCGACGTTGCAACCGCCGCCGAAGCCGCCGACCGCTGTTCCCCTTGACGCTCGCCAGCGCAGGGTTTCTGGCCCGCATCGGGGGGCAATCTGGCGACAAACGCAGCCGGTTAACCGGCGTGGCTGCGCGTTATTGCAAACGCCCCCGCGATCTGTGTCTGGGGCCTCGAGGCGGTGCTGCCCGATGTCAAATCTGGAACGGGCTGACCCGACTGCGCCAAGAACAAACCACCGGGCTACGACTTGCTCATTTGCTGGTCGGGGCAGGGCACGCTTGGCGTCTCACAACCGCCGCGCTGAAACTCTTTCGCGTCCGGCCAAGACGGGAACGGCGCGCTGGTCGTGAACTCTTTCCGGGTCGGCCGCCGCTGAAAGCTTGCTGTCGTTGGCGCGCAGCAGTTGGGCGAGATGATCAGTTGCATTTGATAATCATGAATGGCGTCGGGCTGAATTCCGACCGAAAAGATGCCCGAGCTGCGCCAGCCCTTCGACACCACACCCTGAATGGAGCGTTGCTGATCGAATTGGGGCTCAGCGGTGAACTGGACCCGATGGCATCGCTTTAAGCGCTGTTCGCCGCCGCCTTTTGAGGCGGATTCGGTGGTTACTGACGGGGCTGATCGCGCAAAAGCCAGCAGCAGTCCGAAAAGATTTTCTTGGGCCGTCCGCGAGATTGATGCCCCACGCAACCCCAGATCGGGTCGATCCAGCCACGATATTCGGTGCCCTTGGGGGCGCTGGCCTGAGTTTATCATTCGGGGCGGGCGAAAAAGTCACGGCACTTGGGGACTTCAGGATCAACTGTGTTCGGTCATGTGGGCGACGGCAACCTGCACTATAATTGTCTTCCCCGTGCAGGGGCGCAGCCGCGAGGACCATCTGGACGACCGTGGCGCGATCAAGACCGGCGATCCCACTATCTGGTGCATGAATTTGGGCGGCTCTATCAGTGCGGAACACGGGGCATCGGCGGCTTCAAGGTCAAAAGACCTCGAAAAACGGCTTAAGCGATCCCGCGAAGCTGTCGGCGCTGCACGCGATCCAAGGCGGCGTTAACCCCAAAGGGATCATGAACCCCGGCGCGATGTTCCCCGCGCCCGGGAAACCTTAGGCAGGGCCGTTTCAGGCCCCGTCGAATGGCGCAAAGCGCGTTGACTTCCATCCCCATGGCTTCCAGCCGCTTACGCCCGCCAAGTTCTGCAGGTCGATGATAAAGCGCAGGACCGATCTCGCCGCCAACGCTGGATGCAGCTGATCCCCGCCTCGGCGGTGCCGCATTTGGCGAGCAGATCAAATCGACGACCAGAACCTTCTCACCGGGTTTGATTCGCTCCTCTGTGGCAATCGACAATCGCCCTCGGCCGTATCAAGCTTATAGTCTGAGAGATGGTGCGAACCGCCAGCTTGCCCTTTTGCGGACGGCACGAACCCCCACGACAGCTGTGTGCGCAATTGCGCGCCAGAATAAAAACCCGCGTGCCTCAAGCCCGACCACTTTGTCGCATATGATACCGGCGGTAGGGGTGCAGCATCTGGTCAATCGCCATACGAAACCCCCGGGCGGCGAAAAAGCGTGGGGCACATCCGCGAAACATGCATCCCTTTCATGGGGGAAGTGACAATGGTACGGATGTAATCTTGAACCTGTTCATTGCAGTGCTCCGGTCGTGGCTTGGTAGGTCCCTGCACCAGCGCAGCAACCGCGCCACAGCGTTAAGGGCGGACCCGCCCCTGTCAGCAAGGTTCTTCCACACGCGTTCAAAGCAGGACATCGCGTCAAGACCGCACGGCCCTGTCTTCATTTTGCCAATTAAAAACTCACCCTGCCACAGCACCCCACGGGCGCTGCGACAAGCGTGCAGCGCGGCCTAGAGCACCCGACCTGCTACTGCAGTCCAGTTTGCACAGTGCTGGCCGTCGCGCATTTCAGGCTGGGTCATGATCGCATACTCCAGCGCGCGGGTCGCAGCCATGCGGGGCAGCGGCGCGCGGTCAGCCCCAAGCAGCCTTGGTAGACGGTGCGCAACGAGTTGGCGGCCCTTGTCGGCATTTGCCCGTCAGCGTCTCGATGATCTTGGTACGTTCAACCTCGCCATGATCCGGATTTGCCAGCTGTTTTCATAATCGGTAATCATTGCGGACCGACGCATAGCAAAGCTCTTGCCTCGCGCGGCCATTAGCTTCGGGCATATTGTCATGCGATTCAACATTTCGCGCCCCAGCTTTCGCGGTACATCTTGGATTCGGCCAGGCGTGGGCGAACTCGGGCCTTTCCATCGCCAGATAGTACCGCACGGTGCACATTGATGCCAGGCGTTCCGCGCGCGCGGTTTCGCACGCGTCGCCCAAAGCGCGGGCAAGTGGGGGTGTGCCACGCTGACATGAGCGACGCAGCCGGTGCCAAGACGACTTTTTCCCGCGGCAATGTCCGGTCGATGGAAACTGGTCCACGATTGACAAAATCACCCGGTGGCCATTTCATCGCGGAACGACCCGCAGCAGACACACTGATCACATCCGTGCAGCCCAGCCGTTTCAAGCGCGTCGATATTGGCCGTAAGGCACGGTGGAGGCGCATTGCACATGTCCACGAACCGTGCCGCGGGCCAGAAAGGCCATTTCTACCCCGTCGAGCCTGCCGGTCGCGATTGCATCCGAAGGGCGGCCCCACGGGCTCTCGACGTCAAACCACTCGGCCCCCCCAACCCGTTTAATCATAGGATGCGGAGCCGCCGATCACGGCGATTTTGTCTGTGTATGAAGGTGCCTTTGGGATTGAGTTGGCGGGCAGAGTGATCAAGCTTGGCCCTTAGGGGAAAGCCTCAAAATCGGTCGGACCCTTCCCGTGCCTTTCATTTTGTTTCACCGTTTCAGCTAGGAGGCGGCAAACGACCTTTTCCAACTTATAGATGCCGATTTGACCCGAAGGATGCCCGATTGGCGCGTACCCACGTTTCCGTTAGGTTTTACCAAAAATCTTTATGTGACCGATCTGCGATGGATGCGGGAGAGGCGGTATCCTCTCCCTCGCGTCTGCGCATTGAACTTTTGTCGGGTCTGGGACCCGTCGCTCGGCCCTCGTGCCCCGAAGCGTTGGCCTTTTGCTTGTTCGCGGGTGTGAACCCGTTGGTGGGCTGTATTGCCGGCGTTTCTGGTCGGTCTGATCACCGCGTTGATCGGGGGGGCGTCCGGGGCATGACTCTGGCGCGAACAGGGGCCTTGCCGTGTGATGTGGCCTTGGTGCGCAGCCGGTGTTGAATACCTGCTTCGCCACGGTGGTGCTCATGGGCTGATCCAGTTTTCGCGGGGCGTTCATTTGCAATGGGGCAAGTTCATGCGGCTTTGTGCCGCATCCTGTGATGCTGGCTTTGTAAACGGTCTGCGATTGTTTTTTTCCTTGCCCAGAGGCCAGTTTCAAAGTCCGGGCCGATGGTGATTACAGGGCACGGCATGTCGGCGCGCGAATGGCTATCGGGCCAGCCCGCTGTATCTGTGGCTGGCGCTGGTTGCCGCGACCATTGGCGATCATCTGCGATTATGCCCACGCCTGACCAAGCTTTTATCCCCGCGCCGCTTGCAGGTATCGGCGATCATCCCATTCTGGTGATCGCGACCGGGCATGACGTTGCCGCGGGTGGGGGATCTGGCCTCTATCGAAGGTTGCTTCCGGGTTCCACATGCGATTTGGCGACGGCTTGGCCTTATGGCACCGCTTTGGTGTCCCGTTTCAACCTTGAGACGCTTTATATTTCATTCTGCCCTATGCCGTTATTCTCGCGCGATCGGCCTTATGAGATCACTGCGACGTTGAAACCTGGTCAGCGATATACAAACACCCGCGCGGTTGCCAGTCAGAATGTATCGCACAAGTGTGGCAATACCGTGACAGGCTTCTTTGGCGGTATGGCGGTTTGCGGATGATCGGCAGTCGATGATCAACGCAAACAGGCGGGCGCACACGGTTATGCGGGGAATCGCTGCGGCGGTGTCCCTGCTGCTCTTTATCCTTGTGGGCGCACCTTTGGATTGAAAGGGATTTCCGCTGGCAGCGCTGGTCGGTGTGATGTTCATGTCGTGATCGGCCACCTTCGCGTGGAAACTCCTTTGGGTATTCTGCGCAAAGTGCCGCTGAACGATGGCCTTTGTGATCCTGCTGGTGACGTTTGTCACGGTCTACGAAGACCTTGCCGTTGCGGTTGTCGTCGGCTGATCGTGTCTGCCTGGCCGCTAGGCCTGTGGAACAACGCCCGCCGCATCCACGCCAAGACCTTACACCACGCCCGACGGGGCCAAGGTCTATCAAATTTCAGGGCCTTTTGTTCTTTGGTCTCTGAGGGGTTCGCGGAGCTGTTTCAACGTCAAGGGCGACCCGAGCCGAAGTAATCGTCGATTTCGAAAGACAGCCGACGTGGTGGATCAATCTGCCTCCAGGCGATCGAGGACGATTGCCGCCAAAATACGAAAGGCGCGGGGCAAGCGTATCAATTGCGCCACCTGAGCCGGCGACTGTCACCGTCTGCTGAGAAAGCGGGCCCACCTGATGTCGGTAGCGATGATGATCCCGAGTATCAGGTCGCCTGAACTATCAGGCGCACCGGGCGTTTGGCGGTACACTAAGCCGCCCGACACCATGACATGAAAAAAAGCCCCCGATGCAGACCGCATCGGGGGCTTTTGTCTTTGTGCTGAAATGGTCGGATCCAATCGTCGGGGCGGATGATCTCGAGCATTCGGTCACGCGGGCGTAATCGCGATTAGCCAAACGCGAGAGGGGTTGGTAGTCGACATTCCAAACCGCCCTGTCCTTGATGCAATCGTCGCGCAATGCACACCCACAACTTCGCCGAGACGGCAAAGTGTTCTCTCCTTCCAATTCTTGACCCATCTGGGTCTTGCCGGCATTCCAGATGCCGGGGCCAGGCGACACGTGCGCAGCTGATCTGGTTCGCAGTCCCCGCCTTTTCGATCCCCGCATGCCGAATTCATCGGCACCATGGGGCAGCGTGGCCGAAGAAAGCGTTTCATTCGCATCGCGCATTCGCCATATTCACGATGTTCACACAAAAGACGCCGGTTCCACGGATGTTCGCCATTGCTGTCCTTTGTCCCGTCCACATCGGCTTTTAGTGCCGGTTGACGCAAACTTCACCTGTGGCGGTGTATGAGGCAAACCCCATTTTGAAAAAGAGTAGGGCCAGATTGTTCGTCCCGTTCGCCATCGCGGGTTGAAATCCATCGATGGGGCGCGGTTGTGACAATCGCGTTCTTGAAACGGATTTATGGGCAGGCGGGTGGCCCTTTGCGGGCGATTAGAACATCAAAAAATCCCTCATGGTTGTTGCACTATGGCTAGCGCCATGATAAAGCAGCGCCAACAGGAAAACCTTCCCAGAGGGCCCACGCCTTGTACACATCACCCCCGAGACGCCGCAGTCGCTGGAAAGTCGGAAGCATTATACGACACTGTTGCGCCCGGGCGCGAGCGTGTCGTCCTTCTTGCGCGATTGGTGTGCCGCCGGTGGCAGGCTGAACCATGTAGCCCGCGATGCAGGTGGGTATCCTTGCCGGGGCTATCCCTATTGGGCCGTCTGTATTGGCCCCATCCCCGCTGTTGTTGGGGCCGGTTGCTGGCCAACCCCACGCGGCAGGGCGAAAAGGGGCTCGGCGGCTTCTGATCGAAGGGAGCCTCGCGCAAGCGGTCCCGCTGGGTGGTCCGCGGGTGTCTTGTGGGGGATGCGCCTTTACTAACAACCGGTTCGTTCACTTTGCTGTCGAGTGGTGATGCCGCCGCCGACAATCCTGAACGGGTGCTGGTCTGCGTTGGTTAGAGCGGCGCATGGGAGGGCATTTCAGGGGATGTCCTGCTTGGGCCACAATTGAAAGTGCGAGATTAGCCCACATTCTAGCCAAACAGGGCAGAGGCTCCGAAAAATGCAAATCAAAAGCAACCTACCGCACCATTGATGTAGAGCGCGGCTGGACCAGATCGCAAGCGCTACAAAAGTGCGGGCGGGTGGGGAATCACCGTGTGAATTGTCATCGGCGCAGCGCCGAAGGCCTGTGGATCGACCAAACTACCGTCGGCCGATACGGCGCAATCTGAAAGTGCAACGTTCAAGGCGCTGGGCAGGCGTGAAAGGCTGCGACCACCGAACACGGTCGATGGTGCCGGATCAGAAAAGGCTGGTTGAAACCATTGCAGGTGAGCCCGGGCAATGGGGGCGGCGGGCGGTGCAGGGGTTTGCCTACCGCCGTTGGCAGAAGCTGGCCGGTGACGACCACGCTGCTGCTGCGCGTCATTCCAGGGCGTTGGCCGTTAGGCACGGGTTTCGATGCCCATGCGGAAAAAACGTGCAATTCGATTGCATACAGGTGTTCAGCGCGGGCGGGGGCCGTTGTCAGAGGATGACGGGGCAGATCTGGCGTTTCTGTCGGCCACGGGTCGCGTTGAAGCGGGCGGGGCAATGCAGGCGGGTTGATAGCCAAGGGTCGCCCCCGCGTCTGGCCGCTGGTGTTGGGGCAAAGCTGGGCCGCCGCAAGCGGTGCCAGTGCTGGGGGGCGGTGGCCCGGTGCGGCGACCAACTATGTTATACCAGCTTTACTACGAAGAAACATGGGGCCCCATTGTGCATTTTCGGGCTGCGCAAGCTGGCGATTGATGCTGTTGTCCCCCACGAAGAGCTGGTCGGAGCGGCTGGGCGCGCCCAAAGGTTGGACTGCCGGCAAGATTCGCCTTTAGCGTCCCGGATGCTTGCCCCGGCCCGCGACTGTTGTTGGGCCTTGAGGGATCCGCAAAAAAAAGCAGGTCGATGCCCCGGTGGGGACAAGCCCCCCAAATTCGGCCGGGGAACGGGGGGGCGGCGGGGCCCCGGTCCACCCCCCCCCGCCGGGGCCCTATTTTTCCCCTTTTTTCCTCTTTCCTCCCCTTTTTGTGG
>Ga0163217_1113209_pt1 | contig 13746 bp, 16 predicted proteins | sample SynspAceP_FD_185933 | JGI IMG/M metagenome (GOLD analysis project Ga0163217, IMG submission 185933) | Saline lake microbial communities from Ace Lake in Antarctica - Synechococcus sp. Ace-P (PacBio error correction) | ecosystem: Environmental > Aquatic > Non-marine Saline and Alkaline > Saline ... | reverse complement strand
GCATTGGCTAGCCAAGGAGGTGCTTCACCCTGGATGGTCCCGGAGCCGCATGGGGAAATCCGCCTCTCCGGCTCGCTAAAAATATGGAACTACGAGGCTAAGCCACCGCCTGCGATTGAAAAACCAAACTCCACCTTTAAAAATGCGTGCGTTAAAAACCAAATTTTCAACAGCCCAAACCAGCGCTCGGACGGAAAATTCTTCAAATCCGTCATCATGCGTTCGAGCACGGCTTCGGTGTTGGAGAAGTCGTGGAAGATTTTGGGACGTTTTTCGGCAGCCGCAGGCGTCGAAGGTAGAACTCGCCGGTGGCGACGGGACGGTTTTCGCGCCGATGCGTGCCGCAGCGGACGTCGGCGGGGGTGTCTCCGATTGACGGACTAATTTTTCCTGACCCGGTTTCCGTGGCGGCGGAGGACGATTTCGGCGGTGCCGGCGGGCCAAGGTCATTCGCGGTCGGACGTGCGGAATCGCCGCCGGAGATCCAGCGAAACCATTGTCGCAAATCGAAATTGAGCGAGTTTTTTTCGTTGCCGTCTTCGGGGAAGTTCCCTGTCATCACAAGCGATTCACGGCTCAACTTCTAGTTGCCTCCGCGCGGTGCAGAATCAGCATCTCGGTGACGCAGGCGGGGCGAGAGATTCTCGCGCCGCAAGCAGCGACCCCACGCCCCTGACGCCTTGGCGAGTTGGCTGCCCATCTCATAAGACTGACCCGCTACCGGAGTTGTCGTGATGCTGTCTCCGCAACTTGTGACGTGCACTCGAACTTCGCCGTGATTGACCAGGACTTGTCAAGGGTGCGGACTCGTACGCGTGCAGTCTCCGTTTTTTCGCTGCCAACAAATTCGATCATCAGTACTGACGGTCGGTCCGTCCCGAGAGAAACAACACCACGTATACAAATTCCCTCGGAAGCACTCGCGACAATGTTTTCGTAATTCCTCTCGCGGAAGTGGCCTGGGATGAGGCGAGACGCATATCCGACGCTCCTTGGTCGTTATATAGTCGTACCCATCAATATGCAGAATAGAAAGAACTCGTCCATCTCCGGGCGTCTACAACCTTCCAAGAATTGTTTCTAAAGAAACCTGATCCATCCCGCCCATGAGTGTTACCCCAACGAAGCACGACGAGCAAACGCCCCGGCAATCAACGCCCCGGCAATTCAGAGCTCCGGGCAATCAGAACCCGGCACGCACGTCCCGCCGAGCCACTCGACAAGAGCGGGCCAGCGGAGTGCCAGGGAAATGTTTCGTCAAGATCGCTTCCCCCTACACATTGATGAATCATCTCTTTGTCGCTGAATGTGACAAGCTGGTCGGCGTTTCGCAAGGAACGGTCGATCGCTTGGAGTTTGTGGTACGGGGTACCGGTTGCTCGATTTCTGTGTTGTGGAACGGGCGACCTGGCGATCGAGATCCGCCGACCGGGGCGGGCAAGCGGAACTGTGTGCAGGTGATCGCAGCGATTTCTGTTTCACGCTTGATGTTTGGAGATCGCCCGGAACAAAGAATCGCGGCGGGTTCGTAACGCGGCCGGCGCGGTTCGGGGCGAGCAACGATCCCGTTTATTTGAAGCGGATTCGATTTTGCAGGTGCCGTTTCGACATGATCGGTTTCCAGTGCGTCACGGTCGCGTTTCGGGTTACGAAATATCGGCGGACACGGACCAGGGAATTCGTAGAGATTGGTCGGGTGGTCGGACCGGTGCGGGCGAGTCAGGGTGCTTGGAGTTTTTCGCAGCCGACGTTACCGGGTTTGATGAAACAGCTTTATGGGTCTATTTTTTCGCTTTCCGTTTTTGCCTTCGGGTCGGCAATTTGCTGGCCCGCAATGACAAATCGGCCGTACGGAGTATTTGCCGGCCTCGGTCGGTCAGTTTTCAGTTGTGGCACGAAAAAAAACTCGCGGAGAGACTCCGTGAGGCGGGATTGGATGACGTCGATTTTCCATCCGTTGAACTCGGGGAGTGGCCCACGATTTATACCGGCACGGAAACCGATAAAACCCGAGTCGCGGCCAGAACCACGCCGAGGCGACGGTGACCGAACGCCGGTGATGCAAGGCCAAACGCCGCATCCGGCTGGACGGAAGTTTGGTTGGGCCCCGTGAGCGATTCCAACATGGACAGGATCGAAAGAGTTCACCGGCGGACTATTCCAATTGCCGGGGCGTTGAAGAAACGCCCGCGCCGGATCGTTCGTCGGGATCCACGGGCGCGAAGCGGTGCTCCTTATGGCGATTTCGGCTTGTTGCAGGCGCTTGCGAGTCAAGCGGCGTTGAAATTCATTAACGGTCAGGCCCCAGCGAGTGTGGCGGTTTGACCGCCAGGAACTGGCATTGGCGTTCGACGTCGACGCACCGGAATCCTCGATGCGTTACACCTTGCGTTGCCGAAATGCTTCCAACGAAGCGGCGTTCCAAACTCGGACGGCTTCGCTCGGTCGAGAAAGGGGGACGAGCGGTTCTTTTACCATCAAACACGATGATTACAGGACGCCGATTCGCGACGGGTTCTTCGTGACGACGCGATGGTTGATTTGTCGTCAGCGGCAGCACGTTATCGGGGCGTCGCCCGGGGGCGGCGGCCTCGGAATTTGATCCCAGCCGTGCCGCGAGGTTCCATTTGAAAGAGGGAAAAACGGCGATTGGTATTGCGTGCCGCGTGAGACGCCGATGAGTGTTCTGCATATCGAAGAACATTCACGACTCGCCCACCGCCGGGGCGGTGATGTTGCCAGCGATGCCGGGCTGGTATTCACGGCGTGACTCGGTTGGAGGATCTTGATCGATTTTTGGTGGCGCGGATTTTGGACAGCATCGGTGTGGAGAACTCACTGATTTCCGATGAAGGAGTCGGACGTTGCAGGCGAATGGAAAACGATGGCGAGTGCAGGAACATTTTTTGGTTTGTCCGAAGCTGTCTTGCCTAAGCAGGTGGGGCGGCGATTTGGTTAGGATTGATTCGCGTTTCGCATACGATTTTTGCGTTTGCCTTTTTCGCGAATCTTGGCGGCGTTTCTGGCTTGGTCGACGCCGGCTGCGCTGGCGACGCGTTCGGCTGGTGAGATGGTTATTGGGGATCGGTAGCGCGGTCGCCGGTTCGCCGTTAACTGGACATTGGCCGGGTGCGTGTTGTTGTTGCATTTTGTGACGCGGCCCGCAGTGGCGGCGATGGCGTTCAACGGTTTGGTCGACCACCGAATCGATGCAGAGAATCCAACGGACGGCGTCGCGTTCATCTGCCAGCCGGGGTGTTGTCGCGGCGGCTCGTTTGGCGTGCTTCACGATTTTGATGTTTCGCTGGGATTTGTCGCGTCGACGTTATTGTTTTGCCCAACCGGAATCCGTTGTACGCGTCGCTGCCGGTACTAGCGTTTTGCTGGGTACTCGCTCCGCGAAGCGCTCCACCCGCGTCGGCAACATTTGTGGTTCGGGGTTGGCGTTGCGTTATTCGCCGATTTGTGTTGGGTGGCGATTCGGGGCAGTTTTTGTGTTGTGGGAATCGGTTTTCACATCCGATACTTACTGGCGGGCGGCGTCGCCTTCTGGGGTGGCCGGTTTTCGATATTTGTACGCGTGCCAGGATGCGCGATTTTGACCAGCGATGCGGGATTGGCACAGGTTTCCGAGCCGATTTCGGATCGGCCGGCGGGATGCGGTCCGCGGGCGGGGTTGCACGTGGTGATGTTGGGGCCTTTGTTGCCTTGGTCGGCGAACGGGGGGGATGCGGCTGGTTGGGGTGATTTCGCCGGTCCTGCGGTGTGACGACGGTTTGGTCTGTCAACATGCGATGGGTTCGCCCGATACCCAGCCCCCAATGCGCCTTTTTTCAAACCAAACGCCGTGATTAGTCTCGTGCTTTTGATTGCGGGATTCACCGATTGCCTCGTCTGATTCTTGCCGGTTAATATCTGAGTGCAGGCCAGCCTGCCGTCAAAAACACTTGTCGTCGAAAGTTTTCAGTTGCAACCAATCAACCGGCTATTAACGCCCAAAAAAACGCTCACTTTCTTATGGATTAACACCGAAAACCCGTGCCCGCTCCGTGAAATTCGTGACAAAGTCGATAGCCTCGGAGCGATTGTCGCTCCAGACGGATTGTTCCTGTACGAAACCCGAGGTCTCGATCCAAGCGCGTCGGGACTGCCCACGTCCGCGAGCGGATGAAACGGCCAACGGTCGGCTACTACAAACATCAACCCATCGAACCACTTAATGTGTGACGTTTACCGATGCAAGTATCTGCATTTTCGCAAGGTCTCCGGGACGAGGAACGGGGTACCTAGTACGACGAGCAGGTACCGAACGGCCGCGAAGGGACGCGAACGGATACTCGAAATTGCACATTGTTGGGGGGCTGCACACCAACGGAAATACGAGTGGTACCGGGATCTGATCTCATATAATTGAAATAAACAATTTCCCGCAAATCCATCTGAAGCGGTGGTACGGCGGTGGAGATCGATTGGTTCGTCCAAACGAAGAAATCGTTTCCGCTGGGTGCTGAGGACATGCGTTGGGAGGCGGGGGGCCAAGGCAGACAGGGCGGCGGTGGCGGAGATTTTCCATCCCGAGATTTCGCGACCAATTGTTGTGAACACAAAGCGAACACGCCGTCATGGGATCGAGATTCACAAAACGGCTCACGAAACGCAAAAAACCAACATCGATGTGTACGGGGCACTCGAAAAAAGCCTATCACCAGGGATCGATCACTTGATGCGGTTGCGAGAATTGCAAGACATAAAACCGGTGGTTCCCAAGTTCTTTCATTCCACTGCGTTCACCCGACAACACGGGTTTTTGTTCGCACTGAAGAAGGCCATCGGGTTTAATGGGATTTTGCGGGCCCATCCGCGTCAGGCCGTCTGATGCTCGATATATTGTCCGGCACATCAAGCGTATGACCATGTGGGTACAAAACTGGGGCAGCCGCACTCGCGGTACGGCGCCAACGATCTCGACGGAAGGTCCGGCATGAGTTGATTTATCACGGACGCCGTGCCCAAAACTCCGGAAATTTCTGTCTCCACAAATCCAGAGCTCATTCCGGCGAGGCCGGACGTGATCTATCGAGTGGACACGACCGCTACAACCGGGTTGGATCGCAACCCGCGACGATTTCACTCAGGTGGAATCGCGTAGAAAAGTGTTTCGATGCCGAAATTTGGTTTCGATTTAAAAAAGGGTGATCTTGAGGGGAATGCAGATCACACGTGAATTGTTCGGATGGTAGCGTGCGTTCACCCGAGCTTTTGAGTTTTTATCGATTTCGCGCTTCCCCGAATCAGGGTGATGGGTTGAAAATAGGTGCTTGAACTTCTGCCCTTTTCATTTTTTGTCCATGCTGTCCCCCCGCTATCCCAATCGAAACCGATCGCCGAGGCTTTACGCTGGTCGAGCTATTGGTCGTTGAATTTTGCGATCATCGGAAATCTTTTGGTCGGGCTTGCTGTTTGCCCGCCGTCCAGGCGGCTCGCGAGGCGGCTCGTCGGTATGCAGTGCGCCAATATCTAAAAAACAAGATTGGTTTGGGCATCCACAATTACGAGTCGACCTATCGACGAATTGCCATGGGGAGCCAAGGGGCGGATTGGGGGCTTGAGGCTGGACGACGGATAATCCTCGCGTTCATCGAGCAGACGGCGCTCGGCCCGAACGGGTGCCCTACGGCGAACGGGCGGGCCGACCGGGCGGATTTTATCGAAAGCCAACGGTTTTTCGCGAACTCGCTCAAACACCCGTGATGACGTTTCGTTGCCCGTTCGCAAGCCCGGCGATCGCATTGCGGAGTCCGTGGATCAGATCCCGGGGTCGCGTGCTCAATTAGTTATCTCGCGTAGCGGTGGGGGAAACGTCGAATTTCGGATAACTTCTCGATTGCGTCGAGTATCGGTTTCGACACGCGCGTGACGGGTGTTTTTTCTGGCGACTGATTTTGTCATATTTCGTCGAATCCGACAGACCCTTGCGACAACCGACCGGAGCGTCGGGTTTGTCGTTCGCGAACATTCTCGATGGCCTGAGTAAACACGGTGATGGTCGGGGAGACTCGGGTATCTGGAGTTCGGACGAGTGCGGATTTGCGGGGACCACTTTTCGCTTGTATATTCCAGACATCGATTCGAGCCAACGGGACAGGATTTTTCCGGAAGTTTTGGGTTCGTTGGTTTCGTTCAATTTGCAACTACGCTTCCGTTTGCTGAGAAAGGGAAATCTCGCTGGGCAGTTTTCACCCGGGCCGGATTTGCACGTGTTGATTGTGCTACGGTTTCGGTGGCGGTTTCGTCAACGAGGCGATGAGCGACGAGATACGGGCACGCGATCGGGACGCGCTTTCAGCATGAAGTGATCGACGTTCGAAGTTTTGATCGTAAGCCTGACTCTTCCGAGTCGGGCATAGAAGTAAGCGTGACTTCTGTGAGTCGGGACTGAAAAAGGCAACAACACTCGACTCAGATGGTCAAGCTACACCGCTGCTGTAGCGGAAAACCCTCAGCTCGAATCAGAAATTCTTGCCAGAATCCCTCGCTAACGCGTCGGGTTTTAGAACTTGTTCTTCACCGTCGATCGCTCTTTCGAACCGCTCGATCGAGATCGCTTACCCGCCAAGGTCGGTTTTCGTACGATCGCGCGGGGACACAGAGTCGAACGTCCGTGTGCGACGTGAAGTGGCAGGGTTTCGAAGGTGAGCTGGTTTTGGTGACGCGTCCGACATCCCGGCGATGGATTTGCTGTCGTAGGGGCCACACATTCGACATTCGCACTGCAGTCGCCGTACCGCCGGACATCACGTGAGCATCGGCGGTCGGACATGTCGTGTGGGTCCGAAGCACGGCGGAAACGCGTCCTCGAGATATCTTGCGCGATCGTTGTTTGTCCGCCGGTGGCCTCGGCGTGAACGTCAAACGAAGAATCGCGTTCGGTTTTGATCCGTGCACTGCTTCGCATCGCCCGATCGGGAGTGGGCGACGTAAAGGCAATCAACCTGGTCGCGATGAACACGGCGGCCCATTTGATGGAATAATTCACGCCGAGTGACCGGCTGGGGGTGGGGACGATCACCCAATTCCGCCCGGCAGCGTCGGCGGGGGTAGTTCGCCGGTTTGACGATCCGCACGCTTCTTCATGAGAACGGGGAATGATGGCCTCGGCGCGGCGGTACAGATGATCCGTCCATCGTGATTCGCATCGACGCCTGATTCGATTCAGACCGACTGGTATTGCCGAGCATCAACCCGGGCGCCGTCGTTGGCCGCGTTCTCCGCGTTGACGACAACCGCGTGCGAAGGGGCGTGGTGCGATTTCAGTTCCGGCGGGTTGCGGTGCGGACAGACGGCCGAATATGCTCCGGCTTTGCGACGAATATCTCCGAGAAAGAAACAAAAAAACGCACAGTTTTCCTACTTGCGGCATATTACGACTTCAAGCGCGATCAGTTCACCAAACCGTTTGGCTAACGCCAAAAACGCGTCACTGACTCGGGTTACCAACCGCAAACGAAGCGTCGCCCGCCGGTGTCCGTGTTGTTGCCGCCTTTGAGTGGCCAGGCGTGTTGCGGGAATGACGAGTTCGCGTGGCGGTTTCGTCAACTTCCTCGGTCGTGGTGGAGATTTCCTCCGTGTCTTCGCTTGGTCGCGTGATCGATCAGCCCGATTTTTTGCGAAAATTGCGCGATCGAAGCTCAAACCTTCACGGCGACTGAGTCGGCCTGCGGCGAACGACGCTGCTGACCTTGGACACCTGGTGGCTGGCCAGTTCGCGATTGGACGAGTCCCTCGACGGCCGGCGTCCGAGGCGGACAAAAGCAACGGAAATCGGCGTTTTGGTTACCGTTTCCGGTGGTGGGACGATTCCGATGGCGAAATTCTACCTTCGGCGGAATCCACGTTTTCCAGCATGGTTCCGGGTAGGGACAAAACCGATTTTTACCGGTTTGCTTGTCGACCTGTCGAACCTTTGACTTTTGACCTTTGGGCCTTTCTGATCATCGCTTGGGCGTGTTTTGACCCGATCCCAAGCTTTCAGGTTTATGTACGTGGATCAAAACCCGGTCGACGTCCGCCGAGGTCGACGAAACGCACCGGAAAGGTCACGGACGCTGCGAAAACGGACACTTTCGAGGATGGTCACCGCTCGATTTTCTCGAGTTTGGTTCTTCACGGCAACACTTGGCGTTTCGCGTTTCCAAGATTGCCCGCCGGCTGGACGACGGAGGTTAGCCGCGTCTGGGCGTTGGCCTCTGGTGACGAGGCAGATCATTTTGATTGGTCGGACGAATTCTTGTGAGGTCTTCGACACGGTACTCGCGTCACTTGGCTGATCGGCATGAAACCGCGGATTCGAACCGATTTGACATTCCAGGCCCGCCGGGTTGTTGTGGGCTGGTGACGAGGACTTCGACGATGGACCCTTCATCGTATCGTCAATCACTGACCTCTATCGCCGATCCCGCAACGGTTGCAAGAAGTACAGTCCGTCCTCGCGGCTAAAACCACGCACGACGACCTCGACGGACGGGTTCCCGGGTACCGGTTCGGCTTCGGTGAATTGTTGAAACGGAAGGCGTTCCTTCGTCGGGGCCGCGGAGTGCGAACGAAGACCGTGTCCCTCTTGATTTTCAGGATGGTGGCCTGAACGCGAGTCCTTCCTCGAGCGTTTCCCGCGTTTTCGATTCGGGCAAACCGGCAGTGCCGCCGTTAGAACGATACGAGATCGGAATCGTGCTGAGCGAGGCGGCGAGTTCGGCTTCGAGGTCGTCGGACCAACCCGTCACGTGATGTTCGGACGCTGACCTTGCCAGGCTTGTGAAACCGTTCAATTTTTTGCGATTGGGTGGGACGTCCTGGTCGGTTTCTCCGATCAGTCGCGGGCGGAGGTTGCTTTCTTTCTTGCCATTCGGGTTTACCGCTCTCCGGGTTTTGCGTCACTTTGATTTCCGTGCGAGCCAGGTTTCGGCGGAAGCCAGGTTTCGGAATCCGGCCTTTCCGCCCGATTTGGCTTGGCCTTGTCGAGATCTTTCGGTCGAAACGGCGGCGGGCGATTGCGGTTTTGGCGACACCAAAACCTCGGGCCGCCAAAGGTTCCGATGGCCGGAGCCGAGGCAGCGGTTTGCCTTGGAATTCTTCGGGGCCGGTGCTTGGCGCTTGAGGGCGCGGGTTCCGAAAAAGCGCAGGGTTTCCGAGCGGCGGGTTCCGAAGGCGCGGGTCCAAGGCGCGGGTTCCGAAGGCGCAGCACCGATGACGCGGGAGGCGTCGCGGTTGGGTGACATATTCCGGGAGGGTTGCCTCCGCGGAAGCAATTTCGGGTGGGAGGAGTGATGGGCGAGTTGGATTCCGGGGTTGCTCGTGTCACTGACATGTTCGGCGTCGGGCGGGCAGGGAGCCAGGGCAAGAAAAGAAGGACGTGCGAAGGTTTAAAACCTCGCCGTCATGATGGAATAACGCGCTACCGGCACACGTCTGGGGTTAAACGACAGTCTAGCAATTTCGAATCGCTCATATCCGGCTTAGACCCTTCCCTTAAAAAACCGTTAGGCGGGACGCGGGCCTCATGATCCGGTGTTGCTACCGATTTCGGGCGGCGCGCAAGCCCCCAAACTACCGAAAACGATAGTCAGCCATTGCCGAATTTTCCGATCATTTTCTTTGTCTCGACTGCCGAGAGATTTTCAAACAATTCCGTTTACCACGTTTGGTGAAAGCCGACATTCGGGCCTGGGCGATGGTCGGATGACGCTGGTTTGGCTGCGCTTTTAAAATCGTACGAGCGAATTTGTCGCTGGCCAAGGCGATTAACACCGGTTCCGGCCCTTGTTGGAGATCGGATTGTGGTGGGCCGCCGGCGACCCTCGACCGCAGCACACGATCAGCGAGGACGACGCTTCGGCTGAGGGGCAGTTCTTTGGCACGGCATTCATGCACCGCGGCGAAGGCGATTATTCCAACGCCCGCCTATTGATGCGTCGCGTGGGTTCTCCACGGATAGCGCCTTCGACCCAAAACTCGCTGAGCAATACGGGGGCGAATATTCGAAGATTCCGTATCACTTTAACGACGCCGGTCGGCGACCTGCCAGGGGAGGGGAAAGATCGGGGAGGTGACGGAATCGGCGTCGGACCGATTGCGGCAAAATTCAGTGGAACGGTGGCCAATTATTGATTCCAGAAATCATTCCGGGATTGCATTGCTCGCGGTTCACCGACATTCGCTCACGCCCCCGTTCTGGTTCCAGGTCACACAGATTGTCGCCAAGTGTACTGGGTTGTGTTCTTGATCATGGCATCCGGGGCACTGGTCGTCGAAGAAGTGTGGCTCGCGTGCGCCTATTTTTCATTGGCCAAGATCACGGCCAAGACGTGGTTTGATGCCGGCTATTCTCGACCGGCATGGCCTCAATGACCCGACGCTGAATTCCCCCTGTTCGATGCGCATTGGTGCCGCCCGGTGTTTCGGGCTTCGGCGTTCACCGCCGGCGGGTTTGGTCGTGGCGTTATTCGTCGCGCGCGCTCATCGGACCGTGGGTGGATGAAAAACGGACTCTCAACAACGGGCGTTCGCGATTTTGTGGCCGGGATCTGTAACTAATGGCTACATTTCCCTTTGCCATTGTGTTCAGATATTTTTATTTCCGTGCCGCCGACGGTCGATGATCCTGCACAACTTCGGCGTCGATTTTGGCGCTATGGAGCGTCGGGATTCGCGATGCGTCTCCGGTGCAAACATGGCAACTCAGCGGCAAGGGTCAGGAGTTGGCGCTGGTTTTCGCGTAAGATCTTGCCTGGCGTTAACGAGTGGCTCCGTTGATCGCGGGGTTTGTCACGGCTGCTGACAATTCGCACACACTCTCGGCTGGCACACGTGTTGATCCCGGACTCATTGAATGAAATTCGATCGGGGCATGATGGCTGGGTGCGTCGATCCCGGATGGGGTTGTTACTGAGCTGTGCGCGATCATCATCGATTTTCTCTAAATCCGTCCTGACTGAAACGGTGCCACGCGTGGTGATGTCGCGATTCGGTTTCCGTTCAAATTGTCTCAGCGGTGATCGATGCTCGGGCGTCGCCGTGCGGTACTTGCGGAACCGGAGATGAACACGTGTTGCTTGCTCAGTCGGCCGATTGCCGTCGGGCGGTGTTCCGCGATTTCGTGTGACGCGTCTTTTATCCAGAGTGCGACACGACGACAAAGGCGCTCTGCGTTGTGGTGCTGTCGACTTCTGATCGCGGGGTTTGTTTTTAATCTGCTGTGGATGTCGATCTGCGCTGTGGTGGTAGGGTCTGACGTAGGCAGGCTGCCAAGCCTGCACGGTGTGCGATAAAGCAGATCCGAAGCAAATGAACTCCGAAAGATATCAGCCGACGTGCTTTTTTTCACCGCAAAACATTTTCAATTAAAAACCGGCTCGGAACCCGAATACTGAGGCCAAAGAAACTCAAGGTCGCCGAGCGGACTGTCGGTGGTCAAACCGTGTCGGCACCTGTGAAGACGGCGATCCGGGTTCGATCACCGATACCGCCGGAAAGTGCTGTGGCCTCCATTGCCACTCGCATCGACAACCAATTGCGTTCGGACATATTGGATGACTCATAATTGGATCTCCGCATTCGTGGCCCATGGCGTGGCGATGTCGCTCCAAACCTTCGGACACTTCACACCCGTGAGTGATTTGACTTAAATTGTTTAACAGTTATCGGTTTGTCTGGAACATTCCTGATACCGAACAACAACAACCCCTGTGCATCGGCAAAATACGGGACAACGCGATTCAAAGGCATGGCGTATGATGTGAACCCGATCGCCGCGGTCTGGATCCGATTCCCGGCGGAAATTTCGGTATTGGCGAAAACACTCTTCCGGATTTGACGGTTGGCTTTCGTTGACGGAAGCGCCAGGAATAAGAATTGGAATTTTGATCCGGTCCGTATCGCAGGCCTGCAAAAATGTCGGATCGGGGAAACTGCGAAGCGTGCGTACTGACTCCATGTCAATCACATCGGTTACGAATCGAAGCTTACTGAAAGTTTGCCCTCGTCGATTAAAGCCGGACGCCGCCGACCGATATCACCGTCCTCGCGCAAGGTAACCACCGTGCGCCCAAGTTACGACCGGAATCAACCCTGGCCGCGTTCGGCTCGAAAGCCGTCGTGTTGATCGAATTGCCATACCGTGCTAAAACGGTTATGCCCAGTTGCCGGCCGCCGGCATCACGCGAACTCAAACGTCGGGGGCTATGTTCGAAGTTTCCACGGGAACATTGACCTGGAGAATAGCCTGTCGTCGGTTTCACGATTGAACGCTGACGAATTTGCTCTGCACCGCTTGCACGATCAGCTTTCATAAGCGGCGTAGTTACGTGGAGCGGTTGCAACTGGCACGCTTCAAAGGGTGTTTCAGTTGCAAGCGGAGGGTGGTCTGATTTTCCATGTCGCGCCGAGAGTGCGATGCATTCCGCCTAAGCTGAATTCGAGACCGGGACACGTTGGCATAGGTGTTCGTGCGCGATCGTTTGACTCGAGGTTCGGCTCACCCGTTTTAGGCGGGCGCTCACGTCGCCTTGCATCCCAAACAAAACTGTCGCGAACTTCGTCCGAGAAATATCCTGGCTTGCAGCTGGAGCGCTGCGGAATAACCAGATTAACGCCACCGCGAAAGACAGCCAAACGCTACCAGAAACGAAAGAAAGTGGGGAGGTCGCTGATTTAGTTCATATTCGTAGGGCTTATCGAAGGCAAATGAGGAATGATCACTGGCACCCAATGGCATAACGTTGGTGAAGAATCCCGGCCCACCTGCGGACGAGTGAATCGATGTGGAATCAATAATCGGCATGAGGACGGCAGCCCCCAACGCGAAATTTAGTTGTGCTGGTGCTGAACCTTCGGCAAGCAAAACGCTGTGCGGTCCGGGTGATTGTGATTTCGACAACCCGATGTTTGCGGACCGGGTGGATGCCCGCCGGACTCAAATGAAAATGGTGGTTCGCTTCGGCAAACGTCGGATCACGTCGGGCATAACGCACTCGTCCAGGTCGCCGTGTACTCCAACAGGCTATTCGTGAGAGGAATCTCCGGGCAATGCCACGTTCCCCGCATCCCTCCAAAAACGGGGGTGTCGCGACGCCTTAGGAAACCACGTTAGTGCATCAAACAAAAATCACGGACCTGGGTAGGTTCACCGTCCGTCATTGCGAGCGTTGAACGTTCCGCTTCGAAATAACCTGAGTGAAACGTTGGGGCGACCACCAGGATCGGGCAAACAATTCGACTGAGTTCATTTCGGGCGCACTGGTTGGGACGAGAAAGATCCCTGTCGATTTCAACGGTTCGGACAAAGAACCCAAGCGGGACAAATCCGAGTGCAACGCATTCCCAATCCAAGACGTCGATCCGCATCCCGATTCCGCATCGGCCACAAACGTGTTCTTTCGCTTCGCAAAGGATCACCGCCGATCAAAGTCGAATCAGGTCCCCGCGAGCGCTCGGTCGGTATGATGTTTGTTTTCGATGTAATAAAAAAACGAAGGCCGCAACCGACATTTCCCTGCCAACGGGAATTCTTTGCACGAACCCAATTCCCGAGTTCATTTCCCGGGTACCTGATATCGTGTAAAGGGCGGGGGCAAAACTTTCAGACGGCATTTTCCGTTCCCGAATCCGCCGAAAGGGGAAAACCGGGAAAAAAGCGTTCCCAACCGCCGGAAGTCGGCCCCCCAAAAAAAAAAAAAATTATTTCTTCATTAT
>Ga0163217_1013976_pt1 | contig 13747 bp, 15 predicted proteins | sample SynspAceP_FD_185933 | JGI IMG/M metagenome (GOLD analysis project Ga0163217, IMG submission 185933) | Saline lake microbial communities from Ace Lake in Antarctica - Synechococcus sp. Ace-P (PacBio error correction) | ecosystem: Environmental > Aquatic > Non-marine Saline and Alkaline > Saline ... | reverse complement strand
CTGTGCCGATTCAACCTGCGCTCGGGCCACGTTCGATACGTTTCTGGGGGCGATCAGCTTTGGACGAGTAACAACAACAATTCAGGCTTTCTGGACGTTGGGGCCAGTGCAGGACGGTGTGTTCAAGGGGCGTCGCCTCGCGTGATCGCGAAGGTCCGTGCCCAGGTGATCCTCAGATGGCTGAAATAAGCTTTGAAATCGGGGGCTCGGGCGATGGCCGGGGCCCCTTTCAGGCCGGCGCATTGACGCAGGAACGGGACGCGGATGGATATTCTGATCACAGAGGCTTTTGCTGGGCGGCACCTATGCGCTGATCGCGATGGGCTGAACCTGCATATGGGCGTGGCCGCATCATGAACCTTGCCAATGGCGGGAAATGTGGTGGCAGGCGGCTTTGCGGCCTTCTGGATTATACTGCCGGCCAGATCAGCCGTTTTCTGACGATTCTTCCTGCTAGCGCCGCTGGACCTTTGTGCTGAACGGGCTGATCTACCGGATCATGCTGCAACCGCTTTGTCAAACGCGGCCCAATCACGCGGCCAGCTTGATACGGACAGTATCCTTGCCACCTTCGGTCTGTCCTTTGTGATTGGTCGGCCTGATGCTGTCGGTCTTTGCGGCGATACTTCAACTATTTCATATCTGGCGCGTCATCGTGATCGTGGGCGATACCTTCGCCGCTTGAACCGTGTCGCGGCCTTTCTGCAGCTGTTCGTGTTGCGGGCGCGCTTTATCTGTGGCTGAAACCACAGGCCGCGCCGGGGACTGTCGATCCGCGCGATTGGCCGTGGCCCGACGTGCGCGGCCTGGTGGGGATCAACGTGACGCATTCTTTGCGGCGCTGGCCTTTGGTTTGTGGGGGCCTGTTGACGGCTGTCGGCGGTTGCGTGTTGTCGACCATCTGACGCTGGATGCCTCGACCGGTCGTTGGATCTTCACGCTCAAGGCGCTCATCCATCGTGATCATGCGGGTGTGGGCCGATCGTGCGCGGCACCATCGTGGCGGGCGCTGCTGTGGGGATCGTGGAAACGCTTGTGGCGACCTCCCTGCTTGAATCGGGCCTGACGCTGGCTGCGCCTATACGTGTTTATCCTGATTCCTGCTGATTCCGCCCGCAGGCCTGTTCGGAAAGAAACCCACATGACCGGCACGATATCCGCAAACCTTGTTCTTGCTTGCCATTTGCCAATCGGCTCTGCGCACTTGCTGCCTTTGTCCGGTTCGGCTATTGGCTGTCGATCGGCGTGACCAATTCGCGATGTTCACTGTGCTGGCCACAGCTGGGCGCCTGTTTTCGGGGCCGACGCATTACATCTCGCTGGCGACGGCGGCGTTCTTCGAGGTCAGCACCTATGTCCACCGGGGCTGGGGTTTGAACCCTTGCCTTCGTCGCTGATCGGGATTGCAGGCGGTTAATCGGTGCGGTTGCTGGCGGCGCTTGTCGGCCTTTGCCACGCGCGCCTGTCAGGGGTCATTTCGTGATCTTCACCCTTGGTCTGCCGAGCTGGTCCGGCAGGTCATTTCACATGGTTCCAGAACAAAATCAGGCCGAAGGGTCTCTTATGTCCGTGACGATATTTTACCGAGGCGGGCATCTACTTGGATGCTGCTTTTACTCGCGACAGCCGTGTTCCTGACGGCTGGCTGATCGGGCGCTCGCGGCTTGGCTTTTGCGCTGCGGATCATCGGGGATATGAAACCGTGGCGGTGCATTCTGCATCCAACTTCGGGCCTGTCCAAGGTACTGTTGTCATGGTGCCTGGGATCCGGTGGCCGCGATGACAGGGGGCAATCCTTGCGCCGCGTCTATGTTCATATCGAGCCCAGCCTTGCTTTTCGCCGATTGCTGTCTTTCAGGTCGTGATTCATGGCGCTTTGGGTTGGGTTGCAGGTGTGGGGCCGCTGGTCGGCGTGATCCCTTCACCCTTCTGTGGGAAATCGATTTCGTCAATTTTCCCGCAACAGACACGCTTTTTGTCTGCTGGGGGTGCCTTTCCTGATCATCGTCTATTGCGCTGCGCGCGGTTTCGTTCGGGCTGTGGATGAATCTGCGCACCGCACCCGCGCCAAAATGGCCGAGGGGTCGCATTGAACAACACAGTTCTTTCCCTTGCGTGGTGTCACCAAACGGTTCGGCGGTCTGGTTGGCCGTGTATTGCAATGGATTTCGACGTGACCGACATCAGTCATGGGGCTTGATTCGGCCGAACGGGTCGGGCAAATCGACCACGCTCAACCTGATTTCAGGCGCGCTCAAGGTTGTCGGGCAGGCGAGATTTCGCTTTGCGCGGCACCCCCATCACCGCCTTGCCCGCAGAACAGATCAAACCGGCGCGGTATTGCGGCGCACCTTCCAACTTGTGCGCCTGCTGCCATCCATGTCCGTGCTGGGAAATGTCGTGCGGGGCGCCGTGTTCGGCACCGGCGCGGTTGGGGGCATGAGGGCGCGCGGCCATGCGGGAATCCCTGCTGACCGCGTAGGGCTGTAGGCACGGGCCACCTGCGTGTGGGGAGTTGACCTATATCTATACCAACGCGTTTGAACTGGCCCGCCGTGCTTAGCCAGTATCCCCAAAAACTTTTGCTGCTGGATGAAATGGCTGGCGGCGTTTAAAACTCCCAAGCGAGTTGCAGATCGGGATCACCCTGATCAAAATCGCTGCGCGACGAGGGCGCGCACGATCATTCTGTTAGAACATGTCTGGATTGCATCCGGTCGCTGTGCGATACCTGCGTGGTTCATGGCCTCGGCACGAAAATCGCCAAGGCACGCCGCAGCAGGTGCTTGTCCGATCGGGATTGTGTATCCGGCGCTTTATCTGGGGATGACGCATGTTCTAAATCCGGGGTCTTGAGGTCCGCACCTGTCGGTCAGCTTATGGCAAGCACCGCGCGTTGGAGGATGTGTCGATCACGTCCGCCCGGCGGAGACGTGGTATCCTTTGGCGCGAATTGGTGCGGGGAAAATCGACCCTGCTCAAAGCGGTCAGCGCATTTGTGGAAGGGCAAGGTCAGCGGCTCGGTCTGTTGGAGAATGAGACCGACAGGCATGCCGCCAACCGTTTCTTGATCACGGGCACTCGCCTTGGTGGCCTGAAGGGCGGCGGCTGTTCGGTTGATCTGACAGTGCGCGAAAACCTTTGACGCTGGCGCGCCTATTCCGCCCGCGCCGTGACGGATCAGGGCCACAATCTGACGGCGTTCCATGCGCTGTTTCCCAAGCTGATCGAACGACGGGGTTTCAGTCGTACGCAACCATGTCGGGCGCGAGCAACAAATGGTCGCCATTGGGCGCGCCATTGATGTCGAACACCGCAGATCCTGACACTGGACGAGCCATCCACTGGGCTCTCACCCGCTACTGTGCAAGGAACTGTTCCAAACCTTAGGAAAGGCGCGAGATCGGTATCGGTTTATCTTGCTGGTGGAACCAGACGCCAAGCAAGCCTTGGATTGCCGACCGTGGCTATCTGCTTGAAAACGCCATATCGTGCATAAGACAGCCCAAAGCCCTGATGAGCGATCGGCCGTGCAAGCAGCCTTCTGGGGGCCGGCAGGTTGCCGCCGCGCCGCTACACATGACCGCGGTGGCCGGGAAACTGGCCCCGCCGATAAACACCCGCATTGCCGCAGGCGGCTTTACCGTCAGGCCCGCGACCCGTTCGCAAAACGTCCTGTCGGCGGATTGCCGTGCTGGGCGCTCGGGTTGCCGATCTGTTGGCGGCAAGGCAAGCCAGCCGCAGCAAACCGCCGTCAGCGACAAACGCACCGCCCCCGCCGTTGCCAGCCAGTGCCGCGCAAAGCGACCGCCTTGGCCGCGATCCCCTGTCGGAAAATCGAGCGCGCTGCCAAGCCCGGCCCGCCGGTCCCCGCGTGATCGAGCGCGTCCGTCCGCAGGACCGGACGGCACAGGACACCCCAAACCGCGCAACCACAGGCGCAACCTAAGACCCTGATGGCCCGCCGTGCATCGAAGGTCTACCGCGCCCCCGTGCGAAGTCTGGCGCCGCAGGGACCGGTGCCAAAACGCGTTCGCCTGTTATGGGAAAACAAGATGCTGGACTCCCCTATCATTGAAAACCGTCAAGGGCATGTAATATTCGGCGGCAAACTGGGTGCCGGTCCAAAACAGCTTTGACGATATCAACCGTCTGACGGATCGGCTTTACGCACGCAATCCCCGATGGTGGCCGCGCCGAGACCCGCCGCGCCATAGACGCGCCCAAAGCTGCCTTTTCGGCATGGTCGAAACCTGAGTTTCAGGGAGCGCCGCCCATTACATTGCTGAAATCGCCGATATCTGGAAAGCGCGCCCCGAATTCGTCGGCGCGGTCCAAGCCGAAAGGTGGTGGCTGGTTTCGGCAAAGGCATGTTCGAGGCAGGGTATGTCCCCGAGGGTCTTTCGCGCCGCCGCAGGCGTGCTTTACGGCCAATATCGGCGAAGGTGCTGCCGGTCAGAGCATGGCAATTCTCGACCGCCGTGCGCTATCGATGGGGGTGATCAGTGTGACAGCCGTGGAACATGCCCGGTATCCTGACCGCGCGGGGCTTTGCCTTTCCGATGGGCCGCAGGCAAATACCATCGTCTGAAACCGTCCGAGGATACGCCCTTATGCCCGGGCGGCTGTTCTTTGCCGAAGTGCTGGAGGAAGCGGCATTCCCAAGGCGTGATTCAAACGTCATCACCTGTAGCCGAACGAGCGTGTGCCAGGAGATGGGTGGACGAAGATGATCGAGAACCCGCTGGGTCAAGGGCATCTCCTTCACAGCTCGACCCTGTGGGTCGCCAGATCGCCGCCAAAGCGGGGCGGCGCATCTGAAAAAATGCTGCCGTCGAGCTGGGCGCGCAAAGAACAGCCTTGATCGTGCTGGAAGACGCGATATGGACCGTGCCACAGTGCCGCCAGTTTCGCAGCTTCATGCATCAGGGCCAGATCTGCATGAGCGTAGAAAAGGTTGCTGGTGCAGGAAGCATCCGGCCGATTTTCCTGCGCCAGTTTTCGTGGCCGTGCCTCCAAGCTTTGAAACAGGCGATACCCAAGGACAAGGGCAATGTAATCGGCCCGCTGACAACGAACGACCAGGTTGCGCGTGGCAAACAACCAGATCGAGATGGCTTTGGCCAAAGGGGGCCCAAGGCGGTCTGGGCGGGCGGCGTTCTGGAATCGCTATGTGGAACCCACGATTCCTGACAACATGTCACCCCCGACATGGATGTCTGGCGGGATGAACCTTTGGGCCCCGTGCTATTGTGGTGCCGTTCAAACCGGGATGGCCGAGGCGATCGCCATGAATAACGACACCGAATACGGCCCTGTCGCGGTATCATCACCCGCAACGAGGACGTGCCGCTGCGCATGGCGCGGGCAGGTTCTGGACGGGGATGTGCCACGCAACTGCTCGTCCAATCAATGACGAGCCGCATGTGCCCTTCGGCGGATCGAAAGCATCCGGCCTTGGACGAACACGGCGGCAAGTGGTCGCTGAAAACATTTACCGGAAACAGCGCTGGATCAACGCTTGACCGTGCGCCACCGCCCCTATCCACCGGTGTTCTGATGGCAGCTTGGAAAACAGCCCCCTTCTTGAAGGGCAAGGTGATCGTTCTGTGACCGGATCGGCCAGCGGCATCGGATTTACGAGACCGCGCGCCTTATGCACCGCATTGGTATTGCCACGGTGCTTGGGTGTCGATTGACCAACGCTTTTGACATGTCGAGGAGTTCTACCGCGCGACCTGACGGATGGGCGCACGATTGACGCGCGGTCGATGCGCTGCCGCAGGGTATCGACGGGATCGCCAATATCGCGGGCCTGCCCCGACCGGCGGCCGCTGACAAAGTGCTTTCAAGGTCAATTCTGTTCGCCTTGAAAACGCCTGACGCTGGGCCTGCTGCCCAAGTCTGAACGATGGCCGCTCTATCGTGAACCTTTGCTCACTGGCCGGTTTTTGGCTGGCCGCAGGCTATTTCTGCGATCCGCGCCCAGCGAAAGCGTGGATATCGACGATGTGACCGCCTTCATGAGCAGACAACATCACCAACGCCAGGCGGGCGCAGCTACTTTTTTTCCAAGGAAGCGACTGCATCGCATGGACGCAACAGAAACCGCTGGGACAGGCGCGATCGCGGCATCCGCATGACAGCGTCAGCCCCGGCCCGGTGGACACGCCGATCCTTGGCGATTTCATCGAAACGCTGGGCGCGCGCGCCGAAGAAGACTATGCGCGTCATGGGCCCGCCGGGCAAGGGCCGATGATATTCGCGCCTGTCGTCGCTTTCTTGCTGTCGGACAATGACCACATGGGTCGCGGGCACCAATATCTCAGTCGACGGGGCATGTCGTCGAACATCCATGTGCGAAATGCACGGGCTATCTTGATAGGAGAGGGCTGGATAGTCTGCTTTAGGCTGGATCTTGTCCTGATCCGTGATTCGGCCGCCGCGTGATAGTGCTGGCCCGATTGGTTCTATGAACGCGCCACGAACGAGGTGGCCTTTGGTGAAAACAGGGTCGGCGGGCGGGCGCGTCTCATTGACGTGGCACGCTGGCCTGCCCTATTTCCACGAAATCACACCGCTGTCAACATGCAGACGATCCGCTATGACCGTGTCCGCGCAACGGGCGAGGGCGGCGCTATCACCAAAGACCGTCTGCGCGTCGATTGGGGGCTTGATTTCTATGTCTCGGTCCACCGCGGCAGGCCGATTACAATCACCCGCGCCGCGCAAACCCTTGGCAAGCGGCTGTTCCAAGCCGACCAGTTTCGCCGGTTGATCGACGGATGATGGGATCGACGCTTTGCGCTCGGTGGCTGCCCGCATGGGACGGATGGACGGAGTTGCACGAAAACCGCGCGCAATTCGTCCGCGAGGTGCGCGAGGGGTCTGGCCGAGGTGATGGCAAAATTTACGATCCAGCTTGATTCAGTCTCGCTCCCGCTCTGGATCAGACACCGTTTTCCGCGGCTGTGATGAAAACAAACGGCCCTTCAACGCCGTGGGGTATGCGCAAACTCGCCGAGGTGATGCCAAGTCCAGAAAGAACGCGCCGAGAGAAAGCGAAAGCAATGTATCCGTGCGGCGTGCCGCCATGGAAGCAGCCAGCGCAAGCTGGAGATCGATCGGAAGAACGCGCGCCGAGATCGCGCAAAGTCAGGAGATCGAGACCCTTTGGCCGCCCAACTGTCCGAAGTGGGCAACCAGCCGCAAAAGCCAACAGCGAAACGCACCCGCGGCAAGCCGTATCCGCATGCGAAGCAGGATATTCAGTCGGCCGATATCGCCCGCGAACAAGCGATCCGTGTGGCCGAGATTGCCAAAAGCCGCGCGCTGAGGATGCCGAAGCGACCGGCCAAGAATCCAGAATCTCTGCCAAAAGCGGAGAGAAGCCGTTGCGCAGGCGCAAGCCGATGTTGCCCGCGCGAGGCTGTGACCGCAAAGCCGAGGCCGTGCAACCGCCCCCGCGCCATGCCGAGCCGAACGCCGCCGCACGCATGGCCCTGATCTTGGCACAGGAACAAGCGAAGCTGCCGCCAAAACACGGGCCGAGATCGCCGCTGCCTCCGACAGGCCACAGCCGCGACAAAGCCGAAGCCCGCCGGACCGAAAGCCCGAAAGCCACGAAAGTGGTGGAACTGGCCAAGATCGAAAGCCGAACGCGCCCGCATCGACGCCGAGAACGCCCGCTCGGATGCGATCATTCGCGATGGAGCTGGAAAAAGCGCGGGCTTGAGGGCGATGCCCGCGTTATCTGGCCGAATGGTGCGTCCTGCGAGAAGATCACGCAATCAGGCATCAACCACCTCAGGCGTCGGGTATCGGCGGCACACGCGGCGCGTTCGAGCGCCCGCCTCGCGGTCAATGCCACGGTGGATGCGATTCATGGATATGGCGTGTGCAAACTGCCAGTCTGCAAAAAACTGGGCGACCAGATCAGTGCCAACTGGCGCAGGCAGCGGCAAATCCAAACCGCGCGATTGATCATCGCTGCATCACAAGCAAAAGCCCCCTAGGAAACCCGCGGCGGCTTTTTTGTTTTTATACTCATACGCCTGAATGACTGAACTCTACGTGCTCAAATCACTTTATATTCGCTCGAGCGAGATGATCCGAAAATTGTCGCGTGGGACGGTATCGGTAAACTTCGCGCCACTTGAGGGCAAGTTTTGCGAAAGAACCCTAGAATTGCTTTCTGTGAACTGGTCGAATGCTGGCATAGTGACGATTGTGGGTGACATCATTTATGCATGACGCCCCAGAGACGTCTTATTGGATTTAGATTGCGGCGCATATTGGGCGCAGGAAATGTAACTTTTACCTGTCGCACTGATCTCTCCAACCATGGCTGCAATATCTTTGGCGTCAGATGGTAGCGTGCATTGTCGAGAAGACGTGGAATTGCCGTCATTGGTTGGGTTCTTGGCTTCCATTTTTCCAAACATTGCAGGGGTTGTCTTGGGGCATTGATTCTTTCTCGCTTTCGACAAAGGTGACTGAAGGTCTCTAGATTCAGCGCGCCTGAATGTTTGAGCGTTTGCGTCCCCGATGTGGCTTTCGGGCGATTCTTTTGTGCCTTTGGGAAACCAACCATGGGCCGGTCCGACTTTGGTGTTCTGGATGCACTGCGTCTAGAAAAGACGTACCATCTCATCCGCCCTCAGTCCAGTCATTAGGGCCTCATTATGGGCGATAAAGGCTTGCTTGTTTATCTCGTCGGCCTGAGCTTTTTGGCAACGGCTGGGGTTTTTATAAACGAAGCCTAAACGACGCATCAGCTGGCGGCTCCAGAGGCGCTATAGCTTTGGTTCATGCTCAGCTAAAAATATAGACGCAAAACCTCCATCTGCGTTTCGCCCAGAATTGTTCCGTTTGAAATGTTGCTTGTGTGGCCCGCTCCTGTTCAAAAGAAAGGTGACCCTGCCGTTGGCTGTAGTCCTCGCCGGAAAAAAAAACGACAGCCCCGCGCCTGCAAAAGAAAACCGGCCACTCCGTTAATACTGTTGGGACCGATGTCCAGTATCTCGCAGAATGGTTTTGGCATTTCATAACCCGGCATCCAAAAGTAGGAAACGCCGGGCCACGCTTCCATACAGAGCCATCGACCTTACGCTGACGGCAAATAGCACTGAAGGGCAGAGCGTGATCTTCTGTCAGGGTCACTTTCTGCTTTGTCCATGACGACTCATGCAGAATATCATAGGGAAAAAAGCCGTGCGACAATTGATCGGAAGGCTATAATACTCAGCTCAATTTCAGGCGTATTGAAGTTATATCTGATTATTGTGTTTGCGGGCTCAGTCCTGCGACAGGCTGGCATGTAAACCATATCCGCGTCCGAAGGATACGGTCGGCTATGCTCGGCCAGAATAGATCTTCATCCACGGTGTGAAGCGGTCCGGCCAGCGCGCAAACCTCCGGCTTTTGCCAGATCCTGATAGTTAGATCCAGCGCAACCTCCATCACCTTCTTTTCGGGTTTCGTGGGCAACTTTCAACCCTGGCATCGGCGCGGGCTAAGGTAGATATCCACCACCTCATGCCTTCGATCAGCCCTGCCCCCACATCGGCGCCGGTATTCGACACGGTCGCGATGTTCGGATTTGCAGGCGCTGATCCCAATTCCTCGCGTAGACGCCGTGTCGCACAGATCTCGGGCGCCTCGTCCCAGTCAGGATGGGGTGGCAGGCAGGTATGGCCACCAAACCGGGGCGTATGATATTTGCCCAAAAGGCACGCCGCTGGATCAACACATCGGTGCCACGAATCACAAAGACCGACACAGCCTTGGTGGCGCCAGACCACGCTTGTGCACCCTCCAGCTTGTCCACCGGACAAGGAGTGCCATCCACCCATGCAGGAATCATCAGGCTCATACGCGGTTTCGCCGGGAATGAGGCGCGGTCAATGCGCCAAGGTTTTTCAACCCGATTCTTGATATGTGCCATTTTGGTCTTGCCCGCACCAGTTTTCTTGTCATGTAAGCTCGAAGGTCAGACGCTGCCACTTCCACTCATGGCAGAGCGATACCAAACCGTTTCGCGCCGCTCGTCCGACCGCTATAAATAGGCATTCTGGCATCGAGGCAGCACCCTGAACACCCATCTTGTGATGCCTTTTCATTGAACAAACTGGCGCGCCAGCTTTCAGGTTCGCGGGCGCGTTCCGTTTGTCAGACCAATGCCGCAGCCGCTGTGGCCGCACGCGCCCGCCGACCATGGCGTAGAATATCCCCTTCGCCCGAGGACGGTGCCAACAACGCCCGGCCGCATCACGGTCCAGACCACATCGCGGGCCATTGTCCCAGCGCATTCCAGATCGGTGCACCCTCCACGCCGGATTCGTCTTTGCAATCGGTCAGGGCCTGCAGCGGCGCGCAAAATCAGCTGTCTTCGCCTTTTTCAGATCACGCTTCTATCTCCGGTGCCCATTGCCGGACACTGGCCGATTTGCCATGCGGAAACCCAGCCATAGAAATTCAGGCGAGATGCGCCGTATAGATCACATCGCAACGCTCGGATTCGTAGATTTCAGTTTTCGCAGTTGCCTCGATAATCTCGTGATAGTCCAGAACGTAAGGGAATCTTTGTCGGCCCGCCCGGCACCTCGGTGCGCCCCACCTTGGAGCGCGCACCGTCTGCACCCGATTATCAGCTTGAGTGGTTAGTGGACATTCTCCGTCTCCCGCTGGACCTTGTCGCGGTAGTATGACATGGCGTGCCCGCCGCGTCGCGTGTGATCCGCAGATAGGTACCTGTCAGCCGCGGCAAGCCCCTGCAATCCGCTGCACGCACCCGCAGGAATTCATCAAAATCTCGCGGTTCCACCATCCGACAAAAACCGTTCTCGATCGGGATATCCACCTTGCGGTACCCGTGGCGAGATCATGCGCGCCGTATTTCTTGGCGAACAATCGCGCGTCGGGGATTTTGAAAATCAGCGATCAGACGCGGCGGGATGGCCCCACCGCCAGGGTTTTGATCGCCCGCCCTGTCAGCATGGCCACCCTTGAAACCGACGGCACCAGAAATCTTCTGCAGCGGTAGCACTGACGGGCCAGCGCACAACGGACAACATCATACATGTTTATTCTTCCCGGAACCAGTTGTGCGCACCGTGGTGGCTTTCCATTAATTTTGGCGTGTCGCCATATACGCGGCGGCCAGAAACAGCGCGGCTTCCGGCCACGAAAACAGGCCAAATTGCAGCGCATTCCTCACCAAGCAGAGCAGCGCAGCGCATCGACCGAGGCCGCCCCCAACCAATCGCCAAAAGCCTGCCGCAAATTCGCCTGCGCGGCAACCCAAAGACCCATACCGCGTGCCTTTCGGCGCGCGCCGCCGGCCCTTCGCCCGCCAGCGGCCAATCATCGACCCGATTCGCGGCGACCGCGAAACATGGCCGTTGAAAAAGCCCAGTGCCACAACGGACAGGCCACAGTGGCGCGCCCGGGGACCCATCGGCCCCAATAGTGTCAGCCATCCCAAGGCTGGCCGCCGATCCAAGGCAGCCCGCACGACCCATGCGCGCAAGGTTGCCTATCCGCAGCCCGTGGGGCGCCGAGGCCAACGATCAGCATCCGGACAAAAAAACACCACCAATTCTGCGCGCCCGACAGCGAGTGGATTGCCCGGCTCGTAAAGCCGAAGGACCCAGCCCCGCGTAGGTCAAGATCAATTCTGGCATGAAATAGGCGGTCATCGACAAAAAACCACGAAACAGCGTGAACTTACGGGCTTGGGCTCGGCCCAAACCTCGCGCATGCCTTTGGGATAAACGGCATTTTGTCGGGCTTCGGGTGAAGGCATCCACCCATTGCTCGACCCGCCAGATCGCCAGTGTTGTCAGCACACCGCACCAACCTGTGACGGATGGCCCCACGATCTGCATCAGCCGCGAATGGCTATAGGGATCAAGATTGGCCCCCACCATGCCCCGCTGTCAAGCAAATGCCGAAAATCATCATCAGCCATGTGATTCGTCGCCGCCGGACCGCCCGGCGATGCGGTGCGTGGGCCGTGGCCAGCAGCGCCAGAAAGCGAGGTGCCGGATGCCCCTGCCCCCAGGAACCGATCATCTCATAGGCCAGCACGGACACGGCAAGTCCGGCCATGAAATTCGCTCAAGCAGCGGAATGGCCATCGCGGCGGTAAAGGCCACCATGGCAGGATCGCCATGCCCCGATGATCCAGCGCGTGCGCTTGCCCGATGTGTCGGACCGGTAGCCCCAGTTAGGCCGCGTTGATCTGGATGCCGTAATGGCCACGCCACCAGAAACCCGCAGCAGGCGCGGCAGCGCCAGTTCCACCACATCAGGACGGTTCAGCGTCGATGTCCGTCAGTACAATCACCGCACCAAGGCACATCTGCACAGACCCAACGCACAATCGACAACCACGGACCAGGGTCACGGCAGCACCTCAGGCGTTGCGGATGGCAAAGCCGCAATCATCATACCCGCCCACGTTAGCGTGACGCCCGTTCCGTTTTTATACCAGGGCGTGCGGCCCTTGGGATCGGTCAGCAGCACCGCATCGCCCAGAATTTGCAGCGCCCAATACCACCACGATCGCCCAGCGCGTGCAGCGCGTCTTGTCCCCACATGAACAGCGGCAATCACCATCACCTGCGGCAGGGCCATTGACCAGGCAGGCCAGCCTTGCGGCGCGCGTTCGGCCCCATTGTTGACGGGCAGCGGAATCACCCCATTTGGCGGTCACCTTTCCAACGCCTTGAAATCATTCAGCGTCATTGATTTCCGTGCGCGCCGGATACGATAGCAAGGTTGGCGATAATCACCCACGCCATGGAAATGGCGCACCCCGCGCTCAGCACCGCGGCACCGTTGAACCATTGGCAGGCTCTCATAGGAACAGGAACGACCAAGCCCCCGGGCCCCCACCAAGCCCGACAGCTTGAGGCGGAAACAGCTCGGCGGGAATAGGCCCCAAGCGCCAGCACACCCACGACTTGTGCGGGCCCGGAAACCCCCAAGGGGGGCCAAGTTGCCAGCCAAACAAAACAAGGATAAAGACCGTCATCGCCAACGCGATCCACAGACCCCAGCGGCCAGATTCGCCCCTGACGGAATTCGGGCGGTCCGGTTCGTTGATGGCATCGACATGGCGTCGCACCAGTTCAATTGCAGCCTTGCGACCCATTGCCCACACCACAATCGGGCCAGCCAGAAATGACCACCAAAAGGGACAAGGCCCCATTGACCCGATTGGCGCAATACCTGGACGAGGACGGACACCGCAAAAGATAGGCCCCACATCGGTGGAACCATGTGCATCGGCTTGATTTCAGCCGCCAGCATCCCGCTGCAGGCTCTGGCAACGTCCCGAAATGTGTAAGGTTTGCGTTTAAGGTCATGTGTCAACTATGGCATTACATTGCGAAGTCCGACGCAAGAAAAAGGAACCGCTCTCAAACGCCCGGAAATGTAGGCATATTGTTGAAAAAAAGGTAACTGCCACGCATGTTGGGTTTTGAGGAATATTTGTTGAACTGAACGGGCTCAAAGCGTGAAATCAAAAAACGGATACATGTCTGAAGGTTTCAAAAAACTCCCATTTCTACCCTTTGCGGACGCTGCAGGCCGCCCCCTACTTGAGGCTGCGTAATAAACTCCCTAAGTGAATCCAACCTTGAGCAGTCGACAGCCGCTGGACGGGCCAACCCAACCTAAGACCAGCAAGGCCAAGCCCGTCGGACGTAAAACGCGAATAATAACCCCAGAAGCGGAC
>Ga0163217_1101150_pt1 | contig 13748 bp, 8 predicted proteins | sample SynspAceP_FD_185933 | JGI IMG/M metagenome (GOLD analysis project Ga0163217, IMG submission 185933) | Saline lake microbial communities from Ace Lake in Antarctica - Synechococcus sp. Ace-P (PacBio error correction) | ecosystem: Environmental > Aquatic > Non-marine Saline and Alkaline > Saline ... | reverse complement strand
TGGTGCTAAAGTGAAACGGTTAGATCTGAGTATCCATTAACTTTATTAGCACAGAATCTGCAGAGCTCTATTTTAAAAATATCAGCGTCGTATCTTATGAATCCGAGTTAGGAAAATGAAAAAGGCAAAAACTTTATTTTATATCGCATCAAAAGTAGTGAAAAGCACCACTGTCTTTGGTTCTTACTTTCTTATAGTTGAGTAATTTTGGTTGGCAAGATGAAAATTATATTCTTGCCAGAATTTCACCCTTATTAATTTCATTTCAAACGGACTGCATGTTTTGAAAAATGAAGTGGTTTTCTTGACACCATTAGGTTGAATGGGTCTGATTGGAGGCCTCATATTTGTATTTGCTGACTAATTTTTACGGAGCAATTATCTGCAGACTCAAGGTTTTTTTCTATCATAACAACCAAAAAAAACCTATAGGAATTGGTTATTTCTGCAAGAGCAGAGAAAGTCTCTAGAGAAGTCAACTGAAGGACTATTTTTTAAATTAGTTAGGGAAAGCTACGTTAACGATTCTTTTATTCTAGTTAAGTTTCCATTCCAATACTGCTTTTAGATTAATAAAAATGAATAAACTTTATTTTATTAATAATACCATTAAACTCAACTTGAACTTAAATTTTCGGATACTAACTCAATTTGCGGTGGTAAAAATCAAACAGATGAAACTACAAAACAGCCAAAGTCCGAGTATTTAATTTCAATCGTATTAATCACTTTATTAATGACATCTTCCGTCATTAGCACATTTGGTCAGTGCAATGGTTTTGTAAAAAACATGGATCGTCAAATCTTTAAACATATTTGGAAACATGGAAGGGAGCTCAAGCTGCAAAAAAATGTATCCTGGTGGTCGCAACTATTGAGCAATACTTGGGATGCTAAACCGGAACTTATCGGACAGTATTTGAAAGCCGATGAGTACTTAGGGCAAAAGTATTCCAAACTGAATGACAGAGAGCTGAATGATGGAATTCTTATTGTCAATCAAACTTGCAGAATATATTGATGTGCGATCATTAGAGATCGCACAGTTTACACTTACAGTTGATTATTTCCTGTAAAAAATACCTCAAATAGATAGAGCGATCAGGCTGTGTTGCCATTTCGCAAGTTAGCAAGTGGATTAGGGAGGATTTTAGCCACTAATCGCTAAGCAGCCTTGTAAATAATATTGACCATCTTCAGGTTTAAAGTCCAAAGAATCTACCCCTCAATAACGATTGTGCCATGAACCGTTGGTTGGTTTCAAAAAAATGGCCAATACTGATTCCTTGATTAATATTCGAGTACCATTGTAATTGCCTGCATTCTCTTTAAGAAGGTTAAAATTTTCTTCATCCAACAGAATACTTCGCTGTTTTCCATTGGAAGTTTCTATTGCTATGTATCCAGGGTGACTTCCTCTTATTTTATGATATATCTGTTCTCATTTCTTGCTAAATTAATTAGTATTGTTTAAATTTACCTTTCAAAAAATACTAAAAATATTTAGTTTACTAATATAATTAGCAAATAAAATGAATTTTTTGCATCAAATAATAAATTTTTAGAAAACAGAAGGGGTTAAACACAATCAGAATTAGGAACTTGATAAAATAGGAATTAAATTCGTTTCAATAATGACGGGTTCTTATGAAGGAAGGCCGAGCAGAACCTTAAGTTTTGAGGTTATCCAACAACTCTCATTTTTTATAAAGTAAAAATTGATGGAATTGCTGGAAAATTGACTGTTCCGCTGACGCAATCAAGGTTAAAGACATTAATGATCCAACTTACTCCTGTTTTACCAATTAATAGTGGATAGAAACAATATTGGAAACAAATTTCACTTGGTTCCAATTAAAGGCTGCCTGCAGGATATTGAAAGGAATATTCAGATTTAGAATTACATGAACAATTTACGACATTTCAGTTTGCCAATTAAAGAGTTAAGCTCAATTTCCAACCTATAGAATGTTTCAATAAATGGGGATTCGATGCTGCCAATTCACTTCTGGGGCATTTAATTATTGGAGAATATTTGCTTGACTGGGCCACTATGAAAAAATCAGCAACCAGCTTATTGTGATTTCATCAAATGATTGGAGTATGTTTTCAAACGAATTTGAGGGAATAGAATTAAAGGATGATAATTCAAATTGAATTTACTTCTGACAAACAAATTATATGCACATATTTCTATTAAAATCCAGAGGTTAACTGAAGTTTGGAAAAGCAATCGGCTACCTAAGTTTTGAGTTGACGGCCTTGGTTTGTCAGACGCTACAAATCCAATTGGGACAAATGAATGAGATGTTTGTTGCAATGCAACAAGAAGTTTAAAAAGAGTAAAAAGGAAAAAACCTAAACTAATCGCTTAAGACGGATTTTACACGTGTGCATAAACTAGCTCCAAATAAATTGACGTGAACCATTAAGGGTTATAAATTGGCAAGTGTCAAAACCGGGATTCCCAGCCCTTTTCTAGGGAAATTGTTCGTTATAATGAGTGTTAGAATTGCTTGTCAAATCACCAAAAAGCAGACTCATGGCAATATTCTACCTCACGATGACCATAATATACTGGCAGGGTCAATCAAAATTGGAGTATCGTTTTTTTTACCTATTTAAAAAAGTTTTTCCTGACCATAAAGTCACCATGCAATAATGAAGGTTTTTCTGTTGGAAAGATTTCAGCAATTTTTCGGATATATTTTTTCAAATTGGTTGAAACAAAAAAGGGCATCAATAGGATTGGCTTATCTCTGGCCAATTGACATTGTATCATTAAATCTATTTTCTACAAAAAACTCCACTCCAGTTCTGTTTTTTCAGGGAATTTAACTGCTTAATGAGCCATTGTAATGTCTTCTTTTATATCAAATTGTTTTAGCAGGTGTTTTGTGTAACAATAGCCTATGTTTTTTCGCCAAAACATTTGCAAAATTTGATTATTTGCTTGCATGAGTTTTACGTAAATCAAACACTAGAAAGATAGATCAGCATATCTCCTTTACAAATAAATCAGGGAACATAGAAAAATTCACTTAAGTGAATTAATCCATTAGTTCTTTTTCGAACATTAGTGGAAAACGCCTTCTGTTGATTATATTTATAAAAAATTGAACTTTGGAGTTGGTAAATGATAAGAGAAATTGACAGATCCCCCATGTAGTTGTTTGTAATCAATGATTTTTTATTTGGTGTTGATGGTACTGATTAATTGCATTTTCAATGTAAAGGAGGCAAGGTCTTTATTCAACATTTTAGGAGGGAATCAATAAAAATATAGGGGCGGCAAAAATAGGAACTCTCGAGAAAAGGTGTGGGAAGTTAATTTCATTAAATAGTAATACAAATATTACGATGGAATAAAAAATGGATTCAAATTAATAGTTACTTTTTGGATCCTATAAAACGGGGATTAGCTTCAGCTGGCTAGGGCGCTACGCGGCAGTGTAGAGGTCATCGGTTCGGACTCCGATATTCTCCACCAAAAACTTATTATTGTTAATTCAATGTCGTTTTTTTTGGACTTTATTTTTTTAAAATGGCAAAAAAGTGTTGATTGAATATTTATATCCACCCTTTAATCCCAATAATATGAAATGGCCCGCAATATTCTCTGATAACTCTAATTTCATATTGTAAGATAACTCCAAAACATTGTAACGAGTTAACGTTTAAATCTGCTGTTTAGCTCAAGGGAACTATTTTCGTAAAGAACGTTCTTCATTCGTGTTTCAAATGTCTTTGGTAAAACTTCCAACCATTATTGTATACCCAACTTATTAAATGTTTTAATGCTCCGCTTAACCATATGTTCCGGATTTGTGTAATTAAATGGATGCATTTGGTGTATGTATCATTTTTGGAAAGGCTTTAATTCTGGGGTATATGTGGTTATATTTCCTGTTTGGCTCAAATGAATTCTTTACTTGAATACTACCCCCTTTATTGATTATTTCTTTAGCCATTCGAATTTAGGACTTATAAACTACCTTTGAATCATTCGGGTTATGCTTATAACTATCCTGCGTTACGGAAACTCTAATGCAGATTCTACTGCTCCATAAATAGGCTTTTATTAGTGCATCAGGCTTGGCATGCCATTTCCACTTAGAAGGAACAATGTGGGTGGAATTAAGGAATTTAATTCACATAGTCGGTAGCAGCTAGCTGTATGATTAAGCGAATATATTGGTTATTGCTTGAAAGCTCAAATACAACTAATACCAATGAAACGATTCCAAAGATGAATGTAATAATTGGTATAACCGATGTAGTTGCTTTTTCACTTACCAAATTTATAACATTTCTTTTTCGCAATAAAAAAATTCTTGTATGTTACGATAGAAGTTATCATTGTTACGTATTTTTTTTAGATTTCTCTTAATTATCTTAAATTTAGGAAGCCTATTAAATTGGGAATTAAATTACAAAATGTAATCTTAAAAATTATTGAAAACAAATAAGATACTAAATGTATGCTTTTCATTTAGGCTTTAGCTATTGGCTTTGCAAGAGTTTGTGAAAAGAAGGCCGCATTGGACTCCTAATCCTAAAATACGTAGAAAGGACAATTATATCCAAGGAGGAAAATGATTACTACAATAACCGACACTACCAAATGGTGGTGGAGGCGGAGGTGGAGGGTGATACTACCTCAAGTGGCAGGGTGGTACACCTCCTGCAGGTTTTATGGCAACAACAAACTGTTAATAAAGAGAGGCTTTATTAGAAGATTTTTACTTGGTGTAAGGTGTGGGTTTTGCCACAGGTCATGTCATATTGCTGCTAAATAAAAGAACACTATGGGTGCTAAATTTATTGTTAGGCTGTTCATTGGAGGCAGTTATGCTTGCACCTGCTTCTGGCTGGATGGATTTACTGACTGCTTTGCGTCAGAGTTTAAATAGATCAAGCAAAAGTTTCTGATATTCCTGCTGGGACAAATGAACAGGTTACCAGGCATCTGATTCTTGGTTGCTACGCTCAAAGACCTGCTGATAATGTTATGGGCCATGGGGTAGAGGTGGATGGACGAATGCTGCAAGTTCAGCTCGCTACCTAAATTTGCACGGTTAATATTGAGAGCTTAAAGGCTACATTAGTTGGTTCAAACCTTAACTGTTAGGATGTAGATTTGTATTACACAGAAACAGGAAGTTGCTGGTAACTCTATTAAAGTTGCATTGTTACAATTCTGTATTTCTTCAAAACAATCAGGAGGAACTCCACAAGATGGATACAAAATTCAAAATTCATGTTCTAAGAGATTTTATACAGGTCAATGGGGTGAAAACTGTTACAACTTCAACTGAAAAGCGATCATTTTGTAAGAAGAACTTTCAATTATTACTATTCCTGCTGACTAATGGTCAGGTCCTGATGGTGGTGGCCCGTGGTTACTGCTGACATGAAGTGGTTGTTCATGTTGTTACACAAGAGGACAAGGAAAAAGTGTATTGAATGCTATTGAAGTGGCCTATTCAGTAAGAAATAAATTGTTAAAAATTAAAGAGGCTATTGAAGATTTCGATAAGCCTCTTTTTTTGTTGCATAGTTTAAATTTAAAAGGGACTGTGTTTCATTTATGGGTTCATAAAGAGTATTTGATTATTACTCTAAGTCCAATGATCCAAATATCATCTTACTTGTTTCCTCGTCTCCCAATCAATTTTTTAATTCCTCTTTTAAAAGTATTTCTTGATCATGCAATTGGTCTGTTGTTGGATGGAGTGTAAGAATTTTTAAACCGTCCTAACTTAGGTACTTTTTGTTTCTATCTCCTCCAAAATGATCGGGGTAGGCCATTTTTTCGGGCGGGAAAAAAAGATAAATAGTTATCGCCCTTCTCAATTGAATTTCATGACTTACTGAAAACTGTTTTCTTTGATTCTAGCATAGCACCACCAATCAAAGAGTATCACCTTTTAATAATTTTAATTCGTTATTTCTCACTAAATATAAGGACCGGTTTTGAAGCTCCAGAAACTCAAGTTTGTTATCTATTTAAATTGATTGAACAAAGTTGCGATGTCCATTCCAATCATTGGGAAAAAATGGAGTTGATTCCTTTTTGTTTTAACGTTCGCCACCAACTCCTTTATTTAAGTAGTTAAGAATGGATTTGGTACTTAAGTTTTTTCCTTTTTTGAAACAATATCGTTGAGAAGGGTGTTACCAATCATGCTCAAAGGGGCTCCGGGCACTCCATGTCCTGTTGCAATCTTTACTGCGGCAATCATTTACTCTACTTTTCAATTTTTTCTATACCAGTTAGAAAGTCACCACTTTACAATATCCTTTGGGAGATAGAGTATGAATGACTGCTCAGTTGTTTTTTATAATTATTCCTCTTTAATTGGAAGTATCGACTCTTGAATTCGTTTACGCATATTTAAATACTTCGGCAGTTTTCCTTATTTTTTCGCCTCCAATTTTGAAATTTTGAACGCAAAAGCCTTTTCTTTCAGTTCATCTTCTTTTCTAAGAATCTTTTTCAAGCGCTAATCATGATGAAGAACGTAATAGTTAAAAAAATTACTATGAGATTGAGATATTAATAAATATCTTACTTTTGCTTCAGCAATAAATCGGTCAAAATCTTGAAATCTGCTTGAAATTAATGCAATTGCTTTTACCTCATTGTTTTTTATTGGTGCATTCGCTGAAGCAAAGTACCATTTTCACTCTCCATGAAAATCTAAACTTCCCCCTTTTATCATATAAAGAAATAATTCTTTTGGAAACTGGATATATTGTGTCTAAAATATGTATCAAGGGGAACTGCTCACACCAAAATAAAAAGAACTATCGTATAGAGTGATTGTATAAAATGTCAGTTTTTAAGTTTGTTCCCAATTTTTGCTTCCCAACAAAAGAGTATGAATTTCTTTATATTACTCCATCCTGACATTAGAGTTGATATCATTTTTTAAAGGATAAAGCTTCAATAAGATTAAACTAAATTGTTTGGATTTATTTTGGGAAGCTAAAGTTGATACAATTGCATCAAGCTTTATTAGCTCTCTCTTGTGTAAGATTTAGTTGAGGAAAAGTAGGACGATACAATAAAGTAACCTGGAAATGAATAGCAATAGAAGAAAAGAAGGGAGAATTAAAATTCTAGTACTTCTATTCTGAAAAATTTGATGGATTATATTCCCAACTATGCTTTATTATTTTGATTAAATACGTAATACTAAAGATAAAGATTATTATCTCCATAAAAAAACTGATTTAAAATAATAAACAAGAAGATAGGTATGATCGTTGGTAAAACTACCTTTTTGAATGTTTCTTTTTGCCTCCTTAATTGGAATTTTCTTCCGTTATTGAAAGCCACAATAAATGCTTCATTTAACACCTTCATTCACTTAATTGATTCTTTATATTTAAGAGCTATTCGTAGTTTTCCAAAGTTTTCCGACCAATAACAATGTTAAAGCCTTTTCATAATTAATTCTCTTGAATATTGTCGACTGTTAAGTATTTATTAAGCTAGCCTCTTGAGGCACATCCTTTTTAAAATGCACCCAATGTTGTACTTTAAAAGAACCTTTTCCTATTTATTCCCCTTTTGATATTAATATTATTAACGCTTTACCAATTAGAATTGTTGAATTTTTGTATTGTCATTGACATCCACAATAAAAGCATCAGGTATTCCACTTTCTTTAATCACCTCAAAGTAAAGGGACTCCGCTTTGTTTTGTTTGTATGAAAAGTGACCAACTACGTATCGGATTAATCCTTTCTTGTCAACAAAAGCATCTTACATTTTTAAACATTATCAAATCTAACTTGTAGGAAATAACTTCGCTTAAATTGCCACCAATTTGTACTCCCCATAATGGAGATTTTTTGTTTAGTATAGCTTGATATTTTTAGTAACCATTCCAACCATTGGAATCTTTTTTTCAATTAATTGGATCAGCGCGGCTTTACTTCTTTCTTCACTTCTACTTTTGGAAGGCTACTACGTAAGTCAGCAATTGGTAGGTCTTCTCTTTTACAACTCTGGAAACAGCTTTCATAATCACATTTGCTTAAGGTTTCTTTTCTATTTCTCTTATAAAGTATCCGTTCTACTTGATCACCATATTTTTAAATTTTTCTAAAGATTTTTCTGGTCCAACACTGATCATTATCAACTTGTTGCAGTAGCTAAAATAGTAGTAAGTCAGAATGGGTGCTTATCCTTTTATAAGTATGATGCGTCATAGTTTTTCAGTAATGTTTAATACCGCTTTTGTAAGTGGAAAATCGCAGAAGGCTCTATCTTACCTAACTCTCGATATGCTGCACCCCAATAGAAGTTGTAGTTTAGCGTTTCAGGGATTCCAAATTATACAACGTCTCCAAAACTATGGAATAGCTTCTTCGAATCTGACGCTATGCCTAATAATTGCCCTCGATTGAATAACATCTTTTCCTCATCACTGCTTTTTGGCCGTTTAAATTGAAGTTGTAAATAAAAGAGCAGTTTAATAAAAAAGTGTACGGTAGTTTTCATGTTTTATTGTAGGTTATTTGCAGGATTCTCGTGTGTATAATTTAGTGCATCTATCAAGGAATTTTTTCTTTTTTTATTAAAAGCAAATGAATGCATCAGAAACACAATTTTAACATATTGATCTTTAGCTGTATAGTTGTGATATAGCTTGGAAAAACCCACCGGGGGGGGATTTTTTGGGGAATTTTTTTTAAAAAAATTATTTTTTGTTTATGTTTTTATTAATGGTATATTGTTCCAAGATGGCTTATTTTAGATAGTTTTCAGCTATTTCAGTAGGAATTTCCTCTTTAAATTGCACCAAGCTGTACCCTAAATTCAATTCTTCCCGGGGTTAAATGGTAGATATCAAACTAACATTGTCTTATACTGATCAACATTTTCAGCGTATTTTTTTTGTTCCTTATTTACATCCAACAATAAAAGCATCAGGATAGCCAGCATCTATAATCACTTTTTTCAAGAATTCAGGCTTTGGGAGACGATAAAGGAAAAGTGTCCAACAACATTAAACGAACCCAGCTGTAGAATCTACAAATGCATCTTTACATTTTTTTAAATCTGGATAACGAAGAACCGCAATCATTTCTTTAATGCACCCACTTGTACCACCATAAAGTGGCATGTTGGTGGTATACTCTAATTTCTTTGGATGACCCAAAGCTAGAAGGGTTTAAATGGTTCACTATTCTTTTATTTCTTGAATAGGTTCTTCTTTCTTTACCGATTGGAAATGACACTAAGGGGGGGATTAGCGAGTATTCAGTAGTTTCTTCAGTCTTTTTTTTCTACCGGCAACGCTTCCCAACAACTAAAAATCAAGGTCGGCAGAGGGAAAAACAACTCTTCATCTACATTATTTGTCTAACAACGTTTGAGATTCCCTCGGATTTTAGTATTGATTCATCATAGTGTAATCTTCCATGAAAGTTGTTCTAGTATTATGGCTAAATTCACCACTGTTTTTATTTTGACTGTGAGGCAAATGGACAAGTAATAGTGCACATATATGCGGCGCCATTTTTTCTCTTCATTGACTATCTGAATTCATATTTTGCAGAGAAGCGTCTTAATCGCCTTTTTTAGGTGAAAAAATAGGAACCGTTCGGGTTATTATTTCTCCTTCCAACGAAACACACGCCAATTAGATTAATTTATATTTGGAATTTTAGGCTATCTAGTGATATAGATTGTATAATATTGGTGAAGGGCTTTCATTCATTTTTCGATGAAGATAGATTGAGTACTTCGCCTGATTAAATTCATTTGAATTCCTTATCCACTTGGGACTGACTATAGATAGGAAAAGCGACTAGAGAAAGAAAAAAAACAGTACAATTAGTGATTTAATGTTCATTCCTTTGGGTTTGTAACAAATGTATCCCAATTGTTTAAAGCCTCAAGCTAAAGTTGGGTATTACTATTAACACTTTCTATGTTTAAAACTTTAAAAATTCCAGAAGCTATAACTTCACTATCTTAATGTTTAGTCCGGTCGTTTTTGTATTCTTAATTTTTTAAATAAGGTGGGCAATTACTCCTACAGCTAAAAATGGATAACGACTTCAGTGTTTGTTCGTCTACAATGGGGCGCGTCAATTACTTATTACTATTCCCGGCATCTAAAGTAAAATAAAACAATTCCCCCTTTTATACCCTAGTGCTGGATCTCAACAATCTCAAATATATGGTCCATTGGGGTTTTATGATTATAATCGATTTGACTGAGTTTAACTCTTCTGCCTTCCAATATAATTTGCAGAATCTCCACATATTACCTATAACTCTTAATTATCTTTAACTTCTCTTACTTCTTCACTTTCACTATGATGCGTAACCTGCGTAAAAATTGAATTCTTATTTTTACCTTACCCCACAACCCTTTTGTCCCTAACAGCCAGTTGAATCCGGTTTGTGAAATACAAGTGTTGTTTGGAATACAAAATAGCTGTTGAATTTAAAATAAACCAGTAATCGAAGGGGTATGAGTTTTTTTGTAGAGGGTTGTCAGTTTATTTTTATTTTTTTTTACAGAGTCGGCTGTTACTTTTACACTCTGTACTTTATACAAAACAGTTTTTTTTCGGGAGGTCAGTAAAGAGAGTGTGTTAAAACGCCTCGTTTTTCCACCTCGGATCTACCAAACTCCACTTTGTTTAACTCCTCCAAAGAGGTGTCTATCTCTCAATAACAGCAATTTATCCATACAATACCAAGACATAGAGATTTTTATTACATAGATATACGTGAGTTGCTTTTCATTAATATCTGTGTCCAAACACTACTGGCCTTAACCATACTTTGTGCTGTTGCCATTTCAAACGACTTCATCCATGTTGAGAATGGGGTGAAGTCACTACGGGACCAAAATCTTCTTGATTTGTTCTGCACTGGATAATCCAACCTTCAATAACAGTAGGTTCCATATACCATCCATCATTTAAACTTTCTGGTAATGTATAACTCTATTCCGCCAGTCAATATTTTGCCACCCTCTTCTTTTGCTAGTGTTTACATATGATAGTTACTTTATTCAAATGAGCTTCTGAAACCAATGCTTCCTCATATTCGTTTCCGCGGGATTTTGGATTCCTTACTAAGATTGTTTACTCTTTTAATGAATTCAGTTTTTAAATTTATCATAGATTATCTTGGTAAATATTCTAGAACCACATAAGCAAATTTTGTCCTTGATTATTCAAATGAAGATTGAAAACCTTACAGTAGTTAACTTTTTTCAAAATCACAATCATCAAAAAAAATGACGGTTTGGATTTTTTCCACCTAATTCTAACGATACTTCTTAAACATTGGTTGCTGCAATTTGTGCAATGTGTTTTCAGTTTTGCGTTCCTCCTGTAAAAGGAAATAATGGGATGTCAGGATGTTGATACGATTGCTTCTTCCTACCTTAGGGCCTAAACCATGCACAATATTTAACACACCTTTTGAAGGTTCCAGTTCTATACAAATCTTAGGAAAGTAAAAATGCTGTTCATTGGAGTAATTTCAGATGGTTGCAACAACCACAATTTCCGCATGCAGATGCAGCGCTATTTTCAACTAAAAAATAAAGTTGGTAAATTCCATGGGGAGAAATACACCCCGCTTACTCCCACTGGATCTCTCGTGTATAGTTTAACAGCATTGTTTTCCATGCTATGCGGACTCGGAACTAAAAATGCAAAATAGCTGTTGCGTTAGAATCTGAAGTTGTTTGCGCTGCCTCTCGGAATATCAACTCTTTTGGCCAAGCTTAAGGTTGCCATTATCTTTAGATTCTGCTTCTTGCTAATCGATCTAAATTTTGTTTCGATTAAAGTGGAATTTTATTATAATATTATATGACCGTTCGTCTTTCGAATGTATTGCTCCAACCTTCAAAAGCTGCTTTGGCAAGATCTACTGCGAGCTGCCACATCCTTGTTGAAATCCCCCGAATCAGGGAATCTTAGAATAACTTGACCCGGTTGATGGATTTGTAATTATCAAAAAAATAGTTATTGACTTATTGGTGGAAACCAATTAACACGTTTATGTAGTTTCTTTAGCGCTCCATATCTCCTTTTTATTAAGAAGTTAAATGTACCAAATAGGAGGTTCCCAAAAACAAAAAGGGCCACCAAAGGGCCTTTTAACTGTAGTTTTGAATTTAACATAAATTTCAATATGTTGTTGTCCATTTTTTAATTTGGACAATGCCAATTAATCCTAACTTTTATTAATGAATTGTTAAGCAAAGGCGTTTAAAGGCGTGTTAATTTAAGTTTAAAACACCAGCGATATTGACAAATTGGATATTTAACTTTCGTCCTTGTGAAAAAAATCGAACTTTCTTCTGTTGATATCAGTGACCTCTGTGGTTGTTGTTTGGTATATTGTTGATTGCAATTGTAATTGGATTAATAATGCCATAGAGTTGCGGCGAGAAGAAGTTTGATTCAAGCAGTGATGGAAAGCTTAGAACAAGCTATTTTTCGATTAGAGAAAAAGGAAAGCAAATCACTCAAGTAAGTAAGAAATTTAATCAATCTAACTCAATCAGATTTGAGTCTCTATCTCCAAGATATGGGGAGAAGAAGTAGCTCAACAAAATGGCTTTAGTAGTCCCATAATAAGTCTGGATTCTTCTGGACGAAATCCCAAATTTAGAGAAACAGTTTAAAATTGAATCTGGTCCATCTTTAAAGCATTTCCAATACCTTTATTATTCGTAAACTCAAAAAAGAGTGCTTCGATCCGACGAAAATGCGAGTTCAGTTAATAAAGGCTTAACAGCTTGATCAAAATAAGAATAAGTCGGTTTTGGGTAAATGATATTGGAATGAAATGGCGTTTATTAGCATCCAATAAAAGTTGGCTGTCGAGCGGTATAATATCAATATGTTAAGACACTATTGTTCGGAAATGGAATTTAAAGCTAAGGGGGCATTCGAGCCAGAAGCGGATAATTGATATTTACAGCCCGCAAAGAATAGAGAATTTGCTAGCGAATTCAGATTAACGAATGGGCAGCGGAAAAAAAAAAACTATTAGGAAACTCATTATTAGGATCGATTTTATTTTCAAAAAATGATTATTATGGAAAAACTGATGCTTTGTTGATTTTTATTCCCCAATAGATCTAAAAATATTTCTGTTGAAAAAAAAAAGTGTGGCCAAATCTTGGTGGCCTCCATTAATTTTGATTTCTTATTTGATTGGGGGATATTTTATTTTGCATTTGAGGAAAAACAATCTTTCAACAGAAAAAACGTTAATTTTCCATCATTTAAAAATGATTTCATTAAAAACCAAAATATTGGAACCCATGAATAAAAAACACCGATTTCAACCATTCTTTTAGCATTTGTGAGGGCCATTGTCTGATGGGCGAGGTTGGGGGCCGATGAGAAAAGGAAAAAGGAACAAATTTTTATGGTTTTCGAATGATTGGGGGGAACAGGAAAAAACAGGGTCGATTTTGGCTTTATGGTGGAGGAATGTATTAAAAAAAAGTTGCCAATATTGGATTCCGGTTGGACTTTGAGCTTAAAATTTAAAGAAAGTGAAGTTTAACTTTTTTAATTGAAGATGTCATTTAGAAGTATGGAGATTCAAGTGAAAAGTTAGAGGTTGGGAAATATTACTTCATCATTTTATACGGGAGATGATTTGATTTTGGCAGACAAAGTGTTAATTACAAATTTGGTCTTTAATTGTTAGACAACGATCTCTCTTCTTTTTTTTTTTT
>Ga0163217_1091802_pt1 | contig 13748 bp, 5 predicted proteins | sample SynspAceP_FD_185933 | JGI IMG/M metagenome (GOLD analysis project Ga0163217, IMG submission 185933) | Saline lake microbial communities from Ace Lake in Antarctica - Synechococcus sp. Ace-P (PacBio error correction) | ecosystem: Environmental > Aquatic > Non-marine Saline and Alkaline > Saline ... | reverse complement strand
TGTACCCGCGCCTTTTGGGCCAAAAAAGGCCCACTACTTCACCGGGCTTTATATCGAAACTAAGAGTCGTCAACGCGGCAACATTGACCGAAACGACTGTATACAAGTTTTTTACCGAGTCATAACTATCCTAAAAATGATCGAAAACACTAGGTCAAGATATAGTGATGATACTCAAGGTTTTCAACCCCACAGTATGGGTTTATATGCCAGATTTAACTTTGATTAGTAATCTGATTTTAAACTGGGCTTGAAATTTTCTATTGAGTTTAAAAGTCAATAAGCCAAAGTTCGCTTTTCGACTAAATTAACCATTAAGGTCAATCAGAATAAAAACTAAATTTCGTCATTTGATTGGTTTCAAAAACATTTCTTTGTTGCTTACCCGCATTATTTGCCTGGGCAAGTCAGCTTAAATCACATTCATTGTTCGGGTCGATGAATTTTCCTAAAACGCCGCCTTTAATATTCCGCTACTTATGCACTTAACGAGAACAAAATTACCGACGCCAATTTATCTCAAACACTTGCGGCGCGCCAGTAATTTTTCAATTTTTTAAAACGCGCTCAACTTAAGTTTGCGTGATATTGGTGTAATCTCTGTAGTAAGCTTTGGTTAGTGCATAACACACAAGAAGCACTATGGTATCACCAACAGGCCAATCAATTGGGCCGGCAGTCTAGCCAAAAACTCGTGCCCAAACAATGCGTTAAAGGGAATAACAGAACACAGAATGAACAAAGTCTTATTCTCAACAAAGCAGCCTTTTTAACTCACATTTTCAGGGTCGCACCTGTTACAAACCAAAAAGGACAATATGATTCAGCAAGAGAATGCCTGAAAAGCGTCATTTTTTTTGAGCGACCAAAAGTTGGACGTAAGCCGAACCTTAACTTTATTACAAGAGTGCGCTCAGACAAGGGGAATGACATCATCGGTTATCTGGCGTGTTCCTGGCATCGACCGAGGGACTAACAGTCATGCAACTTTCATTTTGTATTATCAACAACAAACCATGATTGAAAAATTTTGAAGTCTTGTTTACTAGTTGCTGCACTCGCTGGCGGACATTGGTCACAGAGCGTTCGTATATACTATTCGATATCGCCATATTCGACGTGAAACTCAAAAGAAAGACCAAACAGTGACCGGATAGTTAAGGGACCGAACATAGACATTTTGACAACACTGAGCAGTCGAATCTCAGCGTTGTTGACTGTTTCGAGCGCCGGTAGGTACTTAAGTTTTCTGCCAATATTAAGGGGTAAATTTCCGGCGTATACGTGACCTTGCTTACCCCGCTAAGGGCAATATCAGGTGCAATCGGTTTCTCTAATACTAATAATTCCAGAGGCACGTTGAGCTGACTACGTGCTCGGTTTTGTGGCTTCAGACATACGGTAAATTAATTCCTCCTAATACCCAAATTTAAAACCCCATCCGCTGATAAGTCAGAGCTTGCGTGCAAGCTGCCCGAAAAATTGCGGAATCAATCCCCCCACCAGAACAAAGGCGACATTGTTTTAGGTATCTGAATAAATGTCTTATGTGATTGCCTGTCTTGACATGCCAATGACAGCAAAGTTAAAACACTCAGCGATGGCTTAAATTGTGATTTAAAAAACCTGCATTTTGGCAGAATTAACATCCACCTGAATCAATTTGCCTTATCAAGACCAATTTCACCTAGGGCAACGAATTTGAGTTCGCGGTATTTATCTAAGTATTTCAGACAAAGGGCGGGGGGGGGGGGGGGCTTTTTTTTTTTTTATTTTTCAAAGGGGAGGGGGCGAGACGGGGGTTTTTTTTTTTTTTTTTTTCCAAAATTAAGGGGGCCTGGTTACTGGGGCTAAAAAAATAAGGACTGCAAAACCCCAGCGCTGGTTTTTCAGGGCCTATAACTGGTTGGACTAAATGCTATTACTTCTTTTGCCACGAACAGGCCTGTGTGCCAGGTATAACTAGGAGTATGGATAGAATAGAAGCCGCGCAGTGCTTCAATTACAATCTGAGACGGTCATGCATCGAAGCCAGTCAAAAATCTAAGATGGCAAATCGGGGAGTCAGAATTAACATAATAAAGGCATGTGATAGGCCTAAGCCCCTTAAAAGAGGACACGTAGACCAGGCATCGTATGGTCATCAGGCGTTGATGCCTGCCACTTCGTTCCGATTCCAATCTAAGGAACAAAAACACAATCATGCAATTACGAATGTTCTCCCCTTGCCAAAATCAATTTGTTTATGGGTGTACAAACCCGAGTAACCACCCCAAAAAAAAAACTAGGAAGGGAACTTCCTCCTTGCATAATAATTTTTGTTTGCTCGTTTAAAACTGTGGACATGGAGTAGCTGTTGCTTCAGTCGCAATGGGGGCAGGCTTCTGTATTAAGAGAAAGACCCCAAGCAGCTATGCTGTGCGTTTTGCGTCTCTAAAAAAGTATTTGGGACCTCAGCAACCACCTTAACTGATGTGCAGTCACCCACTATTCTTCACTTGTCTGTTCGAGCATATGCCAAGAAAATGTTAATGAATATTTTATTATTATGTTTCAGATCGTCGGCTTGTTTGCATGCCTAAGTTGGTATAGAAAAACAAATCCGCTCTTTGGCTTGACATGCTTTTAATAATACGATACGCTGGACGGATGCCCTGAAAGCATCATATTCTCAGTTGCCGGCATCTGTCATCGCAGATCGGAGCATTCGCTGCCTCTAACTTATGCAGAACTGCATTCTGGAACCAAAATATCGAACAACTCTAAGCGGATCGTCTTTTTAAGATTTTCGGATTATTCTAATCGGGACCCTTGCCTCGAGTTATCTAGTCTCGTCTGAAGTCTATCACTAATAGATGTTGCAATAAACCTAACCTCACTTGTTGAACGAATTTATTATCGTAAACCATAACCAAGACTGCGCAAAGCACGTTCATCCATCCAGCCCCCGACCCGAACTTAACTCTGGAGCCAACCCAGCCCCAATATCTAAAAAGACTTTGGCATCAAATAAGTATATTTCCATATCTTTCGAGGCTTCCTGCACCAATGGTATATTAAGCCGCTGGCCACCCTCTGCCCCCTTTCACCATGCTTTTTTGACTATCTCGGTCTTACTACATATTCGTTCAAGACATCTAATCGGTACATGACCGTTTCACTTAATAGAATGTTCGCATTTCCACTCGGTGACCGACAATACGGTAAAACTCTTCTCAGTAAAACGCAGGGACTTTACTTCACGATCGTTTTAATTTTCTGAAGCCATAAAACGACCATGGAAAGGATCCGAGCCAGCGGTAACAGTATACATCTTTCAGGACAATAGTAATAAAAACTCAGCCTGGAGGTAGGTAAGACCTTTGTTGCACTATAACTTACGCAAACTCTTCCACGTTTTTACCGTATTCAGCCTCGATAGTGCCATCATATCTTGGGCAAACAACTATGTCTGCCTCACCCAAATCTTTAAATGGTAAGTGTAAATGGTTCTTCCTTTGTCTCTTTAACTGTTGTCATGATTTAATTAACACGATTTCAACCAACAAGGCGAATGACTTCTGTTTGAAATCTGTGTTTAAAACCATGCTGGGTTCATCGCTGGCGCCATTTTAGTGCTTCAACAATAAATTAACACCAACCGGCCCACATCACCGAATATGAACTTGCCGGACCGGCTCGATTCATTAACGAATTGCATGGCGCGTTTCCTCTTTCAATGTGGCAAACCGACGGTATGTTATGACATAGAACGGGCCCTTGATATCTGCTCCTCGACTGGTCCAGGAAACATGCCTCAATTTATTTCCTCATGCAAGCAGGCTGCGAGATCTCGTGCTTCCCCTGGGTTTGCGTGAGGTTAATAATATGACTTTTTGTCCCTGAATAATTTATTGGTAAAGCGAATGTTTACCCACTTTCCCGCACAATAGCAAGTCATGCCGATATAGGTTATTATTTCCTGCATTTCCGCGATAATTCTCAAAGCCCCTGATTCCGCTTGCCGCCTTCCTTTTGATTCCTGCGTTTCTACCGACTTGATTACGCTTCTTTGGCCTGACGGCTCTAGGGCGTAGGGTAGGTTGATCCAAAAAACCCTCCACCGTAGCATTCGACGTAAAAAATTTGTTCAGTGGGAGCTTGACCCAGTAAATTTCGCTCACACTCACAATAATATAGGTTAAGACTGGTACAATTTTTCTGGTCCTGCAAAATATTCTTAGTTTTAAACGGTTTTATGCATCGCCTGCCTGAGACACTAATTAGTGGACAAAGACTCTGGCGAGTCGTGCGGCAAACCATTGCAGTCACAAGTGGGGTTTCACACGTGACAAGCCACCCTCTAAAAACTAGCACCGACGTCCATGCTATTATAATGGCATCTAAGGCATTCAGCTTTTAAAATCGAATCCCGTCTAAACCGCCACTTTTCCTTTCTTTAACTCACCCAGCTGACCGATGTGCGAATAAGTCACGCTAAGTCAAACTCTGATGGCTAAGATGGCAAGTGTGTCGCCCTTTACTAAGTTGAACGCATCCTGGTCAAACTGGCCTTCTGGTTGAAGAAGGCGAAATAAAGCTCTTGGCCGATAATCATAGCCCAGATAGCAGCACCCGAAAAACGTCTAAACGTCGATTATGCCTTTTATTGCCGGCACTACGGGTGCCAATGGCCGTGGTGTCAGTGGCCGATCTGCAGCAATGGCCGGTTTCTACAAAAGTATAACCATATTTTTTATACAAATTGACATAAGACGTTCAACAAGTTCGCAATTTAGGAATGCCACCCAATCTCGGCACCACTCTTAACCCCGGTAGGGGAATCCATCCCTGTTCACCAACTACTGGCGAAACCCGGTCAACATTCAAAACTGATTCCAAATAGCACGGCTTACCGACTAAGTTTTCTTCCGGTACAAAGCCCCCAAAAACGACCAGATCTTAGACTCCATTGTCCACGAGTTATCGCCCATAACAAAAATAATGACCTCAGGCACTAACCACTCATCTACCTGCTTGTCTACTCAGCTGTTGCTGATAATATCAACCTGAGCGATTGATTTTTACTGTTGTGCCGAAGTATATTTGGATGACTACGCCCTCACCCAACCTGTTCAGTCAACTTTTCTTTAAGGAGCAAAGTGTTGAAACTCCTCGCCCACACTTCGCAGATACTTGAGCTCGACCGTTGGTTGTAAGGGCGGACAATTGTCCACGTGATTACAGGCAGCCTTTAATATGCAGTTGTTTATTACGATATATAAATAGTTCTCCAGCGAGTAAACCACACAACACGTTTAATATAAGTCTAAGCGTGTCATCAACAGGATATTTAAACACCACAAACCCACGGTCACCGCGATTTCAGGTCACCAGATATCGACAAACTTTTTGCGTAAAACAGGGGAGTTCCCTTAAAGCCATAACAGAGAAAATTTTTCAACAGGATAAAATCACCCCAACCGCTAATAAAGGTTGGCATCACTTGAGCCAGAAGGGAATTGAAACTGGTTCATATAAGAAAGGAGCGTAGCACCAAAACAACGCGATAACCGGGAAATATTTGCGTGTGCCGTGGTCCACTAACCAGCGTAGTTGTTCATCGGCCTGAAGGCCAGCTTGTGCTTTTGCATTTGATAGCCTAATGCCCATGCGCTCACGTCGTTTTTGTGGCAAAACGGCAACAAACTTCAACTAGCCAGATTAAACCGGAAGCCTAAAGTTTAGTGACCTTTACCAATGAAAATAGAAAGACATAATGCCATCTATGTTACCCACCTTCAACATTGCCATAAAAGCATTCCTTGAGGAGTTCTACGTGACCCACTTGTTTCATTACGTTTTTTTTACCCTCTTTTTGCTTCTGCAAAACAATTTTTCTTACGATCGGCTACATCACCAACCATTAGAACATTTAGCTATACCGTTCTTCGATAGTTGCTTAATGCTGCTTTCGTCGTATAGATTTAGACTGCCAATTATGCCTCGCCGGTACTTGAGCAATGCTGCAAAACTATCATAACATCAGTGTCTGGAATAGATTTCCCGTATATTTTCAACTATGGTCACGCCAGAGATCCTCTGGCGCATGTCTCGTCAACGATGCGTAATCATGGCCAAGCATTCAACTTGTATTCAGCGTTTATCAGGACGAATCAAGTCTTAAATCTGCACCAGATTGGCAGCGTACTTTGAAAAGCGTTCGAACTCGATGTTAAATCTAAAGTGACGCGCAATACCCGTCGGGCGTGTCCGGCTGGCTGCCGGGTTCGAGGTCGAGGTTGGACTGCCCCAGGTTTTCGAAGAACTTCCACCACACTTCAGCCATAGGTAAACAGTCATAACTTAACGCAAAGCCTGCTTACGCATTATAGGTCATGTTATTTTGCCGGACCACAGACTGTCTCAATACCATAGCTGTAATGACCGGTTACCCAAACTATTCTGCGGAACCCTAATATATTAAGCTTCAAACTATCGGCTCACGGATTTCTTCCAATATCATTGATCGGTGGCAGTTTTTGAAGGAATTGTCACGTAGACAAGTTTTTCACCCGTGTGAATTTAACTTCATTAAACCAACTGTCGGGTGCCGTGGGTAATTCACAATCCAAGATCTATAGTTCCAATCTTCTTGGACGATGTTCCATGTGCAACATGCCGAGGAAACCGATTAACGAAATCCAAAAACCCAGTGCAGAGGAACCTTCAATCAGGCTCAAAAACAGTTTGAGCATCGTTCGAACATTCCAGTTTGTGAGTGCGTCCACGAAAGTACTCGATAATCGTCTTGAGGGCTGATTAGGCGACATTCCGGGCATAAACTTGTGTTCATTTTTTTTCTTAAAAACGGCAGAAGCTGCCACATGGGAACGACATCTATTGGCCAGGGTAATAGTGTTCACCGCACTGGGCGCTCGTTTGACGATTTCTTTTATGCCAAAGCAATAATTTAAAGCCGACTTCACCGGCACTGGAGACCCCGTTCGGTCCTCGCTTTGGCGTAAAAATTAACCGACCTTATCAACTTGGTGAACGCCAACTCCATTTGACATGTATTTTCATTTTATCAATTTTTGTTACAAACTGGCATCAATGATACGTACCAATGAAACAACCCTGGGGTAATTATCAAACAAGCAGTCAACGATTAGCGCTGTTTAATGTTTATAGGTCGTACCCTCTGGACCAAGCACCGTCGTTAACAATCACTTCAAGTCAATAGTCTTCAATACCACAACCGGTTTTGTTGAGCAACGCACAGCGCATTCATCGCCGTGATATGCCAACGAATTATCCTCTATCTCGGCCGCAACGCGAGCTCGGGCTCAAGCTTGTGGAATGATCAATTTTATCGATAATCGGCACGACTTCCATTTCTAAACTTCATGGCGCGTATGTGAGCAATTAGCCAAGCGTCTGAGCTTCAAACCCTTGATGCCGGCATCAGACCACTAACAAACGCACCTGCACAAAGCCGCTAACGGACGTTGACGTGACTCGTAAGATAAACGTCAACATGTGCCCGGGACATATCGTATAAAGTTCAATTGATAGGTTCTCTATCTTTGCAAGATCTCTATTAGGTGAACTTTGTGCCTTCGTCTATGGGTAATCCCGCGTTGCGCGTTCAATGTCATTGAATCGAAGAACTTGTTCAGACATTTCGCCGGGCTTGTTAAACCCCCACAATGCGTTGAATAAAGCCTATCTAGAAAGGTTGGATTTACCGTGCGTATGGCGATATTGGGGCGATTATGAAAAGTTACGTATTGTGCTCATTCATGCATAGCGATTTAGGCAACTAAGTACCTATGCGGGTTGCTTTCCCCCCAAGTGCTGCCTTCAGAAACAATGCGAGCATGCTCAGGCGAAGATAATGGGAACCAATTGATAATAGGGCTGGTATTTTACTTTTTATAGTGTAACTTTGCGACGAGGATCTCGGTAAGGATCTAGTTTCAGCTGAGGCTTTTCAGCACTATTAAATTTGCTTCAAACAATTTGTGACAGAAATTAGTCTGAAATCATTTGGAAATACATCTAGCAATGTAGGGACAAAAGGTTTGATTGCCTGAAGAAGTATTCTATGTCTTATCAGCAGACGCAACTACTAACATAGCCACATAAAAAGCCACTCAACACCACCCAACAATTCTTGATTCCCAATGCCAAAAAACGGCATTTAGGGCCAGTCGCAAGGCATGGCACGACTATTAGCCCAAAAAATGGGGACAAATAGACCTTTAATGACCGCACTCAACAAGTTTGGCTTCGGGTAATGCCTTAATTTTTACTTCTGTCCCACTGTTACCGGTAAGAGCATAGAATAGTTCCGATATTTTGCTTATTTGGGTGCAAAAACAGGCTCTTAGCGCCATCACTGTGCCACAATTTGTTTGCACTGGCAAGAGTTGCATGGTGGTATCTTGATTCCGTTTCAACCCAATTTTTTTGCTTGCCTTTTTCATGCGCCTATGCGCCTCGCAACGATAGTACCAATTTCTTCAATTCATGAGTGTGGTGGCCTACTGCACTACTGGATAGACTTTAAAATAGCAATCAGCCGTTTACATAGGCAAGGATACTGTCTACCAGTGGACACTTTACATCGCTATTCTGGCGAGATTCAGTTTATGGTATTTGATTCGTGGACGGCAAGTTTAAATTCCTGAGGATGCACTGCACTAGGTAATGGCTGCAACATATATTAGATACATCCACCAAGCCATCTGACAATAAGATATAGTCAACCACATCCACCTGTCATCGGTAAAGCGGATGGCAATCTTGTTTTATAATATGCATTCCCACCGGGCGAGGATTGTAATTTGCCAGCGAGGCGGCAAGTGTACTGTCGACGTGATTTCGCCAGACCAAGATATCGCGGCAACATGGCTTGTTCAATTCGCGGCAGGAAAGAAAGGGTCAGGTTTTTCACTTACCTGAATGGCGGTTACGTTGACATTTGTTCTAGGCAAACTGGCCTCAGACTTAACCATGTTCATTTTTAAGATTAAACCGCTTTTTGTTTGATCCATCCAAAGTTCAAACCAAAAACGGATTTTTTATCTTTGCTAATAACCTCTAATTTGTTGCGCCTGCACGGCCTGAAACACGGGCTTTTTCTACCAGTTTACCAAGCTCGTAACTGGCAAACTTTCGGGGTCATACAAAAGTTTCACTGGAAACGGTTCCGTGTTGATTGGTCTTCGCACTTGCACAACGTATAAGGGGGTACTTCGGCTCAAAAAAACTGACTTATTACCAATTCTTAAACATCTTTCGCGCCCAGGTCCATTAGCCAAATTCAAGTGCTCTTCAATTCCACGCCATCTTATCACAATAGCGTGCCGCCAAAAGATAGGGTTGTGAATCTACACAGGTTTTAACACCACCAAGAACTACTATAATTAAGCGACTTCACCGCGCATGGATAGCTTTAACTACACCACGCTTCTGCGCTCGCATCTACAGGGTTATTGCCACGTGGAATGTTCTGCTGGAAGGAGTTATTGCTATTGGCCTCTGTGCGTGTGCCCAATGATGAGCAACAAATATACAAACTAAAAAACAGGCCTGTGAGACCAGGCCTGGTTTTTGGAAGTATTAGGGTGTTTGTTCAAGGACCTTCAGATTGCAAATCAACTCTTTCAACTGCTGTCCACATGTAGATATTGGGTTTAATATCTACAGATTTAACTGCATTTGTTGTTGAATGATCAAGCCAATATAGGCATTAACTTCTGCGCTTTGTGCTCCACCATAATCATTTGTGCAAGCTTACGAGTATTTGCTCAAAAACTGACTGGTGGGACAAGCCCTCCAGGATACCCAATATAGGCGCAGCAGAATTGAAAGTTGTTCAAACATCAGTTTGGTCTCTCTCAGCGCACAGCGACCGATGCTGCAATGGCCAATCTGGACTACCTTGGCTTAAACAAACGGGAATCACTGCACTACAAAGACGGGTGTCACGCAACGTCTTTTTTAGGCGCCTAAAAAGCGGTTTTCAGATTTTCCAAAGGCCAAAGCAACCTTCGCGGCAATATCTAAAATTGTAATTACTTGGTAACTCTATTGCGATAAGCCATAACGCATAACGTGATAAGAGTGCCACTTTTGCTGCAAGTCCTTATCATGTTTAATTCAGCGGAATGGTATCATTACCCTGCCAACGTCAAACTGCAGAGTTTTCCACATCGATTTAAAGCTGGACATAACAATTTCAAACTTTTGGAATACAAATTGGGTCCCGCTTCAATGTAAATTAAATATCTAAAATTTTTCTAACCAAGGCTTATCATTCATAAAAGCATCAGGCCTGAGATAACTTTATCAAGTGCTATCCCTGGCTCGGGAAAATTCTCGAATCTTGTACTTCGTTCCAGACAGGGACAATCCTATGACGACTTGGCTATATCGTTCATAATATCCACTAACTCTCGCAGACTGATGTCGCCAATACGTAAGTCTTCAGGACGTTGTTCGAGCGTATCTCAAACAACAACTTCTGCATTTGATCTTGACATCAAAATTTTCTGGAAATTATTCTCTTTTTAGTGCGCACTGACCATCATCAAAAATCTGCATTTCATCGGCGTGCAACGCATCGTTGGCTGGCGGTTTTCTTACCTTGCGCCACTAAATAGTTTTTGGCGCGTATTCACCGCTTACTCTCTGTATAACCAAGGTGTGAAAATGCACTTATACCTCTAAAACTTGGTAAGGCGCGGTAGGCCTTGAAATAAACGCTGCTTGCGCTACATTCAGCTACCATCACCCGAATTTTTCACATAAAAGGGATACTAAGTAGCCCACTTTGTAGCTGACTTATTTAACTTACAGCAAGACCAAAAGCGTTTTTATCCATTCTTTCCGCGTTGCACTTTTTCTAACATTTGTGAGTCTGTGATTGGCTCGCCTCATTCGAGCCTGTTACCGCTTTACGATTAATTACTGCCGACTCTGGCAAGCCCACAGACTTGACTGTGACTGGTTCCATAAAAGTTCATTTTACTCATTTTTTTAGCAAAAAGTTGCTTGTATCGGGAATCTATCTGCGGACTCGAGCAGCCCTTTTATAAAGATTTATTGCTAAACCCATCGGGAATGATTGTAATTTTTACGCTTGTTATTAGTTATGTGACTAGAACCTTATAAGTTTAACTTCGAAGTAGTGTATGCACTCTAGTGTCGAAACAGATCAATAGTTGACTGTGCCTTAATTATTGGCGAGTGGTGCATGCCAGGACTCCAGCCTAGCTCTTAGCTTGCGGAACACTGTTCAGTTATAGTGCTCAGTAAAAGTTGATATCTCTGACGCTCAATCTAAATTACGCCCAAGGTAGGTATGGCGGCGGTTTTTTTGATGGAAAGTGACATCCGGATTGACAGCCATCGATTGGCAACGCATCCTTAATTGGCTGGGCAGCAAACGGTTCATTCATCGGTGAACAAAAGCAGAGCCGTTTATTTTACCGCTTCTAGAGCTATAAGACTTGATTATGCAATGGCTCACTGTTTAGATAGTTTTGGTATGCCATTCGTCAGGCTAATTATAACAGCCAAAGAACACGAACAGCTGCTACTGAAACTCGTTTTCACGAACACGAGAAGGTGGCCACCAGGCCATCGACGCATATACATTCTTGCTGATGCAACGGGGGCGCTGTTTATAACAGTCTTACCTTCAGTGAAGCCAGTCTCAAACACCATCTCCTAATATACATCTATCGTTTCCAACGTTACAATACTTCATGATCGATCTCATCAAAAAGTAATCGTAGCAAACAGTACCATTATTTGGGGCTTACGTTGGAACCCGAAAGAGAGAAAGTGTCGAAGTTATCGCAGTTCGTTTTGTCGCTTTAGCCCCCGGGAGGTGCAAAGTTTTAAAGTTTGATCAGTATACCTCTACCCTGACGTATCGAGTGGCGACGGTTATTGCAATGGCATGGCTGTTTGCGGGATGTCGTAGTCGCCAAGCATGGAATTCAATGCATTTCACCCTACCGCCTATTACCATCCAGGTAAGCTCGAAAACTTTTTAATACTGAAGCCCTAGAGGGAAGGGAGCTAAATATTGCCACGGCAGATGGCACACTTTTATGCACCGTTTTGATGAAAGAGGCGATTGTACCCCCCGCGACATTTGTCGCCAGAGGCGATTTAAGATTCGAAATCATTTGGAAAAAGGGCTAGGTGCAGGGACTGCTATGTTAATTTTTTAGGTTTTAAATTAGCCACAAACTAGTGATTTTATCGGCACACTTCCCTAAAACATATATTCGAAGTGTCGCTCCTTAAGGCATGATATCACTCAAAAGCGATACCAGCTGCTGTTGCCGGACTGCGCATGAAGCCAGTGGTGGACGTAGTCACTGATTGTTGATGCAAAAACCGAGTCTCTCGTAATCTTAATTGCCGTGGGCGAAGGTTGCCTTACACTGGTGCTTGCAATGGCGCAAACTATGGCCAGTAATTCATTGTTGGAGATGTATTGTTTACTTTGCCCATTGCAGGGCTGACCACATTTCTGCAACGTCTGCCAATGCAAAACCATGCGATAGAACCCATTAATCGATGGGAATTGAAGTCAGGTTAGTAATTCTGATGAAGAGTTATCATTCAACATAAATTGGGGCATGAACTCAGGTTATTTATGTGGATTACGTCGGTATTGTGTGATAACCAATACACGTCTTGAACGGAGCCCAATCGAATTGCGTTTGTGAAACAAGAGCAGTTGGCGAATATATTCTCATTTATTATGAGTAATAACCTGTTGACTAAGGGCAAACTACTGACAGTAGCCGAAATTGTGCGTTGCGCTCAGGCCAGAAAAGAAAGTCGCGGACTCAATTATAATATGATTATCCGCAATTATTAAGAAAATCCAGGTCTACCATCCTAGCCGGAAAATCAGTTTGATTTTTTAAATTTCAAACCAGGCTTGAGACATCATTATCATCAGCGTTAGAATAATAAATCTTGCCTACATATGTTCAAACAGGCAATTTATTTTTGTCACTTATTGATATATCAAAAACCCTTGATGCTTTTGCCCCGTTTCAACTTTTTGCTTTTTTGAAAACGCACAATATTGGGCAAATAAAGTGGTTTTTTTTTTTAATTCCACGTCGCAACTAAATGGACGATTGAATTGGACTTCTTGTCCATTAGATAAGGCAAGAAGATAACCGCGAGACTTTAACACATTCCATGAATTTAATTATGCCGTTTAAAAGCCGAATATTTTGCACTTAGTGGGAGTAAGTGAATTGTGATTTATAGTCGCGGAGGCGAGCAACGTGCATATTGGTCTTCCGAGTGCAATTGTCGGAAGAGACCAAATTTTGATTTTTGAATGGGTTTGCCGCGTTATATATCAGCTATGGCTGTTGAACTCGGTTACCGCTGTGTGCTTCACGGGTTTTTTAAAATTTATTGAATGGAGCACTCAAGTACACAAATTTGCCTACATAAAATTGCCGTATTTATGTAATAAAAATCCCGACCGGCCGTTTTACATCTCGCCAAACTTTGCAACATATTATCTACCTTGTTATTCTATCCTCAGCGCTGTGCTTTGCTCGATTTTATTTGGGGGATATGCCACCAGTCAATTAGATAGAATGAAAGGAAAATGACTGGTAACATTTCAGTTTCAACATGCAAGGAAATGCCAAGGTATTTTGCAAATTAAAACCAGGATGCCAAAAATACCTTGCTTGTTTGCCAACTTT
>Ga0163217_1017732_pt1 | contig 13749 bp, 15 predicted proteins | sample SynspAceP_FD_185933 | JGI IMG/M metagenome (GOLD analysis project Ga0163217, IMG submission 185933) | Saline lake microbial communities from Ace Lake in Antarctica - Synechococcus sp. Ace-P (PacBio error correction) | ecosystem: Environmental > Aquatic > Non-marine Saline and Alkaline > Saline ... | reverse complement strand
AAAGTTTCATGCCCAGTTGAAGTAAGCGAATGGTATCACTGCCGTTGGACTGTCTTGCCAGGGGCTTGCCATCCGCTTGATACACTTGAGCGGCTGTTCAGCTCAGGAGAACGACATCGACATGCTCATCCGCTCGTTGAGCCAAAAGCCATGCCCAGGCCAAACCTTGCGAAGTAATTTTGCCAGCGCCACCGTGCCCCGCACCTTGACGCCGATCTGTTGGCTTGATAGTCGAGAAGTCGCCCTTCCAGATGCGTAGTATAGGACAAGTGTTACGAACAAGCACCGCCGGATCAATTTGTCTGACCAGCGAGATAGCCCGGCGTCACTGACCACCACACCATTTACCGTAGGGCAGGTCGTCCGGCACCGGCCTGAGATATGTCATTGCCGGGTTACCGAGTTCAAACTTGATGACCGTTAAGGGTCGTCCCCGTGGCATCTGTACGTAATCCGCAAGCGCTCCGGGCGACCGCATCCGGCATGCCGGTGATTCGTCCAGGAAACTTGTAGGAGATACCGCTGGATATTCCCCCAAGCCTGCGGATTCGCCCAAGTGCACCTTCTCCTTCGCGAGAGCGTGCCACTTGGAGCCGCCTGCAACCGGCGGGCACTGGTAGCTGGTCTGGCGGTAAACAAGCGGCCACGTTTGGTATTCAAACTGCCACGCGCTGGCGCCAGTTATAAACGCGCCAGCTTCATGGTCGAAGTCTAAGGTGTCGGCGTTGATCTCGTCAATTCCAAATTACGAGAAAATTGGCATCCAGCGCCACAAAAACGTTTCAGCGAAGCAGTTAGCGCAGTGTCGTAATGGCTATAGGTGGATGCCAGAGCCAAGACTGAAAGTGCCGCCACCAAATAACCCGCTGCTTCCTGACAGCGCTTCTACGCTGCGCCGGCTGCGGAGTTGTCTTTCAACGACTCCCCGTAACCTGACCGCACTCGCGGCACGTGGCTCGGCACCTGCACCCCGCGCTGATTGACCTGCGACGACCTGGTCCCTGCGGCCTTCTACCCGCGAATGCGCTGTTCCAGAATATCAATGCGTTCGCTGGGCCTCAGTTAACGCTGCGTTAATTCGCCAATGGCGCGCGTAGTCAGGCTCTCCGGCTGTGCCAAAGGCCATCGAGCTGTAACCGAATCAATCCCCATATCAATTAACGTACCGGGTTTATACATGAATGGCTTCCTTGTTGTGGTTAAACAGCAGCAAATCGGTCAATAGGCCTATGGGCCTCAATGCACGCAAGGCTGCTTCCCAGGTGCAGTTGTTCAGCTCACACTTCAACGGCGGATTTCCGCGCAGGCTACGTTCAAATTGCAGCAAGGTTGCGCACGCTGTTCAAAAACTGCCTGTTGATGGTGGCTTGCTGCAGCACACTGCCAGCGCAATTCTGCTGCAAGGCCTGACCTTGCCCGGCAGCTTGCAAGGCCCACCTGGAGGCCCGCCCGCTGGCTGCTCACCTGAATGCTTGCCAGCCGCGTGGAAAAACTGGCTGCTCAAAACGTTCCAGATTGCCCCGGCCCTGCACTGCTGGTATTTCGGCCACCTCTGCTGACCGTTTGATTGCTCAGATCATTCAATCATCATTCAGATCGCCAAGCACTGCGCACGCTCGGCTTACTCCCTGGACGCTGGGTCAACCGTTGGCCTCCCAGGACCTGACCTGGTGCCCGGCAGGGCTTGCAGGGCCATTAAACCCGAGGACGAATAGCTCACCCGAGAGATTACGTTGAAGCGCTTCCCATCAAACCCGTAGAGAGACCAGCGCCCAATTACCCTCCATGCCGCGTGTCTGCAGAAGTGCTTCATGGTCACGGCCGAAATGGATAAATCCGATCAGGCAGTACATAGCGCCCGCGCAAATTCGGAGAGCTCGCTGTCGCTCACTTCTGCCGGATTGAATAGACTGGGCACTCTGGACCGGGCAGGCTGAGGACAGTAGCACACCCCGCCACCCACCAATATCGCTTGTTTTCAATCTGTTGCTCCTGGGGCATTTCTGGCCCCTAGGCGCGAACCACCGCAGCGCGCTAAAAAAGTCGCTCTGATAAAACGAAATCAATAGCTCTGCGTCGGGCACCGGCCGGAACCGGTCCATCTGTGTTAGCTTCAAGGGTTCCGGCCGGTGTCAGCAAGCATTGTCCGGTCATAGGCCGGGGCCAATAACCGCAAGACCGATTTGGCCGTTCCAACCTTTGGAAAAACTCTTCAAGGCTCAATTTCTTTTGCCCAGGACCGGGTCACCGATTATTAAACCAGCGTCGCTGCTTGGTCTGATCACGACAAAATGCTTGTAACACGGGACGTCGATTAGGCACGATCGCGGGGATTTTCACCTGTTCCAGGTGCCCGGTTCGATCCGATAACCACGTGCGCGCAAACCTATGGTTGGGCGTAGGCGTTTCATGTCGACCATCGGAAAAACCCTGGTCGCGCACCAGCTCAGGATCCGCCTCAGCGAGCATCCCGTGTATTACCTCAGCTCGGGAACTTGCCAGCCGTAAGCCTATTCCAGCAAGGTGGCCAGTGCCGCCGCTCGCAACTTGAAGTCGGTTTCCTGCTCTACTAGGTTGGCATAAAGCGCCGCTCGCCGGCCATGCTGTAAACCCGATTTGTACACCAGTGCCACCACCGGCAACTGCAGCAAAAGGGCTTTTGGGCGGTTTGCACCTGGGCAGAGTTACAGCGGCGCGCCCATCAAAAAACCACCAAGCGCCACCCAACTGCCTCCGATCCCTTTTTCATTTACGCCTCCTGGACTGCGGGTGTCTTTATCCATCCACTGCACAAGAGAAAGAAAAAACCCGGGCACTGAGTTGCCCGGGTTCTGAACCTGCGTTACAGCTCCACCACCACCATTGCCGCCGCCTGCAGGAACGCAAGCCATTACACCCGGCAGCAATCGGCCAGCGAATTGCTCTGCTGGTTGCCACACCCGCTGCAATGTTGACCCCACGTTTGCCGGAAACGCCCCGGCCGAGTGAATTGGTCACCGCGCAGTGTTGGTGACAAGGCCTGATTGAAGCCCGACCACCACTGCAAGTAGCCGCTGACGACCCCACCAAGGGATTACGCCTGCGCTTTCTTTGAAATGCCAGCGCGCACGCCATCGCGTTTCAGGTCAGTGCCACTGATTGAGTTATCGGAATCCAGTCGAATGACCGGTTCTGGTTGCCGTCGGATGGAACTTTGCCAAGTCCAGATATCCGGATAGACATCGCCAATCTGGTCAGACACGCCTTTGTAACCACCGACAGCGCCCAGCTCCAAAGTGACCTGCTGGCTGGAGTATTCAGAGTGGCCTGGTTGCTGGTTTCGTTACCAGAGGAGTGCTGGGCAACGTTCACGTTTGGCACGGCTTGTAGGCAGATTCTGCGATGAGGCAATCGCCATATCGTTTTTCTTGCTGGTTGCTGGTGCGCGGCGATATTGATGCCCAATTACCCGATGCACCGCCGGGCGAATTGCTCAAGTGGCCGCGTTGGGCACGCTCGTAAATTGCTCACATCGTTCTTGTAGTTCTTCTGCTCTACTCGATGCTGGCCTGGGCGGCAGCAGCAATGGCAGACCGAACACAAAGAGCGCGTTCAGACTGGCCAATGGCGCGGCGTTGGCTTGCTGGTTGTTCACCCGCGGCCACGCTTGACGCCCACGTTACCGAAGCGCCACCCCAGGGGATCCTAAACGGCGGCAGGTATGTTGGTTACCCTTGGTTATCAACGTCGTTGTTTACTTGTGTCTTCCTGTGAGTCTGTGATGTCAGCGGAAAAGCGCCTGGAGTAAGCCCGCGGCATATTACGTGAGCCACCGACAGAACAAACAAGGCAGCCACGGCCATGGCCAAAGCGGTGTTAGCGTTCTGATTTTTGCATTGGTGATTCTCCTTTAGATTGGTATATCCATTGCGATTAAGCAGGCAGGTACTGGGTCAATCCGTGACCCTGATGCCGCAAGACTATTGACCATACGCTTTCCCTGCCCCGGCACTGCTGGTTCAGCTGCACCACTCCACGACTGTTCGGGCAAAAAGCCTGATCGCAATACTGATCAGCCTCTGGGCCGCTCTGAGGCACCACTGCTCCCGAGTTTATTGATGACAAGCGCGCAACTTTGTGCCAGCCCGCTGTCATCAGGCCTTTCCGCACCCGCGCACCAAAGCTGGATTGCGGAAAGCATTGATCTGCTGATTGCCGATACCGGCCACCTTGTTGGAGCGCCAGGCACACCGGCGCCCTGCTTAAAAGATGCACCCGCCTATGTGAGCACTGGCGTTCAGCGCGCGCTGATCAGGGCTGAGGCAGGATCCTTGCGCCGCTCGACTTTGATCTGTGCCCCGCGTGATCTTCCCGCCGCCAAGTGCTCGGCGTGGCCTGTTGTGCCGGGGCGGCTGCTGATTGACCATGACCACCCCGACCGTTTGTAAACCCCTGGCCGCTGGCGTCGATATCCGCCACTCCACGGCCAATTCACCCAAGGGCCAGCTTGCTGAACCGAGCAGCAAACCAGTACCGGAAAAAAACCCCTTACCACCAGTTTTTGCAGCGTTCATTTTCATTGGGCCTCTAAGCATTTGTAATGGCCCGCAGGCCTTGTTTCGATGCTTTGCGGTTTATCTGTCCGTCGATTATTGGGCCGGGGGAAAAAGGGGGGGGGGGCCCCGGCGCCGTTGCCCGCGTGACACCACCGGGTTACTGCCGGCAATCGCAGGAGTGATTCACCCCACCTCGCAGCCCCTGCGGGGTTTGCCCTGCACCAGAGGTGCAAGCATCGGTCTGCTGAAATCATCCCGAGCACCGCTGCCGTTCACTGCAGCAAAATCCCTGATCATTTTCCAGTTCGCCCCAGGCACAATTGCGCAAAATGCTGCAGATCGGTCACGACATAGGTTACTGGGGTGGTGTTGACGACAAGGGATTGGGGTCGGGGACCAGAGGGCGTCTTGTGGGACGCGGGTTTAACCTGGACGGGTCAGGATTACATCGCCGCCTGCGGAGCAAAGACCGGGCTGCTCGGATGATGCTGATCGTCTATGCGCTGGAAAACACAGAGCCAGGCTGGCCAAAGCTGTCCATGACGCAGTAATGATGCTCCCGGTTCAGTTGCTTTCGTATCCTGTTGTGCAGCCTGGAAATTAACCGGCCTTGAGTGGTCAAGTTACCGCATAACTTCCTTAGGCAGCGCCTCCATTGCCATGATGAAAAAAGGGCAGACAGAACAAGGTATTGGGTTTCCACTCGACCGAGCGCTGGGCTCCAGTGTTTCAAGGCATGGGAACAGATTGGCCGTTCAGCCAGGGCGAAACGCTCAAACCGTGCCCGGATTGCACGGGCACTGTTACAAGAGTGACACACACCACGTATTTTGCCGGGCAAAAGCGTTTAATGTATCAAACCTGAAAACAAACAGCTCGCTGAGTATAATGTAATGCGGCGGCTGGGGGACAGCCCGCATTTGCCGAAGTATCAACAAAGAGCGCTTGAACGGCAATCAGTTGGCCGAACTGCGCTGCATCATGCGGTGGAATTAACTCTGCGGTTTATGTCCGGCTGAGTGATGGGCACATATGCCCCGCCATCAACCAGTTCGAAGCTTTTTTTTTTTTTTCGCCCCAGGTACCCAGTCCACCAGTGCCTGCCCCTCTCCTGCGGGATTCAGAATGCGATCATCGGCGGCCGTAAAAGCACGGCCAGAGGCAGATTCAGAGTGGGATACTGGCGTTGCAACTGTGGCAACACATCAGGCAAAGCAGTGAGATCGGATGAAGCGCCGACAAAGTGCTTGGCCGCAGGCCAAGAAAGCCCCCCGCCACGCAGCCCGGAAGTCTGCCGGCGGCTGTTCGGTGGCCGAAGACGATATCCATACCTTCTCGCGCTGGCGAATCGAACAGTGGGTAGCCCAATGTCCAGCGACAGAGTTGCGGCAACCAGCGCCAGCGAAATGCGTCAAGCCGCCAAGGCAAAGCGGGCGTTACGTGCGCGCATATGCGTCCAAGGGTGCGATCAGGGCCAATCCCGTACCTTCTGCGGGTGGCGCAGCGCCGTGGCAACGCCACTGCGGCCGCCCAAAGAAGCCCAACCACCAGAGGGCGATCCAGCTGAGCGCATCCAATCACGCCACCACGACGTCGCCTGCACCGCCAAGCGAGGCAGAAGAAACGCGGGATTGACGCCTTGAATAGCCGCTACCCGTGCCGATCAATAGCCACAACATAGGTAGTGCTTGGCAGTTGCCCCATCCACAGGCTGTAAGAGCCGAAAATTTTTGCGGCTACGCCGCTAAGGCCGTGGATCATCAAGAATTGTCGGGCCCTCTGCCCTGCTCCAGATAAGCACGCGACGTCCCTGAACCTGCAGAAAAGCACCCTCAGCGGCAATGCCCAGTTCAACCCGTTTTGCTTAATAAACAGCGTGTATAGAAACAAAGCCCTGCAAACGATGATCAGCAGGAGAATACGATAAATTTACTGAAAAACAGATACCCACAATAAAAGTCCTTGTTCCGGAGCCCGGTATCAGGTTGTTACGGCCAGCGACCCCGGCAGCAAGCGCCAGTTGTTGACTGGCATCAGACGCTCCGAGCCAGACAGGAATTGCGTGCGTCATTTACCCACCGCACCCGGTTGCCTTGTCCCGCTCGACACCCCGCAGGATGATCTCCGGCCGCTCTGCAAGGCGGCAATGCGCAACAGCGCTGGCCGCCCGCGCGAGTTTTGTCCTGCATCTGCGCCTCACGCGCCCCTTCCGGTGCGGCGGACCACTTGGTGGCAATCGCCGTGGCCACGCCGCCGGGTGTGCACTTACCGTCAACGCCCACGGGCGTGCCTGCAGGCTCAGACGCAAGCGTTGGAAAAGCCACGCCACCGGCGAATTTGCTGGCGGCAGTAGCAGTCTGGCCACTCGTGCGTTTACCAGCCCGAACAGGCTGGACAGATTGACGATGCGCGCCGCCCGGGACGCTGCTGCAGGCAGCGGCAGAAATGCGCGGCACAGGCCACACCACGGCGTCAAATTGATCGACATCAGCCAAAATCGAAGTTTTCCACCGAGAACCTGATCAAAGTTGCCACCCAGCGCAACGCCGCCGGCGTTGTTGATCAACAGGTCCAACCTGGGCCATGCTCGGCGATTCAACGCCTTGGGCAGCGCAGCCACCGCAGCAGCGATTGGCGTACATCCAGCGGGTGCTCACTCACGCGCACGCCCTTGGCGCGTGCCAGCGCGGCATTTCCGCCAAGCGTCTTGCGCATTTCAGGTCAGCCAATGGCCAGTGGGCAATTGCGCTCGGCCAGCGCCAGGGCCAGCGCCGGCCAATGCCGCTCCCGCGCCGTTCAGTACTGCCAACACAGTCGTTGATCTGCATTTGTTCTGGTTCCTTCAGTTATTTGAAAAACTGCATAACGCCGTTTCGTCGGACGCCGGCCGTATGGATGGTCAATTTATCCTGCCAAGTAATTCTGGTGCACTGCCAGGGTTTGCGATCGCCCTGGCCGAGGCAGCATGCCCTCGGCACGCTTGCACATAACCGGACGCTGAAGTTCAAAAAAAAGGCTCAACGTTGGACCGAAGGATCGCGGCGCGGCCACAAAGCAATGCGGTAGCCCTTGCTGTTCCATGTAACGCAGCAAAACGGAGGTTGTAGCTGGAGCGTCAGCTCGGCCTTGCCAAATGTCCATGAAGGCATTGGTGAAGCCAAGGTCATGAGCAGATTGGGAAATCACTCAGCATATGCCCTTGTAGGCCATGCGCTCGCCAAAGGTCACTGGCTCGCCTTCAACGCTGATGCTGACATCGCCCAGAGCATTGAGTTTTGAGCCCGGTGGCCGTGACGAGATATCCGCCTCAAGCTCCTCGCCACTGGTCAGGCGAATACCCCTGCGGAAAGGTGTCGATGGTTATCGTCAACCACCGAGGCGCGGCCCGCGCGCCACATCGTGAAAAGATTCACCGTCGCGTACGCCCACAAACCCGCTGATCCCAGGGTTGTATGCAGGCGTAAAAATGCCGCATGGTCCACCATCTGGCCCAATTTGGCGTCTTGACATGATGAAGCAGGCGCTGGGAAAAAAAAACTCGGGCTCCCGCGCGCCAGCTTGTAGAAAAATAGGATTGGCCCAGCAGCACTTCTTCTACAGCGCGCATTGCGATGGGCAAATGGCATTCGGTAAAGGCCATTTCGCAAACCCTGCGCAATGCCCATCTTCCAGGGGCCTGGACACACGTAACTCGGGCGAGCGCTGCAGCATGGTGACATTGCGCTGCGGTTTTCGCCATTGGCCGGCACCAGCGTAACGCGGTCGCGCCACTGCCATAATAACGACAACACGCTTGCCGGCCATAATCCAGCTCCGCCGGCCAGAAACTTGCGGTGAATGATCTGCCCGGTAAACCGGCCGGTTCGGTTGGGAAAGGTTCCGGCCGGAGCCTTCGTTCATAACTGTAAAACCGGCGCACACCGATAAAGGGGGGGGGCCCAAAAAGGCCCCCCCGAGCCTGGAATTGCTCCTCGTGCTCGATACCCTGTGCATCGGTTGGCCAGTGCGGTGACTGTTCCACAAGCGCATTCAGCGCGTGGACCAACTGGGCCTGAGTCACTTTGCGCTGGAAGGCGATGTTATGGGCCAATGGCCTGACGCTTCAGCGATATCTTTCGATGTCATTGCTTGAATCCGGGCCGTCGGCAATTGCCTTTCGTTGCGTCCAGGGCTTGTAGCTGTAAAACTCAGGGTATACATGTCCGAGTCGGAGCGCATGCCGGCGGGGTAGCGGAACAGATCCCGGTACGCCAATGGCCGTTTGCCCCGCTCGTTTCAAGAATACAGGTAACGCTTGTCAGGACATTGCTCCGTTCAGCCGCACCGCGCCGCACCAATACCGGATAACCCGGCACGATTGATCAACACATCCAGAGGCGTGGGTTTGGGAATTGTTCTGTGCTCTGCTCATGATTGCCATGCCGTAAAGGGCGTGGTGGGGACAATCTAAAAATTGTTCATTACCACTTTTGGCAATCATACATTGTCAAGGAATTCAGGAACATGATACAACCACCAGTGACAAACGCAGGTACCGCGGTACGCAGTAGAAGACCGCAAAGGCCGAGCGGGCGTCAGTTACTGATTGATGCCGCGACCCAGTAACGCGTTTGCGGGCTACCGGCATTCGGGCGTTCAAAGCATTGTTGCGACGCTGCAGGGCTGACTCAGCGTGTATTTTTACGGAATCCTTCCGCCACTACGTGATTGAGCTGCTGATCGCCTTGCTTATGAACAGGCCGCGCCCCAGTTGCGTGAACTCAACAGCGCCGCAGCTGAGCAGGCCGGCCGGATCCGCTGGCAGCGTTAGCCCGCATGCTGAACATCGTTTTTTTTACCACCTGCGCGATAAACCCCAATCTGGCCCGGCTATTACTGATCGATATCGCGGCATCGGACCTGAGTTGATCGCCCGCTATTGATGACGCGCTCGTGCCAGCAGCGAGGACATCACCGTTGTACCCCTGCTGCATCAGGCGCGCACCAAATGATTTTGCTTGCCAGGGCTTGTATCCTCGGGAGGGGTATTCCATATTGCGCTGCACTGGATGGCGGCAATTTCCGTACGCCCCATGATCAAGGTTAACCCGAGGACCGCCTTGGGAAACTCGGCCGCCACTCTGCTGACCGACTGACCGCGTCGAATCCGCAAGCATTAAAAAAGCCCCTTTTCGGGGCTTTTCAAATACTCAGGCAATCAGCAGCTTAGCCGCACTTGCTATCGCCGCAGTTAAGACAGGTCATGCAGCCATCCATCTGCACTGCAGCCTGGTGTGGCACTTGCCGCACATTTGTCGCCCGGCGATAGGATTTGCCGTGCTGCATCACAGTCAGCGCTACCTGGGCCCTGGTGCTTGATGGCTTCGAACTCGGCACGCTTTCGTCAAGGAGGCCGCCCGCCGGCTTTGTTTTTGGGGCTCGTCGATCTCATCGACCAACATGCCGATACGCTGAGGTGTACAGCGTCCAGCACGTCGCCAATCTCGGCTACCAGTGAGGGCATCCAGCGACCACCGCGTTTCATGTAACCGCCCTTGGGGTCGAAAACAACGCTACGCAACTCTTTCGACCAGGAAAGTGCAATCACCACCCTTGCGAAACACCGCAAGAGATAATCAGCGTTCAGGGGCTGAAATCCACTGGTAATGCTCCATGTTTTGGAGTTGATGAATATCTCGAACGGGCGGCGGATCCTCGTGATCGAGCTGCCGTGATTGAGAATCACGTCATTTTGATGGTGGCACGTAGAATCGCAATGCTCGGATGTGGGCGTCTGATCTTGTAGTAGAACTTCGAGAAACTTCGGGACGCTTTGACCTTTTCATTGCATTTCTTCAAGGCTGATACGGCGAGGACCCGAACAGAACCTCTGAACCTGGGCCGCTCATCTGGCTTGACGACCGCGTAGTCGACAATTTGCTACTGATTTTCATGCCATGGTGCTAGTTTCCTCACACCCGCGCGGCGGGGCTTATTGACTGTTCATGTATTCGGGCGGGCGGTTTGTGCGAAAACTCAGCCGACTCAGAATTGCCGTTTAGTTAACCTTCTTTCAACGCGTTCCGTAAAGATTGGCCGCGCTGGCATCTGCCATTCATTACTCGATCTCGTCACCACCCTTGCCTCGACAAAAAGCTGCCATCTTCCAGCTTGAAGCGAATTAGGTGGTGTTGGCAGGTCCTGCTCCTTGACCAGCCACGCCCCTGGAAGGCCCGGGTGAAGCGGAGGTTAGTACAGCCCTTAAGCCCTTCTCGAAACGGCGTAGCGTAGATATCCATGAAAAGTCTTCAAGGGATTAATCGAGTCGGACACGTTGCGGTTCTTATGGAGATGGATTGAGCGATCCACTTCTGCGCAGCAGCCTGCACGTTCCACGTAGTTCGGTGGGAGTTTTACATCGTCGGCGGCAATAAAGTAATTCCGGCAGGTTGCGGCTGGCTGCTTCCATGCTCGGCGAGCGCGATCGGCGTTGACGAAAGTGACGGATAGGCCGAGCAGGCTCGAGCTGAACACGTCGACCTTTTCCTGGAACATTCTATAAAGCCTTCACGAATCACGTTGCGGAAATAGGATGGCAAAGCTTTCGGCTCAATACCATTGGAGGACGTTGTTGGCCAGCGACAGGGAAATGGTGCCGGTCGGAGCAATCGAGCTGCTGGTGGGTTAAAACGGCCACCCTGGTTCAATATTTCAGCGCCTTTGACCAGTTCGGCATTCTTCACGGCCACCTGCTGCATATAGCGCTGTATTTGGCCCACAGCACCTTGCCCTTGCATGGTCTGGCCAGCCTTGATGCCGTCCTTTGCGCATTTCCGGACGCTTGACCAGCATCGCCCTCGGTCACGGTGAAGTCTTCATCCAATCGGTGCGGCCCGCCCTTTCTCTTCGCCAGTTGCAGGCCGGTGCGCCAGCCCTAACGCCATTCCTTGGAGACCTGTCGGTGAAGTTCCAGCGACTTGGCTTCCGCCATACTTCGATGCACAGCATGGTCATTGGTCGAACCCAAGCCCCAGAAAGCCCATGCCATGACGGCGCTTGCGGAAAAATCTCGTTGCGCTGCTGCTCCAGCGGCAGACCATTTGATCTCCACCACGTTTGTCGAGCCATGCGGGTTAAAGATATCCACCACCTTGCGGTTCCTCATTTCATCCAGTCGAAGCGGGGCCTTGTCGGTGAACGGATCACGCACGAACAGGGTCAGGTTGTAATCGAACCCAGGCAGACAGGCGCCGTGTGCCGGCAACGGCTGTTCGCCGCAGGGGTTTGTGCGCGAATTTCTTCAAAGAACCAGTTTGTTGTTCATTGGTTTGACGCGGCAATCAGGATAATCCCGGCTCTGGCAAAGTGCGAAAGTCAGCGGTCATGATCATGTCCCAGATACGCGGGCCCCTTTGGAAATTCAAAAAAAAAAAAAAAAAACCCCTTGGACACGCGGCAGGCCACACGGCCATCCGTTCACGGTCAGTTAGGCGCTGGGTAGCGGGCAGTTTCACGCCAAGATTCACCTGATCGGCATTGTTCAGATTTCAAGCTTGATCCGCGTCCACTTCTGCTTGGGAGTCAATGGGAACGCAGCTTCCATCATCATCCGCCGCCACGGCGGCCATTGACAGTCTTCGGTGATCAGCAGCGACAGGTTGAACTGGCGCAAGACACGCCCCGCGCTTGGCGCGGATAAAAATTCCATTACATCGGGAATGCCGACATCAAAGGTTCGCCATCTGTGCGCCACGGCGGGCCACCGGCAGGGGACGACACGGTAAAGCAACATCTTGTCGTAGATAACCATGAACGAAGCGGCCTGAAGTGAAGCGCCCAGCACCGAGCACATAGGCGCCCTTGGGCCGCAGGGTGGAGAACTCATAGCCAATGCCACAACCCGCCTTTTGAGGTCAGACCCGCTCATGCAGCTTGGACAGAATATCGTCCATTTGGAATCGCCAATGGTGGCGCTGACCGTGCAGTTGAGGTCGAGGTAGCAGGCTTGTGTCCAGCGCAACCGGCGTTGGAGTAATACGGCCGGCTGGGGGATGGCACCATGGCGCAAGGCCCAGAGAAACGTGTTCATACCAGTGTTCGCGCAGCTCAGTGCTTCGACATCGGCATGGCGGCGGGCGATGGCGCTGGTAGGTCTCGTCAACGGCTTGTCGAGCGCTACACCGTCCTTGTCTTGAGGGCGGTTATTTGATATTCCAGAATTTCCAGCGAGGCCGCTGCATCGGAATATCGTTTTACCACGGTTGTGCAGGCGCTGCCACCTTGGTGTCTGGCCTCATTCTTTACCCTCCTGGAAAACACCGTCTATAACCCCGCGAAACAAGCCATTTCAGGCGCGAAAAAACCAGCCGCCTGAAGGCGCCACGGAAAAGAAAAACCCACTATGTTATTTGTGCATTGGGAGGGGCAATGCTAGACCCAGAATGGTTTATATCAATATTGCTGGAGGGCAGAAAAAAAAAAATGCTTTTTTGCTTGACTTGGCGCCGGCCGGGAGGATGCCGAGGCCGGCACCCTTGAAACTGCCCCGTTTGCTGGGCAGTACCCTGCCTTCAGGCAGGGATTACCCGTCTATCGGAAAGAAAATATTCCTGGGCTCCCACACGCCCTGGCACATTCTTGCCGTTTTTGTGCTCGCGTTCAACCGCCCAGGCTCCACCAGCCGTAAAACCACTTGCGGTTGATCAGCGGCATCAGATTGTAGCGCACGCGCACATTTTTAAGGTGAGGGCTCTTGCGTGTCAGGGGAAATCCACTTTCAACGCGGATGGGACTGCTTCTTTACCGGCTAGTAAAAACTGTTTTCTGCAGGTTGGTGGTGAATACCAGCTTCTGCTGTTCGCCCGCCCTCGACTTTTCAAACTTGTGTGGCCAGCGAAAAGGCGCATTCGTCGACCTTGATTCGCCCAGCGCCTCGACCGGTGTCACCAGTTGAATAGCGAACCATCGTCGTTCAATATCGAAGAATCGCCGAAAACAGGCTGAACCAAAACGCCCTTTTGCGGGTTGAATCGGGAGTCGCCTTTTCGTGATTTACAGTGCCGTTCACGGCCCAATCTGAACATTATCCCATTTCAACCGCTGAGCGGCGGGATTTCCCCAACAAGGTGCACTGGCGCCGGTTTCCGCGGGGCTTCGCGGGAAAATAAAAAAAAGCTCGCAGGGAAAATTTTTACTTTGGGTTCGAATTTCCTTCCCTCTTTTTGTGCCGGGGTAG
>Ga0163217_1016056_pt1 | contig 13750 bp, 10 predicted proteins | sample SynspAceP_FD_185933 | JGI IMG/M metagenome (GOLD analysis project Ga0163217, IMG submission 185933) | Saline lake microbial communities from Ace Lake in Antarctica - Synechococcus sp. Ace-P (PacBio error correction) | ecosystem: Environmental > Aquatic > Non-marine Saline and Alkaline > Saline ... | reverse complement strand
ACTTTTCCAGAAGCCAACCCGCAATGACCAAGGTGTCTAACAATAGGGTGTCCGAATCTATTTGAACGATTTTTTTCTCGATAGGTTAGGAACCTTCCTGGAGCCTGAAGGCTCAAAAAAAGTAAAAGTGAGTAAAAAGAATAGGATCGGAAAGTAATTCAATAAATAACTGCCTTTGATGACCTAAAATAACGGAAAATTAAAGCTTTTAGTGATAGAGTTATATTGAGGAAAGTTTTAACTCCGGATTTTATTTCAGAATTCACACTTTTAGAAATTACAAAGCGATAGAAATCATGAACAGGAATATATATTCATACAATCGCTAAATGGGTAAGAGCAGCCATGAAAAAGGCTTGCCTTGACGGATTGGATGAAAGCAGCACAACCAGACATTCTGTGTTTACAAGAAACAAAAGCCAATAAAGACCAAGTGGAAAGTAGATCAATCGAAAGAAATGGGCTATGAAAACCTATTGTATTCTGTTTTCAGAAGAAAGGGTATAGCGGATAGTGGCTATTTTACCCAAAGAAAAACGCCTCTTTTGTTCATGTAGAATATGCATGGGAAATCGAAAAATATGATTTCGAAGGTCGAGTGATTTCGAGCGGACGTATAATGGTTACTCTTTTTGTGTGTTTATATGCCATCTGGGCAGTTCTGGCGCATGATCGCAGCATTAAAAATGGAATGGTTGCTGATTTTCAGCAACTACATCAATCTAATTGAAAAAGTCAGTACCAAACTTGATTTCTGTGGAGATTATAACATTTCATACTGCATCGACATCCACAACCCGACGAGAAATGGCCAACACTTCAGATTTCTTGCCAGAAGAAAGAAGTGGGTGACTCAGTTTATAGATAAGTGGCATTTATCGATCTTTAGAGTGTTTTAATCAAGAGCCCTCACCAACTATTCATGGTGACTTATCGTGCAGGAGCGAGAGAATAACTTAGCTGGCGTATTGCTGATTATCATATGGTAAGATGATTCGTGAGCGACAAAACCTTCACAAAAGGGCCAGCTATTCTTTGCCCAGAAGCCCAAGCATTCGGACCATTGCCCAGTGTTGTGAAGTTTGATTTTTAAAGGTCAATTAAAATTGGGTGTTTTTAAAACTATTTTGCGTGGCACCCATTCATGCTCAGTTGGAAAAAGAACAATATTTGTAATCAGTATAAATGAATCCAAGATGAATTTAAAAAAAAAAACTTTTTCCCTTTTTTTTTAAGTAGTTGTTGTTTGCATGTGTGCCTTGCAGAAAAGGTACGAAGAAATGAAATATACCGCCGTTATGGCATGCGAAGAGCAAAATTACTGCACTAAGAGAGAAAAAAACACTGCGAATTTAGATGAGCAGCTGACAGAAGTTCAATCAAAGTTGAGGAATTCTAGCCGAAGAATGTAAAGTGGTTTGCAAGCCGATACCAACAGTTCAAAGCGTAAGTCACTTAGAACGTTGAACCAAGAACTATGATAAGTTGAATGAAACGATGATTGTTATTGAGAAAAAATAGAATTTGTAGGCAGGGAATGCTGTCTTGATAAACAAGCGTTTATTCGGAAAGGTCTTACAAAAGAAGCAGGAATCTGAATTGCAAAAAACAAAGAGATGCTTTACAGAAACTTAGAAACAGATTTAAATGCAAAAGAAGAACCGACTGTCTGTACGTTGAATGGAGATTTAGAAGAAAGAGAAGCTAAAGTAAAAGAGGCTTTCAATCTATTTTGAACGAAAAGGATTTCTATAGTAAAAAATGCTTTGAAAATGAAAGTTCAAGATGCATTGTTTAGGATTCGGAAAATGATTGGATTAAAGATTGAAACAAAAAAATTGGTAAAGTCTATGTTTCTCTGATGAAAGCTTGCTTTATAAGGTCTTGGTAGTTTTATTATAAGATCCAAAAGGAGTAATTGTTGAAAAAAATTAGCAAAAGGTTGAGCAAAACCAAACATTAATGTGTTTGTTGAAGGACATACTGATAATGTTCCATTGAAGGGAAGTGGGCCAATCGCCGAACAACTGGGATTTGAGTGTAAAGAAGAAGCAACTTTCAGTAGTGAAGATTATTGTAGACATAGTAAAGTAAATCCATTCACGGATTTAACAGCGCCTGGAACGAGGGTGAGTTTGCTGCCAGTAGCACCGAATTTACGACTAAAGAAGGCAGGAACTGAGAAAACAGAAGAAAACAGAAATCATTCTAACTCAAACAATTGACACGAGTTATTAGAGATTTTAGGAAACTAAAAATACTACAAACGAATGATGAGGGGAAAGTTTTTTAAACTTCCCCTTTTTTGTGCTAAAAATTTATATATTGCTGGAAGTTAAAAGTTTTTAAAGCCTACAATTTATAATATATTTTATTAATGAACTTATCTAAAAAACAAAAGCCCCTCCTGTTTTTATTAGGATTTCATTTATCAGTACTTACGTGTTTTGCGCAAAGATGGGAGAGTTTTAAAACGTTGTATACCATTCCTTCAATGAGAGCAATTATTAAAATTGATTCATCAAAATATTAATTTCTGGTGACGCTATGATTTAAAAAATGGCTCTTATGAAGTAAAGATTTGGGCGCTACTCGAAAGTTAATCACTAAAACCGGTTCTGTGGATAGGAGAGGGTTTATTTAAAACTCCTTTCTTGTTAAATTACCAGCATCAAAAAGAATTTAATGTCTATAGAAGGAAGTATACACTATACAATGCTTCTCATTTGGATTGCGTTTCGGGCCCATGTTGGTTTATCGAATTATGAGTGGAAGTTTAGTAAACTCATTAGAACTCAAATTATAATAAAGATGCAGACCGTTATGAAAAAGCAGCAAATACCAGTAGTAGGCTTTATGAAAACCTCTTTTTGGAGCGCAGATATAGCTGAAAAATAAAGCAAAATTTTTACGCAATAAGGAAAAGATATTTCTGACGCTTGGTTAGAGAAAATAAAAAAAATAATAAGTTTCATTTTGCTATGTGAGGAGCTACGGTGAGTTGTTAACTTTATTACTTGGAAATTAAGTAATAAACTGAAAGACCGAGTTTTAAGGAAGACCTAAATTGGCTCGATGGATATCATTCCTACTTTTTCTTGCCAATTACTACCAGGGGTTTATTTTCGATTATCAATTTTAGGAAAATGAGACGATTAATAATCAATTTTGTTATTTTCTCTTTTATTAATTTCTTTGCGAGAAAGAAGATGTATTTGAAGGTGTGGACTCTAGCCTACCAAATAAATACGAGATTAGCGAGGATTGGTATGTAAACCGTAAAAAAATGTAGGACCAAATTGATTGCACTACTATTGGTTTCGATATTATAATACAACAGAATTTGCTTCCAAAAGAAGTAAAAGATAATCTTGAGATTGATTTCGAGTAAGAATTGAAGATTCTTCTGAAAAAAAACTAAAGCTACAGATTCACAGATCAATGGGTAGCGCTTAAATGCGACACAGTAAATGAGTATTAAAGGACTCTTTACAGGAAAATCAACCTGAGTCTGAAACAAGGCCTTATGAGTTCCAATTAGAACAAAATTAAATAACTCAATTTTTATAAATTTATTAGCATATGGTTTATCCACATTTAAGTATTTCAAAAATATATCTCTTTTCTTTATAGGAAGCCTATTGTTGGCATTTCTTTAGTGTCTTGCCGAAAAGGAAATTCTATATATATTTTAGGAGTACCTCTAATGAATTTTGAAAACTCTACCTTAGAATTTATTACTGTTGAAGAATGTGCGCCAAGGTCAACTGTGCATAGGTATTGTTGATATAGTAGTTCATTTTGAGTATTATCCGATACAATTAGAACAATTTGTCTGGTATGTGCCAAAGATTATGAATCACGCCATTTGGAAAGAATTTTGGCGAAACGTTATAAAGGACCAAGATATAAGTTTACTATTTGTAGAAAGAATGTACAGTTTCCAAATTTTCATTTTATCATTACAAAACAAAAAAAGAGACTAAACCATTTAACGTTTACATATACTACCAAAGTAATGATTGGGGTATTTCTAATTTTACTATTAAGCTTTGAGGTAAACTGGTTAAATATTGTTTGAGAAACTACTCGTAGTAAACTGTATTTCCAATTTTTAGACTATAATATTAAAGTAGAATGAGTAAAAGTTTGATCTTTATGTATTTGTTTTTGTTGTCGTTTACATCTTGTTTAGATCAGAAAGTCCTCCAACTACAAATCTGAATTACGAAAAGCTATAAAGGTAGAAGGCTTTTTTATAAAGGATTGTGCAGCTGAGCCCCTTTTCAGGATGTTACTTTGCGACTTTTATACACCCATTAAAAACAGATTATCTCTAAAATATTGGCACCAAACTACTACCGATTCCGAAGGTTTGTTTTCATTGAATTACCATATGTGGAAACCACTAACTTATCGCTACAACTATATGCGAATTTATTAATTTACATTACGATGAATTTACTCAAGTAGAAAACGAACGGCTTTCTAATAGATCGCCTTGGCGCAAAACAAGATTTTATTTTTGTCGAATTTAATTCAAAACATTAAATGACACCACTTATTTTACAACTTCTGGGTTAAACCAACTGACTACAAATGATACACATATTTATAAAAGGAAGAGTTTTTAACAGGTAATGAATTATTCGAAGTATTTTGTCGGGCTCTTTTTCCTGATGGTAGATTGTTAGATTCTATTCGCAAAACCATTTAACAATTATAAAACATCGTCATTATGATTGGAGTATAATTCAGATACTTGCAAAATATAGCCGAAGTAGCTCCAACCAAAATTGCGTTGCAATGTGGCAACTACGGGTTTTTAGAAGAAGTAGGTCCTTATTGGAACGGTTGAATATAAAAATTGACTAAGTAAATGCTGTAAACTAATGAATAAAATTCGCCCTACTTTAAAGATTACCTTTATTTTCTAGTTGCCAAATCATATATAAACCGGGAGGCAATTTCGTCCCTATCCTAAAGAAAAAATGATGGGTAATGTTTCAGTTAGATAGGAGCGAAAACTATGGGGTAGAAAGCTTCCTATAGCCCCAATTAACCATTTGGCATTATTGCTAATATACGAATGGTTTCCAAAAACGTAGAGCCAAAGATGAAGGAAATTCAAAATTCAAACAGTGGTTTCAATAGGTATTAACAATCAACCAGTATGAATTGGATTAGGATACTATTTTAGGATGATACTTCTCATTATTTTGAAGATTTATGCTGGGTATGCGGATTGTGAGTCTGGTTTTTTTGGAACTAAAAATGATTCTATTCTTCCGCACTCAAGTGGCTATGAGGCAATGGCATGAAAACATCATTTATTTCAACCTTCCATTTCGCCTATGAATTCAATAAGACTTACTTCCATTCGCGTTAACTGACAAAGTTGGCTTTAATTACCTTTTACGATATAAATAATTCGCCATATTTTCCGCAACCTGAAAGTTATTCTTCGACCGAACTTTTACTTCAATTCAAACCACTGATGACACTTTAAAATAAAGAAAAGGTTTTAAGGGACTTTTTCATGGCAGCTAGGTTGTATATCTCTCCTGAGAATGGATTTTATACAAAAGTGGCTTAATACGTCTATCAGCCTTGGGCGTCCTAATCTTAATTCGATTGAGAGAAAAAATAAAAAGGGCACGATTATTAGAGATTTAATTTTATTGAAGCTTTCTTTACTTTCGTTATTCTTCTAAAATTAAAACAGTTAAGTAGTGTGTATTAAGATTAAATCCATTCTTTTCAGATCTCTTTTCATCCAATCGGATTTCTTTTATGCTTTATTCGTGATTGTTCTATTACATCTTAATGAGTGTTGTTTTGCAATAGTGGTGATGGGTTTTAAAAATTATACAATTTCTTGTTTCATATCAAGAACGATCCTAATTATCTTAACCTTTGAAGGAATGAACTAATCGTATGGAGAAAATTGATTTTTGGATATTTTTCACCATTATAGCTAACTTTTGAAGTTTTTTGCGCGCATATTATGATGGTCAGCTATTACGGTGTAGGATTGCTAAATTTTTTGGCATTTGTTTCTCACTGCCTTGTTGCTGCCAGTATTTTTATTTCTTATTTTTCATTCATTATAGATGCGCTTCCATCCCTGCTATTTTTTGGTGCATTAGGGAAGTACTTTTTTATGTTCACTGCCCGTGCTTTGGCAACATGACATTATGCTTTGTCTTACGTTGTGTATTTTTCCAATGGTTGGTACTTAATTGTCAGGTTCTAAAATAAGTCACCAAAAAAATGACCTTCACCGTTCTGTTAATTTTTCTTTGGAAACATTGTTTTTGGTTTTTACACACACAAACTAACCTTGACCTTATTTTGTTTGGCATTTTAAATGCATAGTGTTTTTTGGTTTTACTGGATCTTTTATTCGGACAGTAGGAAACTGGATTGAATCTATTTGCATTTCTTATTTCAAATTGTATTGCCCCAGCAATCATTTGTTCGTTTCATTTATAAAATTGTTGGGATCATCATGATGAAAGATAGAAATGCCCTATTTGTATCATTATCGGCTCATTATCTTCTGTTTTTGCTGCCAAATATTTCACCTTTTCAAACCGCTTTTGAGGGGTTGTCGATTATTCTCATTTGAAAACAAGAGTTATGGAAGAGTAGAGGTTGGAAAATTATGTTGGTATTTTCAACGAGTTTAGTTTTTATTGATTTGTTTTTTACACCATTTATATTTTCCTAAAAAGGGAAAGTTGTAAAAAAACTGAGTTTTCAAGAGAATTGGTTGGGGTTTTTGTTTGTCAGCTATCTTATTACTTATTGTTTATCATTTTGCGTTTCCTTTTCGTTTGATCTGGAGTCTTTGCCAACTCTATTTTGAAACAGTTTTGTTAATTTGGGTCGATTTGCTTTGGGTCTTTTATTTGTAATTACTGTTTTTTCCAATCATCCTATTAAATGCCATTATTTTGCAGCAAATGGAGAAACGTATTTGCGCTCACACTGTCGGAGTGTTGTTGTTAATAGAAGGGATGGCCGTTCTCAAAGATATTCACAATAAAATAAAGTGTGTATAATCACATTCAACGATTCTACTTTTTGATGAAGTTATGGACGAAGGAAAAAGTAATTGACTTTTCAGCTTTCCAAGATTCTGCCCAATTTCCTTTTTATTCATGAGTTACTAAGTTTGCGGACGAAATGGTTAGACGATGAAAAAGTGAAACGATGTCATGGCAATTGTCATTAAGAACGGGCATTGCCATTAATGGAGTGCTATGTTATCTCGGAAACTCTGTGAAGAAAGCCAAGTATATGGGCAACTATACACCTCCTTTATAGAAAAAGGCCATTGCAGAAATCACTCAATGAAAACCATTGTGATTATTTATTCAAAAAATGAGCCGATTCCTTTAGAAAAAGGGAATTATTAGATAAGGCCACCTTAATTTATTACCAATTCAGAATTGAGTTTTAAATTGGAATTGTCTTCGATTTCACGAATAATTCAGCCTGATTTTAATTCAATCGGCTAAGATATTAAAAAAATTGACAATATCAATTGGACACATTGACCCAATTCTATCAAGTCAGATAGCACTATATGGTTTACAATCATTATTCTTCTCCAACGATTTTCAGTATAGAGGAAAGGGGTCATTCAAAAAAAACGAAAAAAAATGAGTTTGGGTTGGTTCTTCGATGGACAAACCACCAAATTTACTCCTCATACACCTTATTCATTGAGTTTGGTACTACAATGATGTTACGATCAGTACTTTAATACTGTCTGGTTAGAGGTTAAGAATGTAGAGGTGAAAATTCTAAGAACAGAATTCATTAATCCTTGCTCAAGTAGATAGAATAGTAGATGGAAATGTCATTAACTGAAATGACCTTTCAGTTAGATTCAGGGCAAACTTGAATACATCATGTTATGCTTCACGAAGGGAGTAAAGAAATATGCAGACTCGTTTATGATGATTATTGATTTCCGTCCGGCTAATATGGAAGTTTTTAAAAATTGGCTGGAAATTAACAAGCAGTTTTATTTGGAAATAACTACTTCATTGCATTCTTAAAGATGTTATTTATTGATTAAACGATTGAAAATAAGACTTGTAGAGTGGTGGTCTTATGCAATTTAAAAATGGATGTATGAGCTATTAATGGATGAAATATAACTTAGTTTGTGACTAATATTCAATAAAAATATTAGCGCTCAACTTAACGGATAGTAGAATGAATTTTCCATATAAATTGACCTTTAAAAGTGACAAAAATTATTACCTGAATGATTTTTAGCTCTTTAATTTTCTTTTCTCCATTTCTCCCATGTACTTCTGAGCGGTAATTATCTGTGGAAAAATGTGAAGTGGCAGAACACACTGCTTTCATTGCTTCCTTGTATTTTATGCGTGGGGCGAAAAAGAGAAGGTTTTGTTATGCTTGCCTCCATCTTTGCGCTAAACTTTTTTATGATATGGATTGAGAAAAAAAAAAAAAAAAAGAAGATCGGGCTAGAATAGTGGCTCCTAAACGGTAGGGGTTATTGTAAACCTTGGCGTCTTTGGTTATTTTAATATTCTGAAATTCTTGATAGATAAATAAAATGCAGCTTATTTCATTTGTTTGGCCTACCCATTATTGAAAGGAATAAAATACGAGCGATGCCTTTAGGAATCTCGTTTTATTACTTTTTCAAAGTATGTCTTATTTAGTAGATGTATATCGGAGAGAAGGAAAAAGCCCAACCGTAACTTTTTGAATCTAGGATTGTTATGTTTGCCCTTTCCCCTCAATTAGTAGCAGACCCAATTGTAAGGTACAATGAGATGCCTCTCAATTGGTTCAAAAGAACACAGGATTAAAGCCAGTTAACGAAGGAAATTAGACGGTTTGTAATTGGGTTGGGTAAGAAAATGTTACTTGCTAATCCCAATGGCTTATATTGCTGACGAAATTATATCTTCTCCTTGGATGATATATCCACAGCCTATGCTTGGGATGGCCGCAATTGCTTATTCGTTACAAAAAATCTATTTTATTTCTCTGGTTATTCCGTATATGGGCCAATAGGTTAGGTAAAATGTTTGCGGATTTGTATCGCAGAAAAACTTCAATACCCATACATTTCAAGGTCCATTCGAGAAGAATTCTGGGACAAATGCATATTCCTTACTTATTTGGTTTAGAGATTACTATAATTATTCCTTTAGGTGGAAAGTCGAGGTTCTACTTTGTTACCATGCGAAACCTTTATTAATCGTGTTTTTTTATAAACAGGACTTTTTGGCAACGGAGCTAGTTGGAGTTTTATGGATGGGGACTATTTTCATGGCTTTTTATTGTTGCTTGAACGAGTTGGGTTTTGATAAAATACTAAAACGAATACCATCGTTTTTTCAGAATTATTTATGGTTTTATTGATTGTAGTATTTGGGGATGGGGTATTTTTTAAATTGAAAGCTGGAAATTGATGCCTTACTATTCAGAATCGGATGATCGGGATTGGGTGTCCTCATCATGGGCCAATACAATTAAGTTCGTAATGAATAGTTATTAATTGGGTTAATGTTATTCATCGCATTGTAATGGCTTTTCCAGTAGTTTCAATTTATAGAGAGCATTATGCCCCAAAAAACATTAAAGTTCTTGGGTTTATTTACAATTTTTTTATTTTTAGTTATTGTCCGTTTATTGAGATGGCAACAACACTTATAGTCCATTCATTTATTTTAGATTTTAAGATGTTAAGAATTTGGAAATAGAATCCGTTTTTATTTTACTAACTACTGGCTTAGTATATTCATTTTTCGTTTTATTGTATTGCAAGAGGTTTTTGTCAGGCTCTCGTTTTCAATTGATTACCAATCAAATTCGAAAGTAAGCAGAAAACAACTTTGCTCTTATCCTATAATATAGCACCCGCTCAATTGTGGTTCTCAAATTTCAATATTGAAAATTGTAGCAAGGTACTAAGTTGAGTTGCATTTACCGCTACCCAAAGGCACAAGCAAATGAACTTCAATCCATTTTCTGGTGACTGACTCAGTTGAATATTTATATCTTGAAAGGAACTAGGGTGCGAAATACTAGAAATTACAATCAATTTATCATTGGATCCAAATAGCCTTTGAAGCCAATGTTTCTACTTTCTGATTTTAGATCTCGAAAAAGCTACTTAGGAATACGCTGAAATGGTGTTTAGAATCCTTGTTCTAATTAAATCAGAAGTTTACTACGCTAAACTTTACGGATCATATTTTGAAATCAAATTGAATTCTCAATTAACACATGCGTTAAAATTAATAGCTATAGGTATTGCCATTTTTTTTCCTTATCATTCTGATTTCTATATTCATATTTTAAGAAACACTGTACTCCATTTACAATAAACTCTCCGCACTTTTAATTATTGTTATGTTTTCTGTCATCATTTGACGCCAATGTTACACAAAAAGAAAACTCGGTCAAACGAAAATAGAGATATTGGCTTCCTTTCCAGATTTGAATGTTAAATATCTGTCGAATTCCAAGCGCATACACTAAATATACAATGAATCACTTTCCATTTAGAAAACGAACTACGATTAATGGAAAACCTATATTAAATTAATTATATTCAATTATAAACACCTAGCCAGATGTAGTTCACAATTGTGACGAAGAAGGTTGCGTTATTTCTGTCCACTTGATGATGATACTCGGCCAGATATATCAAGGAATAGTATTGTATTCTGAAGAGGAATTGAAAACCATCACTAAAAATCTGGAGAAGGTTGACAAAAAATTAGCGTCGAAAGGGATACATTTTCTACTTTATGTTCCACCATTGGAAACATCAAATGCTATTTCGGAAGATACCTGCCTGAAGATATAAAAATTTAATTCATTACACTAAAAGGTTTCAATTGATGGAATATATGAAAAACCAATTCACATCAATATTATAGATCCTTTTACCCAATACATTAAAAGCAACGAAAGACAGATTTTTGACTTGTATTATCAAATAAACAGATACACATTGGAATAGGAAAGGTGCTTTTAGCTTATCAGTTAATGGTAGATAGTCTTAGCAAAGCATTTCCATCTATGGAGTTCCTCATGAATTCTCAGGACTTTTGAAAACCACAAGATTACAAAACTATAAAGGTGATTTGGTTTTACTTTAATAGACCTTCAAAACACCTTTCAAAGAACTCTTATCATATGTCTCCAAAGTATGAAGCACAACAGATGGGATAAGAATTGGAGCTCAATGGTTTGGGAGGAGTTGAGCTTTCAGTATTACAATTCTTGTCGACGTGCTGATAATACCAAACCTCGATATTGTTAGTGCGAGCGATTCTTTTAGCGGAATATTTACCACCCTGTTCTATCCGACACTTTAGGCTATACCGCTTTGTCTTGGAGTATGAAATTGGATACCAATCGGATTAACCTCTGAGAAACTGATGTTGTAGTTTTTTGAAATTGATTGGAGCGATTTCATCGATAATTTACTAGTTGAACTGTAATTCCTCTTACATGGTAACATTTCGGCTTCTAAATGCGTTGCTTTAACAAGCGACAAATTTGATTGTAAGGAATGGGTCATCTATCAATTAAAGTGCTGCCACTTCGACTTAAAGTATTAGTTTCTTCTTAAATGTCTTTTATAAGTGCTCTATTGGCGTTTTTTTATTTGGAATGTCCTCTTGTAATGATTCGTAAATGATTACAAAGATTACATCTGGATTAAATAAATTGAAGATATCCTTTTTGTACAATTTAAGCAAAAATCAACATCGTTTATATTCGATAGAAAGGTTTTCATCAAATCCCTCTACTTCCATATATTACCTTTTGTCTACAAGTAAACATGCTGCCTGGTTACGGCACTGTTAATTAACGACAGTGGATAAGTATCCATGAGCTCCTTTCTTTCAATCTTTTCAGCAGCAACAAAAGTATGTCCCTGCTTACTCCTCCAATTCCTATAACAACTCCTCATGCTGCCACCGTATTGTTGGGATATAGCAGTTTAGCACCACAGCCCCGTCTGCTGGTCTTTGAGCGATGTCTTTAGCAAGTTATGTTATCCACTCTCATCTAATACTTCAGTATCGTTATTAGCAATAGAAATATAGTCTCCGCTTGAGGCGCTACTCCATCGTCATTAACCTAGAGTTAATTGAATGAAAGATTAGACCAGTCTAAAAGTACAATCTGAGAAGAATAGTTTGCTTTTCCCATTCTTTGAATTTCTCAAAAAGAGCTTCTTCATCACTGTTGTATGATATAATAATTTCAAAACTTGGATGTTAGTCTGCTTAAAAAAATTTGACTCGATTACACGTTGATTAGTACCTTCGGAGTTATTCTTGTAGGAAATAATAATTACTACCTTTGGAAGTTGCTAGTAATTTCATTATTTTATTAGAGTATTTGCTATTTAACATCTAATAGAGTGGCTTCTCCAACTATACTTCTTCTCTTTAAACTTTCATCAAAGCTTTTAGGGTATTCGTTTCGATTTTTTCCTCGATAAAATTCTGAAGTGAAGCTTTGTTCGCTTCAATAAATAAAGATATGGTACAGCACTTTTGGGATTTCGAAAAATTTCTGATGTTTTCTTCCCGTAAGCTCTTAATAACATTTCATAGGACTCAACTCCTTCGTATCGCGGGTTTAAACCCACCAATGTTCATTAAAAAATGAACTTCGGACAAGACAATAAATGGCCAAATGTAATTTTCGTGTTAAAAAATGTGATCAGGACCTCCATTGTGGTGCTTGCAAGAAGCGGTTGAATTAAAATTTTCCCATTTTGATCTGACTTACTGTCCTCGTCTGAGTAAATTAGATCCAACGTTGGATTGCTAGACATAGTGATGCAAATTGAAATTAATGCATCAATTTCTTATGAAATCATTTTGGTTCAATAATACAAAAATATTCTTCCTGCTTGAATTTTCTATTGCAACATTCCAATCGGCTCCGGACAAATTAAGCTCTTGTGTTTCTTGATAAAGATGTTACTTTGCCATGTTCTTCCATCCCACTATAAGTGGATCACTTCCTTGTAATCAATGTGATTTGGAAGGCTAATTCTATTAATTCCCAGTTTGAATAAATTTGATTTGTTACCGAATCCGAGAGATCTGTTCTAAGGGAGGCTAAATTTCTTGGTGTTGTATTGCGAGGAACAACCGAAAGTTTTGGTTGGTACTTTAGTGTTTTAGAATTGTTTCGAATTGCATTTAAAATGTTGCTTGTTTGGCATGGTTTTTTCTTTCGCCATTTGCTAACCACCGATATCTTCTGTTAGTGGCCACCCAAATACTTTCGAACACCAAATCGAAAAAGGTTGCCCGCAAAACGAAATCATTTTCTAAACCCATTTGATAGAAAAGAAAAAAAGACAATAAAACGATGCAAGCTTTCCAAACTTCTTGGTTTTGATTGAGTTATGTCTGCTGACAAAACTTTTCTTAGATGGCTAAAAACATTCCCAAAACGAGCTATTATTATTGGGTTTCTTGTCATTCCAACTCGTATAAATCAGAAAATTTCATCGATGGTTCTATTGTAGCACTTTTACCGTCTTTTAATAAAACAAGCACGTTTTACATATACTCTTTATGTCTTCTAAAATGATGTGAAAACAATAAATGATTGTACTGCCGTTTTTCTTATTTCTTTCAATTCTTTGGGCCAAATTTTTGTTTAAAACTAGGTCGCCAACAGTTAAGGCTCTCATCCACGCTATTAA
>Ga0163217_1063705_pt1 | contig 13751 bp, 5 predicted proteins | sample SynspAceP_FD_185933 | JGI IMG/M metagenome (GOLD analysis project Ga0163217, IMG submission 185933) | Saline lake microbial communities from Ace Lake in Antarctica - Synechococcus sp. Ace-P (PacBio error correction) | ecosystem: Environmental > Aquatic > Non-marine Saline and Alkaline > Saline ... | reverse complement strand
CTTCTACTCATACTCTGGCAATACCGGCAAACCCTTGAAGCATCTACGGAATCTTACTGACGTATATGGCATTTCCCTACTCCACTATTGAAAATGAGCTCCCCTCTTCCACGGGTCTATTCTTTATGGCCATCTTCCCATGCATCCACGACTGTTGACTGGCACCTCATACTGCTATCCATGCTCCAGCCAATGATCTTTTCGGTCGCCAGATCCATGACCACAGTAGGAAAAGCCAGCCTTCCCCGGTTCTGATAATAGAGTATGTTCACCTTACCAATTTTTCTGCCCGTTTCCAGTAGTGCTAAAAATCCCTCGACAGCAAGTTTGGTTACGGGATAAAGTGGTTGGAATCGTGTCACCCCTATAATTTTTCCTCCCATCAATGCTCTTTATGCCGTATTTTGCACATCCAATCTGGCTATACGTGGACGCGATACCTTCTATTGCCATTGGCATCAGTTCCTTTGGTGATGGTGGGCTGCGTAATGCCCTTGCTTCATCGCATGCATGCTTTAGCCTTTCCAACGTTCGGCATCTTGTTCTGTAGCAGAGCCTACGGGATTTTGGCCCACTTGTATAGGAACTGCTGCCGCCCAAAAAATGACGAATCTTTTCTACGGGTAATCGAATTAATGGCAGCTATATAAATCTGTATATCCCGTCTTCCTTGGAAAAGCCCTACGCCTTTTTTTGGGATATTCACTTCGAGTTCCGCATTTTTTCAATGCTTCTCAATCTTCCTTGATCTCCCCATCTAGTTCCTCGCTAAGACCGCAACAATCCGGTTCATGACTTAGCCACCGTATGAATTGTGGATCGTTTACGCACTTGCTTAATCGGAGCATCATGCCAATTCTTCAGCGCCTTCCTTTTACGAACGTTCATCTAGAAAGCACTACGGCCATCCTTTTGAACTAGTTATCAACATACTCTATGTTTCATATTAGGTCAAATTTAAATTATAGTTTTAATACGCCTATAAATTGTCTCTTACCAAGTAGCAACTCCAGTATGCGAGTGAACGGCTCCAACGCCGACTGGACAGCTACGTTCGTTGCCTCACAGATTCGAGTTCCCACGGTTAGAGAGCTGGAAAGGTTCAACTATCTTGCCTTCATGTTATATCGCTAAAAAATTCAGAGAAAGAAAGAGGGATAAGTTTAAAACAACAGTTCTATATTTTTGACTTACTACCGCGTATATAGCATCAAAAACAATGGATACCTTAAGAGATTGCAGCATCTTAGTGTTAATAAAAAAAGAAAATTTCGACCTTCACATGGCAAAGACATCTTTTGCAACCACAGAACTTATCCAATGGAGTTTTCAAGAGAGTCGGCAGTAAAATGTTAGGTGCATAATCCTTAAAAACTACGTCAAATTATGCGAAAATTCTTAGACCATAAACTTTCGGAAGACATGCAAAAAACCTTCAGTTCGAATTGAAAACGAAAGCCAAAATTAATCGGACTATAAATGGGAACTTAGAGCAAAAGATTAACTTACCGAAATTTAAATCTTCTCTTGGTTTAATTCCCTGGGCGTACGTAGTTTTTAGAGGAAATTGAAACGGATGGGTTTCATCAATCAAAAAACAATATTCCTCTATCGCCCGCGGGGGCTTGCGCCGAGATTATTTACTTTTTTCAATATTATTTAAAAGGCAGCGAAAATTTAAAAGCCACTACCCTTTTCCTTCCTCACTTTCAATCCAAGATCCACTTCCACCATTCTTTCTCCACGATATCTTGCAAAGGAGAATAAGGGCCTAGGAACCTGATCCATTTCATCTGCGTTCCTTTGTAGTTACATTTTTATTCGATTTTGAATCTTATCTGTCCCGAATGCTTCGCTCATTCCACGCCATTGTCCCGTACGTGATTTCGCATGAAGTTTGCTCGTGTTGATGTATGCAATATCATTTTGCCATTCGTCTGCAGTGAATTTAATACCGTTGGATATGAGATTGCGCAGGATGTTTTTAACCATATTTTCATTCGCATCTATACTCTCGGTCCTGAACAGATCGTCACTATCAATGATTATGTTTCTTGATTTCTGCGATCGGATTCAACAGTTCGAATAATTTCTTAAGCATCCGGTCCTTTAAATTTAAGTGCCGAGGTTAAATCTAATTTTACCTGTTTGTGATTGTGCCCCTAAACACAGATTTCCAACAGGACCAATGTACTTTTTGCCGTTGTATTTCACCTTTCTATTGAACTTCAACTTTCTCTGCTTATCCTTGCTTTTCCGTGAATCCATATATTTAGGTGCGAAAGGCCTATCTATACTAATAAAAAGGCTCTCAGGTCATGGGCGGATTATCGAGAACAGTTTGTCCTTGGTACGATGAGGTTCCCTTAAATTGAATTTCATTCTTTCTCTCTTTCTTTTGCAACTATCAGTATCCGATTGAGGGCGACGCAAGATTTGCTATGATCAACGTCTCGCCAATTTTCGTTTCTTCCCCTTGCTGCGCAAATTTTTATTTTAGAGTATGATCACGTTCCCGCCCGGTTTTGCCGTTCTCTTCGCTTTTGAAAACAAGTTCGATTTTAGAAAATGCATTCAATCTGCAGAACGTTTTTTCCCGTTCTTCGATTTGATGTTCAATTTCTATGTTGGCAAATCTTTAATTCGTCCGAGCGTTTTTTCTTTTCCCTGCCCTGCGTGTTCAAGTTCAATATTGGCACATGACCAATTCTGCCGCCACGTTTCTCCCTTTCCCCGTTTGAGTTTGAGCTCAATAATTTGCTATCTTAAGTTCGGCCGCACGTTTTTTTCTTATTCACCGGCTTTGATCGTTTCAAGTTCAATTTTCGCAAATCTTTAGTTCTGCTGCACGTTTTTCCCTTTCCAAGCTTTTGGATGGAATTAAATTCAACGAAGGGTTTCATTTTGTTTTTGAAGTTCAGCTACCTTTTTCTAGTTTCTTTATATTGTCGTCTATGTACGCTCATTCAATGCCATTATTTTACTTCCTATTCAAAAAATGAATATAACCAATTTAAAATGTTGCTACCTTTTTTGATTATAACACGCCTATTAAAATTCTAGACTTGAAATGCTCAAACTCTGCTTTTATTAAAATTTTTGTTTTTAATTAATGGTTCCTTATATTTCCGTCTGAAAATCAACCGCCACAAGCTTAATAAGTCAAATGTTCCAAATCTATTTTCCAATGGGTTCGAATAGTGTCATGTTCGATTTTCTTATCATGGAAATTAAATCAGAGAGAATTTTGCGGGTAAACCATATAAATGCAAAACAATCGTCTAAATTTGGACTAGGTGTTCAGGCCTTAAACAGATTTTTTCGATAGCCTCTTCAACCGTATTCTACATCATTGAAATTTTCTCTTTGATGTGATTCGAAGACTATCGCTTGGTACTACAAATTATTTTATCGAATTGGTTGACTTTCCATTCTTTTTCGCAGCCATTATCCGTTCAAACAATTGAATTTTGAGTTTAATGGTTTCTATCAGGTAATATTATCCCAAATAGTTTTGTGAATAGATCGTAAACATACCTACTTTCAACACACATAAATTATGAACCTCGAGACGATCGTATGCATAACTCGATGACATGGTTCCATTCTCACGAGATATGCCGTGAGCTCATGTAAGTCTCACGCCTTGATTACATTAGCGATAGTGGCAGAGGAGGCCCTTGTATTATTGTCCCGACTAAGTTATAATAAGAGGTTTCCCGAACCTTAATCCTCGACTGTCATTGCCCGCATGGGAGGTGGGAAGTATAGAAGAATGCAACAAATGTCCGGTCCAATAAAGGAAAACGAAATTTTTGTTTTTATCGGCCTTTACTCAATTCTCAGGATAGGAACAAGGCAAATCAATCCGTCGTAACGGGCTTTTATGACAAAGGCCTATAACAAGGCTGTTAGATTCAATTTTTATTTCTTGGTTGTGTGATCATGTGTTTTATTTAAAATTTTGAATTTGTATGGGGTTGGCGGAGAAGTGTACTAGACTACTCTTTTTTCTTGAATTGTGTCTCAGTTCTTGTTAATCTTGATTCCCAATAATCTAGTTATAAACCAGAAACGAAACATAACGTAAACATTAAAAATCAGTAATATCCGGTGAATTCTAGATTTAGACAAATCCAAAGGTTCCGAACATCCACTTATTCTTTCTGTACTCCGAATCGGCTCAATTCCGCTCACACCTTATTACGAAAAAAGCTATGATGAAAATTTCTAATCCTTTTCTTTAACTTTTCGGGTCTTCGTACTGTTAAGCTTGCCTCCCCCTATTATTCTTCAAAGTTTAAAAAATACTTTTCAAGAAAACGTAATGTGGAATTTGTTTAGCGGGAAGTTTAACGAAAAAAACAGACGTTTAGGTAATTTAATTGAATAGCTATATTAAAAAGTTGAAGATGCTAATCCCCAATATCACAATTGACATTTGAGAAAAGGACTAACTAGCAGAAGTAAATTTTTCTAGTGGCTAGCTAGGGCATTAAAAAAGGAATTCGACCACTATAACTAAAACTTGTTTCGGTATTGTTGAGGCCCGAGTTTTACTTTTTCTTTAATTAGCATGAAAACTTTATGTAAATCACTATTCATGGAGTCAATTCAAGTATTCCCGTTTAATGCTTCGGTTTATAAATTGGTTATAGCCAGCCTCAAGAAATTTATCAAATTTAAAATTGTAAAGGAGGATATTCATTTTCAAGACCATCATTATTCAATAAAACCTGGCTTGTCTCCTATCGGGATGTTCTATGATAACTGAAATGGTAGTCCTTTGGCGTTATTTCTGTTATTGATTTGAGCGCCACAAGGAATTTAAACCACATTCAAAAGTAGGCTTTACTGATGCTGCCACACAAGCAACAATGTTTATGACTACTCTAAGCAACTGACAAACGCTCAAAAGGATATTCAAGAAAAGACGGAAACATAGGAAAATATGTGGAGTGTACAAATTCTGGAAACTTGGCATACGATTGGAACCGAAAGATCTTGTTTTTTATGAAGAATGGCGAAATTATTGGGTTACACCTAAGTGAATTAGCGCCCATAATTTGATTACCTGGAAATCACTGACATCCTCAAGGATTTTGTAGCAACTGGATGATTTAGAATCCTTTAGTTTTGGGTGATTCTCAAACGTTGACATTGAGTTTAGAATGCTCCTAAAATGGAATTGAAATGGACCGTAGTAAAGGGAACGGTATAGAATTTTCGAAGAAGAACCCGCTTTAAATTGTATCGGAACCCCATACCGACATTGATGAACAATAAAAAAAAACGAAATTGAATTACTAAAGAAAAAGAAAGATTTGAATATGCTGACCTAAGCAACTTCAGATTATAACTAGGGACTGGGACCTTATTAACGATCCATCTATTTACAGCGATAACTACAAATTATTTTGGCTATGAGCTTTCGACGACTATTGCTTCTGAATACTCAAAGTACTGGGCAGCGTTCAGTTATCCAGATGATGTAGGAATTAGTTAATAAACCTTGTAAAAAGGCGCTTGAGTCTGATGATGAGACCTGGGAAACATGAATTATCGTTTAAAAAGCAGGGATAATACTTTCTGCCCCATTTAATCGATAAGGCCGATCATCGTAAGGATGAAAAGGGACTTCCCTAAGGGCTGTTGGGTCATGGCCAGGTATAACTTTAAGAAATGAATCGGAACTACAATTAAAAGTTTTTGAATCGATTATCAATAGAATAACTAAGACCTACTTCATAAATTACTAAGGCAAGCCTATTCTGCGGCCATTAAAGGCCTGAAATCATCGTTAATGAAGCGGTAATTAGAACAGGGATACACCGAAAGAAGGAACTTATAGGTAAACACCTAGAATTTGTTCAAGACCCAATACAAGATACGGCAATTTTAAAAGGACATTTCAAATAAGCTAAACTGGGAAATGTTGATGTGGATATTATTAATTATTCAAAAAAAAGCAAAGATTTGGGTGAATTTATCTATAGTACTGTAGCGGGCGAGGATGGTAGTTTAAATCATTTTATTTCTATTCAAAGATATCACAAGACCGCCAAGCATTACGAACGTTCTTACCGAACCTCAATGGAAGAATTACAGAAAAACGCTACAGCATTTGAGATTTTCAATGCTGAGTGAGCAATTTGCTGTTTATGTGAACCTCCCTGACCTTCAAAGAACCTTTACGCGGCATTAACCGTTTTTAACGTCAAACTAGAAAAACAATATGGTGATGTTCTTGATGAAAAAAGGTAAACCGTACATCATTTTGCGTTGATGGCGCCAAAAGAATGCGTCAATAATATTAGATCTTTTGGAGTATTCTAGGTCGGAAAAAACAGAGGAAACCTTTAGAAAAATGAGATTTAATGCAGTATGACGATGTCATCGAGCTTGTAGTCGTCGCATTACCGAAAAGGCATCTATTATTGTTGATAAGGCTCCCATGGTAATCATATTACACGCCTTTACGGCAGTTTTTTTTTTATTTAGTCAAATACGCCTTAAAATACAGTTCTAAAGAACTAACCCCCAAAATTCGTATAGTGCCAAGCAACCCAAACATTCTTTAAATCACGGTGAGGATAACGGTTATTGGAATAAAAAGAGTATTTAGAAAAATAATATTCGTTCATATTTCAACGGCTTATACAAAAGATGAGTATTACCGGCCACGGGATCTTGGCCTCCTAGCAATAACAAAAAAAGCTTAACTTAGAAAATTTAGGGGTAAAATAGGGGTTGAAAGTTATTGAAGGGAAAGGACATGTAAATTTAGTGTTGAAATTTTAAAAAAAGTAGATGAAAAACGTAAATATTCTTTTGTTGAGAGACAATGAATAGAATTTCTATTACTTTACCGGGCATTTCAAGAAATTTGATTACCAATATTTTAGACGTTGTTAGAACGCGGAGGGAAACCAAAAAATTTGGATAGAAGCAGCTGCTTGTAGAAATTCTAACCTAACATTGCTGATCTTATCCTTTTAGACTGTAATGTACCAAGAATCAATGGGCTTTAGTTCATAAAATATATAAGGAAAATAAAATATCTAAAGCATTTTTCCCGTTATCATGTTAACAACATGTTTCTTCCTTTGAAAACGTTTCCGAAATCTTATCAGGATCACGTAAATTGCTATATTGTAAAACCATTGAAATGGGAGATGATTGTTAAAGCAATTATTCAGGATTGAAACTTCTGGTTTACAGATCGTAACATTACCACCAAAACGAATTGAGTAGATGAATACAAACACATCACCACAAGATTCTTATTATTGAAGACATTCCAGGAAATACTGCTTCATCCAAGATTATTTGGTAGCAGTATTTTAAAAAATTATTAATGGGTAACTGGCTAAGCTTTAGTGAGACAGAAAATTATTAGGACAAAGGGGATTATTTTGACTATCTATTGTTAGATCTATTCCATTGGCCCGACTTGCGATGGTTGGCTAATTGGATGCAATGATCATTGGCTAAAGGAGATACCATTGGTTATACGTTACGGATATAGGATTATCTTTTTTAGCATTTCAACCCTAGTTCGTGAGCTTCCGGATCCTCTTGAGGCTGAATTAACTGCGTTTTCACTTACAAATCTTCATTCATTTAATATCGAACGAAAGAATATTGTACTAGAAATTGAAGATCTCAGAAAAGAATACCGAACGTATCCAATTAAGTCCTCACCACTTATTATTTATACGTTGATTACATTAACAATTTTAATTGTTAAATCGAAGCCTCCTGTTCCCTTTAACGCTATAGTATGATGAATTCATTGGCTATCTCTCTTAAGATATTAGACCAGAGATGATATTCGTATCTTCGAAAGAAGTAGAAAAGGAAAAAGAATAGACACAACTTCTCAAGCCTATAAGGATGTTTGACAACAAAAGAAGAATGGAAGCTGTATTTTTACGCGCGAGAATTTATATACATCGTTGCTGTTCTCCATGACAACAAACATTAGGAATATCCCGGTAAACGATGTTCACTGGAAAAGATAAATACATCGAAGGAAATAAAAGTCAAAATAAGAGGTTTTTAGATATAGCATGGACTCAATACTATATTTGTAAGGGCTCCATTTAGCTAGAATAATTGGGCTAATCGGCCCTTTCATTCCAGTTGAAAATATAAGATGTGATGATGACAAAAATATATTTTCCAAGGGCCTTATATTTGCCAACGAATTGGACAAGATTATATTTGGATATTTCCGCAAAAGGGCATCTTCATTTAAAAATGACATAAATACGATGACAGTTAAAAAGCGTCGTCATTATCGCTGCAAATCCTATTTTCTGTTTTCAAACTTCAAAGCACCGACCTTTTAAAGAAATTGATTTTCTCAAGAACCTGTATATTGGGTCAAAGAATTATTTAAAGCTCTCAAACTTTAGAAAAACCTATTGGTATAAACGGCTAGTCATTTTTCAGCAGGGTAAATTAAAAGTGGCACGTTGATTAAAAAGTTTCAAGTTTTCACAAAGAAAGTGTTCAGCATTTTTTTATAGGATGTGGTGATTAGTTATCCTTCGGTGCCTATACAAGTGATGTAATTAGATGTTACTATGGATGATTTAAACGTCTAACTTCAAATTTAGACTTCCCGACAACAAATAGCACGTTGGTATTACCCATTATTCAATTCCAAAATAGTGTACTCAATTATAGACACGGCTTTTAAGTATTTTACATTACTAAATAGGAACGCGTTACAACATGTTCACTATTATATTATTTAATTGGCTATTTCTCCAGTAATCCGAACATGAGAACATATGTATTCGAAATCTATTTAATTGATATGTCGAACTGGTAAACCTAATGCTTCTTGTCCTGCTCAGGCAAGAGTTGGGGCTAGAGGAAAGGTAATTTCATTTTACCAATCGGAAAAAGGCTTTAGACTCATTTTTCGTTCAGGAAACGAATTCAGAAGGCTATTCTGATTCTGTTGGATCTCAACCATGCCCAGAGATGACCGGGTTGGTTCCTAGATTTATCAGGTGCTTGAAGAATTCCCCACCAACAGAGATGTGGTTATAGAACTTCTTCTATCTCGATGAAGATAGAACCTGGCAGCGAGCTTCGAAGTCGTTAAGATTTATGTTTCAAAAACCATTAAGACAGGAACTAGAGAGCTGACCATCGACCATGGCTACTTCTTCTAAGCCACAGGCCCTTCTCCACAGTTCTATCATAGCTATGATGGTATGCAGATGTTTTCTTATACGCTTGTTAGAACACTTGTTATAAAAATAGAATTTCAACGTCCACAATAGGGCGAAGCGTCCAAACCTACTTCGGTAGATTGTATCACATTGCCACGCAATGGCTACAGCAGCAGAATACGCTGATAAAGTAAAAATAAGAGCTTCTTTTTATCTAGTCTCGATGTCCCCTATATATTTTTAGACATTTTTTTCCAAAAATCCTTTTTGCGACAGTGCTTTTCACAATATTCTTGAATACTCAAAGGCCTTTACCTATCTGCTTCGTTGTGATGAACTCAACATGATACTATCAAATTTCATGTTTTTAAACTGAGGTTTTTCAACGCATCGACAAAGTCCCACCCGACTTATGGGCATATTAATGCTCAAGAATATTTAAAAAAGTTGAAACCTGTGATTTCTTTAGATAGTCTATAGCTTCCCATTGGGTTTGTAAAATCCTGTACTATACGAGATTTAGTATAGAGGTGGTATAACCTCCCTATTAATAAAGTTTGGTTACACAATTATCATCATCGCGATTAAGAGTAGTGTGATCTATTATTTTTCAAGATATCCATAACTTTCGATTATCATCCGTGATTACCATCATAAAGCTCATTCAAATTTGATTTTATTTTTTAATCTAATTTGTTAAGGTTCTACAGGAACCAATAATCTTGATAGCGGATATCCTACAAATCAGATGACTGGATTTATTAGCATGATCGGTCTATTATGTCATACTTATTTGGCAAACTAAGAGTCAAAGCTAAAGTTTATGAGCATTTTTCAATAACGTATAATATTCTTGATTAATTTAAAAAAGTCATCATTTCAGAAGCTTGGCACAAATGCATTCACATGATTTTACGTACCCATATTGATTATCTTTCAAATCATTGGATTGTGTTTAGACAAACGACCGGTTGTTGCAGTATTTTGATTCTTCCTATCAAAATTTTTAATATTTCCTACCATCAGGTCTTGGCTATATTTTATGTCCAGAAAATAAAATGCAATTGAATTTTTATTCTTATTTTGGTTAACTATCCTCAATCTGTTTACAGGGCAATCTCTCCAGTGCTTGCTGTTTCTTAAATGGTTGCCTTGCTTTTTAGCTTTCATCGAATAAGCTTCTTGCATAATGAAGATATTCGGCTATCATTATCTTCTACCAAAAAGTATGTTAGTAGTTCAATTTTAGATTCTCATCAGCTACAATCCTTCATTTTTATATGTTTTTAACTATAGTTAAGATACACTATTTAAATAAACCTAACTTATACCAATTATTTTATTAATGTTTTTGACTTGAAATGAATTTGATAGGATGTTGAAAAACCCGATAGATTATGCTGTTTACGGAGAAAAGTTGATTAGGTTTTGAAGGGAGTTTTTGATGAAATAACTACAAATGCTTCAAAATATGCGAATCTCCCAGATTGCCATTCTTAGTATATTGAGAAAGAACCAATATTTTAAAATCACGTATTAGGTTTCGATATGGGGTAGCACCAAATTTGAAGAAATCTATTTGTAAATTTGACCGTAAGACAGGAAAGGCATATTTAGAAATGGGGAAGATTTAAATGACGATTCAAGAAACAAAGAAACTTTTCATTGTTAAAAAGACATGAAAAATTATTAATCATTATGTAGGAGTCCCATTTTCATTGGGCAATGCATAAAAAAATCGGGTGCACTGTAGGCGCGCGATGGTAAAAAAAGGAAAAACTAAGTCAACATCGCTGACCTACCTTAAAGATTCTTGCCAAAACAAATTTCTATTTTATTTGATTTAAGGAAAAAGAGGAAACTCTAAAAAAACTCCAATTCGAAAACTCTGAAATAAGAATGATGATTGGAATTACTTTATAAAAACGACTTCACATGATTTTGGAACATCACCCATAAATCAATCAATCCCTAATAGGTTAAATTGCTAAAAACCAAAATAGAATTATTAGCACAAAGGGCGTTATATTTTGACCTTATTCAATAATCATTCTGACAATGCACTAGATTTATGAGGTATCGCCCAATACGAAAAAAGTACTCTCGACAGATGAATAAGCGTTGAAATCGACATGGAAAATTGATTCGCTCAATTTTGGTGATTTGGTAAGTAAATATCCAGATTCAAAGGGCTAGGTTATACATTTGAACAATGTGGCTAGAGTGGTCTCTTCAAAAAACCCCTTGTTCGTCGAATTTGAAAATTTAATTGATTAATGCTACAAGTATAGCAGTAAGGGAAAAGAGATTTGTGATTGAAAATTTCCCAAGAAAAAAAAAGAGGAAGGATGGCTTTTCACCATTAGGATAATGGTATGCGCTAGGGAAGATCACCCTAAATTCTGTTTTTAAACCTTTGTTAGGCTTCATACTAAAGCGATTAACAAGTGCAGCGGGCCTAGGTCTGGCTTCATGTTAAAACGAATCATACAGAAACTTTGGATGCCGAAATTGAAGTAGATTCAACTTTTGGTGAGGCTTCTCATTTATTTTTTCGATCGAGAACAATCACTTTACTAACAAAAGGTATTGAACTAAAGCTTCAAATTTTTAGAATAACCACTTGGCTACATTAGAAATATGTTTCTAATGAGTTCAATTAAAATTGTTTCATCTGGAAATTGTTTTATGCCTAAATTCTTGAATTAACGGGCTTCCACAAGCTTTTAAGGATTTATCTATGCTCTTTTTCACTTATAGTCAGCATCTAACAATGACTACATTTTGCGAAGCTCGTTTCGTGGAATCTATCTTCAAAGCCCTTAAAAATGCCACCGTTCATTTTTGGCAATCTGATGTCTAAAAAGAATCAAAAAGGGGTAGTGTAAAATACGATTCTATCAATTTTTCGTTTTCCAAACAATTCCAAACCTTCAATTCGCGTTGGTCGCAACCTTGAATTTTTTATATCCATATCAGATTCATTTATAAAGATAGAAGTTCAAAAAAACGGGTGACGTTCATCATCATCAAACTTAATAATAACAGTATCCAGTGAAAAATCTTCATTCACCCTTTTATAAGTAATCAAAATTCATAGCTATTTTCAAATGCTTTGCACACTTTGTTTTAAGCCTTAATTCCATCAATTCTTCGTTCTTTACGGGTTTACATCGCTAACGATTTATAGATTAAATTTTGCTGGCTTGTTTTTTCGTCTGAACTTTTCTTGAGCCAATTGATGTTGATTGCAACCAAAATGCCGAATTTTAAGTATCGCGCTTAAAAACTTTTTCATGTCGAGCGTTTTTTCACATAGCTGATTGCAGTGGTTCTCGTAGCTTTATTTTATTATCTTTTTCATTGAGGAGGATCGTGAGCATAATTAAGGAATTCTTTTTTGAGATTATTGAATCGGCCTTGATTCTGCGCAACAACCTCCATGCCGTGTATACGGGATGTTGATATCCAAAAAGATGAGGCAGGTTTCCACATCGGTAAATGCTCCTCTCTAATAGAAAACTCAAGGGCTTCCTGACGTTTTTTTGCAATGTGATCTCTGTTATTTATCTTTGCATTCTTTTCAAATGCATTCGTAGCGGTCATACAATTCGCCTCTCAATTGTCTGTCTACCAGAGGGATGTTGGCAGATCTTCATTTGATTTTTCATACTATTTAATTTAGGATTGTTTGAAAAATAAAATATAGTGCCTTCTCCCGTTGTAGAATTTAACCAAATTTTCCCAACCTTAAAAAATTTCAATGTGTCTTTTAAGCAACTGAAAGGCCAGATTCTTACCGGCATTAATGCATCTTACTTATGGAGCCTTGAACATGACAAAATTTAATTTTATTGTAAAACTGTGTGTTCTATTCCTATACCATTATCCTTAATTGAAATTCCCATTTCATTTTTCATTTTCAGTGTTCCTTAACCCTCTATTATGAGAGCGTTTACTGAATTTGAATTTGAGTGCCTTGTCAACGAAAAACAATTGGAATATTTGGAGTGATAGCCGCTTTAGGACATATAAAATAGGCAGATGGTTCGATTTTGTTAAATGTGCTGAATTGCCTGGAAGTGATACTACCTTCTCCAATAAAACCTTAAAAAATTCTTCAGAAAGTATTTTTCAATTCAAATCTAACTTCTTTCTTATTCCTTACGTTTAGCCCCACTGGCTCTCTTGAACTAGCCAATAGGATCGGCAGTGATGATTTTTGCTTCATACCTTTTGGCACCATCTGTCGCAAAATGGAATATTATTGGATGCGCCTTTTTCATTTCAAGTGTCCTTCCGTATTTTTCGTTCAAATTATCCATAAAACTAGAAACATCCTTCCAGGGGTTCCTGCAATCAGGGACCGCAATTAAAAAGACAAATTGTTCCGAACTCTTCATTAAGAGCGTTCGAGGTTCTTTTTTGGTATACCTTTTTGTTGTATTCAACTCTTGTTTTTGATTTTCTTCCGTTATTGTGTTTTTCTGAATTTTTTTTTTTGGGAAACATTTTTTTAACCATTTTTCCTTTCCGTGTTTCCCCTCCCCTGGGGTGGTT
>Ga0163217_1084093_pt1 | contig 13752 bp, 6 predicted proteins | sample SynspAceP_FD_185933 | JGI IMG/M metagenome (GOLD analysis project Ga0163217, IMG submission 185933) | Saline lake microbial communities from Ace Lake in Antarctica - Synechococcus sp. Ace-P (PacBio error correction) | ecosystem: Environmental > Aquatic > Non-marine Saline and Alkaline > Saline ... | reverse complement strand
ATGTTTTGAAATTCCGTCTAACAGATATGGTTTCGCTTTGCTTCGCCCAATGTCGGATACACCTCAATGCCCTAGCAATCACTTAGGCGCCATGATTGCCCAAGCTTCAGTAATTTGGGTGCAACACCATCATGGTAATAGAGCTTCTTTTCCCATAAAAGGGGTTGTATAAATTCTATAAGTTCGGATTCCGCTATTCATGTGGCAATATCAATTTAGCAATAAAGGCCGCGCTCGTTAATTCCATTATTGTCTGGAGGTAATTCCAAAAATTTACTCGGGTTTGCTAGGACTGGAAGATTCAACATAGGGACTTGCCGTCTCGGCATCGTTTTTCTTGGAATTCGTTGAATCAAATTCCAAGTAGGTCTTGTCGGAATTCCGATGGCCAAATTTCCAGTTTTTGCGGTTTTCGAGTCGTTGGTGCCGAGCATGATTTGATCAGGATATCAGGTGCAAAAATCCTTGACTTCCTGGAAAAATTGCGGCTCATTCCAATTAAGAAAATCACCTCTTTCCGGAGCAAAGTTCGACCGCTTACCCCCAAAATTCCCTACACTGATAAGCTTGCCAAGGACTTGCCTGCATATTCTAAGTGGATAAGCTATTTGGGTTTTCCCCTACCTGGGACCTTGTGTCATACTATTTCCGACACAAAGCCAACTTTTAATTGGCGCTTTGGCCAAGGCAGGGAACAATAGCAAAAAAGCAGTGCAAAGTAATTTTTAAGGTTTCAAGGACTTATTGGGTAGGTTTTTTGTAGGTTTTTAGAAATTTCTTGCCATCCGACCAGGAAAATCTCATCCAACTTAGCCAAAAAAAATTCCCTAAGTTCAGCTCAAATTTTCCATGAAGGCAGCTTCGCTCAAAACCTAAATTTCCCTTCATGCTACTTTTTAGAAAAAACCCACCTTCGACTTTCATGGGCTTCATCGATGTCCGTGCTGGTGCTTTGCGGGTTAGTATTTTTTTCTAAAGCTTCTTTAGAGATCGAATTAGAATGGCAGGTGTTTTTGCTTTTGGGTTTTGGCAGTTTGGAGTATTTATACTGCAGATCAGCTGCTGCACATAGGTCCGCCAAGGAAAACAGGAAGTGGATCTTTCGCCCGCGCCATTTTTCATTTGAAATATAAAAAATAGTCTCAGAATTCAGTCTTTGGTTTGGTATTTGATTTGTGGGGCTTCAGTTCTAGCTTATTATACTTTGGTCGTCAGCAATGAAAATTGGTTTGGAAGTCTGATTCTTAGTACGTTGAATTCTCTTGCCAGGCATGCTTTTTTACTTCATCCGAAACTTGCCGGTAAGAAGTATGGGCTTGGCTAAAAGAAATTTAGCATTGCCCTATTTTACTGTATTAGGGAATTGTATGGATTCCATGTCCGAGTTAGGTGCTAGATTATGAGTTGGGAGATATTCTATTTCTGGGGGCAGCTACATTTTTTACTGCCTTGATTCAATTTTGTTATACTTTCGCATCTGGAATCGCAATAACAAGACCAGCTTAGCGATTTTTTCGGCAGGCACTACGTTTCTTCCTATCAAATTTATGGCACTTATCAGAAAGCTTTGTTTTTTTCTTTGCTTTGATTTTGGACTGGCGAGTTTTATCTTTGGCCTCTCATTTACAGAGGGGACCATTTGCCTGTATTTTAAATCGGTAATGTCTTTGGTGCATTACTTGGGCTTTTTCATTTTCCAAACTTTCAAATTCTTGCTGAAAAAGTCAGATTACGAACCGAAAAGCTGTCTTTATTCTTTCCGGTTTTGCTGTATTTTCTTTAGGACAAAGGCACGACTGTGTCCAGTTAATCGCTCTCCCCACGATCAAAAGAGTTGATTTCTTTGGTTGCCTTTCGTAAGCTGCGTAAAACGGCTTCAGGCATCTGCGACAATCGCGCAATTATCATGACGAAGTAAGATTTCCAATTACCTCCAAAAAGTTTGCGCGGGAATTATCCCACAATCGAAGCGCATCGAAGGGTTCAAAAATACCTTCGCTAAGGATTGTGCTCATTCTCCGAAGGCATATCTAGAGTCCTGCATTTCTTGAAGTCGAAATTACCAATCGTTGCATGGCTGTAAGATCCCCGGAGGGGCAATTTTCGGTCCACCAAAAGATCCTGAACCCAAGTTGGAAGGAGGCTATGGCCGCCCAAATGTTTTCGGCTCAGTTTGTATAGGCTAAAGCTATTCGTTAGGCCCGCGAGCACATCCTAACGGGCTTGCCAAGGCTTACTCCGGCTCTGGTCATTCGCAAGACTTTAGCAGGTCCTTGAAGGAATTTGCCTCCTGAAGTCTGTCAGTTTCCGGTATTGCCAAATTTAGTCAATGTAATCAAGGCATTTTTGGACCGTTACGTTAAAAGCCATTTTATCGTCAAAGTTCCTTCTGCCAAAAAACCTTGGATTGCCTTTTCATAAACGATAAAGCCTTTCACTTGCTGATCCTCCCAAATCCCTAGCCCAGATGATCGTCCATATCGGAGAGTCGGGCATTGGCCGACTCCACTTCTTTTTGACCTTTTCAGAATTCCAGGACATCCCCTTCACGTTTGCATGTTGTAGTCGTCAATCCGGCCAGCTACACCAGAACCCACTTCAGGTTCGGATCAAAACCGAAAAGCTCCAATTTTCTCCAGGCTTTTGCAGGGTGGAAGCCATTCCTGTTTTTTGAGATTCAGAAGGCCACAGAGTTAAAATAACTTCCCATTAGCCAGCCACTTTGCACTCCGAAAAAATGTAAGAGATGGAAGTATCGATTCTTGGCCATTCCATGCCACAAAACCTTATCCTAAAAGAGCGAACTGTCCCGGACCAACCATAACCTTGATAGGTCAATCCGGCCAATATTTCTAGCTCAGCCATCTTGGATGATTCTGGCATTGGGGAATTCTCCCCGATTCCATAATTCATTTGCGATTGCTGATGTCTCGTCCATAAAACTCGCGAACACGAAAGCTGAATTCTCCGCTCGTGGTTTTTGGTGGCTTTTTGCCTAATTCATAAAAATCCCCGTTAATTGGGGAATTACTTTGGGGTTTTTGCTTCCACTTTTCATCATTCCCATTCATTTTGGAGAGGTCTTCGCATACTCATTGGCGATTACAGGCCGACCATGTTGGAGAGGTCTACTTTTCAGAAAGTTTAGAGATTTGATCTAGGTCTTTACTTGAGGACAGGAAGCTGGTTTTCGAAAGTCCACCAATGGTTTTAAAAAATATTTTTCATAAAAAGGGGAATTTTGAGAGATAGTTTACTTTCCTTTAAAATAAATAGTGGAAAAGATCGCTTACAGTTTTATCGCTCCTTTTTATTCTCCCTTGCTCGGATGGTGGTTTTGGCACCTCTCTGACTGAAGTGAAAATTGGCTTTTGCTGAAAATTTTTAGGCCTTAAAAAAGGGTATTAATCAATCGGTGGAGGAATGGCCTAGAGTATTAAAAGGTTTATGCTCCGACAAGTTCGTGGGGGAATTTTGGGAAGCTTTCGGAGCGATTGCTTTCGCAAAGCGAAAAAAAACCTTTCAGAAAGATAAACTGGAGTTTTTCATTTGGGAAAATTGAAGCAGATCTGAAAATAAGTTCGATAAGTCTGGCTTACATTTTGTGCTAGATACTTTTACGCGATTTGGAGCTTTGAAAAATTTCTAGTTGTTGAATTGAAATCAGCACTTTAATCCTGAAATCGACACTCAATATCTCGCTGATTCTTTTTGAGCCTCAGTCTTGGATTTCAACAGTTATTCAATTTATCATGCATACGATTCTTTATCGGATTTTTCAAACCGCCGCACCCAAGAATTGATGTTCCCCGAGTATGAGCAATTTCTGAAGAAGGCAGGTTTCAAGAACATTGGAAGAACTAATGGAAAAGAAAAGGCTGGATTTCGGACCAAAACTTTCGGAAAAATCTCTGCTAGTTGACCTTTTGCTATTAATCTGCCTCTATCAATTTGCATCGAAGTAGGGCCCCCATTTCCCGGGCCCATACCCAGTTCAATCTCTCGCACTCATGGAAATGCTTATCATATAAAGCGAATCGGTGTTGATATTAGCCAATATAGGGCCCCCATTTGAAGGTATCGCTTGATGGAATAGATTGAGCCCTTCCGCACTGGCTGACTCTTTCCCATTTCTTTCATAAAAAACTCCGGACAACTCTCCCGAAGGAAGCCGATTAACAGGGTATTTCCGATTTGGAGAGTAAAATCTAAGTGGGCATTAGTGTCGCCTAAATTAAAATTTGAAAAAGCAAGGTCGAATTCGAAGGTTTGTCTTTGAGATCCTCAGGTGAGGTTCCCGAAGCGGGAAAACTCTAATGTCCCCATACCCAATTTCCTTGCGACTTGATTGTGGCAAATTGGAGTCATTCGAATTCGGGGAATCGTCGAAATCCAATGCGCTGCATTAATCTGCTACCAGGTGTGGAACCGTAATGCCATACGGAAAGCGGGCGATGGCGTTTTCCAAAACCCGTTTCCCGCTGCAAAAAAAATGCAAAATTTCATATTCATTTGCCTCCAATGCCTGCATCAGGTAAAAAGGGATTAATCTCAGACAAGCCCATTCTAAAACTTGGAACTCAATCGTTGTGGCGTGTGGCAGGAATAAGTTAGAAAAAGTGGCTTCTCTTTCCGTCTTTTTTGTAAAAATCAGCTGTCTGACAATGGGTCAATTGGGTTCATTTTTTGATAAAATCTGTTTTCAACAAAAAGCTTTCTTGCGTCTCGGCTTTCCGAAACCGCTATGGAAAACAAAGTGTCCTGAAGAGAAATAGCGGTCTTCCAGAAGCAGTAAACGCCTTTTTTTTTTTACCATTAAATCAACAATCTCTTGATTGAATCCGCCAAAAAAAGCTATCTCTCCCAAAGGTCCCCGGCATGTTAGCCAACCCATTTCCTGGAATGTGTTTATGCCGTTGGCGGTGAAGTCTTAGCGGATCAATAGGGAGCGTTCGCTTTTTCTACTGCTTCCCTGATAGATTTTTGCAAGGAAAGGTTGTGAACGATCAGCAAACTTCAAAATTCAACCCATGCAAGTTGTTGAGTTTTGCCGTTGTTCCAAAGGTTAAGCTTTTTACAAAATGCTGTCTTTGTACAAAATTCGTAAGGACTCCTAGGAGAATATCCAACCCAAGTCAATAAGGCTCAGGAGGGGGTCCATATTGGATTTGGACCAAACCTCCTGCCATTCCAAGTTTCTCCTAAAGTGGTTTGAAAAAAGGAGTCTCATCTAATCGTTCAAAGGTCTCTTTATTAAAATTTCCTGCTTGTTCCAATGGTGAGCGGTCCACCGTAGTCAAGAGAAATCAGAGCTAAAACAAAAGCACTAAAATAGCAAGGAGGGATTGTTAGTGCTTTTTTGAACAGGGGAATTCCTAATTTCATGGGATAGGTATTTCCAAATGTCCCATTGCTTCGCTCTTCGGATGGTCCACTTTTTTGCCAAATTGAGGCTTTACCCGGCCAAATGATTTTGAGCTTCGACCCATAGATTTCGGCGATATCGTTGATCTCATTCAGCATATCTTTCGTCAAGGTATTACTTCCATTCGATTTTGCCCCATTGTTGGACCTTGTTTACATTTCTTTCCAGTCAGTTTTGCTTTCCTCTTTGGATGATTTTAAACAAAGGGGTGTTTCGAAAAGGATTATATCCTTTGATTCACATGCAGATCATCGACCGAAGTGTAAAAACTTTGTTTTGTGCTCCACGCCGAGCAATGAAACCAAGCCATGAATCTTTGGCCTCAAATAATTCAATATTGTCAACCATGATCGGCGCATAAGTACGGGTAGGGGGGAAAGAACTAGTTTTTCCCCATATTTACAGGAAGCCCCCGGAGCTGGATCGGGGTGAAGATTGATTTGCCTGAATAAATCAAATCTTCTGAGAATCAGCAGGATCATACGATTCAGGATATTTTGGTTTCAACTTTATGAAAATGTCATGGCGTGGCAGGAAAGGTCAAATCCCATTTGGAACCCATTCCACCATTATATTGAGTTTCAAATTTTTTGCCTGACCAAAAGAAGATAAACCGACGATCACATCACCTGCTTGGATTTTTTCAGTTGGATTATGACTCATCTCTTCTCATTCGACAGTGGACGGTGCTATCCACAATGTCGTCCGCACCAAATTCGCCTAACGTCGGCAGTATTCACCTCCTGTGAGGACGGCATTGACTCCTTTTGCTCGAAAGCATTTTGAAGTTAATTCTTCCAGTGCCTTCTATGATGCGGAGATGGACTTCCCTGGGAATAAGGTTTTATTTCTTCCAATTGGTAGAGGAACTAGGATTATTATGATGGCTTCCGACGCAAAAGTTTAACATTCATCAGGTATTCATGATGATTGATCCTTGAGGGGGGCCGGGGGGATTTTTTTTTTTTTTTTCCTTTTCAAAACGCTCAAGATTCGCCAGTTTCTTCCAATTACAAATAAGCAAGAGGGACTTGTTTGCCTGCTCCATCTGCGTGCATTGATATTTACATAGTCAGATCATTACCAAGGGTGTCTTCTACGATTTTGCAAAAAGCATTTGGAAAAGGCTTTATCTAGCTTAGAAAATAGGCTGATGTTACATCTTTCTTGGAGCAGAGACGGCCCTTCGCTGCAATTATATCGCTCATTTCATTTCCACCAAAGTTAGTATTCCATGGGTAATTCGGGGGATGTAATTGGAAAGTTTGAAAAAATGAGAAGAAATAAAAAGCGGTTGGTTCAATTTTGAGGAACCAACCGCTATATCTTAAGGACAGAATTTTTTGAAATCGAAATGCAAAAACTTGAAATTACTTCCTTTATCTCAGTCAACTTAAAAAACTCAGTTCGTCGGTTGACTTTGGTGTTCTTCTTCAGTTTGTGCATTCTGGATTATTCAATGGCGCTTACCGTAGCCCTTTGCAATCAATCGTTTCACTTGCTATTACCCTGAGAAACCCAGATAGTCTACAGCAGATTGTGCCCTTACGTTGAGTTAGTGCATCGTTGTATGCAATTGTAGCTCGAGCATCCGCATGAGAGCTCAGCTCGATTTCGGATCGCTGGAATTGTCCTTTTAGAATTTGAACCAGCTTGTAAGTTCAGCAGCAGCCCAGGCGGATTATTCTGCCTTGTTTCAGATGCGTAATAGGATATTTTCTAAGGGACAAATGGAACCTATTCTTAGATCAATTGATCCAGGGGAACTTATAGTTTTGGTATCAAGGGTATATTGGTTACCTCTTGAATTAGGCCTGTTGCCGGATCATGGAGTTTTCCCTTTCGTTGCTGTAAGGACAGACTTTTGAGAAATTAACCTGTCTTTGGAGGCAATGATCGTAAAATTTGCATCAGGGCTAAGTGTGAATCGGACTCTTCCATTAGTATTGGAAATTCTCTCCTGACTGTTTTATTCCCATCTAGAGAACAAACTCGGCTTGGTCTAGGATCCTTGTCTTGCTTCTCCTTGCGACGCGCTCTTTGTGATTACGTTGAGCAGGACATTGACGATTTTTGTTAGGTGTTTTATCTTCAAAAAAAGTAAATTTTCATTTTCATCACCGACACCAACCTTCTCGATTGGAGGAGATGGTTCCGGCCTTAGGGATATTCTGTGAAAAATATTCCAAAGTCATTCATTAGGCTATTGAAATTTCTTTCACCAAGGTTGGTATGATCACTTGCTTTTCCGGATTCATCTTATCAGCTTACGAAAAAGATCTAATGGTTCCATAGCCAGGATGTTCCGCGGAGGAGAAAAAGGAATTTGCCGTCGAGTCCATTTCTTGGGAAAAATGCTCGTTGCCTGGAGATTGATGTTTGGAACCAAGATTCACGGGGTTTTCCCAAAAATCACTATTGGCTAGCCTTGTAGCTTTGTAGAGATCTCATTCCCCCAAAAACCCCCAGGTCGAATTCGAAAGCAAAAATAGAAGCTCAACCATTCTGGGGCTGGAAGCAGTGTGGAGTTCACCAAGTTTCATCTTCATTAATGGGGCAATCAGATTGGACTGGGGTAATCCGCCGCCCCGGAAGAGTAAATACAAATTAAGGTGGTTTTCTGGAAATCTTTTGGAAGAGGTAGAATTACCTCTACTTGTTAGGAATCGTATTTTTCCAATTCAGGGACTGATTGCGATGGGCAGCTTGATTGAAGCCCTTCTTCAATTTTTAAACTTTCTGGCAAAGCCTGAACAGGCACTTTACGTTCACCTTTACCTCAGGCTCTTGTGCGAAATAACTTGGGTGTAGGGAGACCATCTGCGGCATTAACATCCAGGCTGACGACCCAGAGGTGAAGTAAATAAGTCTTCTGAGATCACAGGAGCGTAATCGCGCCGCAGGTATTGAGATCTTTGTAATTGACGAGTCATGCATTGGCCAAGAGGTCTGCAATTCCTCCGGCCAATTGATCGCTCGAGTGGCGTTGAGTTTCGGCGGGAGAAGAAACCGATTTTCTTGATATAGCCCTTTGGCAGTTTCGAAAGCTGCTTTTTGCTTCTTCATTCTTTTGCCATTTTTGCCTTTTAGGCTCAATCCCAGTCGGTAATAACTCTCAAAAGGTCGGGTCAGTTGTTCTACTAGTTTTTGGTTTAAATAAGGCGTGGCTTCTTCGATTTCGGTTTGGAGAGGGCGGTAGCTCTCAGCTATGGGGTCTGATTAGCTTCCTTATTTTCAGGGTCATTCTTCCAAAATCTGCAGAGGAATGCGGGAAAATCGGCATATTGGTATTGACCGAAATGGTATTGCTCATTTCCTTTTTCTGCAGCCTTGCAAGACTGAACTTCCGATAAGGCAGTAAAAGACTTAATCCATAAAAATAGCGTTTTTTCATCTGAAGCGCTAAGGTGTGATCTATCCTGAATAGACTAATTAATTTGGAAAGTATTTGTTAAGCCAACTTTCATGGCGGAATCTACTTTTTCTAAGTGTCTTTCTTATTTTTACTAGGGGATTGAAAACACAGTGTTTTTTGATCAAATTTCTCCTGAAAAAGCACTCGGATTTAATTTCCAATGCTGGGTTATTACTGCTACTTGTCCTCGTTAATTTTTGAAGCTTATTTTCCCCTGATCCGTAAGGTTGACATTTTTAAAAGCATTTTCTAGGTCGCGCAAAAGTTCCTAACGGAACTGTCAATTGAAATCGCTAGCACCAAGGCTACTCATCCCATCCTAATACAATAAAATGTTTCTTCCAAAATTTGAAATGGAGGTTTAGCATTCAAGTTACCATGTGTTGTTCCAACCTTCAACAAAATTTCTTCAACTAGTGCTGAAGTTATTTTTTCCTGCGAGGAGAGCTCTTTATGGCTTGGATAAAACCAGATTTTCTAGAATGTGTTGGTAATTTGATCAAAATTGGTTTACGTACATCTACTTAATAATTTAGGCAAAGAAAACCCTTTTTACTAACGCAAAATAGGGCAAATTGATTCAATTCCGTTTAAGAATTTTCAAATTCCCATGTCTTTTGCAATTATTTCTCAGCGAGGTCGTAACTTTTACATCTGCTTCCGTCTTATTTCTTTTTACCGCCATCGGTTCGATCATGGTGAGACAAAAAAGGACAAACTACCGCAATCATTAACTTGCCCTTTGTTGCTAAGGTTCTTCAGTACGCTCGTATTAATTCTTTATTTCCGGGCTCTGCTTCTTTGAACATTTTGGCTCCACAGCACCCACATAGCCTGTTGGTCTTGCAGAGCGTTTCATTTCCACTAAATTCCACATCCAAATGCTTTAATCACATTCACGAGGGAAGCCTCGTATACTCGTTTTTGCTTGCCGAGATAGCAAATCATGGAAAGTAATCTTTTGCCTTTGAAATTCTCCGCACTTTGAAAGCCACTTGCTCATTGATTAAGTGCTTGTAGGAAAACTGGAATGATGAATTACTTCATAATTCCCGCCCAAGCCGGAATATTCATTCTTGATCGTGTTGAAAGCAATTGAGGAATGCCGGTCACTACTATTTTTTGATTTTTCGTAGCATTCATGATGGATATTGGCAAAACGGGCCTGCATTTGAATAAAAAACTGTTCCCGCGCGGTTCTGGGAGGATCGCCTGTAACAGCTTTCCTTCTGGACCCGAGAACAAGCCAAAGCTTTGACACCCACTTTATTTTTAATATTTTCACGAAAGCCTGTGTACGGGGCTTGTATCGTCTCGAAAAGAAACCGCACTCTACCCAAAATAGTGGACTTCAGGAAGTTCTCCTTTTCCGGCCATTTACGGCCATGGTTGGTACTTTTATAAATTTTCTGACATGTATCTTATGATTTACGAATTAGCGATTTACGAGAACCTCTTTTGTTCAGGGAAATCACAAAACCTCAATTTTTTTTTCAAAACTGATAAACTATTCATTATCTCTATTAAAACTTTCTTTAACCAGACAACCGACAACCGAACGACAACCGAATTACTGAATTCTCCTCACTCCTTCATTTCTCAGCCCCAATTGAATCGGATCTGAAGGGCTGAATTTCCAAGGAGAGAAAACTGGTTTCCATATTTTGGAACTGGCATTCCATTGGAGCTGGAGTACCGGCTTCTCTCCATTGCTACGTAGCGACGGCATTTGGAGTATGATTGAAAGGGATCGTATTGATAGGGACAGCTCCGCAAGGCATTGAGGCACGTACAAAGCATTTCCAATTCTCTTTGGTAATTGTTAATCCCCCAGAAGTGTTTTTTACCCATCCTCCCAATCAGCTCCGCCAGCACTATACTTTTTCCCACCTCTTCAGCGCGATCTCGGACATTCATTTCATGATTTTTCGGCAGGAGAAAAGTTTTTTTCCCGTTCGATTCGGGCAGGACATTCTGAGTACACTCCCACTTCTGTGGCAGGAATAAGCATTCATCCAACATTTGACCCAGGACAGAATTCCATTGACATCTTTGCTCCAATTTACATCTTCAAGCAGGCGGCTAGCAGAAGTTTCTGTAGGAATACCCAGGGCATCATATTCACCTCATTGGTGACTTATGGCATGTTTGACCATTTCTCCTTGCTTGAGATTAGAAATTACCAAGTATTAGGGAAAGCCAAGAAAAATATGGAGATGCTTCGAATACGTCACAATTAAACGGCGAAAGCTAAAATTGCCTATGATATGAAACCACCCATGCGAATCGTCTCGATAAAATGAGGGCTTCAACGGACATCCCCTCAAACAAATGGACGAATCAATCCCACTGAAGAAAACGGCCCAGAAAGGCTAAATAATGGTCAGAAACCTCTGTGCAGCTTAAGATTTGATCAGTATGGGGCATTCATTGGTCAAGCCACAGCCATCATCAGGATATCTCTACCACCAGAATAGCGTGGGCGTTCAAGTTTGGCCGGCCAGCCTTTCATTTCAGCGTTTTTGGGAACCGCGTCCACTTTAGGTCACGTACCTTCCTAGTCAGGAATACCAACAAGAGAAAAGAACTGGCAAACTGCAAGAAAACTCGAACATATTTTCATGGGGCGTGTAACCCCTCAAAAGAAATGCGCGAATAAGCGGTGTGTTCCGATTATCCATCGAGAAATAAATTCAAGTTACTTTCCAGATTGATCACAAAACAATAAATCAACAGGTAAGTAAGCTGGAATGATTCGTTTAAAACATTTTTTTGCTGACCAAAACGACCCAAAGCCATTGGTCTTCCAGCGGTCTTCCAGGTGGTCCATTGCGGGTCTCGGCTTTCCCCAAAAAGATTGTTCTGCGGAAGAATTTGATTTCCTTTGCTGAGGAATTATACGCCGCAACGGCCAAAAATAGCACAAATGCAAGTTGTGGTAAAAAGTCATATTGATATATTTAGCGTGTTACTTGAGTTTTTTGTCAATAAATTTTTTTTCAAAATGATTTGGACAACTATCAAATTTACCTACCTTTGACATTCACTTTAAATAAACGGGATATAAGTCAGTTTGGTAGACATCGGACTGAAAAATCCGTGAGTCGTGGTTCGAGTCCACTTGATACAACCAGCCTCGACTTCGGTCGGGGCTTTTTTTTATGTCCTTTTTTTAACTCCTGTCTCTCATTTTTGTCTTAATTTATACAGCAGCAAAATTAATAAATAGTCTGCATGCCATACTATTTTGTTTTCAAATTAATTTAAATCAATCTATTTTTCATAGTTATGATTTTCAGATATAACTTTTATTGGAAACTCTGGATATTTCCTTGATTTCGGCAAAGCTTCTTTTTTCCATTGAAAAAATTGATAAAAGCCTGTAAACATCGATTTAATTTTTCCGCATTACCTTTGAAATGAAAAGACATTTTTTGAAGAGCATATTTGGCCCGCAGCGTGGCAAAATCTTACCGGTCTTGCTTTAGCTGGGGTAAAAGATCGGGGCGCTGGCCGAAGATGTACTTCAGATGTTTTTGAAAAAATCGGTTTCGCTCGACAAAAAAAGAACTCAGTGCTCAATGCGATGCTTTCCCGGTTGGCTGGTACTTAGTTTGAAAAAGAGTCTTGGACTCACTTTCGGCAAAATAAGAAAATAGATGCTCTGGAAGTGCCAAATCAGTTTCGAAGCTGATGAAAACACAGCCAGAGGATGTCAACAGAATCAATTTCAAAAAGGTGATGTCGCTTCTAAAAGAATTGCACTTGGAAAAACAACGGGACAATTTTCCAATTGAGAGAAGTGGAGGCTTAGATTATTCGGAATAGCATCACAACTTGGATTATAAGTCTTGATCAAGTGAAAAGTGAACCTTCCCGTTGCAAGAAAAAGAAATTCGAGAATGGATGATCAAACCAAAAATAGAAAAATGAACGAACGATAGAAGAATCTACTTGCCAAAATTTATGATGGCAGAAACCAGCTTGGAAGAAAGAGCAGGAGTGAAGGTGTTTGCTTCGAGTTTTTCGAAGGATCGAAAAGAGAGAAAATGCTATTTGAAGGTTCTGCAGATTTTCAGAAAAGGCGAAGCCTTCCAAATAAGTTTGCGACTATGCGAAAGTGAGAAAATTTGAATTTCTTCTTGGATGAATTGGGCAAGCTTCCGCTTGCGATTCTATTGGGAAATCTATTTGGGGCTGGCCCAAGTATTACGAGGCAAAAGCAATCCGGAGGCCAAGCTGCCTAGAGGAAGTGATGATGGCTTTTGCCTTAATCCAACCAAATCTGTCCAAAGGTCAAAGCAGCTGTAACCCGATGAATAATTCTAAAATATTTGGATTACTACAGACCAGATTATTTGGTCAATCAAAAAATAGGAAATCATGAAAAAAAAAAATAGCCGCTAATCCATTTTTACTGATGGGCGATTTTCTTTTCAGGCGAAAGCTCAAGATGGATGCCCAATCCAGAAAGTTCTTCTCAAATCACATGGGCGACGACGGTTCTCCAGAGTGTACATTTCCTAAAAATGATGCAAAATGGCTGGAGGATTTCTAAAAGTAATGGCTGGCACAGATAAAGAGGCAGAGAACTTGGACGCTATCTCCAAGTCAAAGGAATTCGGATTCTAATCCTCGGAGGAAGTGGACGGAAGTCGCATATACAGCCAAAGTTGATGAGCACCTTGACTAAAAAATAATAATGAAGACTTAATGGACGTCCAGGATAAAAGGTTCCAGTTCTCAATTTATTGGTTACGAGAGGGAAAGTGGCTTATGATCAAAGAGTTGCTTGAATGATTTTCAGGTAGTGAAATGAAACTTTTCGCTTTTCTATGCAGGGAACCTTCACTTTCCAAGATCTAAATTCTCTGGCAGAAAAAAAACTAAATACCCCCCGGAATGGAAACAG
>Ga0163217_1073882_pt1 | contig 13753 bp, 24 predicted proteins | sample SynspAceP_FD_185933 | JGI IMG/M metagenome (GOLD analysis project Ga0163217, IMG submission 185933) | Saline lake microbial communities from Ace Lake in Antarctica - Synechococcus sp. Ace-P (PacBio error correction) | ecosystem: Environmental > Aquatic > Non-marine Saline and Alkaline > Saline ... | reverse complement strand
AACCCAAAACCCAAACATCCCATCACAAACACCCCCAAAAACAACAACCATACGCACAAAACCAAAACCACAACCAAAAAATACAGCACATAAAAACAAACAAAAAAAACAAAAAAAAGCAACACAAAGAAACCCACACACACAAAAAAAAACAAACTAAAAAGAACACCACCAACCCACCATACAAGAATAAAATCAACCCCCACCAAAACAAACAAACACAACCCAGAACCACCACCTCCAACGAAGCTGCACCAAAAACACCAACCCCAACCCCACCAAAAACCAAAGACCAAAAAAACAATAACACAAACCAACCCAGCCCACACACACAAACCAACCACCCACAATCACAACACAAAAAAAACGAACCAAACGCACACCAAAACCACACCCAGCACCACAAGACAAAAACCACCCCACAGCAACACAACCAAAACCAAAACCCACCAGCCAAACATAAAAAAAACCAACGAACCAACCACAAAAAAAAAAAAAAACACCAAACAACCCACCAAAATAAAACCCCAAAGCGAAAAACGACACCAACAAACAAACACCACACCAAAACCAACAAGCCCAACCGAAAACAAATCCAGACACCAACCCCACCCAACTAAAAACACCCAACAAGCCAAACACCACAACAACCCACACCGCCCCACGTAACAAAAACACAAAACATACCGCCCACAAAAACACCAACAACCCACCACACCATAATCACCCACCAACCCCCACAAAAAACACCACAAACCCACAAACCACAAACACCCAAACGAGCCACAACGCCGACGCCAAAAAAACCCCAAACCACACACTAACCAAAAAAACACTAAAAACACACACACCAACCCAAGCCACAAACACAAAAAAACACCAACAAAACAAAAAACAAAAAAGCCAAGAAAACACAAAAAACCACCAAACCAAAAAAACAAAACACACAACCAAACCCCCCACACCACAAACAACCAAGCCACACAACCAAACCAGCAACACCACCAAACACCAGACAAACAAAACACACAAAAACCCAAAACCCCCAACACACAAAACCACCATCAAAAACACCACCACACAAACCACAAACAAAAACACACAAAACACAACCAAACACAAACCACAACAACCCACACCCAAAACCAACCACACAAAAACCAACCACAACCAAAACAACCAAGCACCCACAAAAAAACAACCACACAAAGCCCACCGAGCCCATACAAAACAAACATCCCCCAACCAAACAACAAAAACAACAAAAACAACAAAACCAAACACAACAACCAAAAACAAACCAACCACAACAAAACAAAAACCAAAAACACAAACAAAACCAAACACCACAGCAACCTAAAAAATACCCACCCCCCACCCCCAAAAAAAACCACTCAGACCACCCCAACAAACAAACCCACACCACAAAAAACCACCACCGCCCCAAAAACAAACAACCCAACGCATCCCGCACCAATCAAAATAACAAAAAACGCACAAACCCACAACACAAGCCAACCCCCAAACACCACGACCAAACCACCCCACCCAACCCCAACACCACCCAACACCACACCCACCAAACCCACAAAACCGCACACGTACCACAAAACAACCCCGCCGACAAACAATAACATACCCCACAACGAAAACCCAGCATCCCCCACAAACCCCATAACCAAAACAACACCAACCCACAACCCACCCTCAAAACAACATAACCCCACAAAAAAAGCCGCAACCCACCCACACACACAACACACCCTAAACCCCACCAACAGCAAAAACTCAAATACAAACATCAAACACCCCCACCTAAAGACCAAACCCCACAACCCCCCCAACACACCACGCAACAACTCCCCACAAAGACACCCCACCCGACATACACCGCCAAATCAACATCCAGGCAACCCCACAACCTACACACCAAAAACACCCAACCACACACCATCATAACAGAACCCACAACCCCAACCACCACTCCCCACAACCCAACCCTAACCAAACCCCCCCCCCCCACAAACCCCCCAAAACAACAAAAAACACCCCACACAACCAACCCCAACCAAACCCAAAACCAACAAAAAAACCCAAAACAAACAACAACCACCCCAAACAACAAAAAAAACAAAAAAAAAAAAAAACCATCAACCACGGCAATCACAAACCAACCAAACACCAGATAAAACACACAAACACATACAACAAAAAAAAAAACAAGCACCACAAACAAGAATAAACAGCAAAACACAAAAACCTAAAAACACACAACAACCACAAAAACAACAACACCAAAAGACAAAACTACAAACAAAAAAAACAAAAAAACCCAACCCCAAACACAATAAAAAAAAACCCAAAATCAACCCAAAACAAAAAAAACACAGCTAAACACAAAAACAAAACGACCCAACAGCACACCAAACAGCGCATCTAACACAACAAACAAACGCCAAGCACCACAAAAACTAACCAAACAAATCAAATACAAAAAAAAAAACCGAAAAACGCCAAAAACCTAAAAAACACCCAAGACAAAACAAAAACCAAAAAACCAAAAAAACACCAACCCAAAAAAATAACCACCACCCAAAACCACCAAAAAAATCACCTACACATAAAACACCAAATAAAACAAAACAACCCAACACACACCAACACCCAAACAGCACACCACAAACACCGACAACCCAACAAAAACACAAAAAACCCAACAAACAAAACAAACCAACGCCTAACACACACAACAAACAACAACTAACCACAAAAAACAAACCACAACAATCAAACAAAAAAACCAAACCAAAAACAACAAAACCGACACAAACAACGAAACCAAAAAAACAAAATACCAACCAAAAAAAGCACAAACAAAACAACACAAACACAGCCAAAAAACAAAAATCAAAAGAGCAAAAAAAAATCAAACAAAACAAACGACCACAAAAACCAAACAAAACCATAAAAAACAAAAAATCACACAAATCCACCACAACATAACACACACCTAAGCAAAAAAAAACAACAGAACCACCAGTAAAAAAAATAAACACACAAACCACGACTAAAAAGAAATACAGACAAAAACAACCACCAAACAAAGCACCCCACAAACAAAAAAACTCAACACAAACCACCGCAAAAACAAACAACACTAACCCCCCCCCCCAAAAAACAAAACCAAACCACCACCACAAACAAAAAAAACATAAACCCCCAACCAAAAAACATAAACCCAAAACCAACAAACCCAAACACACAAACCAAAAACCCAAAACTAACAGTCCATCAAACAAAACAACATCAACGAAAACCCAAAAACCCCACTACACGAAAAACAACAACTAAAAAAAAACCACAAACCAAAAAAAAACATCCCTCAAAACCAAAAAACAACCCCCACCATAAAAACAAACACACAAAACCAAATACAAGCACCAAACAAAAAAACCAACACCCCCCAAAAAAAAAAAAAACACACAACACACCCAAACGAACTCACAAGCCCACAAAACACCCCGAACTAACCCACCCCACGCACAAAAAAAACCCCCAAAAAACCACCAACCCAAAACCCCCAACACCCGCACAGAACACCCCCAACAACAAACTAACCAACCACAAAACCACTAAAACCACAACCAAAAAAAACAGCACAAAAGAACAAACAAAAAAAACCAAAAAAAAATCAACACAAAAAATCCACACACACGAAATAAAAACAAAAAAAACACCTACCAACCCGACCAACAATAAAAGAACAACCCCCCCACCAAAAACAAACAAAAAACAACAACCCAAATCCACCACCCCATACTAACCACAATAACTCGAACTCCACCACCAAATACCAAAACAAAAAACAAACTATCAAACAACAGCCCCAACACACACAAACCACCACACACTACAAAACACACCACAAAAACAACCAAACCAAACAACCAAACCCTGACATACGCCACACCACCAAAACAAACCATCCCACACACACGACCAAAAAAAACCAAACCCACCACCAAACCAACAAAAAAAAACCAACGAACCAACCAGCAAAAAAAGAACAAAAAGCAAACACCAAGACAACCCACCAAAAAAAACCGCGCCAAACAAAAAACACAACCGCAACAAACAGAACACCACACAAACCAACAAAGCCCAACGAAAACAAAAACAACACCACCCCACCCAACAAAAAACCCAAACAAGCAAACACCCACAATCAACCCACACCTCCCCACTAAACAAAAACCACAAAAACAACCCCCATCAAAACACCAACAACCCACAACCACCAAAACACCAACACTCCCCACAAAAACATCCACAAAGCCCCAAACCAACAACTCCCAAACCCCACAACCCACCCCAAAAAGACGCCCAAACCACACACGAACAAGAAAACACAAAAAAACACACACACAATCCAACCAACAGAACACAAAAAAAAACAACCAACAAAAAACCAAAAAAACAGAAAAACCTAAAAAACACCAAAAAACACCAAACATAAAAAAACAAACACAACAAACCAACCCCCACAGCCCAATCAAACTCAACAACCACATCAAGCCAGAACCACAACCACCACCCAACACAACAAACCAAAACAACAAAAAAACCCAACCCCCGCCAACTTACAACCAAAACCCAGCACAAAAAACACGCAAGCCACACAACCCGACCAAACAAACACACCACAAAACCACAACGCCCACAAACAAACGCCGAACAAAGCCAACCCTACACCAAACCAACCAACACAAAACCAAACACAACCAACACGCAAAGCACCCCACAAAAAAATCAATCCGCACAAATCAGCCACAACAAAACAAACACCGCCAACCATAACAACAAAAACCACAAACATAACAAACCCAAATACACCAACAAACAACCAGAAAGCAACCCCAAGCACCAATCAAACAAAATAACCGAAAACCAAACAACCAGAAGCACCCACACAACCTGAAAAAGAGCCACCCCTCCCCCCCAAGAACCACCAATGCCACCGCAACAAACAAGACCTCACACCATCATCTAAAACATCACCACCCCCAAAGCAAACAACCAACACCCCACCAACAAGAAAAACAAAAACCACAAACCCAGCATACTACGAACCAACCCCCAAAACAACAAACCACCCTACCCAACCCCCATACACCAGCCCAACACCAACCACAACCCACCAAAATCCCACACTACCACAGAAACAACCCCCACAAACAAACAGACCTCACAACAAAACCCACACCCCACAAACGCCCCAAACCAAACACAACAACCACCGCAGCCAGACCACCCCAAACAACAGAACCCCACAAAAACCCAACCCAACCACACACACAACACACCCAAACCCTCACCAACACAAAAAACTCCAAAACAACACAAAGCACCCCCCACCAACAAAAACCCCAACAAGCCCCCCCACACACATCGCATCCACACCCACAAAAACGCGCCACCCCACAGACACCCGCAAACTAACGCACAACCGCACAACCACATCACGAAAATCATCCAAAGCCACACACCACATCAAACCCCCCAGAACCCAACCAGCCAATCTCCCCACAACCCAACCAACCAACCACCCCCCCCCCCCCCACTAAAACCCCCAAAAACTACAAAACAGCCCCACAAGCAACCACCCCAATTCCCAAACCAAATAGCCAACGAACAAAAAAACCAAAAACAAACAACAACCACCCCATACACAAAAAAAACAAAAAAAAAAAACCGTACAACTCACAACACAAAAAAACACCAAAAACCACCAAACCATCAACAACAAAAAAAAAGACACACCACAACAATTAAAAACCACAAAACACTAAAAAACCAAAAACACACAACACACACAAAAGCAAAAACACTAACATAAACACAACAAAAAAAACAAAAATAAACCAAACCCCAAAAAACACAAAAAAAAAACCCCAAGTATCAACCCAACAAAAATAACACACAAACAGCAAAACAAACACCAACAGCCACACAAAACACCACAGACAATACAAACAACTCCAACACCACAAAAACTAAAAACACATAAACCAAAAAAAAAACCTAAAAACCCAAAGAACCAAAAAACACCCCAAACAAACAAAAACGCTAAAAACAACCTAACAAAACACCACCCCAAGAAAAAAACCACCACCCAGAGACCACATAAAGAACACCCACACAAAAAACCAAAAAAACAAAAGCGAAACCCCAACACACAACACATCAACCCAGACACACACAAAACACCACAACCAACAAAAAACACAAAAAACCCAACAAACACAAACAAAACAACTCCAACACTACACACGAAACACAAACCAACCACAAAAAACCAAAACCACAACCAATCAAATCAAAAAAAAACAAACCTAAAAACAAAAAGAAGCCGACACAAAACAAACGAAACCAAAAAATAAAAAAAACCACCAAAAACACGAACAACACAAAAAAACACAGCCAAATAAACCCCAAAAAACCAAAAACAATAAAAACAAAACCAAAACAGAACATCCCACAAAAACCTATCAACAAACCAAAAAACAAGAAAACTACAACAAAACCACCACAACAACACAGCACTACAAAAAAACAACAAACCACCAGTAACAAAAAAAAAAACACAAAGACCACACTAAAAAAAAAACAACAATAATACAACCACCAAACAAACACCCCAATAACAAAAAAACCAACCACCAAACCAACTCAAAAACATAACAACACAACCTCCCCCCCCCCAAAAAACAAAAACCAACACCACCACAAGCAAAAAAAATCAAAACCTCATACAAAAAAACACATAACCCCAAAAATCCAACCCAAACCCAACACACAACCAAAACCCAATAAACACACCAGCAAGCAAAACAACAACAACAAAACCAAAAAACCCCACACATCAAAAAAAAACAATCAAAAAAAAACCACAAACCAAAAAAAAAACACCGCAAGAACCTAAAAACTCAACCCCCACAAAAAAACACACAAAAGCCAAAACCAACACCAAAACCAAAAACCATACACCCCAAAAAAAGTAAAAAAAATACAAACCAGCACCAAAACAAACCACACCCACACACGCAGTTTACGCTAACTCGGCCTTAATCGATCGTTATTTTGCCAAAGCAGTCTCGTTGCCAGAACCCTCTGACCAACTCACGACTTTTAAACGACCTAATCGACAAACTCAAAGGTGGCCCTCGTCGCCAAAAAACCACTTCAATAATCGTTGCGTTCAATACACTTTTATGCATTTGACGACGTCCCAAACTGATCTTGCAACGTGTCGCGCAGAGAAAAAAGCCACCGCCCCAAAAATCCGAACGTACCTAGAGATACTCCCTTGGTAGCTACAATTATGTGCACCCAGTAAGTGACACTTAAAATACCAAATATAGAAAAAACATAGCAAAAGGGAATCACCCATAAATTATTATTGCACAAAACGCGCTTTAATGGGGCGCCCAGAGAGCTATACACAGTTCATATACAACAAATGGATAACTGTCGACACAACCATCAAAGCTTCAAGCTGCACGGAGGGTTTGTGGCTTCAGTCAGCGCCGGACTTACTATATTATAGCCTATCCAAAGGACTTTACCAACTAAATCAAATACAGCGGGTTGAAAGTCAGCAGCCTACACCAGAATATATGAGCAGAAATTTGGCTAATATATATCCTCTCATAATATTCAAATATAAGATTGTATCACCTTGCGCCATCTCGTCGTTACTCTGTCTTAGTCAATATATCGCCAACATGTGGAATCAAGCACCATTATCAGATTGGCGCATTGTATCTTTCGAAGATATACTTCGATATGCGAAGACTGCGACGCCAAACTCCATTAAGACCGCCAGGTTTCTATTAACCATTATTTCTCTGCATCCCGTTGCACGACTTCTGTCAGGAACCCACCATGTCCATTCCGCGAGCGTCTTTTGCAGTCAGGTATCCACGTTGTGGCACAAACAAATGCTCGACCGATATGAACAATGACATCCACACATAAGCCATTTTATGGAATGTCGAGCATCTCGTGCGTAAAACACACGTGGCTTATATCGCGGTGGTTATATGGCATACGCTGCTTGCCGTATTCTCTTCACATAGGGACGAATTGCTTCCATTGGTGCGTTTCTTAACTCTAATCGCTTATGAGACAATGAATATATCATGGGGACTCGCATATATCGTATATGCGAAAGGAATTATCATGCCACATCAAACGTAATAATATTAAACCGCTTTGAGACTTCGATATTATCGTTCTTGCCGCCACTTACTATACAATACATAGAGACGGATCTCTAATGTTATTTATTTCTAGGTAATTGACTTAATTGAGCGTATTTGCCTCAATGAAACGTTTATTACTTGTCAACACATGGTACGGAGAACGTTCGACACCAAAATTGATAGTCCACCAAACCATACTTACGCTAAGTTAGCAATGTTTATCTTGGCACATTCATTTATACACGAAGATAGAAAACCTTTTTTAATTTTTAAAGGGGCGTTACATTGTATGTTAAAAGATGTCTAGTTGAAATTCTCGGGAAGTTCAGGTAATCCACATACTATACTATGTAAAGGCAAACACGTCACGTTTTCCAGGGCCGTATCTCTAGTTACCTCAGAACGGCAAACGCGGTTCATAGAAAGTACCGCTAAGTTTTGCCAATCACGAATTTCGCATCGTCCGTTGATTACCTGCTTACAAAAGTCACATTGTCTCAGTAACAACGACGAACCTTCGACAGGTAACGCGCCCACAATTATCTATTTAGCGAATGACACGTCTACCCATAAAAAATAAGCATAGGAGCCCTCGCTTGTTATGCAAGTATCAGCGGGCGAAAAGTGTCAATTTTTGATGGTGGGCGGTGTTTGCTTTTATTGTTGTATTTCCGTTTATTTAGCGTTAACCAGAGCTTTGTCTTTGCATACTTGGCTGCTCCAGAGTGGTCGCTTTTTTAGTAAGCTCGGTTCCGGAAAAAGTTAACTTGTTTTGGTATTGCACCGTTTACATTTTTCACAAGAGCATAAAAATGCCATTCCTGTACGCTATTAAGAAGGATATGCGGCTGTTAATCGTTCGTTCTCGCTGCTTGTGTTTGGTCGGTCTTAACCATTTCGCTGTGGGATGATTTTCTATATACGCGTTACTCGTGGGGACCTTGGTGGGACCATATATTAACAATTCACATTATTGAGCGATAAGTAATGTCTTTCTCTCACATCAGCGCTGTAGTGTTAGTGCGTCTGTAAAGCCGTAGATCAAAGGAAAAATCTATCGTAAAACAACAATTCAGAATAATCGTAGACCTGTTTTGTTTAATCCATATTACTCGACTGGAATGCAACGCAAAACCTCGGTGTGGAAAGAAAACATGATTCCCAATTTAAGTTTTTCAGAAATTGCGAACAATAAACAATTTATTAAAAAAATAGTGAATCAGATTTCAGCGTTATATATTCCGCAAGTTCGTGATCAACGAATCCTGCGGGAAAATACTAATTGCAGGTTTTGCTCGCTTATGCTCTCAAGTCGAATTGATTCTGATCCCAGCTTCATCCAATAATACCAATTTGGGTTATTATAGACGAACTTCAATAATTCAATTCCTTTTAGGTATTGATATTGCGTGAGCAATTAATCCCTTGAAGAACTTATGGCAAGAGTTTGCACTCTCCGTCAATGCTAAAGAATTCGGTCAACGTACCGAAGAGCAGGACAAGGCAGCCAGTAGTGATATGGCTTATTGGTTTTTAACATTCATAGCCGTTTCTGTTTATATGTGATCAATTTGGTCGAGCTAAGATTGATAGCGATAATTAGTTTGGCCAATTATGGAGACGACGATTAATGAAATCCACCACTTTATGTCTAATTACTGTTTAGTTGTTAGACATAGGATGATTGTCAATTCGTTAATAACTTCTTCGTCCAAATGAGGGGAAAAATTCCCTCGGCATTAAGTTGGAGCCACTCAGTAAAGACTTTGGGCCAAATTGCATTGGCTTTTTTATTCACCATTTTAGTATAAGACCAAAATAGAGCTCACGCTATGATTTGTATTTGTAAAAATATCACTCTAGCACTTATCTATTTTGTTTAGGACAAATACCAAAAAACGATTCTAAAAAATATTTATGACCCGATAAATATTCACGAATAGGGGTTCCATAATACTGGTGAAATTAACAAAAACGACTTTTGACCCACTGCAATTGCTGGCGTCTATGTGCGCAGGCGTACAAAGTGTTGAACCTATTTCAATAGTCCCACAAAAAAAACCATTGGCCGACTCACAAAATGCACCCATTCGCGTCCCACATCTTTCATTTTGGTTGACTCTTTCGTACAGAAGAATTTGAAGCTAAGTTACATTGCAAAAAGTAAAAAAAGTGGTGGAACGCTACTGGCTTCGAACACAGATACCCTCGCACTTGCTAACAGGACTAGCTCTCTATGATTTAAATCATCCTATAATCTATTCACTAAATACGGTACACAGTGCAAGTCTCCTCATTACTCCCGATTATATTCAACATTTACAAAATCGCATTCACCTCTTTAATATAACAATCTCAAATTCCCCCACTCCCAATTCCAAAAAAAACCACAAATGTATTCTCTGCTTTTCATCACTTAGCAAGAGAATAACAGATCGATATGCGCTCGCCCTTTTCACCACATGGGCGATAGTTTATCAAGCATAGCAAGATATACATTTTTAACTGGACACATAGAAGGAACATTTACCTAAAGTAATACCCGTCTTTTCATTTTTATTTCTTGTTACATCTCTGCCCCTCATTACCCTCTTCACACCCCGCCCAATTTTATCAAAGGTCATTTTAATAGAATAATACGTAGATACTCAAAGTACAATAACATGGGGCCTAACCACAGTTCTTCCCACGAACCATGAATACAACGATAAATCGCTCTTGATTAACTGATGTTTTTTGCGTACGCTCAAGCCATCCAAAACCCACCACCCCGCTTTCATAAAATATAAAATGAATATGAATAACATGCTCATTGCCTTACCTTAATATTATACATACTCTCTTATGGAGGCTTGTTGTCTCTTCGGTATCAGCTCCCCATAATCATAACACTCTCTTGACAGACTGAATGCACGCATAATTTATAAGAAAGAGCTAGTCCGGCAATATAAGCAACACTCGACAATAGCCAGATAACTTCATTAGGCTCTCGCTCGCGCGCACCGGTTTTATATTTATTTAGTACCACATTCACATCATGCTAATCCATGTCAGCGAAATAACCACTCATTCCAAACGCACAAAACACACCGATGATACTTGAATCCAACTTTATTCAAATAATCTCCTCTTGAAATGAAAGAACATGGCAGTGATATAAACATTACGTCCGCACTTACTAATTGAAAGCGCCTCAACGGAACAAAGAACATCTTCGTTTTCACTAAGCATGAGACTCTACTATAGAGATAATTAGACATCAGCGAATATACAACATATGTCTTGCATTAACATTGAGCATGAACAATTTGAAACTGATCATGGATACGGATATTTTCTTCCTTGCACCCCGAAAGCGCTTGGTATTTATTATTAGTTTTCATTTTCAGATGCTTTGTCAAAAGCTTATAAAGTCATCTCAGCAAAGGTTGGGCAGCTTTGCTGATCTTTTGTGAGTATTTCCAGGGGCGGACACATTACTTCGCCAATGGATTGCGATTCCTTACAGTTGCTAAAATACAAATTTAGGTCGTCCCGCTGCATGTTTTGTCCTTACTGATGGTGCGCTCGTTCTTAAACCCTCTGGCAGAAGAACCAGCAAAAAATGGTTGGTAGCGAGTCGCCGTAACTTGTATACGTTGGCATTTCAGCGCTTAGCTGAAATTGAGATCCCTTTGTTCCCGGTTCGATTAAAAAAGCTTGATCCGAAAGCAACATTAGACCTGTTTTTGTTCGAGTTAAGGGTGCGCAACGTTGTGCCTTGTAAACAATCTAATTGTTTAGTGCTTTTGCATTCTTCTAAGGCGCAATTGATTTACCTACTTTTATTTGTCATTTTCGCAATACTTAAGTTCCATGTTTCAACCTGTGCCTCTGCACCAATAACACCTTATCCTTGCACACTTCGGGCTTTGCCTTGTTTCCAGGTTGGCTCAAAAGTTAAGGCTACGCCACTTAAGTTCGCGGAGTTCTGTTTGCGTCCAATGATTGGGCTTTACGCTTCTTCTCTATTTTCGCTCCTATGACAAACATCGTTGATCCCATGCCATTTCCTACGGAACTATGATCGGGTTTAATTAGCATTGAGGAATACTTATAATTTTGCAGATTAATTTACTTTTGTTCGAGTGAATTAAGGGAATTTTTTTCGAGTATACGCCGTTAAAATGCGATTATAATTCATGAGTTGATGTGAATTTTGACAGTTTCAGTGCACTCGCACTATGTGTGTGGGAATCTTGTCGTTTTACTTTGAATTCATGCGTTACTTGGCTTCTTAGCGGGGTAGTTAAAATAGCCTATTCGGTTTTGGCCGTCTTAATGCAAGCGAAAACACTACGTCCTTTTTTTCGTGATTTTTTTTCCCCGGGGATTTTCCCAAAATTTTTTATAGAATGGAATAGCGGTTAGTATGTTGTCCAAAATTAGTTTAAGGAGATTTGATCGATTTTACTCGGCTCAGGTGATAAGTTGACATAGCATTCGACCGCAAACTAATAGTAGGGCAAGGACATTAGCCTACATTATCTGTTCACAAGACACTATTTCAAAGTTTTGTAAGGATATTAGTATAGAGAGAACCGGTTTGTGCACCCGCCACTCTTTTTATTTCTTAAGCCAATAGTGCCTCCATGATTAAACATGATTTGGTCGGGACAAAGTGACAAACCGATACACTCCTTTAGGCTTTGTCTATAAAATGGCACAAACAAGTTGTTTGGCATTGCGATGCACCTTGGTCACTATGATTATAATGCTGGTATTTTTCATCTACCTGATAGTTTAAATTTCAATATAAGCTTACTTTGCTTTTCACCATTGCTTCATCAGCATTTTTTGAAAATATTTTCAATTACTTGTTCTAATGACTTTTATCAGCCGAAATATTCAATTGATCGTTAGTTAAGAGATGATCAAAAATTGTAGTTGGCAATCAGTAAATTAATTTAGCGATTCTTTATCCACTAATAAATTAAGACTGAATTCAGTTTTGTTGGGTAGTGATAAATGTGAAAGTTGGCATATAACTGCAATAATGCGCTAAGTCCACTGGGCAACGCTCATTATAATATTGACCCCCTTCAAATAAGGTCGTTTCTATCTAATATTTTGTTTTCGTTTTTGCAGTTTTTGTTTTCATCGCTTGCTATGCTAGCAATAGGCGTCAAAGATTTCATTATTCAATGACTCAATACTCTAAATTAAAGCTTTGCCAGGCTTTTTGCGTTCTTTTTTCTATCAATAATCTTTTCAGCACTGGGTGATTAAATACAGTGAAGTGTTTACCATCACTTAAAAAAGTTCTCTTTAAATAGAAAAATGTTCACCGCCAAGTGTTGATGATTAAACTCGATAATTACCACTTGTTGCATGCTAATGACTTCTTCCTAACTCGAGTTCAACTTAAGAGAATATCTTTGTAGGTTGTAGAAAATTTTGTTTACAATCAGCCAATTTTTTTGCAGAATCATTTGCCATAACTATAAACC
>Ga0163217_1069985_pt1 | contig 13753 bp, 11 predicted proteins | sample SynspAceP_FD_185933 | JGI IMG/M metagenome (GOLD analysis project Ga0163217, IMG submission 185933) | Saline lake microbial communities from Ace Lake in Antarctica - Synechococcus sp. Ace-P (PacBio error correction) | ecosystem: Environmental > Aquatic > Non-marine Saline and Alkaline > Saline ... | reverse complement strand
GCCCACCGGATCACGGGTTTCTGCTTCCCGGAGAATCGTAAATTAGGTCCGTAAAGGACTCCACTTGGATGGTGCCTGAACCCGAGCTGGACTTTGGTGATTTTGCCAAAAGGGATATTTTCAGGGCTTTACCATTGAAATGATATGAGCAGCGAGTATCGAGGGGAAGAAAACACTCATTTACCACAGGGGGCGAAAAGTATATGAGGTTGTGCGGCAATTGGGACCCTGCATTTCTGATTCAGATGAAATCAGCGGAAAGCACAAAAAAATCTCGAATTCATCGTGGAGGGAAAAGGTAGCCCGCAAGCGGTGAGACCGATCCTGACCAACTCAAGCGGCAAGCCAACGGATTTGGAGACGAATGGCTTTACGAGCCAAATTACATTTCCATCGGTTGTCTGATGGATGGACGGGACAGGAATTTCGTACCGGTATGGATTTACTTTGGCGGGAAGGCGATCAGGTAAAGATTCAGCATTGAGGATCGGGCGTGCTGGAGGAATGTGGCTGGAGAGAAATTTAAATTTCAAATATGTCGCAACTATTGCGCTATGTACTCCATATGGCATACATAGCGCAATAGTTGCGTGTAAGCAAATTGTTGGCAGGTATTTCGACGAAGATTTCATCTAGACAGTTTTAAAATAAAAATATGAAATAATTAAAAAGGTATTCCGAAAGAACAAACTACTTCTTTTATTAATACTGCTACAGACAATTAGTGTTTTGGACAGGTAAATGTTTAAAACGGAAATTGGTTTTTTAAAACGGATAGTCCATAGATGAGTTTAAACATCATACATAAACTTGTAAGTGGTTTTGGGCGAGAAGTCCGATTGGTCTTCATGATGGGCAGTTCCATACTTTTTTTAGATTAAGGCGATGGTTGTGAGTGTTTGAGTTAGAGGTTGCAACGGAATTATACCGGCCAAAAACCAAGACTCTTAATCATTTACGGTTTACAAAGAGCCATGTATCTATCTATGGTGACATTCTGCTTTCGGGACAAATGAGCTTTTTTGATTTGCCTGGACTGATAATGAAGAAAGAGATAAAGCAACGTGACCTTACCTGTTGTACGTAATGGAAAAAGTGGTGAAAACGGGCCCCCGGTTCTTTTTATACCTTTGCGGAAGGGCCAGCTGTTTCTAGAATAAGATGAGATTAGCCTGGACACATCGAGATCGCCATTACTGAGTTGGGAAAAAAATGGCAAAGTTATTTAATGGCCCGAAATAATTATCAGATGCATTACCTGTTAGTAATAAAGAGAGATTTTTGATTCAAAGCAATAACCTTTTTTCATAGTTCATGCCAATAGTCTTGAAACACAGAAGTCTTGTTCCGCGGAAGGACCGTAAAAGTTAACGTTTGCTTATATATATAATAAACGGCAAAAATTAATTACATGTTTATTTTGTAGATAGCGGAAACCGGAGGAATATAGAACTATCACATTCTCCCTGCTGCTATGGATGAGCCGGAGGATATTCGTGATGGTCTACACACTCTGGTTCGGACATGGATACCCTCCGACCAAATGGCCTGGCCATTGCTTTGAGTTCGTGTATAAATTGGAATTAGCAGGGTCAGGCGAATGCAAAGAGTGATTATTTCACTGGATATAAGGGGATACCAAGGCAATCAAGGAGTAATATCAGGACGAGGGAAATTTTTTATGTTTTTCAGATAGGGAAAAGATATACAGAAACAGGCGTTTGGTTCGGGTTTTCTAATTAATGGATTTGGAAGAAGCTGCAAGCACTTGGAGGGAGTTTTAAAAACTTATTTGATGATTAAGTATAAATGTTTTTGAAAAAGTCTATAAAGGTGAATTTATAATTCTAGTAAAACTCTGCCAACAACTAGGATTTAATTCTTATGCAAGTTCATTCGGGGTCGACAACGAAAAGTGCTTTCGAATCGCCACTTCTTGTAGCTGTTAAACTTTGCGACCCAATTCAAAACGATTAAATTAAATAAAAATGGGATGTAAGGTTTGAAAGAAATAGCCACCTTAGAAAAAAAAAATCTCCATGGCTACGACCGTTTTACCTCGCAGCGAATTAGAGCGGATCTTATCGATCGAAAAGCATTCTTTTTCCAAAAGACATGATGGGGGGTGGTTTTTTATGGTAGAGGATAAAATGTGTATTGGCTAGGCAGAGATGAAAAACCAATGAAAGATCGGATCTGGCTCGGATCGGAGGGGAAGCTCAAATTAAACACGGAATAGGGAAAGGGCTGCGAACAATGGGAGTTTTACCGGCCGGACCCATGAAAGACTTTGTATGCATTTAATCCAGAGGGGCTATGTTTGGAAAGAGGAGTTGGAGTTTTGGGTTGGATCTTTCCTTGCGTTTAATCCTTGGCCAAAAAGGGCACAAGGAGAAGATCTTGAACCTATTTAAAGATTCTGCTTTATCTTTTGGGCAGCAATGACAAATTTTCAAAAATCGCTTATAGGCTGCCAGGCGGTTTTCAATCGGGCTTACCATCTAATCAACCGTTCATGTAGTAGCGTTATTTTCCCGAGATCACCATCAAAATCGGATTTCTTCAAGATTTTCAATTCAGCACACTCAGCTCACTTACCATAATGAAAATGCGGATTCTACCGTTGTTAGGACTTTCCAAACTTTGTTAATGGAATTAATTCCAGAATTCTTATCCAAGATTTATCCACATGATGAGGGTCGGATGATTATGCTTGCACACATAAGGCCAGTTTTTGTGGCAGCAGCCTTCAAATCCCCATTAACAGGTGGAACTTATCTGGGATCTGGCAAGGGATTTATTGATGTGTGAATTCGCCGAGCTGGCAGATGGGCAGGACTTTGATTTGACTTGCTTATGGAATTTGAGAGTCAAATTATTGTTAGAAGATTATCAGAGGAGATTGGACATTGATATAAAATGGCAGTGAATTTGGTAAGGGAGGGGAGAATAATTTGCCGGACTGTACCCCCAACCTATTGAAGAACCCTAGTTTATACCTTATTTCTATTCATGTTTTTTATTTCCGCATTCTTGTTTGCTCAAAAGAAGCACGTTTCTCGAAGCAGCTAATGCATTTGCCTTCAAAGCTAAAAAGAACCGATTCAATTAGACAGGGGTTTGGATGACGGCAATTTTGGAGTGGATACAAGAAGGAGTGGAATGGAGTTTTATGCAATATTTTCCCGTCTGATACTTCTAGGATTCAAAATAAAAACATGAGTAAAAAGGTCGCTTTGATTGACACAACAATATCTACTTGGCTGCATCATGGAAAACAATGAGGATCGGTTACATCTCTACCTCTCTGCGGGAGAATTTACCGAGCGAGGGCAATGACGGGCGGTGACCTTTGTTTTGATACATTTAATGACAAGACGAAGCTTTCAGTTTGGGAGTAATCATATGGGTGTGGCAACAGGGAAGGTACTTCAATGGAAGATCAGATCCGAGACCTTGAGTTTGGCTTGGAATAATAATGGTTTGTGAAGCGACTATCCTCGCAAGATCGCTGGGTATAGTTGAGCGATTATTTCCACTTTTCCACACTTCGATTTCAAGATGGCGCTTCAAAACTTGGGAATGTAAATTTTATCGAATAGATAGTCATTTTTGCCTGACGAAGTACTTGGTTCCTATACCACGTAATTTTTTTCGATTATATCGCGTGCCTTTAGTTAGAACATTTGATATTTCGAGGGGAAGCCTTGAAAAAAATCAGCAAATAATTCCCCTGATCCTATATCGCGGTACGGACGTCAAAAAATTTTTTTTTAGAGGCGAACGAAAGAAGTCTTACCCGCAGTGGGAGGTGATGGCAAAAAATTGGAATTTGGAACCAGCGTTGAATTTGGGACCTGCACGATTACCCTGACTTCTCTTCAGGTAGAAGTAGATGAGCAGGTAACAATCTGGATCGTTTTTGGAGTTTTTCTTTCCGGAACGTCGGCAGTCTTCTCAGAGAAATGGAGACCTATTTTGCCAGTTCGGCAACGCTGGCGAGGGCCGTTTTTCTCAGAGGAGAATCGGGGTAGGACCGTTGATCGAGAATTACCTGCGGTTCAATATCAGAATAAAATCATTTATGGAGATGCCTTTCGGGTAAGTCACGGATGATGGCGCCGTGGGGATGATAGAATTGCAGGACAAAAGGCTTCAGATGAGGGGAAAGCTGGGAATGCTCGGTAAAAAAACTTTAGCGTTTTGGCTTGCAAAAGAAGGGTCTCAAATCGGCCAAATATCGGGTTGATCTTTGTGCAGATCGAAGAGTCTTTGCTTTTGGATGAAGTACAAGTTTTTGTTGACGCCTACTGCATTTCATTCGGCTTTTGGGGATTGGAGACAATTGCTTTCAAGCCGAAGAACGATGGACTGGAAGGCATTTTACCATCGGACTTTTGAAAAGGATTTTGGGAAAAAACCAGAGGAAACTTTCCAATGCCTACATCCTGTATAATGACTGCATTGGAGATTGGAGTGTCAAGCTATCTGGAGATAGTTGGCGAAAGCTACAATTCCTGTGGTGGGATTCGTTCCAAGGGTGGGATTTATAAGCGTCTCAATCTGATATCGCTTATAGCTTTTTTCCAAATCGCAACCTTAATTCAACCGTTCAGACCTAGATTGAATACGAATTACGATGGAATGAACGCTAGGTACAAACCGAATCGGGATTTTAGTGAGGATATGAGGTGGAGATTCCATCTTTGGCTCAATTTTACTGTAACTCAGAAGAAACAAGTACATCTATTTGCTTTATGACTTTGATCCTACTTAGAAAAACTATGGCTGGCGAACATATTTTAGCGGGACGACTAAATAAATTAATTACCGTAGAGTTTCAGTTTCAAGAATTCCGAGAAAGCATTTTATGTGAACTTAAGGTCAGAGTTTGGGGAAGTATTTTTACAGGTCCATTAGCGAGGTTTCAGGGGAGAATGGGGAATTCGGATGGTTACACTGCCAATATTTCCATGAATTTCAGCTACAACAAAATAGAATTTAACGGAAGCGACAAAAACGACGGCTGATTTATCCTAATCGGCCCAACGTGGATGACCATTACATTCACTTAGAGTCTATTTTGGACGTTCTTTATTCATACAATTAATCAAATGACAACTGTGAATATCACACCGTCTGCAATTGGAGATTTGCTCCAGTTTAGATTTTTTCTTAGTCTACCCCACGGACATATTTTCCGGGGGACTTATGCAAAGCAAAACCGTCGCTTTAGTCTGAGTTGAATATTGGTTGGATCTTTAATTTGAATGGGTTCGCAGTTGATTTAAAAGGACTTCATTTCTTTTCAATTCTTACCCGGCGTATAGCTATTCCAAGTGTTAGGATCTCCCTTTCGGTTAATCAAAGATATAATAAAAACCGGTTAAACAACTGGCGCCATATTGGCTGTGAATCTTGTGCAGTGGGATCCCAAAGATCTATCCATGAGATTCTGATTTCCTTATTTTTTAGAATTCTCGAGCATACTTTTTTAGTTTTGGGTCAACCAAATCGAAACAATCTTTAACTGATTCAGAGAATTCGTCATAATATCTTAGCTAAGTTCTGTAGGAAGCGCCTTAAAAGCAAGGGAAACGTTGCTACTAGCAAAAGTTCTAGTAAAATATAATTGGCCAGATATTCAGAATTGAGTAACCTTTCCGGGACCTTATTTCTCTAATTACAAAAGGGCCAAACAATTGCTGCCTTCTTTCAACTTTGGGGGCTGGGTTTTTTTTTTGCCAAAATTACCTCTTAAGCAATCCATTAATTCATGTCTTCCAAAGCCTTTGCAGGCCACTTAGAGTAGGGCATTCAAGAAGTTTCTTGAGTTAGATAACAAAATTGAGAGTTAGATATAGACGCTCTAGGACCACTGGATTATCAGGTTTTTTGTAATCTCTTTTTTTCTTGGGTATCTTTCCTGAAGGTACTTTTCAATTTGATCAAAAATTTTCCTGGTAAGGATGGCTAGGTGATTTACTCTCCAGCTTTCAGGAGGAATTGTATTTTACAGTTTAATTTCAAGGACGGGGGCCAATCCAAAAAAAGCGCTCATCAATTCTTAGTCCCTTTAATTAACTCTACGGCCGCAATTATCCTGGCCGTCTTAAACGTAATTGGATTCGCTGTCGATTATTCGGGAAGTCCAAAAGGGTTTTATTTTTAGCCTTTAAGGAGACTGCGTGATCTCATCTTTTTCGGTTCTTCTGGCTTCAAACTGTAATTCCAAATAGGACTCTTGTGAAGCAACGGCTGAATAACTAAAAGTAGGCTACGAACAAATAATAGGCGAAAATTTCCTTCATTTGTAACTTTTTCCATAAGAAAAGTAAACCAGTTCAAACTAAGGTTTAGTTTTTCGAGTTTCACCCTCGCTTTTGCCCCCCGTCATCAGAATCTTCTCTATAGGCCATCTTTGGTATCCGAACTCACCTCTTTTACCAAGACTTTCACTTTGTAAAAGCCTCAGGGATCTCGACGAGATCCCCATTTTTTTCTCGGTTTTGAGATTTGACTCGATTGAGAGGTTCATCGCCGACTTTTCATACCTCACGATTTTCATTGTTTCCCCCAATGAGTACCTTTTGACATTACTTGCTTCTCCAATCGGTAGGCATTCTGTGGGGCGATATTAGATTACTCCGATTGCCAGCATCGGCTGAATGCAAAACTGAGTGATGATGGGCACTGGCAAAAACTTGTACATGTTCCAAGGCTTTTGTGGTAAAACATGCCGTAATCGGAGGAAAAAGAAACCTCATAAATCGAACCTTGTTAAAAAGGCAACAAAGCTTCGGGTCATCTCGTTCAGGGTAATCAAAGCTGCATCTGGGTTCCCATCTTATTTCTGCGATGGCTTGCACGCTGTCGGCAAAGTTCAGCAACCGGCCGGTGGAGGAGAAGATTTTGGCTTCCAGAAAGTCCATCCTTCATTGGCTGCCTGTTCATCCGATTCGATTCCAGTTCACAAAAACCAAACGGAGTTAGTATATTTTTTTGCCCGGTGGCCAAAGCAATTTTTGCCTTCTCTCCCCCCCGGGGGGGAAATTTTTTTTTTTTTGGTTTTTTTTTCAGCATCCTGTTTCCAGTTGCGTGTTGACTACCAATGTGGATAGAGTACAAACCCTGTTTCTGGTCTTTTTGGCAATTGTGGATAACTTGCTTTGTGCTGCTAATTTTCGCCACTGCCCAAGGTTTTTTCAAGGTATCAGGGCCCGTTACTTGGCACCATCAATTTAAGTGAAGGGATTCTGTCTGCTTGATCCCCTATAAAATCGCGATATTGAAACCGAAATTTTCGGGGAACCAAATTCGGTATTATCTTTTCTGCCAAGGCATCGGCCCGTCTGTTGATTAACTGTTTTGCGAAGCTCATTTCCCTAGTATTTCAGCCATTCTGAGCAGCATCTGCAAACGCTTTTGACTGGTAAAGCAGCCACACGATTCATCTCAGATTTCCAGCATGGATCTTCCCATCTGCCATACCCATCGGTAAGAAGATTCCATCTTGTCGGTTTTCAGCGAGTAGCCATTGCAATCTTTTTTTGATTCGAGGAAAATAGGTTTTTTAGAAATTCCCGATCTCCAGTCCGAGGCGATAGACTTCCAATTGGGGGAGCCCATTGAGGGAGTTTCTTATGATTACCGCAGATTGAAGGAACGACCCATTAGTGCTTACTTCATGAACGGATCGACTTTCCTTTTCTTTTCGAAAAAGGGAATGAATCATTCGATAGTAGATACACCAAGTCTTTTCGGCCGTAGCGATCAATCCTTTGAATGTTTGTACTCCGCTATCCACACCAAACACCAAGGGTGTAATCCTGCAATCCAGCGCCAAAACCACGTCCGATTCCTGGAACGTCACGGACTAGCCAATTCGGGGTTGTAATCTTGATCCATCATAAGCCTTGTTGCAAAGGCTGGGATTCAGGAATTTGAATTTCTGCGGTTTGCTGCAGTTTACTCAAAATCGAGATTTTTCGAAAGAAGTCTTCAACATAGGTTAGACTTTAAACTGCAAGGTCTCCCAGTGCTTCAGATTGCTCTGATCGAGCTGGCGATAAAATGGGATCTGAACTGTTGCCCGCCGCGGGATTATCAAGTCAATTGCCGGAACCTGCGGCCAGCTCCTTTACCTTTTGTGGATTCATTTTCAATGATTTCGTAGGATCAGAGGGGAAACTCATTGCGTGCTTCCCCGACCGTAAAACTTATTCCAGGGTCTGTTCGGTACAATGGTTTGGGTTTTGACGGCATTCAAAAGAATTACATCTGGTGCTATCGCCATTCCAAACTTCGCTGCTCCAAGCCAAAACGGGCATTCAAATCCACATAAGCATTAAAACGATTGGATCGATTTTTCGGATTATCCACATTTTTGACCTCATAAATATGAACTATTCCAGGATTTCATCCGGTACAAAATGGAGTCGATCGACTTTCCATCCATTTTCGCTCACCTCAAATTTGATTCGCTGCCATAGAATAATTCGTAAAGAATAGTGCCTGATCCAGGAGATTTTTTTTTCCTTCTGAGCTGAAAGATGCCGTAAATTCATCCATCAATTGATGGGATGACAGTCCAGAGTAACCCATTTCACCTTCCACATGCAACCAAAAAATCTGGGAAACTGCCGTCTTGATTACCGATTAGGATTAAGGCGATCTCCTGCGGCTGTAAATGGACTTTCAAATAGCTGATTACCGGGTAAGTTTGAGGGAGTTCATTAAGGCCTTCCAGAGTCGTCAGTTGGAGATTTTGGACTGAGAGCGAGAAGAAAATTACTGCGCATTAAAGGGGAAAATGCTTGTTTAGGATTTAGACATAAATGGTTTGTACTAGTTGAAGAATTTGGCCCGATTCTCTCAGGTATTCATTTGATTGTTATTTTTTTCGGATAGTTTTTTGCTTTTGTCGCTTGTGAAAAATTCGTAATCAAGGCCCTGTCTCTCCATTGGGGCATGGTAGGTGTCATGATTCCTTGTGACTGATTCATTTCTTCATCATTCAATGCCAGATGGGATTAAAAGGAATGCACACCAGGCTTTATTTTGAATGTGTTAGTGTAGAATTGATCCATCCTTTTTCGTACCTCTTGGAAATTGCATGATAACTTCATCGATCACAGAATTTCGAGACAATTTTCTTCAAAAAGATCTGATTTGGCTTTATTAGGGCCTTCCATCAATCTGGGTGTTGACCATAGCAGGGATTTTGAGCTTCTTGGGGCAATTTTCAGATAAAGAGCGAAAGTATTCTGGGCGACATAGGAAGATGCATCCCATTATGAGGATATCCTACAGGAGTGGGTTGGTGATTCCCATTTGATTGGCCGCTTGGATCTCGTGGCACGAATTTTCCTTTTCTACTTCTGAGGGGACTTGGCATTAGGCGGCCACCTTGTGCAACATTCAGGCGATAATGTGTGTCCTTTTTCATTTGCCACGGTACAGCCCCGTTTTTACCTGCTTCAGGTCCCAGTTGAATTTCAGCCATTCTTTGGTCAGGGGTATATGGGAATCCCAATATCTGCATTGCGCATTTTCGTTTAGCCATTTTCCCTACTTCGCAGACCATCCAGTAGGCTTTACCATCATGCTGGTAGAGGTAACTAAGCCTTTTTTCATGGCATTCAAAAGTTCGCGCTTTTGGTCGGTTGAATGTGAGACGCCCACATCGTTCTCGTGGATGATTAAGAAGCTTGAGCATCGTTTGGGTATCAAGCTTTCAGCTAGGTTTTTGGGGAAAGACAAATCAGGCGATAAATGATAAAAAAAGTAGAATGAGGGAATTCTTTTCATGGAGGGGCTATTTGAAATTCAAAGTAGGCAATTTGAAGGAAATAAATTTTTTTTCTGTACTCCTCAAACATTGGAATTCAACAGCCTGGTTAGCAGGATATGAAATTTAAACGTTGCAATGTATGGGTTCGAAATGATCTCGCGTTCATGACAATGAGAAACTTTGGTGAAGCAATCCGTCTGCGGAAGAAGTTTTTGCCAGTTTATTGGCTTTGATTCGCGAGAATGTTTGCGAAGACTGGAACTTGGAGGTCAGAGACAGGACTTTATCGAGCCAAATTTCTAAGGAGATTCAGTCAGTGTATTAGAGAAGGAGAATAATCTAAGAGAGCTTTGGCGCTGATTTAAGACGTGTTCAGGGAATGCCGAGAGGGAAAATGATTCGATTGGCAGGTACCATCAAGTTAGGCGATTTTCTTTAGGCAGGAAGTGACTTCATGAGGATAGGCGAAAACGTGGAGAAATTAGGTGAGAGTGTCGCTTGGGCCAAAGGGTAGGAACGAAAGTTTTGTTTTTTTTTTGTTTTTTTTTTTTTTTTGTTTTTTGGGCCGGGTTGCAAAGTACGTTCTACCACATCGATGATTTTATATTTTTTCCGATCACTCAGGTTCCTGAAGTATTTACGCAGTTAGAAAGTGGTTTGGAAAAAATGGTTCAATCGGGCAACTTTCCAGTAAGTTTTCGATTAAATAAATTTATTCCGGTACTACTAAATTTTTAAGCAGTGGACAAATCCCCGGATTAGTTAGACCAAATATGGATTGAAGGAGCCTGAGCCAGCGGTTGGTTATTTGGAGTTGTGTTCTGGTGGTGAAGATGCTGGTCTTCAGGCGAATTCAGTCCTATTTTGGGGGATAGAGAATCTACAAAAATATATAAAGATAACAGAAATGGATTGCTGGATTTGATTACAGGCTCTAAGTTTTGCTGCTTGGCTCGCGAGTTAGGGATGTCTTTGTCGCCAAGAATGATCTACGAGAAGTGAAAACGATACGAAAAAGAGCGGTAATAGAAAAAGAGAGGGAGAGTATTTGGCTAATCTTTTCGATGATCTGGAGGAGTATTTCAGTTTTATCTGTAAAAAAACATGGCGATAAAGTTTTCCACATCGGCGGCATCAAAAATCAAATGGACTCCTGGCGCAGGGGATAGTGCAGATTTTCAGCGTGGTGTGGGGGAGAAAGGGTCCATTTGTTGGATGGCCAAATATGCGCGAGTTTGAACCGCACGGTTTTATGTGTTCAATAGAGGTCGCAGAATATGTTGCCAAGTTTCTTGGTGAAATTGATTTTGGGATCGATTGGGATTGGGGTGGCCAGTTATTTTGAAAAGCAAATGATCGATTTCGATGTGTGTCAACTGGGGAATGGATGTATGTGGGGTGGCGTAGGAATGATCCGAGAGGAAAACCGGTTATTTTCAATATTCTTTTCGTCAAGGTAAAAATTACGGACAAAAATGGGGATTACGTTCTGGGCGGTGGATGTCTGAGTTAGCTGCATTAAAGGCTTTGATATCCTCAAGCCTGAGGAGTTATCCACAGCAAACTCCAAAGATGTTAAAATCGATTAGCAGATTATCCACATTCCAATGGTGGAGATGGGAGAGTGGGTTTAGAGTCTTTTGTTTAGAGCTAAGGTGCGCCAGGTTTAGCGGAGTAACGCCAAGGTTTTCTAAATTCAGAAAAGGCTTTGCCACGGCTTCGGTTCCTCACGAAGCATTATTACTTTTCTTTCAAAGTCCTTATTTACCATTTGTCACAGATATGAGACACTTTGCCTCCGGTTCGTGTCTCACGAAACGCTGAAATTTATAATTTTTTTCAAGGAAGTTTATTTTACATTTAGCCAACGTTCTTTGAGATACGACGATTTATTTTTAGTTTAAAAAAGTTAATGTAAGAAATCACCAGGCACAAGGATTTTTTGCCAGAAAGTGACTTGTGGGAGGGAATAAATCAACTTTTCTTTTCGGAATTTTTCCAACATTTTATCTCTAAAACTAGGTTCCATCGCCAGAAAATAACGTAGAAACGCTGACAAGTGAGGTATTCCATATCGTTTGAAGTAGGGCCCTGGCTCACAATAAAAATCAATCAATCCTGCTTTAATCCACATATCTCATCTGAAGAATCACCGATCTATGCATAAGATGAGGAGCCACCAAGGTTCTCAGAAATAGTTTCGGCTCAAGTTTTCATTTTTTGGGTAATTATTTTTCCGCGTTATCACAGAAAAATACGCAGTGATCACTATTGATTTTATAAATTGAAAGAAGAATTTTTTTTAGTTTAATTTTATAAAGTTAAATTCATTCAGATTTTTTTCAATATATAGTTAAATGTTAAAAATATCATTTTTATGAGCCGAAAATTGAAATAACCTATATGCATTCGGGACGCAATTTTTAAGATTGTATTAATGCTCTTGGGCAGACTTTTTAAGGAATCAGTTATGAAGCTACATGTTAGGGCATGAGCTTACGGAAAGAAGGAATTGATAGGACAGCCTCAGTTGGTTTACCTTTAATATATGACGTTTAATTTAGTTGGTGGCTATCGAATTGATCTACTTGTTGAGAAACAAGGTGATTGGTGAAAAAATTCTGTGGGAATTTAGAGGCAGATGTTTATCATAACGAATTTTGACTTACTAGATTGTGGGTGTGAAGTTTTAGGCATTTACTAGTAAAATTTCACACTGCAATATATCAGAAGCTATTTTTCGGGGAAGGGGCAAATACTTCTTGATTAGTTTATACATGTTAAGCACAATACATAGAGTTGTTTGTGGAGATCTGCGCTTTTAAAATCTGCGAAAAATCTGCGGTGCAAAATTGTATTCAAAATCGAAACTTGCTTCAAATCCCCCTGGAAATAATTTTTCTCGTTTGATTCGATCTGGTCAAAATATTCCTCCCAACTGAGCCAAAGAAGGGGAAAGCAATCGAGTTCATTTATTTCGTAATCTTCATCAGATTGTTTCGTCCAAGCATTGACATAGTTTACTGCGGGTCACAAAAACTTCAAAACTTCCACTCTCGAAATCATATAATAGGCTTCCGTCTAAACAAATGCCCATGGGCTTCACCTTGTTTTAATTGAGAGGTCGTAGCGTTTTTCGGTTGGATTTTATTTCATTCGTCAGATAAAAACTTCGAATAGGAATCCCAGTATTCTGATTGGGTGGATAACTCGGATTAATCACTCTCTCCAGGAAGGAATATATTGTTATTTCAGAATCAGATTTTGGTGGGCCTCATTCAGATTAAATCGTTCAGCATCTTGGGAAATGGCCATCGGGAAAGTGAATGCCTGAACCACGCCATGCAGATCAGAAGAGTTGCAAAAAACTTGGTTTTTGAAAGAAGTCCCATTGTCCCTGGCTCAATTAAGGAATCGCACGTGTATAAAGATTTTTCCAATTACTGGGATTTTTTTCAGGATTGGATAAATACGATGTTGGTAGTTTCTTGAGGGAATTTTTCAATAAAATCACATTTCCCCCGACCTTATCACAAATCGGAATTTGGGGTTAAAAATTCCGGTTTTTCTTCGGGATTTTGGTAGGGGAAAACTTCAAACGATGAATAAATTATCGTATTGACTCCATTTTTGCCTTTGGTTGCAAAAGCTTTCCTTGATTTAAATGTAGTTCCTTTGGGACCTAGGCAATTTCATAAAAGTCTGTTTGAAAAGCCGGTCATTATTCAGGAACACGAGCAGATTTTTTTTGATGTACTGGAGGGCAATGCTTTTTGGAAATGGGAGATTATGATTCAGTTATGGTACGTGATATATTATATCCCTCTTCATAGACCAAATGCGGGGACCTGAAAAGGGAAGGGGAATGAAAATGGGGGGAGGAGGAGGGAGGGCAAATTGTGTGTGGGGGGTTCCCACTCTCAAAAAGTGTATATAAATGAAACAAAAAAAAATAAAAAA
>Ga0163217_1052440_pt1 | contig 13753 bp, 17 predicted proteins | sample SynspAceP_FD_185933 | JGI IMG/M metagenome (GOLD analysis project Ga0163217, IMG submission 185933) | Saline lake microbial communities from Ace Lake in Antarctica - Synechococcus sp. Ace-P (PacBio error correction) | ecosystem: Environmental > Aquatic > Non-marine Saline and Alkaline > Saline ... | reverse complement strand
CGGCGGGCGCCAGCGCTGTGCGGCGATGGGCGGGGCCGATTGCGCGGGGTATGTCGGTCGATGAAACGCATCGACCCGATGGAGGGCGTGTTTCATCCATGCCAAAGGCGATTGAAACGGCGGCTGACTCCTGCCGATCTATTCTCTTGCTCGATCAACGGTGTTCGATAGCGAAATGAAGAAAAACCGCTTACCGGCCACCAGGGATATGGCAGTCAAACACGATTCAATTTCTTCGGACTGCGTTCTTCCGACCAATCCTGTCGACCAACGCCTGCATATTCCCACCGGCGTGGGCCTTTGTGGACATGTGTCGGAGCCTCGGATCTCTGCCGACGATATTTGCCGCGTGTATCGACAGTGACGGCAATATCCTGTCCGGATGCGGCATCGGTTGCTCGACAATTGGTACCGGCATCAGGTCCATCGCACGGGGCTCAAGGCGCGGGCCGAATACGTGGTGTCGACTTGGCGTCCAATGAAGTCTGGCGCACCGAATGGCGTTTTATGCAGAATTTATCCGCGGCCGCTGCGGCGTTGCTTCGGGACGTGATCCTTGCGCCGCAAGCGAAAGGCAGAATTCCCGTCGATCGTTGAAAATCATGTCGCGCTCGATGGGGTGGCGAGGCCGGATGGGCATCGAAGAAATGCTCGGCGAGAGGCAGCAGAATAATATTGGTGAACCCCGCGATCCATTCATTAATATGCAGATCCTTGGACTGGCACTCGGCCGGGACCACTGGCGGATATGGCGGCGGAATATAGGCGCGAGCATGTGTTGCCGACGATTTGATTTGCAGGATTAATTTACCAAATAGCGTAAAAATTCTTTGACATTTTAGTCACGCTGGTTTAGGTTACAATATCAGGGAACATCGCGAAATGTGAATTCGGGCCGACCAGCTCCGGAACGCACCCCGCGAACAGGGCGGGGCCGTTCCGACCGGAAGGCCCTTTTTTGTCCGACGGTTCGCGTTCGGTCCGGCAGGGAGTTTATTATGGCCAAAATCAAAAGTTCAGGTCGGACTCTATGACGACAGGCGCGCAAGCTGAGCCTGTGAAAATCTGGCTGCCAGTTCCACGTGGCGAATTCGGGACCGGACGGCCGCCGGAGGCGGGTGTCGACCTCTATAACTGGGCGCCGAGCGACCGGAGTTTTTACCGGGAGTGGAATGCGGGGCGCTGGCGCGGCTATGAACTGCTTGGAAATGGAATCTGCCTCGACCGCCGCCGCAAACGGCGTCGAGAAACCCATATTCCATGAAGGAAAACAGGTTCGCGACAGTGACGCCAATATCATGACGGCATTGGCTCCAAATTGTTGCTGGCGCACAAAGAGATGGTGGCGCTGACCCGCGCTATTGAGGATGATAAGCCCGAGAGCGTGCCGCGCGAATCTCGACGCAATTGGGCGATATGCGGATTTAAAGCTGGCTCAGGCGCCGTGGCAGCTGCCGAAGGAAGGCGAAAGCACGACGTCCGATAATGACGGGATGATTTTACGAGGCGGAGCTTTTTGCCGAATGGACCGCGACCGGGAGCGCAAACGCGTTTTTCTTCCTTCATTTTGGGCCTGCAAGGCAGCAGGAACTTATCTATCGCCGGAATTTCTGGGTCGCGGCCCGGACAAAGACCGCCCGCTGGTGCGTGACTGGTCGAATCTGGCCTTGATCATGCCGGACGCAGGCTTTGGCAAGACGCCGCGGCCGGGGCGGAATGGTTGGCGCGTGGCATTCGCCGAAAGCGATGGACAGCGCCGTTTTGCTGCTGGTCGGGTCGCCAATTATGCCGAAACCGCGCACGGTGGGTTTCGAGGGCGAAAGCGGTCTGTGATCGATTGCGCGCCGAAGCAGCCGTCGGTCTGGGAGCCGTCGCTGAAGCGGCTTACCGTGAAAAAATGGCGGCACGCAGGCGCCATCTTTATTTCGGCGGCCAGAGCCGGAAGGCCTGCGCGGTCCTCAGAATAGCCACGGCGCTGTGCGTACGAGGTCGCCAAATGGCATGAACAATGCGGGCAGCGGGAAGCAAGCATGGGACAAATCTGGAAAATGGCACTGCGACGTCGGTTTCCCGGCCGCAGCCTAGGTGCGACGACGACGCCGCGCCCGGTGCCGCTGGTGCGGGCGCTGGTGAAGCGGAAGAGGGTTGATCAAGGCCAGGGGGCCGGACCGGCAGGATAAATGATCTGCTTCTGCCGGTTGCGTTTCTGACCGGCGATGTCGGCGGATTATGGCGGGACAAAGGCTTGGGGCGTCAGGAGCTGGATGGCGAGTTGATCGAGGAGCTGGGAAGGCGCTTTGGACAAGGGCTATGATTGAGGGGTGTAGGGTTGGTGTTAGTCGTTCATGCTGAACTTGTTCGCAGCATCCAGAGCGTCGCTGGAATTAGCAAATCCGGATGGTCATAAGGGTGCTTCAGAGCGCTCTGGATCCGGCACTCAAGTCGGGATGACGACGTTTATGTCGCGCATCGTCATTGGCGTCGATCCTCACCGCCTCCAAAAACCGGAGATGCTGGCGGCTTATTGTCGCCCGATGGGCGTGGAAGGCAAGCATGTGCTGGGCGATTGCCCAGCCGTGGAAAAAGCCAATCCTGAAACGCTGGGCGCGCAAGGTGGCTGAGGCAGGCGATCGGTTTGCGATGGGCGGACCGCGTCATTAGCGAAAGCAATCAGGGCGGCTCGATGGTGAAATCGAGTGTTGCAGGCGGCGAAGGATTTTCGCTGCGGTCCAGCTGGTCCACGCTCGCGCCCGCAGGTCCAAGAGCGGAGCCGGTGGCGGCGCTTTTGGAAATGAACCGGGTGCATCATCGGGAACATGTATCCCGCAGCTGGAAGACGAGATGTGCGGCGTATCGCTGATCGGCGGTGGTTACGAGGACGGGGCGGTCACCGGATTCGGGGCGGAGCGCTGGTGGGCGTTGACGGAGTTGATGTGGGAGGGAGCTGGAGCCGCGGGTGCCGGAAGTCTGCTTCCCTGCGCTAGGCAGGGGAGCCATTCCTCGAAGAAGCTGCTTCGTCGCATATGGTCTGGTTTGCGCCAAGATCGACCACAAGCGCTTGGCTTTCCCGAGGCCGAGCTAAACAAATGCAGCGAGTGGGCCGCTCGGCTTAAGGAAAGCTTTGGGGAAGCTTTCGTCGCCTTGCGCCGCTTCGCAGGGGCACTGGAGAAAGATCATGACATTTTGAGGAAAAATATTGCGTCTCGCCTTCAAGGCGGGGAGTGGATCGATGCGGCCGCCTTGGGGCGCGAGCTATATCGGCACTTATGGTGGCGCTTCTCTTTCGGGCGGGGGAAAAAACGCGCCTGTTTCATATGAGGGCCGGTACCGTGCGCGAGGCTTATGTCGAGAATGCGGATTGCCCAGCGCGCGGTGCGATTGTTGCCGAGGGTTGCGGGGCGCCGTGCTGCCGTCTGCCTGATTCGGTTTGGCGGAGCTGGTGCAGGCAGCAGCGCCGGCAGCTTCGCTGCTTGAAACGATCGCGGCGCCATCTGCTGCATTGCATGGCAATATCTAGTGTGCAGGATGGATGGCTGGGCGGCGACTGGCAGCCCGGATGAGCTCTATGCGTTGCGCCCGACGAGGTTGAACGATCGAAGCCCGATGCCAAGGGCGGCCGGTCGCTTATATTTACCGGGCTGGCGAACATGTGACTCGGCTTTTGCCGCGGCAGATGCGATGGGGGGGCGGCAGATCATTCCATTTGAAGGCCTCCTTCAAGCCCGACCGATGACCATTATGGGCTCGGTGTCTGGGCGCGGCGGCGAAAGCCCGGTGGCGGTGCAACAAATGCAGCGCGAGTGGAAACAAAGGCGATCCTGGGCACAATGCAGCGCCGGCCATCGGGCGCGCTTGGTCTTATTGATCCGGGTGCGACGGCATCGGCGCTGCGACGGCGAGCAGTTTTGAGCGGCGAAGGCGAGATGAAAAGCCAGCTTTGCCGGGCTCGGGCGCCAATGCCGGGCGGCCGATGACTGCTCGAGGCGGAGCTGAAAATGGCAGTCAGGCATGAGCATGAGCCCGGCGGACATGGATTTCTGGTCGCGCTTGAAGGAGCGGCGGGCGGAAATCGCGGCGCGCCTTTTCCTTTAGCGTGCGCCGATGCTGCTCGGCTGCCGCGACAATAGTTACGCCAATTATCGCCGAGGCCAATCGGGCGCCTATGGCGGCTGACGATATTGCGCGGGCGGCGGAGATATTGGATGCGGCTCGGTGGATGCGACTCAGGGTCTGGTGGCCGCATCTCGGCTGCGTGGATCGGGCCAGATACCCGCGCTTTCGGAAGATCGTGAGCGGTTGTGGCAAACAGGTTGCGAGGCGGATTTTCTGTCGCGAAGAAAGAGGGGCGAGTTGCTGGGGGTGTAATTTTTAGTTGTCTCGCCGGCAGTTCGCTGCGCGACGCCTTCGACGGGCGGGCTATCCGCCCGGCGCGCGGGTCGCGCTTGCCTCGGCTGCGGCCATTCGGTTACGAAACTAGCCAAAGATTAGGAGCGGCAAACCGACGCGAAGCGGAGGCAGCGCGACCGCGCGCCCGCAGCGTAAGCGAGGATAGCCAAGGGCGCGGATTGCGCCGCCGGGCGCTTAGAGGTCAAACGGCAGTTTTAGTAAAAATGCCAAAACGACGAAATGCTCCGCGCCCTGATGGCGCAGGACGGAAGGCGATGGTGCTGATCTGTGACGCTTGCGCGCGATTGTCGAGGAGGCGACGGATAGCGGCGCGGTGCGGGTGCCCGACCGGTTGGGGCTGGCCGATTCCGACGGCCGAGGACGATTATGACGGAATTGCTGCGAGCTGCTCCGCGCTGGCGCGATGCCAAGGCGAGCGCGTGGAAAGCGGCGATTCCGCTGCGGTTGTCGCGGAGCTCTGGCGCTGCTGCTGGTCGGGATCGCAATGCGGCTGGGGCTGGGCATCTATGTGTCGTGAGAAATTGGAACAATAAAGCCCCCTCCCTTTCAAGAGTATCGGGTCAATCAAGTCCCCGGACTGATTTGAACTGCGGGGGCGTTTCACCGATATGGGAAGGGTGGGTGGATCGCAGGCATCGCTCGCGAAGCCGAACTCACTCTCTAAAACTAAAGGCCCACCCAACCCTCCCTGAAAGGGAGGGCTAAGGACCTGCGTTTGCCGGTTATGCGGCGATGTCTTTGGACCGGATGACAAGGCGGTGATATTCGATTCGCCCGGGCTTTCGGGATTCCGGAAGAAGCTCCCTGGCCGGCTGCTTGTGGCAGCATGATCCGCTGCGGCCAGATTGGCCGGGTCGATTATTGTCCGCGGAAGACCGGGCGGGTTGCGGTGCATCGGCCGAGTGTTCTCGACGGCGACCAGGGCCGGGCGTGAGCGGCCGGCATGTGTGCTGGCAGCGGGGGTGAAGGGGCTGAGCTTTGGTTATCGAGGATGACGGCAGTCGGCTGGGTGAAAAGCCGGCGCGAATTGCTTGATCTGGACTGTCGCGGAAATTTCGCTAGTGAGCCTTCCCGATGGCAGGGACCTGAGGCGGCGCGTCATCTGGTCCCAACAAATTAATTTTAGTTCGCACGAAGGACCGAAGGCACAAGCGCAACGGCTCGCTTTTGGCTTCGTGCGGACTTCTCTTTTCATTTGCAAGATAAACGTCAGGAAAGGAATATTATGGAACATTCTCCCAATCGAAAACCAAGGCCGAATCGCTGGAAGCGTCTTTTGATGCGTGCTTGATCGACGAGGAAAAGGACAAGTGCTGGCAGGCGATTGCCGCCTGTGACAGCGGCATGTTGACGCCTTGAAAGGGCGCAGGTCGATGCGATTCGGCAAGGTAGGCGGCGGACCAGGACGCTGGCTGGAAATATAGATGGCGCAAAAGGGATGCCGTCTTCCGCCGCTGCGCAGGATTTTGTCGCCAAAATATTCCGCGCGTGGCCGAGCAGGCTTGGTCGAGCTGAGAGCTTTTCGCGTGCTTCCGGCCCCGAGGGCGGGTGGTATGCGTGCCGCAGGAATGATGCCTGATGGCGGCGGACGCTGAAGACTACTCCGCGATCCGCTGATTGCGACGTGGTGCAGACGCACCGCATGGTCTATCGCAAGCTGCGTCCACTACTGGTGGCACAGCGGCCGGCGGGTCAGCGAGACCGCTGGCCGCCCTGAAAACGATACGCCGGTTCAATTGAAAATCGACGCCGCCGACCGGTGAGCTATTACGCCAACCCGGCGGGTCCATGCGTCGCAGGCGATGCCTCGATGATAGGGGCTGCATGTCGAAGCCGGCTGCCGATGAAATCGCCGCGAAATTCGCCCCAGCGCGGGAAGGGGCGGCCTTTGTCGGCGGATTCCGGGGTCAATCAACCGCGCGGATTTTCTCCAATGCGGCCGGGTGACCTGACGAGAGTGACGATCGTCAGGGCCGGTGCGGGGTCTGCCAATATGTGGCGTCCGGTTCGGTCGGGCAGTTTTGCCAGCGAGGATGTGGCTGGACTCGATTGGTGCACACCGCTGCGCGCCGCTACCGGCAGGGCGCCGGCTTTGTGCATGAAACACGTTCCGGACGCCTGCGCAAGATCCGCAAGTCAAGACGGCCGGATGGCGCCTTTCTGTTGGCAGCCGTCGCTGGCCAATGGCCAGCCGCAACCTGCTCGGCTATCCGGTGCTCGAGGGCGGAGGATGCCCGATATTGCCGCCGACAGCTGGCGATCGCCTTCGGTATTTCCGCGCCTGGCTATCTGTCGGCCTGAGCGCCGGGCGACGCATATCCTGCGCGATGTCGTTCACAACAAGCCGTTCGTCGCTTTCTCGCGACGCAGCCGTGGCGGGAGCTGATGAATTCGGAAAGCGATCAGCTGAGTGCAGTCGTCAGCGCTTGCCTGAGCGCCTTGCGCGCTTCTCGGCGCAGCGCGGCCCGTGCCGGTTGCTCCCCCTCCGGATCCGCGCACGGGCGCATCTTTCAAAAATCTAGAGAAAAGATGCCGCGACCGTGAGCTATTCCGCAGTTGCAGACTGGCCGGATTGCCGCCAGGCCTTGATCGCGCAGAGGTGTAACGCCTTCGGTGCGAGATCGACCATGATGCTGATGATTGCGCGATTTGACGCGTCTTGCGCAGGCGCCGCCGGCCATGTGCGAGGATTTTACCGGCCGGATGCTTTGATGTCCGGTCGTGACGACTGCATGCGGCTGCAGGGTGGCAGAGCTCAAGCGGCTGCCGGTGCAGGCGATCCTCTCGGTCAGAGGCGGTGGGAAGCGGACGGCACTTCGTCGTGTGGCTGTGGATGGACATTTATTGGCCGGTGGATATGGACAGCGAAGGTCTGGGCTGGGTGCCGGTGCGGCAGGAACCGCGACGACCTCCGGCATTTCGGATCAGATATTAGTTGCCGGTCTGGCGGCCGGAATGGGGACGAAAACCTGCGGCCGGTTTGCGCCCAGGCATCGTCGGGCTGGCGGGCTAGTCTTTTTGCCAAATCGTTGACTGGCGTGGATGGCGACGGGCGGGCCGCCGCGCGCGGTGACCGCGCTGTGGCGGCCCTATCGGCGGAATGGGATCGCGTATGGCACAGGAATTTCAGGAGATTTTGCAGGGAACGCATCATGAATCGAAGCGGCAGAGCTGTTCGGGATGGGGCTGGGGTCTGCCGAAGCAACAATTTGGCAGCATGTAGGATTCTGCGGCTTGCGGCAGGAGCGTGAACAGCGGTCGAGCGGAGGCGGGCGAGAGGCCGCTCGGCCTTGCCCGCTGCGCGTCATCTTTGCGCGAAACCCAAAGCGATCAAGCCGGGTGACCGATTGCTTCTGGGGCAGGCTCGAGTGAGACATAATTGAATGTGTTCTTCTGAGCATCGGGCTCGATCCCGAAACCATCCTGCAGGCGTCCGAGAATAGATGAATGGAAAATTTACGGAAAACGCGCGAGGTGATTGCCGAACGCGGCTGGTCGCCAAAATTCCAAATCAGAATCGCTGCTGCATCGACGAACTGCCCGGCGATGTCGCGGATCATCGAAAACCACACGGGGATGAGATGGAAGCCGGCGGCTGCACAGCGATGATCGGACAATAAGCAGCCTGCGCGATGTCGCCTTTCTGATGCGGGCTGATGGGCGCCATACAGCAGCGACCCTGGAAGTGGTGGCAGGGGCAAGCTGGTCGCACAGTGAACGCGCAATGCCGCGTTGCGGAATTCGATCAGCGGGAATTATTGATGTGCCCGCCGCGCGCGCGGATTTTCCCTATATCGCGCTGGCGGGACTGGGCGCTTCGCTTGGACTGGAGCCACAGGGTGGGGATTGGCGGAAATTGAGCTGCTGTTGACGTTCACGACGACGGGGAACGGCAGCTCGCGTGATGCACGGGTGATGCGCTGGTGGAAGAGGCGCTGACGGCGGGCTGGAGGATCCGGGTTCTGTTGACGCAGATCGGTAACCTTTGATTTCGCCGGACGCGGATCTTGCGGCGGGCGGACCAGTCGTGGAGTGGGGTTGCTCGAGTATCGGGCGCGGGTTTTGAGCCTTTATGCCCCGAAGGGCGGGGGCCATTGCTCCTGATTTGGGCGGGACTGGAGCAATCTGATTTTTGTGCCAGATCGAGCGGCACGAGATCGGACCCTGCCTGCCTAGGAGGCACCAATTCAAAAAGGAACCAGGAATATGCAGACAGTAAAAAGGCAGCCCTTTCTCCTCAGAATTGGCGATGGCGGGGCCCGGTGGGCTATACACGATCGCGGTTTGCGGACCACGCGATTTGACGGTGAATGGCGAACGGTGGGCGATCACAGCGAAGGATAGCGCGGGGCTGCGGCAATTGCTGTCGGGCGCGGGAGTGCGATCCGTAATCGGTGTCGGGGCAGGGGGTGTCTTTTACGGCTCGGAAGCGGAGATGCGGAATCAAGACATATGCGCTGGGCGGGTCATCGATAGCTATGGAATCAGCTTCGAAGGGCGGCAGCGGGATGCAGGGGGATTTTCTGGTCGCGCGGTCTGGTTATAGCGGCGATTATAATGGCGGCGGAGCTACACGATCCAGTCTGGAAAGCTTCCGGCGCGTCGCCAGTGTCTTGCGGCCCCGCCATCGTCCTTGCGCGGTGAGCCGAGTTGTCATTGATGGCACCCGCGCCTGATCCTGCCGGCCGTTTTGGCACGCCTGGTCGCGGCTTGAGGAGGAACCTTTGGCTCGCTGTTCGATCTAGGTCGACTGGCAGCGAGTGGGCGGCTCTTTAGACGGAAATTGTGACTTTTTTTGGATGTCGCCAGTGATCGACGGAGCATTTGACCCGCGATCATTGGGCGAGGGAGATGATGGCACTCGGGCTGGCGGGGAGCGCGTGAAGAATAGTTGTTACGGCAGAATTTTGCGGGACGGTTTGTGATGAACGCGTTGCCGGTCAGGCCGGGGGGTCATCTCGAGAAGTTCGTCGGCAGAGACGTGGGAGATTGGACTCGCTCGGTTTGGAAAGCTTCCCCGAAGCTTTTCGTCGCTGCGCCTTCGCAGGAGAACAGGGACCTTTGTCCCAACTTCAAAGCGGCACATTATCCGGAGATGGTGCTGCGCAGTTCTGGCTGGACACGCCGAAAATGTCTGGAACTGCACTCCAGCCGAGATCTGGCCGTGATTTTTCTAGTCTTTTCTGAGATTGCACCCGGCATCAGAACCAGGCCCCGCTCGGGCACCAACCACATTTCGAAAAATTGAAGAGACTTTCCCCGAGGTGAAGAATCGAACCGGCGGGTGGATCAGGCGTGCGCGCTGATACCGGCCGGTTTTGCGAAAAGATGTGACGCTGTGATATGAAAGGCAGTGTGACGGTTTCCCTTTGCATCGCGACTGGAACGGCGGGCATCGGTTTCTGGAAGAGGACCTTAAGGACCGCGCGATCCGGCCAGCGGGTCGCTGGAGTTGAGGATCTCCGCCGGGTGGCGGCTGTCCGGTGATGGAACGATATTGCCAGTGCGGCGACTTCATGGCGGGCTGCCAAGCCTGTTTGGCGGCGCTCTAGTGTTGGCGGCGGCACTGGTCAATCGGCACAATCTTGCTCAGTGCATTTCATGGGCGCACCGGGCGCGGACCGGCGGCGGTTCAGCGAGCGGCCGCGCCTATATGGTTTGGCGGAACGTGTCAGAAAAACGTATTCGTGCCGACGGCAGCGGGCGGGTTGAACGACGGAGCATGGCGGACGCCGCGCCCATATCCGGTTGGACGGATCAATATATCCCGACAATGGGCCGGGCAGTCGCGCCGGACCAGACTTGCGGCCGGTCGAGCGACAGGTGGCCCGCGCCTGCGAATGCCCGAGCTACGGCAGCAGGATGAGATGGGCTACTTGGGCTGACAAAGAGCGCAACGTCGCAGCGCCAGTCCTTTCATGCAACGCTTCGATCCGCGTTCTGACAATCAATTTCCGCGCCCATGATGGCATCTGGTGGTTGACGACGCCGGCGGGATTGCGCTGCGGGTGGTTGCGGTTTTCTATAACAGCGATGCTCTTGCCGGCTGATCTGGGAGAGCGAAGTATGCCGCTGGATCATCCGACTGGTCGGCTTATGGAGACGGAGCGGATTATGCGCGCTGAGCTGGCAGTTTCATGGACAGTCTCCGGTATCATGCCGCTCGACCGGATCACGCCCGACCTTGACGATGAAAGGGCGCGATGCGGCGGGCGATCCGAACAGCCTGGTATGTGTCGGCTTTTGGAACTATGCCACGGACACGCGGGACCGATTGCCGAAATCCAAATCGAGTTTTTCGAAGCTTGATGGATGGTTTCCTTCTGCTGCCGGCGAAGCCGACCCGTTGCACTCGGGGATATTGACCGGCTGTTCATTTCGCGATCATTCCGCGGAATATGACGAACTGGCGTACCGGCTATGCCACTCACCAGAATCGGCTGGGTGAGATGAGCGCAACAAGGCGACTGTGGATGGCGCCAACTATTCGGCACATCGGCGATGCGATGGTACCGGCAAAAAACGGCTGTCGATGGCAACCGGCATATTGATGACAGTTTCAACAGACGCCGGAACGGTTGTGCGCGCAATCCGTTGCGCTTGGCTATCGCGGATCGACTAATCCATTATTTGGCATGACCATTATCTCCGGCTCGAGCGGTTCGCGGCGGCCGGCTTTATGTGAGCCTTTCTGACGCTCAGGGCGGGCGAGGCATTTTATTGCAGGCATCAACAGCCGGCAGCGGTGGCAACCGTGATTTGCATAACCCGCGCCGAAACATGGATCTCGGTTGATCTGTCGCTGTCCTACGAAGCTGTTTGATGCCCATTGCTGGACCGACTGGAAGCACGGCGCGGAAAATTGACCGATTTTCCGGCGCTGACGGCGGGACCCGCCATCGGACTGGGGCTATCGCCGGTCAATGGCAATGCGAATTGGCTCTTGCAGAGGTCGCCAGAGCTTTTGTCGCGACTAATGCCGACGCGATGCGGGAAGCAGGCGATCCGCTATTCAGGTCGGCGAACCATGGTGGTAGGAGTCATGCCGGACAAAGCGGGATTGCCTCTATGATGCTGCGGCCCAATGCGGCTTGGCAGCGAACCTCCGTGAGCATAGCCTGAGCATCGATGGCCGAAGACAGCAGGCGCAAATGCCATGCTGACCCAGGCGGGTGCGCAATTGGCGCAGTCGACGGCGGTTCTTATTGAACGCGGTAAAGCTGAAGGCTGGTGCAACGGCCGGTGGAGGACCCTGTTGCTGGGCCTATTTGCGGACGATTCATGAATGATCAGGCTCCGGAAGCCAAGCGGCGCGAATCTGCGCTTGGTGGGCGTCGCCGGCTTTCCGACAATTGCAGCTGGAACGATTGATGAATGGGTTGAATTGCCGGGTCAACCGCTCAGGCGAAAGTAGCGACGAGCTGGCACCCAGCGGTGGGCCTATCGGCTCGCAACAGGCGAGGCATTGATTCGGCCGGTTTTGTGCTCGTCGCCGAGGACCAGTCATCTGGGGCATTATGGCGCATAGCGATCGCGATGGCACCGGGCACGCTGGCACGCGAAAATCCATGTCTTGGGCGCCTGGGCCCCCCCCCGCCAGTCGCACGGGACGGATTTACCTATCTTTCAGGAGAGGGAAGCCGGTATGTGAATGGCTTTTGGGACGGCGGGTCAATTTCCGGCTCGCGATTGGCCAGGGGGCCAGCGTGTCGCCGGGATTTTCCAACCATTATTGGTGACGACGACCATCTCTGTCCGATGCAGAAGCGAACGCGACTGGGCCGATGGGCGCGGGCTGGAATTTGATGTCGGACCGAGGGATCAGGAGTGAGAGGACGAGAGCGCGGACATTGATCGCCTTTTTTCGGGCGGCGCCGGGTGCGCCAAGGCATTTCGCTTTCCGCGATCCTGATGACCATAGTTCGCACGACATGGTCGGGGCGAGCAAATGCCAAACGACCAGTTTCTTGGGTCAGGGCGATGGGCAGAAGACGGAGTTACCCGCTTGGTCAAAAAATTATGGTCGGTCTGCCGGGAGAAACCTCGGCACGGCAGCACTACCGGCACTTTGACCCGGGATGGCGCGGCCAATGGCGGATTGCGGCACGGCAATTGCACTGGTGGACTGGTCGCTTGGTCCGATGGGGATAGTCGCTTTGTGGACAGTCCGCCGCAGACGGCAGCGATTGTCACGGCGGCTTCATGGTGATGTTGCGGTTCGCTTCGCCAGCGAACAGGGCGACGGATGACGCATGCGACTTGTGCTTGTGGCGATCATCCGAGGTGGCTGGTCGAGTTCGGGAGCCATCATGAGTCTGGAACTGGTTGGACCGGGAGGTTTCGACCAGGCCTATTTCTCTGGGGCATTGAAGCGTTTGAAGGACGTGTTGCGCTCGGCTTTACTGCATTGACCGACGATTTCTTGTTGTTCGATGGTTTTCGCTAATCGATGGCGCACCGGCAATGGTTGCGCAGTCGTCGATCGCGCTGTCGCAGTTTGGGACACTCGACAATGTCAAATTGCCGGTGTGATGAGGCGGATCTGGGACGCCGGGCGCTGGAGGATGGCGCGCTGCTCTATATCTCGCTGATTGACTGGCGACGGCGAGGCGGATGCGGCCGGCCCTTTGTTCGCTGATTTTTGCGGTGAATTTGGTGAAATCCACTCGGTCCGGGTGACAGGTTTACGGTGGGAGATGCTTGGGTGCGTTCATTCTTTGCTCGATGAGGCGATGCGGCGCTACATTCGCCGACCGTGGCCGGGCCGGAATTTGGCCTGATCGCAGGTGCAAGCTGAGCCTGACAACCGCCAGGCCAAGCGGGAGCCGACTTGTCACACGCGATCAGCGGGGTGAGTGAGAATGCGAGCGACTCGATGGGCTGGTGCGCAGGCGGCCGACTTATGCGTTCGGTTTTCCCTGCGGCTCTTCCCTGGAGCGGCCCGAATATTCGGGCCTTCAAGCCATTGCGGATTATTCGATGGGCAGGGGGATTTGGTCCAAGGGACTGGCAGATCAAGGCCCCGCCCAATCCCGTTGTTCCAGCACCAAGGGTGTTGCTTTCAGCGGAAGGGCGGTTGTTAACAAGGAGATTCTCCGGGGGCCCAAACCCCTGGCGGGGGACGCCGGCTTTTTTGCCAAACAAACAAACCAAAAGGCATTTCAAAAATATTTTCGCGGGCGCGGAAAAAAACCCTTTTTTTTAAGAAAAATTTTCTTTTGTTTTTTTTTTTTTTTTATTTTTTTTTTTTTGGAGAGCCCCGGGAGGGGGGGGCCCAAAGAAGAATTTTATTTGGGGGATGGTTTTTTACGTCACCCGCGAGAATAGATGTCGCATCTCTTTCTCC
>Ga0163217_1027959_pt1 | contig 13753 bp, 18 predicted proteins | sample SynspAceP_FD_185933 | JGI IMG/M metagenome (GOLD analysis project Ga0163217, IMG submission 185933) | Saline lake microbial communities from Ace Lake in Antarctica - Synechococcus sp. Ace-P (PacBio error correction) | ecosystem: Environmental > Aquatic > Non-marine Saline and Alkaline > Saline ... | reverse complement strand
CCCGCCTGGCGCATCCGGCCCTAGGCACAGTGGTGCTCGCCGCTGTAGGGCCAGGTCTTCGTTCACCGAGCGGCGAATACACCGCGGGAGCGGGGAGGCCGGCGATTCAGGCTGCTCCGCAGGGTGAGCTGGTCGCGGCTTGGAGAAGTAGATCAGGCGCATACGGCGGACGCCGGAGGCGCCTGAGCCCAGAAATACACAGAGTTGATGTATTGGAATCGAGGATCTCTTGTTTGCTGAGCTGTGCGCTCGATCTTTGCCGGCCAGGGCCGCCTCTTTGAAGCTTGCGGACCGGGTGCGGTCCTGGGCTGAGTACACCGTGGCGCGGCCACTGCTTGGGTGATGGTGCTGGCGCCTTCTTCCCCACTGCGCCGCGGCGGATGTTGCGCCCATGGGCCCGGCCGAATTTCCCCCCAGATGTCAAACACCGTCGTGCTACGTAGAGCCGCCGGTCTCGGCGGCCACGAACGCCTGGCGCAGCAGCGCGGGCATCGAACCGGCAGCACCTTCTCGCGGGTGCAGGACCGAGCTTCGCAGCACCTGGCCATCGGCGGAGGATCGTCACCGGCCGGTCGGTTGAAAGGTGTTGGATCCGCGCCACGTCAGCAGCATCCCCGTTCGACCGACGGCACCCAGCGGACGCTTGGCCGAAGGCTGCGGCGCTGCGACTCCCGCTGCCAACAGCCGGCCAGCGCAGCTTCTTGCGGCTTTGCCGGGTCCGGACGTTTTCCGTTCCTCGCCCTCAGCGCGGGGGTGGGGGAATCCCTTGCGGAGAGGACTTCGCGGGTCACACACGGCCGTGAGGGCTTGCTGTGGCGATCGCGCTGAGCGCCGTTCACCAGCATCCCCGCACAGGAAAACGGCTGGCGTCGCCTGATACTTTCACGATCTCCGGATCGCGGCAGCAAGCCAATGTCCTGGAAGGTGATCTGGGGGTGATTCAAGCAGCACCAGCAGCACCGCGGCGAAATTCTGGCCAATGGCGATCAGCACAGCCACCGTCGCCAGCTGGACGAGATCAATCTGCCGGCGCTGATCCAGCTGGCCCGCGCGATGCCGAACACCCACCGGCAGCGATTTCAGCCCCATCGCCCGGTCGCCTTCCACGCATCTTGAAGTCGTTGACACAGCAATTGCCGAGCCCGGCCAGGGGCTGTAGGGCCAGGGTGCAGCAGGCTGTGGTCCAGGTGAGGCCGGCCCGAACAGGGGCCTGGCCGGCCACCAGGGCAAAGCGATGTAACTGGCGCCCCCAAGGGCATAGTGCCCAGGCAGCCGTTTCTGCTTGAGCTTCAGCGGTGGGCCGAAATAGATGTAACTTGACCAGCGATCCGCCCAGGGCGATGCAACAGCACCGGGAGTGCGGTGGCCCGCCCAGAGAATCGAGGCCCCCGCCACGGCCAGCCCCGAGAGCAGCAATGCACCCAGATCTGCACCCCGCCCAACCTGCTCCAGGAGATCGCCCCGGAAGGGTCGGCCGGTAGGGCTCGTTTGATGCGCGTCGATCTCGCGTCGTAGTCAGTCGTGATGGTTGGGGTGTAGCCGGCCAGCAAACGCGGACCAGCTCATCATACATGCAGGCGATGGCGGCGCCGAAGTCGCAGGCCGCTCCCACACGTAGTTGCCCGAGGCAAGGCCGCTCCACAGATTCACGCCGCAGATCGGGGGGATCCAGGTGACCGGTTTCATTTCAGCTGCGAGCCGCCAGCTTCCAGATGCTGGTGGTGGCCTGCGGCCCCCGTCAATTGCCCAGGCAGGGTGGCGGCTTTTCCGCCGCTGCTGCTGGGGGGAAATCGGGGCGGTCGCTTCAAGAGATGGAAGCGAGATCACCAAGGCATGACCGGAAACCGGGCTTCGACCGTGTCATCGGCGGGATGGATGGTTTTCAGGCGGGCGATTTCGGTCGTCGAAGAACCAGCCCGCTGCTGCCGTTGCGAGTTCCACACCACGCCGATGGCCGCTTGCCGTCGGTCATCTTGAAAACCGCTGACGTGCCGGAGGCATCGCTCTGTTAGCGCTCAACCAGATCGGCGGGATGCGATCGCGCACGCGGTGTCCTCACCGGAGCCGATGTCGATGGATCCTGGGTGGCAGGCCTGAGTTCATGGCCCAAGCGCGGCTGGCAAAGTCGCCGCACCCTAAACAGCGGCCCCCCGTTTCCCACCCTCTGGTCGCCAAGCGCGATCAATTCCCTTGCCTCGTGTCGGCTGGACGGCCCGGGTGGTCGAAGGGGTCAAGTTTCGTTGTCGGCTGCCGCATGCCGTGACCGGTGGCCCTGGCCTGCCGTTACGACGCCGGCCGGTTGCCGACGAACTGCGTCTTTCTCGACATTCGCCGCCAGCCATCAGGGCCGCACCACCCGTGGTGGAGCTGCGTGCGCCAGGCCGCTGAATGGCGCGTGACGATCCCTTCACCGTCGGGCGGCGCAGTGGCAGCCGCTGAGGGGTGTCACGCCCTGCTGCGCCTGGCGCCGACAAGGTGAGCCTCAATTCAGGGGCGGCGGTGCGCAGATCCGATCTGGTGGCGCAAGGGGCCCGGCAGATCGGCTTGTCAATGCATTTAAAGTTGTGGCGATCGATGCCCGCCGCCGCGCCGAGGGCACGGGTTGCAGGATGGTTTTGTGGGCAAGTGGCCGGCAGAACCACCGGCCTCGATTGCCGTGGCCTGGCCCGCAGGTGTGGCGCCTCCGGTTTGCCGGCGAACTTGCTGCTTCACCTCATGGATGGCGATGGCAACCCGAGGCGGCTACGACCTGGGCGCTCACCAGCGCGGCTGGCCAGCGCCGTCTCGGTGCCCGGTGATTCGCCTCAGGAGGCGCCGCTGCATCGATACATCGCCGCCGCCCGGAAGCAGGCGGGCCTCGGCCTCCCTGCTCGCTCCCTTGCTCCACGACGGCTGTCAGCATCGACAGCGATCAAGACGACCTGATCGCCAGGGGAGCTGGCGATCCGTCCGCTGGAAGGGGCCGCAAGGCTGTGTAACGAGCCTTACAGTTGATTCTCAGGTTGTAACACCTGATTCACTTTCTTCTGACGCCACCGTGTCGGCTCTGCCCCCACTCGTCTTCGACACCCTCCGCTTTCTGGTGGTTGCAACTGTTGGTCGGCGTGCTGGTGGTTGGGCTTTCGTGATGCAGGCCGCCAACGACCGCCAGGAGTTTTCGTTGATGGCGTGGCCGGCTGCCATGGTCTGCTGCCGCCGCCGTCGGCCTGGCCGTGATTGCTCACGTCAGTTCCCCCCTACCGGCTGAGGTCGATGGGCCTGACGAACGTACCGTTCGCCACGGGGCACCGAGTATCAGCCTCGATTCCGTCGCTTCTGCCCTGGGACACCTCGCTCGATTGTCTGGTGGGAACCCGCCCGTGCCCCGGTCTGCCATTCCCTCCTGAGCAGCCATGTGTCAGAGTTGTCATTTCGCCCCAGCTGGCCGGCTGAAGCCTGCTTTGATCCCGAGGCGGTGCGTGAGTTGTTCGACCGCCATCGCCCCGCGTTATTGACAGCTCAAACGACCTGCTCGCCTTTGGTCTGCATCGCTTTCTGGAAAAGCGTCAGGCCGCGTGCATTGGCTGCACCCCCGTCCCGGCCCAGCGGCTGATTCGATCTCTGCGTTGCGGCACCGGCTGATTTCTGCCTTGGTGCTCGCCGAGCGGCTGCGGCCGGTGCGGAGGTGCTCGGCCTCGATGCGCCGCGCCGCGCCCCTGCCGTGCCGCCGCCGCAGCCAGTCCAGCCCTGGTTGCCCCTGCGCTGGCAGCAGGCGATGCCCTGGCACGGGCCTGCCCGCCGGCTCGGCCGATGGGGCCAGTGATGGGCCTACGGCTTGCGCACCTGGCCGATTCGGCAGCAGGGCATGCGCGAACTGCGGCGGGCCTGCTGCGGCCCGTTGGCCGCGCCGCCGTGCTGGATTTCAACGGTCGATTCCTGGCCACGGCGGGCGGCTGCCCTCACGGCCGCGTTCCAGCGCTTCTATCTGCGCCAATTCTGTGGTGCCCACCGCGCGCTGGTTGAGCTGCCCGAGCAGTTACGCCATCTCGAACCAGCCTGGAGCGCTTCCCCGACCGCACGAAGCAGGAGGCGGCGGCGGCTGGGCGGCCGGTTCGCTTTTGCTCGCCACCGCCCCGTGGCCGTGGGCTGATGGTGTTTGCTTCAGCGTCGCCTGAAAGCCGCCTTGAGAAAGATCAGGACGATGCTTTCCAGGACATCATCACCAAGCTTGAACCGGTTTCTGGGCCCGAGCAGGGGGGCCTGTTGCTGCAGCCCTATGACACCGAAAAAGGCCGCCGCACGATGAGCCCCCACACGGTGCTGCGGGCGATCGGACCGGAACCCTGGGCGGTGGCCTATCCCGCGACCCTTGCGGCCGCCCCACCGACGGCCCTACGGCGACAATTCCAACCGGGCCCAGCCCACTACTCAGTTACCAGGTGTTGATCAAGCCATCACCGATGGCATCCAGGACACCTATTCTGGCCTCGCTCGAAGCCACTTGCATCGCGCGGCTGACACACATCGCCTTTGTGGAGACCAACTGAAGGCGCCCACCCTCGGCGCCGGGGCTGTGCGGCTTGGAGGTGGGCTCGATGGCATGGAGGCACCCAGTTTCACCTATTCAGCAGTGCGGCGGCCTTGATTGCCGGCCGGTGCGAATCGAGATCACCTACGGCCTCGAGGCGCCTCGCATGTATCTCCAGGACGTGGAGGAGTATCTGGTGAGTTGAGCGGGAATGCGCGAGCGCAGCTACGGCGATCTCTGGCTGGGCTCCGAGAAGGCCCCAGTGCAGCTACAACTTCGGAGGCCTCCAACCCGAACGCGTGCAGCAGTTGTTTGCTTCTCTATGAGCGAAGCCACGACTGGCGCGGCGGGCCTGCCGGCGCCGGCCCTCGATTACGTGCTCAAGATGCAGGTCACACCTTCAACCTGCTCGAGGGCCGTGGCGTGATTTTCGGTGGACGGAGCGCACTGCCACGATCGCCGCGGAGCCGTACCTCGCCCGCCATGGTGGCGGCAGGGTTTGGTTGGAGGACGGCGCCAGCTCGGCTTCCCCTTGCTGAAGGGGTGAAGGCTGGCGGGTGAACGCGTTCTGCTGAGCGTATTGCTGCTGTTGGCCCGCTTTTGAGGCCGGCCGCTTCAGGCGAGCGGCGATTGGCCCTTGCCGGCTGCGGGCCGGTCCGGCCGCCCTGTGGCCCACGCTGCTGGGGCGGCCGACCTGCCCAGCCCGAAGGCTCTGCGATCTGCTTGCTGAGAGGCTTGCCGAGCTTCTGAAGCGTTTGGGCTGGGTTTGAGATTTTCACTGGCTGAAAGTGGGCATGGCTGGGGAACGCTGAGGGTGCTCTTTCCCTTCGGACGTTGGATGCCTCTGCTGACGGGGTCGCTGGCGCTGGCCGGCCTGGCCCTGGTGTTGCTTGCCTCTGGAGGGGCAGCAGGGGAGTGGCTGCGTTGTTGTCTGGCCTCCTGCTGAGTTGCTGGGGTTCAGCTGGTTGACGGGCCGGGCAGCTTGGGGACTGGACTGCTGCGCGGCTGGCCTAGCTGCTGCTCGTGCCGGCCCTGCGGCTGTGGGGGGTGGTGCCGCCAGCACCCAGCGGCCCGCCGGATCCGGTGCGGTGCTGCCTTGCCGCCCCCATGTCTGTCAGTTCCTCAGCAAAGTGCGACTTGCGGGGCACCTCTGGGCGGCGATTCCCAGGCCGCGGGGTGATCAGGGCGGCGCAGCGCCGTGCTTGAGCAGACGGTGGCCGCACGGAACTTGCTCTGGGCGCCAGTGCCCCGCCGTTGCAGGCAGGTGTGCGGCTGGAGGTGGATGGGCCTGCTGCGCGGCCGGCCAGCGGTCCCCATCCGTTGTTGAAGTGGCCCGTCGAGCGGCTGGCCCGCCAGGGGATCTGGAGCCAGCTGCGGCTGGAGGGATCCCCACGGTGCTGGAGCGGCCCCGCCCCGCCGATTCGCCGGAGGCTGGTGCGGCGGCGGATCGGCCGGCGGCGCCTGCTGGCACTTCGGCCGGCCCGGACGCGGCGGGTACTCGCTGCGCTTGGTTGCTCGGGAGTGCCGTGGTTGCCCTTGTCCGGCCGACGCAGTTGCGCGAGCCTTCCGGGCCGCCGGGCTTTTCCCACGCCCTGGCGGCCTCGGGGTTCCACCTCACCGTTGCTGGCTCCGGTGCGGTGATGGCCCTCGGCGAAAGGGCTTGCCGCTGGCCACCTCGGGATCGGCGCTTGGCGATCGGCGGCCATGCTCCTGGTTCCGCGCTGGCCCGGCCCCAGCCCTCGGTGTGTGCGGGGTGTTGATGGGGGGCGTCGCCTTTGGCGGTGCTTGAGCGTGGCCGCACGGCGGCCCCGCTGGCTTGTGTCTGCTGAAAGCGTGCTGTGATGTGCTTGGTGCGTCCGAACTGGCTGCTGGAGGTGTTCCAGCTCTCAGTGGCCGCCACGCCGGGCCTGATCCTCACCGCCTCCGAACCTGGAAAGCAGGCCCTGCAGCGCTGGCTGCCGGCTGGGAGGGTCTATGGCTGGATTTGGTTGCCTGGCCTGGCGGTGCCGGTGGGCGGCCTGCGCTCTGGACCTTGCCCACTGCAACTGCTCCACTTCGTGTTGTCCGCTGTATGCCAGTTCCCGCCAACCTGGTGGTGGCACTGCTGCTGACCCCGCTCACGCTCGGGGCGATGCGATGGCCCGCTGCGCGCTTGCCCCTGCCGGCGCTGCTGCCCTGCTGGCCTGGCCGCTGGGGCACGTTGCGGGTTGCTCTGCTGCTGGTGCGCGGCTTGCGGCCTGCGATGGCCAGTGGCGGTGGGCCGGCGATTTTCCTGCGTGGTGCTGCTGCTCTTCCTGTCGCCTGCTGCCTGGTTGCTGCAGGGGGCAGCGCTGGCGCCGGTGGGGCTGGCTGGGCCTGGGCCTCACCCTGGCGTTGCCACCTTCTCGCTGCTGGGCGCCGGACCGGCTCTACTGCGTGCATCAACTGGGGGGGCGATCGCTGCTGCCCGCACCGGGTCGCGGCGCCACTGATCAGGCCTTCGCGCCGCAGGCCTCAGCTGCTCAGCGCCGCCAGGTTGGCCACCGGCCTCGGGCCTCAGCCGCTACGACTGGATTGCCCTGCTCGATCCAGTGGCGAGGACGAGCACGCCTGCTGGCAGCAACAAGCGCCCCTGGTGCTGGCCGCCAGCGAAGGCCCGAAAGCGCCCCTGCTGCCGGATTTTCAGCGTGTTGGAGAGCCAGGCCTGGCGCTACGCCGTTGAGCGCCGACAGCCACGCCCACGTTTTTAACGGTGGGCAGCCACCGCTGGACTGCTGCTGCCCGATCGCCAGTCTTCTGCTGGCCTGGCAACAGCAGCTGGGTCCTGGAGGCCGCGTTCCGGCCCGATCGCTGCTGAGGCTGGAGCGGCACCTGGCTGTGTTCCAGCCCCTGGCCGCTTGAGCGGCAGGCCGTGGCAGCGGCGGCGCCCCCGGCGCCTCTGGGTGAGTGGGGAATGCGATGCACCCAGTGGCTGCAAGCCAGTGGTTGGCAGTGGAGCGTCGATAGCCCCGCCGGGCTGACGGCTCCGTAAACTCCAGATCTGCTCCACCCGCCCTGTCCGGCCGTGGACGCACAGGGAGAGGTGGCTGAGTGGTGAAAAGCGAACGACTCGAAATCGTGTTGAAGGGAAACCTTCCGCTGGGTTCGAATCCCACCCTTCTCCGTTTCGATAGGTTCCCGAGACTGCCTAGAAAGGCCTAGGGAGCTTCTGACCCTTGGCGATCTCACACCTGTTAGTCATCGGTTACCCCACGCAGTCAGGCGACCACAACACCTAGCAAATCAGTAAAACTCTGGTTCAGAGCTGATTGATACAGCCATGATTAAGGCGCGCGGTCGCTGGTTCAGATGGATCGCTTCCTTCTCCAGGCGGTAAAGCGATCATCCTGGGCAAACGGATTCCGCCAGTTTCTTGAAGGGCCGTGTGGGCCACCCGCCAGTTCGGCGGCTTCAGGGGCTTGCGTAGGGGGCTGGAGATGCCCGTGAAGTCTTTGATTCTGGCCGGCGCGGGGCCTTGGCTAGAGGCCCTTGGAGGTACGCGGCTTTTCGCAGAAACATCGAGATCGGCGCCGCAAGAATCCGAGTTTGAAATTCCGAGCCAGTTTCCACGCAGGGAGCGGGCCTTTGTCGCGATCAGAGCGAAGGCGACCGAAGGCGGTGAGCACGATCAGCCGCATCGAGAAAACAATTTGGCACTTCGCCGATGCGGCGAATGTTCTCTTTCCGATCGGGCGTCGGAGAGAAAAAACCCAGGTCCTGCGCAGAGCCCGTGGCGGACGTTGTCACCATCGCACATAGCGGTGGCCAGCGCGGCTGCAATTCGGCGTGAGGGCGTTGGCCAGGGTGCTGTTTACCGCTGCGGAGAGGCCCGTGAGCCAGAGAGGATCGCCTGCGATGGCCCCGTTGCTGAGCCTGCTCTCGCGGTGATCGAGGCTTGATGCCAGGCGATGGTTTGGGTGGCTTTTCCGCTGGGGCTTGGGGGCATGGGCTCGTCAGGGGGAAGGGAGTGGATCAGGAAAACGGATGGAAATCAAGAAGGGGCGGACTGGATCGCCCTGAACGGATTCGCGTTAGCGTGACCGCCTTAAACAGGGAATGCCGGGTCGATCGCGCCATCGCGCCGCAGCGGGCCTTGCAGAGATCGGCGTGGGAAGGCGGCCATGGGCTGGCGATCAGCAGCCGGCCTGACGGGGGAATCCACCGGTGTTGTAGAGCAAGGGGCGACCATCGGCGTGGGTGCAAGGCCCCGCCAGCGGCCGCAGCACGGCTTCCGGCGCGGCACATGTCCCAATTCTTTGGGGGCGGTGCGGCCCGAAAGGGAAGACATACCAGATCGGTTTCGCCCCGCGCAGGATCGCGGCCAAACCTGCACGCCCACACTGCCGCGGGGCGGGGCCGCACCACCCCCAGCGAGCCATCAGAAGCTCCAGGCGATCGAATCACGGGCTGCGACTGGTGACGGGGATCAACTCCGCAAAGTGGTGCCCGGCTGCTGAACGCACCGGGCTTGACGCTCCCCAGAGGCCGACTCGCACCACCTGGGATCTCGCCTGATCAGCACGCGGGACCCACCGCCGAAACCAGAGCTGATCAGCTCGGGAAGCAGCACCACGCCGAGGACGGGGACCGCTTGCTGGGTGGATCAAGGCGAGGATGAACGGCGTATTCGCGGTGCCCTGCAAAAATCCTTGGTGCATCGAGAGGATCGAGGATCCAGGCCACTCGGCATCGATGGGCTGGCCGGCGGGGCCACTGGCTGGCCGTTCCTCACTCAGCAGGGTCCAGGGGTGCAATGGGAAAGGCTTTGCCAGAGGCGGATAAGCAGAGTGATTCATTGACCGCCAGATCGGCGGGCTGAGACAGGGCCCCTTGGGATTGTCATCGACCGAGAGCACGCCGGTGCCGAAAGGGGGGCGCTCGCCCGCGGGCATTAGGCGCGCGGATGGCGGCCAGATTCCCAAGGCCAGGCGTCCAGCCACCGCCAGCAGGACCTCGGGATCGATGCCGACGGGGACGCTGATCAGTTGGCCTCAACGCAAACAAACCTCCACCACGCTGCGGAAGGCGAACATTCAGGAATTTCCTCCCCGGCCCGCAACATCTTGCCGGAACTGGGTTGCCGCTCAGTTTCTTGACATGCAGCCCACGTGCTTCGGCATGCTCGGCGTGTCACGTAGGCCCTCTCTTCGGTATAGACGAGATTAGAGGGAAGCGACCGTTTCCATGCCCCAGTTCGCTGGGCGTTGTCTCTGCAAAGTCCTGGCCTGGTAGGGCCGTAGAAATCATCACCGCTAGCGATGATTTGCAGCCGGCCATGTCGCGGCCAGATGATGAAGTGGGTGCAGCCGTAGTTCTGCGGATTATCATTGTGCTGCCACGCTTCGCGGGCCGCATGTGCATGGGCGTAGGGGAGATAGGGCCCCAGGCGGAACGCGGTTGGCCACTTCGGCGGCCAGCCGTTCGTTGGGTGGCAAAGCGCACAGCCCCGGCATGGTTCGTCGTCCTGAGGTGGGTTCCACAGGTGGGGTGAACGAGCACCACGGCCGGCTTGCGGCTCACGTGCTGGCGGCAAGGGCGCGCTGTTGACTAGTTCGTTAGTGGGCGCGGGTGAATCGGGTTGCGGCACTGGAAGGCCACCACGGTCCTGGTCGATTGGGCAAGCTGGCCCTCACCTCAGCAGGTTCGCAGGGAAGTCACGCTAGGGGTTTCGAGGCCCTGCCACGCACCGCCAAGGATAAAAATCGGGCCCCGTTTCGCAGCAGATCATCCGCACGGCGGGAATGCATCAATCGGAGGTGGTCCCGTAGGCAACAGGCGCCTCGCGCCACCTATGTCGGGCTCCCAGGCGGGCTTTCCGACCGTCATCACAGCCAGTCCTGGCCCCGGTAAGTGAGCAACAGCCGGTCCCGCAACACTGTGATGCTCTCTCGTCTTCATCCAGCACGATCGGCAGGCCGAAGAGCAGGCCTGAGCTTGTGCGGTGGCCGGCCACCACAGCTGGTAATCGTCTTCGTGCATGAAGCCCGCGCAGGGGGAAAGCCACCCACCACCAGCAGCTCCACGCGCAGCGTTGCGGTTCTGAGCACTCCACCACCGGATCCACTCCCGCCTTTGATCGCCTGGTGCTGCTCAGAGGCAGCCTGGAGATCAACCAGGCTGCCCGTGCGGGGGTCATCAGGCGGTCCTGGGCAGTCGGCGTTGATGCGTTTCAGCGGACATTCAGTTCCAGGCGCGTGGATTGGCAGCCATGGCTGCAACAGGCCGGCTGATCTTATTCTCTTCTGCCCACCCCTCCCTGCCAGTAAGGAAAGCGCGATCACCAAGTCGGGGCGGTGGGTTCTGTTGTGATCGCCTATGGTGGGGGACTAGCATCTAGGCAGAGCCCGGGGGGAATTGCCAGGTTGGTTGCACGGTCCCCGAAGTCCGAGGATTTCAGGGGAGCTGATGGTGGCCGGGCAGCTCCAGAAACGGGCGTCGTAAACTATGGGGGAAGATGAAGGGGCGCGCCGCCGCCTCATCAGACTTAGGAGGTCGCGCCCAAAGTGGGCAATTCAGTCCATATTTGGTGGGATTAGTGCATGGTTCTACCTTGATCTTCTCGAGCAAACTCCCTCGACCTTGATCAAGCCCGGCCTTTTGATTTGGCAGAACCTCTGCTCAATCGGTGCCAGGCTTTTCCTCAACACCTGATTTGATCGTCCAAAGGAATGGCAGCGGGCGCCAGTCCTTGTGAATTTAAATGTTTAAAATGCTCTCTTCCTTCGTCCAAGATAAAGAAGAATGTTAGGGCGGAGCATATCTTTTTGAAAGTCTGGTTGAAATAGCCCCGTTGAACTTCATTCGTAAGGCTTCCTGGATGATCCCGACTTGGTCTCTTGGCGCCTCCCAGATCCCTATGTTGCCATCCCAACGGTTTCTTGACAGAAAAATATTAAAATCTTGTGGGAAAATCTTCCGAGGAATGGGGAGATGGAATGCTTAAAAATTTCTTGGCCATTTGTTGTTGGCCGGAAGGCATGATGGCGGCTCACACTGTATTTGGCTCCCCTTCTGAGGATTGGCGAAAAGATCCTTCAGTTTTTTGCATATTGAATTCCAACGGTCGAACCGAGCACTTTGCCCATGCCATGACGGGTTGTCTGGGTGTCGTGATTTCAAAACGAGGGCTACCGATGTTAGAATCGCTGCCGGGTCAGCCATTCGCGCGGGGCAGTTCGCTCATCGATGGGCTCGTGTGGAAGGAACAGAGCTGTCGAGATTGCGAGGTTTAATCCATAGGGTTTGGGTCCAGGCCTCAGCCCCTGCCCCGCGCCGGCTGTCCCTTGAGGAGGGACTGGTGCGCGAGGGGAATGGTTGCGGAGGAGAGCGCTGCGACGCGGCATTTTCGACCCGCCGGGGCCTCCGGCAGTGATCTGCCGCCGCTCACGACCGCCTCCCCCACGCTGCGACCCTTGCCGCGGACCACCGCTGAGATCGAGGGTGTGGCGCGTGAGTTGGATGTGGGCTCGAAAGCCGGCACTCCTGGCGGCGCAAGGATTTGGCTCGATCACATCTTCTTCGATCGCGGCAGTAGTTCATTGCTCTTCGGCAGGCCACCAGCGAGAGGCGTGGCCGCTCTGGCCCGGCGCGGCCGGTCCGGCCGATCCGGTGCACATAATCTTCGGCGACGTTGGGCAGGCTCAGATTCACCACGTGGGCCCCCATGGGGGAGGCTGCCATTGTCGAGGCCGGCGAGGGCGGCCAGGTCGGGTGGCCACCAGCCACGCGCAATCATCGCCGTTGAAGCCGGCCAGGGGCGCGGGTGCGGGCCCCCTGGCTTCTTGTTGCCGTGGCTGGCCATGGCCGCTGATGCCTTTCCTGACTGAGACGGTCGGCGAGCCGGTTGGCTCCGTGTTTGTGCGCGAGAAACCACCAGCACCTGCTGCCAGTTGTTGCTGCGGTCCAGGTGGGCCTGATCAGATCGCCTTTGCGGGGCCATGTCCAGGGGATGCATCACCTGCTTCCACCAGCCGCGCCGCCCCGGTTTTCCAGGGGTGGCCTGCAGTTGCGCGGGCTGGTGAGCAGCCCGTTGGGCCAAACTTGCGGATCGAGGGGTTGAGGTGGCAGGAACAGCAGGTTCTGGCGTTTGGCCGGGCAGGCAGCGCCAGGATTTTCTGGATGTCGCGGATGAAGCCCATGTCGAGCATGCGATCGGCTTCGCATCGAGCACCAGGTTCCAGACGATCGAAGCGGATCGCGGTTCTGCTGGTACAGATTCCATAGCGGCCGGGGTTGGGGCCACCAGCACGGTCGCGCCGCGGCGGCAGCGCTTGCAATCTGCGGGTTGATCTTGACAACCGCGAACCACCCACATCCACTGCGCAGATCAGGTATTGGCCGTACTCCCGCACGCTTTTCGGCCACCTGGCCGCCATTTTTCGCGGGTGAGGGGGTCAGCACCAGGGAGCGCCACCTGGTTGTTGCGGGCATGGGGCCCATGCCGGAGAGCGCGTCCCAGGCATCGCAGGGTTAGAACCCGTGCCGTATTGCCGGTGCCTGTCTGGGCGGCGGCCATCACATTTCATGACCGCGAGCACGGCGGGAATCGACTGCGAACGCTGAAAAATCGGCGACGGGAGTGGTGTAACCCTTTGGCGGGCTGATCGCCTTGAGCAGCGGTTTCAAGGAGGGGCCGAAGGCTGAAAAAATCGGGACGACGGAGGGGGTGGGGCGTAACGGGTCATGCCGCCTGTCCCGGAAGCTGGGTGGGGTTCAGGACAGAAATTCGGGGGAAAAAAGATCCTCGCAGAACTTCCATTCTACGTGGGCAGAAAAAAAACTGAGAATCCATGTTTTTCCTGGAAGGCCCCCTCCCGTTCGCATTGTTTGGCTAACCGCCCATGAATCCCAAAAAAACCCTTCTACAAAAAAACCGGCTTTTTTGCCGTCAGGGCGAGGCCGGAGCGCGAAAGGCCGGGGCAAGCTGGCCGGCCCCTCCTCTGCGCCCTGCCAGGGGAAAAAAGATTTGTTCCCCAACGGGGGGGGGGGGGAAACTGGGCCCCAAGCTTTTTTGGCGGTTCCAGGGCCCGCCGGGGCTTCCCCAGGGGCCCCCCAAGCTGAATTTCAGGTTTGGCCAGGGGATCAGAGGGGCCCGCCCCCCCCCATCCCCCCCCAAAAAAACCCAAAAGCTCGGAATGGGCAGAGGGTTGTCGTTGAGCGGTTCCGGTTTTGGCCAGTGGAAATTCCCGCGGGTCAGTGTGACCTACAGAAAGCAATCTCTCTCTTATT
>Ga0163217_1020623_pt1 | contig 13753 bp, 7 predicted proteins | sample SynspAceP_FD_185933 | JGI IMG/M metagenome (GOLD analysis project Ga0163217, IMG submission 185933) | Saline lake microbial communities from Ace Lake in Antarctica - Synechococcus sp. Ace-P (PacBio error correction) | ecosystem: Environmental > Aquatic > Non-marine Saline and Alkaline > Saline ... | reverse complement strand
GTTAAATAACTTGAAAATTACGTTAGAGGAAAACTAGATGTAGTTTGTGTATAGCTGCAGACCCCGATAAAAATAATACTCTGAATTTAGAGAGCGTTACATAATTTATTAATTATTATATAAAAAATATAATAAATATCATTTCAAACTACCCATTTATCACTTCATGAGGGGATAAGATATATTACTGTAAATTCTGACTCTTTTAAGCAAACGTTGGACAGGCCTTGGTTTTCTACTAATTCATATATGTTGTTATATTGAAATAATCAGAAAAGAGTTACTGCATATAATACTGGTTGGCAGGTCCGCCCGTATTGATAATTGGATGAAAGAATTAGAGCTGAAATAGTTTGAAACTCTGTCAATTGGCGACAACAAACCTTCTATACACCCTTCAAGTTTTATCAAACGTCCCCTTATCTCAGTAAAAGCCTTTTAATTCTTCAGAGTTAAACGCTCGTTATGACTGCATTTTTAATTGCAATCAAAAGTCAAAGCCTTGAAATACAAAATACTTAAAAAACTATCAGACCGCATTCTTAAGTTAAATCTAAAGCACACTGCCATGCACATAAGGAGCAGTATACTGTATATGTGCAAAATAGGCGGGGAGGGGGCGCGGGTGGTGGGGACCCCGCCCTTTTTCCCAAAAATCAAAATCGCAAATCTTCTAGAGCTGCAAATTAATTACATAAAAGCGTTAGCTCCCGTGAGTATGATTTAACACTATAACTTCGTTATCAAAGTAGCATAAAATGCAACCATTACAGGTTGATACTTTAATTTTTTACACTTGCTGCCCACCTAAATTTACTGACTTTAATCTAGCATTAGCTCTTAAACTTTATTATTCCATTGAGCCGTCACATGCCTCTTCCAAACACTATTCAGACGCTCTCAGAATATACAATGATCAAAGCCGTCAAAAGAACGCACATCAAATAATAAGCAATATTGTCCACCATTAATCAGAACAGAATAACGAATTGTATGGCATTTTTCACTGAGAGCTTAATTTGAGCGGCGATATATTAGCAGGTACATACCTTAGGGCAACATAAGCATAATCATTCTCGTTGTCTATTGTGAGAGCATAAATGCATTAGCTTTTAATCAAGTGTTTATTGATATTTGCAGCACAGCCACACTTAATATTTCGCCCATATCGATGGCATATCCTGGGAACAAGACCTCTTTATCTGCCGAAGAAATGTATTATAACTTTAAATATCCCTGAACTCATATTATAAAATACATTTAGATTGAGTTTCGAATTAGCCAACTTATGGTTCTTGATGCGAAATGTGTAAAGTAACTCTGACAGAATTACGCGTATTTTATCTGACCTCCAAAAATTGATAAAAATAAAAAAAAAAAAAAAAAAAAAAAAAAAATTAACAAATAAAAATATTTTAAAAAATACGAGCCTATCGAAGAAATTACCGTATAGTAATTAATTTTGCAGATTGATATACGGTGGTTGCGCGAATGCCTAAGCCTTGTACGAAATAAAAAAAATATAAATAAAAATAAAAAAAATAATATAATAAAAAAGAAATAGGGAAAATATAATAAAATTATATGAAGCTAAATAATTTAATAAAGAGCTGAACGAAGCTTAGGCCATAATTATATTAACAATATAAAGCGCCGAGGGCGACCCTGTATTTATCGAAACTAGAAGGATTATGATTAAGAGCTTTCTGCCCCGCTTACTCACAGCACAGCGCGTTGGCCTGACATTTTATATCAACAATACTGGCGTAATGTCGTCCAGACAAAATAAATTAAAATTATTTTTTTAATAATAAAATGTGCCAAGAATTTAATACAATTTTCAAGAATATTACCTCGACATATGCCAAAAGTTTGCTCTTTATGAGAAAGCACGACCCGAAGGCAAACCCATGTGAGGCTATGAAGCAACAACCCTACAAATTGCTCGCTTTTGATTCAATTACACCAAAATGAAGTTCGCCAGTGGTTGTTAATAATAATCGACCTTGCAGCTCATTAAAATTCCATGTCTAAGAGGCAGAGTAGACTAAGGCCTGCCCCAAACCGCGCAACTTGGAAAGGTCTATAAATTTTTGCACCATACTTCCCAAACTCTGCAGGCTTATACCCATAAAAGTTTGAGAAATCGACATAAATCTTTTATCACATCTCTTAAGAGTCCAGCAATTATCATTTAGCAATGCACTACTATAGCAACAAATAGGAAACTATTTTTTTGCATTAGAGATAAAGTCAATGCTACTATGTGCTATTTGAACAATTTCTGATTAAATATTAGCTTTTTTTTGTGCCCACATAACATGACAATATTCATTCAATATTTATCATTTCTCTTACTCTACGCACCAATCTATGCCTCTTAAGCGACCGGCTGCACATAAAGCATTTGTTAGGACTGCCCACTCTTTGCCATACTTATTAGTCAACCTTAATGCCGTATTAATTAACTTCGCGCTCTAAAAAATACGCCTGTAAAATAGCGCCTTTTTTAAACTGCGCCTATAGCATGCTCCCAACCGGTTAAGAGTGTGCGTAGTCCAGCACAATAAATTACTGGCTTATTTTAATCGAGTGCCAAGACAATTTTATTATCACCATGTTAACCATTAAAAAAGAACATGCGTTCCAGCTTAAAGAAAAGCTTTATAAACATATATCAATTTATAACTGTTGAGTCATCTTATTGACTCAGACAACTATATATAATAATTTAATTAAGGTGTAATTTTATTAAGAGGAATTTGCCAACGACCGATAATGAAGCCAATAAATGTCACCCTGCCAGATATATTTCTAAAGGCAGTACTGGGCTTAAGTTAAATAATTACTAAGTCTTCAATGCTTATCAACCAGCGTGACACATCGAGCGCATTATTTTATATCTATTAATGATCTGCAGCGTTTTATATAGGTTTTTAATTATCTGACGATTATTTTTTTTTTATCAAGTAGAGTCCCCTTAGCCCGTTAAAAACCCTTGCCTTATTAATTTATTTGCATTTAAATTACGTACTTCTTCTCGCCTCAGCCTTCAGCGTTATTTTTCAATCGATGTGGTTTTTTTCATGATATTTAATTATAACTTTCGAAAAATTCTATAGCTTTGCTTACTGGACTCATAAATCTAACTTTTATTTTTATTTAAGACCATGCATAAATTACCCATACAGCAAAAAGTTAGAGCCCAAAAACTCAATATGATACTAACTGCCTACCTTGATGATGAAAAAACCCGCTGATACCAACACACCCTTCCACTTAACAGCCAGTAAACCAACGGCCAAAATGCTGGTTTAATACAACCATCCGATGACCGTACCCACATATTAAGCATCAGAAGATATTCATGTCGCTTGGATCGACCATTGAGCATAAACGCTGCCGAATGACAACTCTGGTTGATGCAATCTTGAAACGAGTTATTATTTCTTATTGAACACTTTTCAATTCTAATTTAAAAATTCCGAGGCTTCTGCTTATGTGGGTCCCTCAGAAATGTCAACTCTGCCCAAAAGAATAAGGCGAAGCTGTTTGCTCCGATCTCCAATGGCTTTGATTGCGCTTATTGCTGTATGTATCACCAATCCTAAAAGAGCGCTGAATCACATGTTTTTTAATTCACAATAGGTAAGATAATACCGTCACGATTTAATCACCGCTCCATTTGTATGGGTTAGGACAGTTTTTTAACAATTAAATACTCAGCCCTCTGCCCTTAGAGTTCATGATTTGATTTTACAATATTTGAACGACCTCACAACTGAAGCGTAATTGTAAGTGCAATAACATTATCTGGCTGTGAGATTTGAGAGTTAGAGATATGACCGTATTATTTGTCTCTAGTAATAGCGAAGGCGCAAGGCCATACGAGTGAAATCTACGAACAGGCCTATCCCGCGTATATTTACATTTAGCACAGCCTGAATTTTGGTGGTGCCCATTAAAATTAGGCGTTTGGTGGTTAATCAGTTTTCTTTTTGAAAGTGCTCCTTGATATCACCGGTTTATCCACAAAATTCGGAAACATCCAAATTTTCCAATATGCGATTGAAAGAGGGGGATCCCAACAACGCCAAATCTCCAAATAATTGTCAGGATAGGGTTTGTAGTTTTGTAGAAATAAGCCTATACTTATGCAGCCAACTCGATCCACACACGGTACGAAGCACGTATGCTCAAAGTTTTTTTTACTCCTAATTGCAAATAGTCTTCCAAAATGTTTGCCCGAAATTCTCCCATTCCTAATAATATATAAACACCCAAAGAGTACAAACCAATTCATTACATAGTATACATAGTAATCTTATATACCCTTTAGATCCGGTATAAAGTCCTCTGAGTTATAAACTCACCAATTTACTTTGGGAAACACGATTTTTCGTATAAATTCAGACATAAAATTTTAAGTTTTGCATATATATCCATAGCGGCTAATACTCCAAAAAGTCTCCAATAGAATTATAGTTTAGTTCAAGGTCTCGAACTTACAGATCCCAAAGTCCAGTTTGGCCTCTTCACTCATATTAATTCTCGTGCAACTGTCAACGGATGAATCCATCAAAATCAGATGAGAATATCACCAAAGATTTGCCCGAAGGTACCCTCAACATCTTTTTAATTCGTCATAGACTTCACCTTTCTCCTCTCCACTTCCATAAGGGAGCGACTACTAGGGCGTCAGAATTATTGGCAGTTGGCTGAAGTAAGTCAGGCAAAATTTTAACTTCATTCTTGTGCCTCAATGACAGACGAACAACATTCATAAATTTCAACCCTAATTCAAAAATCATTTCCACCAGATATTTGCTGGGTCATATAAATGGTTTTAAGACCCGTACTATTTTATTTTCCTTATTTCCTGATGTGTCCCTATATGGTTCATATGTACCGCGTCATTCTTTTTGAAATTATTCATCCTCATGGCCGACAAAATCAGTCTCCCCATTAAAATTTAATGGGCCGGACCAATTAATTTATTTGCGTTTGTATTATGCCACGGCATTAACAATTTCAATTGTTTTATCATACTAACCAAACCATTTGGCCCTAGTTAGGTGTAAATGTCTTTAACTCTGATTACCCTCATTTTCAATACTTACAGAAATGGATACATCGGACTTCTCCAATATAATATATGCTGTGTAGGTTTTTAGAATTACTAAAGACTGCCGTTATATTAAAATGTTTTATAGCAATTGATACCTTTTTGATTATGGGCCCTCGTCACTAAACTCCGTATGATACCACATTTATCATCTTCCCAGTTCTGCATGCTACCCAAACCTTACTCTGGCATCCCTTTATAATTTATTATCTTCTCGGGTTTCTGTGTAGCGTGCCTCCTGATCATTGCAGGGATTTTACTCAAGCCTTTAATCTATGGCCTTAATAACTCGATTAGCGCTGCATGGCTCAATCCTTCAAAACATGGAAAACTCTCAATCATCGAACGATCATGTTACTTGAACTTCTTTTATACTCATATATGATCTTTTATGTCACGCGCCTCTTACAAAACGGTTGATGAACATTTAGCCATGTCCAAAAATACAGTATTTAATTTCTGGTGCCCATATCAAACTATTTAAATATTTGAAAATAACTCTATGAGGTTTAAGACAACATTGTTTTTGCCCGGCGAACACTTGGCCACCAAAACATGGAGTTCTTCCTTGGTATTATCAAAACTAAAGCTGGCCATCTATACTCTCCTGTGGGGCCAGGGATTATTTTTACTTAAAAATCCATAATGGGCGTATAGGACCAACTAAATATCGATGGTCCTAGTTCTCCCTTACATTCTTACACCAATTTATCCAAGTATTTATCTCCCGCAATACATAGGAGTAATGCAGACTTCTATGTTAAAAGTAACCTCCATACTTGCTGTCTGTTCTTCAATAATACTCGGTAGTTCTAATCCCCTCTAATGCCCAGAAGTTCTTGGATGCATATTCCAAAAGCTCGGTTCTATTGGGCACGTTGGCATAAACCCATAGCATTTTCTATTATCAAGTCACCTCAAAGCAAGCTCCAAAGGCAATTGTACCGACACAAATATTCGGGGTGCCGCCTCAACTTGTGCGGAAGATCCGCATAAGTTATAGTCTGTCATTCAAAAAGATGTACTTGCCAAGCTCAATTTACACCTACCCACCTGGAAGCCTAGCAATCGGTTACAAAGCTTGTGAGAAAATTTAAAACCATCCTCTCTTCCCCTAAAGCATTCCGGAGAACTCGCATGTAGGTCCACACATTTTTATGGCTGAATCAACTAACGTAAAAAATCCACGTCGATATTTCCGCTGTACATCGGCCTTTATATGTGGTTCGTCATAGTGCAGTTGGCATTTGGCCGTGTCTTAGCCATTCAAGTTAAAACTCGCGACGCACCAACACCCTTCATAATGCCCAGCGTAACCATTATTTACACTATCATTACTTGTGTATGTGCAATGAGTACCTACAAAAGCGTTTTTGAAATGTTTTTACAAAATACCAATTTTTTGAGTTGACTGTTGCGAGCAGTATTTATGGCTATTCTTCCATAATTCTAATTTCAACCTCTCCACACTCATTGGAATCATAGCTCGTGAACACAGACTGCCTAGTCCGCTCACTAGAGAGCAATTTGCTACAAAGGAACTCTAATTTGAATGATTAGCATTCAATGCAAGGGAAAAACATACCAATTTCATCCCTCCTTTTTCACTAAAAAGACTCGCGTTAAAACCTATTTGGCTACTATAATTATATATTTACATTTGAGAGTAGTTCCGGCAATAAACACTAACTCCATCCCGACCTCGAGCTTAGCATGGCCACTTCCTCACCACCGCTTCTGTAATTACTCCACATAACCGTGCCTGTTCATAAAGACATCTGTTGCCTCTTTGAGACAGCGTATGCACCCTCTGTGGATAATTTGCATCTAGAGTTACAGTAATAATCCACATGCGTCGTTAACCTTCTGGGGGGTCTGGGATGTAGCAGCATTGTCTAGATACACCAAGGGAATAGCCATAACTTCCTATTTAAGATGGAAAGGCACTACGTAGCTCAATATATCGAAAACAGTTTGTATATGGGGGGGGGGACAAAAATTCAATGCTGGGAATACGTTGAATAGAAACTTGTCTAAAGGTCAAAAATCCCTAAACGAAACGCGCCAATTTGAGTTGGCAATAATTTGTTGATTAGCCAAACCTTATAAATCCGGTGATTCTCTGCGCAGCCCCACTTTCCAAAACGTTAATGGCTGCAGCGCGATATATCGTGTGATACATTTCACAATGCCTCTGCTTCTTTTTTTGGAATCCCCTAGACTGAAGATAAAATAAGGCCTCTCGTCCAATTGCCCCAATGGTACAACGTGGGAGGCATTACATCGGTCTTGCAAAAATCTCCAATTGAGGTTATTGTATGAATGGTACTACTTAGCTCACTCATTAGAATTATTATTGTTCTGTTGAAAGGCATTCGTCTTTTGAGCAATTTTATCTACAATAATCTACCGTTGAAAAACCCCAGTAGAATTCTTCAACCAAATCCCCTCTGTAATCTTGCAATGATCATCTTCACAATTGTGGCTTATATGAATGCACCAATGTAATGGTTTGGTCACTACTATGTTGTTTATCGCCGTCAATAATGGTAACCCCTTTCTTCGTATAATCCTATCCCTTTTCCCCATTTTTTTGATATCATTAAGGTGATTTGCGGGTTTAATTTACCTCCCAAAAGATAATAAACGTATGAACCTATACATCCACATCTGTCTATGGCTAACTGATCTATTAAAGTATTTGTCAACAAGGAGCAAGTTTTTAAATCGTTCTGTACCTAGCTTGAATAATCAACATTGAGGATCTCACTTAGCCAGCATAATCTCTGTTACCGAATTCAAATGCCGTAAGATACACTTCATGTTCGCCAGTGTAAAGCCTGCTAGATAAGTGCGGTCAAGTAACTCCTTGCTCCTCACTCCTTCTTCGAGCAATTACCTAAATTTCTTAGCTGCATAATATTAGTTGTGCGGACATGTTCATTCCCGTTTCGTAAACAAAAATTGAAAACAAGATATTCTATAGGCCATTGTTCGGAATCTCTCTTTTTGGGAATTGTAAATTATATATCCCAATTCCCTGCGTAATGCAGGATTCAAGGTAGTTTAATGAATCTCCTTTAAGTAAGCTATTTCCTATGTAAATGAAAAAATCTATTAATGCATTGCTGTACCATGGCTGTGTTGATCAAGGCGGAACTCAGTTAGAACATTGTCACTCAGCTCGCTCCCAAGACCTCTTCCTGACGTAGTCTCCGACGAACAAAAAGAAACCTTCTATCAAGCGCCCAATACCACAACGCCAATCTCGATATATAGTGTCTATTTTCATTTATAAATTATTTTTTTACCAATCCCTGAGTTTAACTTCCAAAAACATGTCTCTCCTTTTAGGAAAATATGCTACAAATACATTAATCTATTGTTTGCTGCAGTGCTCTCTAGGGCATGTATATTCTGTCCAGGGCCTCCTTCTTTGTGTATTTCGTAGGAAAATTGCTTGGTGTGCAAATTTTTAATGGCCCTCCGTTGTCGTATATCGTTGTATACAGGTATATGATACTACATCCGACGACCTGAGTTTTCATAATGGCCAAAAGATATGTATACGAAACTATATTTCTTCTGTCAAGATCCATCTTTTAAGTATTTCAACGAGATATGTTAGTGTATTCTCATAGCTGTCCGTTTTGCAAACTTAGAGTGGAACACTGTCAACTTATTTAAATAACAGTGTCCGGTTTCAACCAATCGTACCCTTTTCTTCCAATTCCAAAGCTAGGTCCTTGTGCCAGATAACGATTCTTTCGTTGTGCAATACTATGAAACAAAACCGGAACCTATATATTCCAATAAAACGTTTGTTAATGGGTTAATAACAATGGACTGCGTTGTCTTGCTCTTTAATTTATTTTACCCCCATGGCTTACAATACGCAAGGCATCAATATCCAAAGCCGGGCATCCGTTTCATCCAAAAATGGCCAATTTAGGCTCCAACATGGCCATTATGAAAATTCTCGTTCCTTTTTTTCCTGCTTCCTGCTCTCGGGAAAAACCCCTTCGTCAAGGAGCGCGATAAAATTTCCTGTCAAGTTTCCAACATTTCATTCTCACTAATCAATCCTGCAACATAGCCTTAGCAGCATTATCTTCCAATCCCTTAGCTTTTCGGGAGAATTCGTAATGGCCGCCGTTCTTTCTAACACTATATATTGGTCGAGCGATAACCCAGTGTAATTTCTACCCGTGACTTGAAAGAAAGAAACTATTCCTTTTATTGTGCCCTATCTTCAGGCGAAGTGTCTGTTCTAGGTTTTCTCTTCTGCTTGTCCATTAATACCTCTCCCTGGGTATTCAAATTCTTCCTTCCCGGCCAATTACAGCGCCAAGCGCTCTACTTTACCTGAGCCGTTAGGCCCATTATGGCATGTACGTCACCAAGCATTAAACCGTTTATGTATTTATTTTCCCTGTAGTATCTCCTTATCTCTACTCTTAGTGTGCGTGTAAATTCCGTAATTATTCAGCCATTGTGTCTAATTCAAAATTATTTAAAAATAATTCGCGCCTTCTCAGGCATTACTCTATAAATCTCTTCTTCTTTATGTAAATATATTAAGAAATCGGGTTGCCCCAAGTATATTGATTATCCTTCTGTCTCTATAGAACTCCTTCTTTGCGACAGATACTCGCTCCTTGCTCAGTAAACCATTCCCTTATCCTACAGATCCTCAGTGAGACTTATTTCCTCCAATAATTTTGTGCGGACATCGTACAGCAAATCCTATTCGAGTAATTTTATTCTTAGACTTGGGTCTTGCTGAAGCCGTTTACTGCATCAAGGGCTATTGGCCTTTTCCTATTTGTAGGCCTCACATCTAGGTATGCGCATAAAAGATTTGGTCCTCCCCAATTCTTTTACTGGTAGTGCCTTCATGTTCTATTTGTGCGGTTTTTCTTTACTTCAATATTATGGGAAACATAGTGTGCGACAATCACATTTCGTCTCGCCTTCAGGCGAAGGGGATATGCGAGATTGGGAAAAAGTTCCTAGCATTGTCGGCTGGAACCTAAACTATTAAGCTTACCAATCACGTAGCTGTTTTTGGGAGGTTTCCAGCCGAGATACCTTTTGAAAATAATTGTCAAGAATACTTGGTATTGTTTCCTAAATAGAGAGTCATTTTAGTACCCAGTAACTCCCGCCTGTTGGGATATTTATTGGTATACTGTGCAATGGAATAAAATCCCTCTTATTGGAAGATCTCCCTTTTAAGTATTACATGATGCAAGACTCACATTGCCAAGTAACTGCCGACGCAGTCTGTTACCTGGTGTAGACAATTTTAGCATTTTTTTCGCACATCCTCTTTTGGTACCTCCAAGCAAATTGTAACTACATACGCCACACATACACACCTCTTGTATTGTCTGCGAGAGGGAACCCATTTTGGACGGTCGAGTTACTTAATTTCGAATCATTCCAAAGCAATAAGCTCTACTAGCAGCAGCCATGCGCAATTGGTTTTCATCACGGATGGGTACAGACGTAAATTAGTACAAGTTCGCTCCAAGTAACTTACATAACTACCTTTATCGGCAATTACAAGGTTCTTTCAAATTGTCCGGTACCTGCCTGATTAATTCTAAAATAAGTTGAAAGTTCCATTAGGGTCAGCGTACTCCTTTTGGAATGTAACAAAAGACCATCCGAAAACGCCGCAGTTGAAGGGCTGACATTTAAAAGTTGTCCTTTTGTGGAAACAGAACCATATAATTATTGTTCTTACCAATTCAGGATGCTTCTTTACTAGGCCTCTCTCGGAATGTCGAACAGAGAAAATTATACCTTTTCATGTCAAGCGCCTTTTTAAAAGTGTCGTTAATCGCTACCCTTTACTGATGACTTCTCTGCACCGATTTATTCTTACGGGGCCAACTCTCTTTCCATTCGTATCGTGTCGTTCCAAAGAACAATACCTAATTTGAAGTGTCAGCAATTCTAAATGGATTCTTTTTCATCCCATAACTGTCATTACTTGCTGGCTTTTTATTCTAGGGCGGAATAAATAGGAGATGCTTGAAAATCAGGTTTTTTATAGTGAACATTTGCCCATTCCGGTGATATCTCTGTCTTTACCATTTTCTTCGCGAAAATCTTAAATGAGACTCACACGACGCCCTTTAATCCCGCATCCAAGGTACGAGCCATTCGAGGATATCTTCCTCTCTTTTGGAACAATTAACTCGATTGAGCATAATTGTCATCCATAGTTAAAACCACTCTCGGAAACGTATCTGATTCTATTATTCTGTGTAGAAAACACATTATTCATACTCCTTGGTTTCCAACTCTTTTTTTATCATATGCCTCTTTGATCTATATTGCTCACCATGATCTTCCTATTTTCAATTGGTTTACTGTAACCAATTCGGCTAATTAGTTTTTTTAATTCATCTCCAAACGGCAAGCCATTGTACATTTGATTCCCCATTGTTACATTAAGAGAGGATAACTCTCTCCACATCCGCAAGCTTGCTTTGGGCGTTGGGATTTATTGAAAACAAAACCCTTTCCATCTTAGTCCCCCCGAAATTTCGTAGTACGCGCTACCTACCAGATAAAGAAATAGGCCACACTTTATTCGTTACCACAATAATACGCACTGCGTTGGTTCTTTCAAAAATTTATGCGGTTTTCAGAGGTTCTTGTTTATAAAATCAAGTTCTAGGACAAATGCCACTGCAACCCCCGCTTTTTTCTACACTCCTACCGGCACAATAATCTTTGTTGGCATCAAGGCCTCCTTCGGCCATTAGGGGCCATTACCCTCAGCTTAGCTTATCCAGGGTATGTGTTTCAGATACTATCTCATATTCATTCTTTAATTTGACGTTTAATCTAAAATATAAGGTTACACTATATACTACATAAGAAGGGTTTTACCATATTTCCTTACGATTAATATAACGTATAGGTCAAATAGGGGATTTCTATTATTAAAGTTCCCCTCAAAAAAAATTGGTGCCTCTCCATCCAAAATTTGCTTATCACACCAATTTTAATGGCACTTTCTAATAAATCCCAACTCCCGCCTGAATGTTTCCTCGCACCCTTATAACCATGTAGGCTCGTATTACTTAATTATTCATCTCCCCTAAGATTTACATCAATAGGCATCATTCTATTTTCTCATTAACTTCCTATCTACCTTTTTCTTCCTGCCTTTTCCAGATACCTTTATCCTTTTCCACTTCCTATCGTGCCTACTCCCTACAGTCTTTTCCTTGGTTCCCTACAGGAATTAACGACTAGTTTTTCAAAATCATACGTTTCCGAGGTAATGGTCAACCAAAAGCTTAGTCCCAAAAACCAAAATTGTGTCAATGATAATAAAGTTTTTTCATGTAATGTCTTTTTTATATTACTCTAAGAAACTAATGTTTTTGCCGACGACGAAACTCCAATATTATCCTAAACTCTGGCGAACTACCGTGATTTAAGGCTTTATAATCCCTATTCGATATAAGTCTTTCACGTCTTAACAAGTGCACCCGAGTTATACCGACTCTACTCCATTAAGGATATATAATTCTGTGACTTGGACTTAATCCAGATTTAATAGTATGATATAGATCCGTAGGTTATTGGCATTTCGCGGCCTACCAACTAACAATTGAATTCTTGAATACGCCTTCTTTACCCGCTAAAGGACGTTTCAGGGTTTGTGTTCTACTTAATTTTTAGGACAATAGGCATCAGTATATCGCCAACTTGTGTTGGCAGATTCGTAAAATTGGCACTTTTGGGAGCTCTCCTAAAGATATTAACTTCCTAAAGATGTGTCCTGGACTTTCTATCGCAGTCAAAACCCAGTGAAAATTCGATACGCTGCCCCCAAAAGAATTTTGCCAAATTCAATTCGCCGCGAAGCATTCGTTTTTATTAGCCTAATATTATGTATATTTGCTCTATGGTTATTAGTAGTCTCATCATGCTTTTGGAAATTTATACACCATGCCTGCCCAATTAATAAAACACCCATCACTAGCAAGACAATAACGCGTTGAAGCAGCATTTCAATCAGAGAACCTCCAACGTAATTCTCGTGTTACCATAAATTATTTTTTCCCCGATTATCATTTCTGTTTTTATAATGACAGACATAGTCGTTCGTCCTATTATTTTAGGCATAAACTTAACTCAGGGAATCATGTTGCCTAAACGTGTTTCCTATAATTAATTACATTAATCAAGTGTGACGTTATCTTCCAGGCTTTCTCTCATGTCGTAGGCTCTATTTCTTATACCGAGTCAACCAAAAAGAGCCGCTCCCAGACTATATACTACATCATCTACCTCCAATCTTTTACCACCCAATAACTCATATATTCTTCCCTGCTGAGAATGAAATGTCAGATTCTGACTTCAGAACACACCTTGTTCCACCATAACAAAACCTCAGTCGCGTGTTAGGACTCACTACCCCATGAGCCCTATCGTTAGTGGTTCCTCCAAATACTTTTCGCCCATTCCAAATTTCCATGTCATCAATTTTGTGCCCCAAAATTCAGCCTACACCATGTCTTGTTAAGTAGCGGCCCTTTCTAAAATAACCGTCTGATCTAGCGCTGAATTTAATATCTACGAATCTTGTCGAGAAAC
>Ga0163217_1049025_pt1 | contig 13755 bp, 11 predicted proteins | sample SynspAceP_FD_185933 | JGI IMG/M metagenome (GOLD analysis project Ga0163217, IMG submission 185933) | Saline lake microbial communities from Ace Lake in Antarctica - Synechococcus sp. Ace-P (PacBio error correction) | ecosystem: Environmental > Aquatic > Non-marine Saline and Alkaline > Saline ... | reverse complement strand
ACGGCGCGGTGGCTGCGTACGAAGATGTGCGGAAAGAGCGGTTTCCTGGCGCGAATCGTAACCCTGACGAGTATACATCAGGGTGTTCGACATTCGGACGTTGTGGTTCGATTCCGGTTCAACCCATGCGTTCGTGCTGGCGACCGTGAAGACGCTCTGCAGGACGGCATCGCAGACGTTTTAATGGAAGCACCGACCAACACGCGCTGGTTGCCATTCGTCGCTGGCTGCCAACCGTAGCACCGCGGCCGCGCGCCCCTACGCGCAACGTCGGACGCCACGGGTTCACATTGGATGAGAAGGCATGAGATGGTCCAAAATCCATCGGCCAACACCATCGTGCCCGAAACGATTGATCAAAACAGTATGGCGCCGACTACTTCTGCGCCTTTGGGTTGGCTCAGACGGACTATACGCGGACCAGCGGAGTCGGGCCGGAAATCCTGAAAGGGACCGCCGACAGCTATTCGCTCGTTTGCGCAACACATGCGGTATAATAGCTGGGGGCGTTAGTCCGACTTTACCGAGCCGACCGGAAGAACCTGCACCATATGCCAGAGCTGCCCCGCCCCTGAACGCTGGGTGCTGCACCGTTGTTCGGCTGACTGGATCACGGTTCGTAGCGCCGAAGGCTATGCGCGCCTGATGACTTCCAAGGTGTGTTCCACAGCGGTGTTCAAACCTTTGCCACGTCGATCTGTCGGCGTATCATATTTCGACGTGCGGCAAAGATGCGCTGTATTGCGATGGCGCACGCTGCGCCGGCCGTGCTGTCTCGGTCCAGGTGCTCGATATCCTGTTCCACCGATTCTTCTGACGGACATGGCTGGCACCTGGCGGTGTTCACCATGAAGAAGTCTGGCTATAGAGCGGTATCACCGGCGATGAAAAGTTCGATCCACCTGACGATATCCCTAAACGCCCAAGCGTGGCATCTCGGATGCTGATCTGGCGCGAAATGGGCCAAAGTGACGTGCCCGCACGGCGTGGTCGTGACGTCGCGTTGGAGTGCACGCGGTGGAAGAAGTTGATCGGGGCCTCTCTCGAGGCAAGCACAATGGTGTTCGTCGGTCTCGATTGATGCGCAGCGTGCAGCGCTGAGAGTGTGGCGTTCGAGGACGTCTGCATCACGCAGCCATTGCGATCACCGGCGAGACGCTCCGGCAGAGGCATCCGCATGCCCGAGACGACGGCGTTGCCCCTGTTCGTGTCGAGAAAGCGGCGGCGAGAATGCGCACCGCTTGCTGGAAGTCGTTGCCCGAAAGTTGGCACACACGATCACGCGGGCGTTGTGCCCGTTGTGACGAAGGCTGTCCATAAAAGACGCTGGCGCCGCTTGATCCGAGTTTCGGTGAAGCGGCGCACGTATCCCCCCACGCGGTTGGTACCTTGGTCGATAACGAGGATGGCAGCGCGATCACCCACCTGCATTGGGGGCTGGGTCCCTTAACATGATAGACGCTGGCACCTTGCTGGACGAACGCAGAGGCGCAGCTGCGCGCCTTATTGATGCTGGAACAGCTGACACGGTTCAACCCTGCCGCTTTCGGATCGGGGGGGGGAGTGATACAGTGCGCGCACGTCTGTGCAGCAGATTGTCGGCGATCCCTTTTGGGGATACTGTGACTACGGCGACATTGCCACAAAGGCGGCATTCCTGCGCAGGTCGTGGGACAGGCGTGCGGGCACAATCCGATTCCCGTCATTGTGCCGTGCCATCGCGTGAATGGGGGCAAAGGGGCTGACCACGGATATTCTGGGCAGACGGCGGAGGTGGAAACGAAAGTCGCCCTGCTGCGCCAAGGAAGCGGGCCGCAGGGCTGCTGCAATCTAGATCTTAAAATATGTGCCCGTAACGTTTGATCGCGGGGCGTCTCGGGTTCAGGCCTTGCGATCGTACAGTATTGTTTGCGCCACACGGCCAAACATCAGGTACAGCGGCTGTGGATGGGACCAGACCCCAATGAGCCAGCTTTGCGGGTGGGAAATCGACCCTAGCGGCCAGCCTGCAAAGCAAGGTCCAAGCACAGCGCCGATTTCGGCAAGTAACCGCGCGCCAACGCTCTGTCGGACGGGGTGCACGAACTGAGCGGGTGGCGAACATTAGGTCACGGCCAGAACCGATCACCAGCACCAGCGATTACCCACACGGCGGCGACAGGGCAAACAGCACCAGCACCAAGCCATGTTCCAGGCACCCTGGAAAGCCCAAAAGGGAATTATCTTGTGTTTCCGATGGACGTGTATCGCAGAAGTACATTCGGCTGGCGGAACGGTTGACGATGATGATCATGACCCAGCCGGCTCCACCCGTCCATGAGGCCGGATTGAACAGCGCAAAGGCTCGGAATAAAGACCATAGGTCAGGAGTCGATGATCAATCAAGCAGTACGCCATTCAACGTCGCGCGTGGGTCCTTACATTATATTTTACGCGCCAGCGGGCCCGTCGATCCCAGGCACGAAAAAGCGCAACCACCCGCAGAAGGAACCATCAGTCCCCAACTTTCTTCGGCGGCGGCAGGAGCATGGTCCAGGCATGGCGAAAATCCGCACCCGTTGCAGTAAAAGATGGACAAGAGGGCGCGGGGAATGAATGTCATTGCGCGACAGATGGCAAATCTTTTAGACGGAGCAAAAGGAAAAAAGCGTCGCGATGCCGTGCAGGCTGGCGGTTGACCCCTCTCGATTCCGCCTAAAGCCAGAAAACCCAATTTCAGGGTTTGCGCGTAGCGCGGCCCATATGGGTATTGCTCCGGATCGCCGGAAAAATGCCCCGCAGCAAAGGGATAGACCCATGTTCGGCGCCACGCGTTTGCGAATTGACCGGAAAAGGCCGATGACGGGCAAACAACGTAAGCCACGCCAAGAACCGCACACGTCGCCGTTGCGTCGCTCTCAATGCGATGTTACCCTTTCAGTCCGAAGGCACTGGGCCGCCCCCCCCCCCCCCACCCCCCCCCCCCCCCCCCCTGGTTTCAAGTCCGCATCTCCGCAGCTGCTCTGCGCACTGTTGATCCACGCGGTGTTTGCGAAAACCCCCCCCCAAAAAGTTTTTCCTCCCATGGGGGGACGGGGGAAAAAAGGGCAAAAAAGACAACCGAGCTGTCCGTCAGCGCGTTGAAAGTTAAGAAAGCAATTGCAATGTGCCAGCGATCACAGCCGAAGCGCTGTCGTAAACTTCTAATTTCGTTACGGATGTTGCCAGCCCTGGCCCTTGGCCGGTGGCTGCGTCGTTTGGGGCAGGTGTATTTTGTCACCCATGTTGGGCTTAGGTGGGCCATGATCGCCTCGCGCTTCGCCGTTTCCTCTCTCTTTGGCTTTGTTTGAATGCGGCCCGATGTACGGTCCATGGAGTCACCTTGGAGCCTAACTTCCGGCCGTTGACGATATCACCGCGCAGCGGTACCAGCAGCATCTGGTGTGCGAATGTACCTGGGACGCCTTCGGGTCCCTGTTGCGATCTTATTAGTGGAGCGCGACAAAGGCGCGCGCACATCTATAGAAAATATCGTCGTACTACGGCTCAGAATATCTCGGTGACCTTCAGATTGCTCGTGCTACTGGGGTGCTGCTCTCCACGGAATATCTTTAGGGTCGCACCGATTCGTTGAGCACTCTGTGCATAGGCTCCGCGGGTACGGCAAACGCTCGCTTTATGACCCATGTAACTCGCTATCCACAGTCCCTTACCGATCCTCTTCTATCTAGAAAACTCAATTAATACTCTCTGAGTGAGTAATCCTCACCTCTCTAGAGCTCATCATAAGATATCATCTCCTCAACAGGACATAGATCTCGTTCTATGTTAAATACCTCTGCGAGCCGTCGCCTGTCGCGTCCTATGTCTCTCTCTCGCGACTGGACATTCTGCTACGGATCGCAGCTCACCGGCGCTGATGGGCAAGATCCACAGTGGATATTAAGTGTGTGCGCTGGTGACCTGTCATAAACTCGAGCGGGTGCGGTGAATGTCAGATAGGAACTCATTAAGGTCGGGTGGCGGCGTCAGCTTGCGTGCGAACTCGTGTCTGCTCCTGATTGAACGGAGTTCTTTCAGTTGCTATGCCAGGTGTGCCTGCTCGCGCCGCGCTGGTAGAAGCTCGGCCGGCCTGTGACATACATCGCGCACCTCTTTCTTGACGCGTGATATCACCGAGCTGAGTCTATGACTGATCATGACTTGCGGCCTTGGATCGATAGAAGGACCAGGTGCGGGATGATTCTCGGGCTTGGTGTCGATCCTGGCGTTGTCGGTGTGACTGGTTATGTATGGGTGATACCGCAGTCTTAAAATCGCTCGGGCTAGGCTCGCTTCTGGACTCACGCGTCAGCTCTCTCATGCGGCCAAGGATGCCTGGCTCGTGCAAAGGTGCTCATCATTATAAGTGGGACCGATACTCGGACTCGCGCTCACTGCGCGTCTGCCTGAGAAAACATCGGCGGCGGCCAGTGGGTTCTTGTTTTCGAGTGCATACTCGAACAGGGGTGTCGGCATTGCGAGTTGGTTATTGGGCGTGTCCGTTGCAGTACAGTGGTACCGCGATTCGACCGATTTACATCAATGATGAAAGGCCGACAATTCAAGGATCGTGAGTAATGGCTGACATGGAGAGCTCACTCCTAGAGAGTCACGGTACGACTGGCCGTATAAGGCGTCAGTACTCATTTCCACAAGGACCAGGCTGGCTAGACACCTCTCGCAGGCCACGGTGTGTGTGCTGGACCGGTTCTACTCGAGACAATGTGTGGGGCGCGCAGTGGTATTTCTTTCCGGCTGATTATCTGGGGCCACCTTGCCTGCACTATTTCCTACATCCCTCACGCGCTACAGCTGGACTCGTGTGCTCTCGAGAAGATTGCATTTTGGTGAGGCGCACTAACGGCGCTTCGCTCATCGGGCAGAAACACCATTGATCTGTCGCGCTGTGCGCCCGTATGACCCTCGGTGCGGGTCGTTGTGCTCAGTCAGAGGAGTGCAGTTGACACACACGCAGTGGCCGAAACTGCGCTTACCAGGGTTCATGCGCAACGCTGCTATCGTGTGGTTCACCGCGTTGCGGCGTACTAAGATCTCTGCACGGAGTCATGCGCGCGCGGGGTAGATGCCAGCTCTCTGTTTCGCGCGATGATAGAGCCTGCGGCGCAGACTGTCAACCTGGTGGGACATCGGTGCTACTTTTTCTCACGTGGCCTGCTCGGCTCTGTGAGGAGACGCCTCCGGGCTCGGCACATCGGGCAACGTCTACCCCGCCGCCGTCTCTCGTCGCAGACGCAGGCCCACGCAACGGGCGGAACACCCGTCGAGCTGAACCCCAGAACGTTCTCGGGCCGAGTGTCGCTACGCAGCTTTATGCTGCAGACCTACTGGACCCGGCCGCCTCTGCGACCACAGGGCTACCGCCGCGTCGTCATCCGATAGAGCATAGAGGCGACTTGCTGCAGCTCGGCCACGCTCGAAGACCAGCGAGCAAGCCGACGTTCTCTCAAGCAAACTACGCCGGGCTCGTGTCCGGCCCCTGTGCGTTGTCGTGCTGAATGCAGAAGTGTGTGATAACCTCTTTTCGGCCTTCGTCACTGACCGTGTGTGTCGATGTCACCATGTTCCATCTTGTCGTGCTTGCGATCTTATCGCTGGCGCTCTCTGTGTGTGCTCGCGTATCATTCCGCAGCTGATTCTGTCACAGGTCCATCTCCGTAGACGGACCGCGCCCGAGGCGACTATATCGAACGTCCAGACTGACGGGCAGGCATCTAGGACCCTTGCACAGCGGTCTGTTTCAGTGCGCATCAACCCTGCGCGAGACCGTGAGGTGGTCGCGCGCTCGCCCGCTTCTCCGCCGCGTCGTGCAGTCCGTTTCGTGACACAAGCCTCCGGCTGGACTCGCGCACCCGCTCTCGATGCACGCATAACGCGATGGAGGATGCCTACCTGTATATCTGTGATAGATGAGACGCGTGTCGAACGCGATCCTACGAGTACGATCAGATTCGCTCGCCACGTCAGATGACGCACGGTCAAAATGGATCTCAGAGGCATAATTCTCCGACTGGAGTCTACATTTGATATTCACGCATTCGCATATATCCATTCCAGCGGCTCTCTCCCGAACCAAAATGGGTTTACGCGCGTGGGTGCAGTACTCGCGTCAGGTCCTCAATGACCACACTAGTCACTTTGCTCTTGGCGGCTCTTGAAGCGCGCGCATCTGATGGCGAGCATATGCGGGCACGGACAGAACATGCGCACGCATCACAGTGTTATATGCCCGCGCGGCACACCCGGAGCGGCCGTCACACAGTCATAGGCAGGTGTCATTCGAGATGGTTCTCGTTGATGGCTCCCTCAATTCACTCCGCGCGTTTGATACCGAAGTGCGTAACTCACAGCGACAGGCGCACTCGCACGCTGGCCTCTCGCGGCTTGGCACCCTGAGTTCGCGCGTGTCTCGGGGATCGCTCGCAGTGGCGCGCACGCGCCCAGGGATGCCAGCTCGTCAGGACCTGCAACGATGTGGACAAGCCTGCCGGTCATAGCTTCGACGGCCGCCCAGAAGCGAGTGCGGCAGCTGAGCACTGGCATTCTCGGTCATGATGAACGGTGGCGACGCCACTTCTCGCGGACTTTTTATGCTCGCGCACCGAAGTCGCGGCAGATTGCTCCTCCGAAGACTCACCTAGGAGATACAGCTAACAGGCGTATCCTCAGTCGCCTGTGACACAAGATGCGCACGATCTGGAGCCCGTTGCGGTCCTGAATCCTGCACCACGTGTGGCAGCACGGCCATGACCTGCGCCTGCCCTCAGGGCCTCGTGTCTCGGAACGCCACACGACTGAGTAAGCCTATGGAATCGGAGAGCGCAGACGGTACATGAGAGCAGCGAGGCCTCCGCATGAAGCTTGGTGAAAATGAGCACCGTGGCCAAATACAGCAAACGGGCCGGCCGAAGAGGGGCGCATGGATTTTTGAGCTCTATCTCTGTTCAGCGAATAGATGATCTTTCGCTTCGGCTAGGTTTGGAGCGGCTGGAGTTTGCTCGCTCTCCAGACTGCTTCTGCCTTTGTTCATGCTCCTTCCGACTCTCTCGTGCTCGGCAGAATCCCAGCTCAGTTGGTGCTATTAGCGGCCATATCTCATCAAGATACCGTGTGGATCGCACTGCGCTCTGTGAGTGTCATCAAACGCCGACTCCTGCTGCATGCAGCTTGCCGCAGATGCGTGTCAGGACTTGGAAGACCACGCGCGGCTCGCTCGCTCTCTCCCTCGCCTCGCTCCAGGAACGACGAAGGGTACACATCGATACCAGGGTGGCATGTTATGCAGAACCGGGCTGCCCATCGTGTGCTCGGTTCTTTGGCGTGCTTACTAGTGCTGTGTCAGAGTCTCATGCGGCGCGCGGTTTACTCGCGGTGCACATGTCTCTGCAATAGAGAGACCGCGCGAATAAGGGGGTACCTAGTCCTTGCTGCGCCGCGTTTCTCCGACTGCGCGATCAGCCGGAGCGACCGATAAGACCCTACCCTCCGAGAGGCCGCGCTGCTATGCGCCAACAACTGCCTAGTGAAGGACTTGGCTCTCTCGTTTCTCGTTGGACCGGCGGATTAGCGAGCAAGCCGTCTCAGCGACGCCAGCCGGGTGCCCCACGGGTAGATTCTCCAGACCTTCTGGCGCTCCGTCCAGTCTCTCTTCGTGTGGTTCTAGACCAGATACTGTCTGCTCTCCATGCTGTCGTGGCGGCGCGCCATCGACGAACTCCTCCACTGTACGCTCGTCGTTTATTGTAGACTTAGCTCTCGTCTCTATCTCTCCGATACGGGTGAGCACTCTCCTCACAAAGATCGATTGATACTGCCTACTCGGCTCGGGGCCCCGCGACGCGAAGAATAATCTTCAGGTGGGACATGATGTTCCTGGCTGTGAGTGCGTTGCGGCGGTTCCGCGTGTGTGACGATACGCGAATCGACGCGCGGCGCTCAGCTTGCGCGTAAAAAGCCTTATAGCGCAAAGAGCTACCCAACGCGCGCAGATTTGCCTCGAGCCGTACTGCCTCTTGTACTGAAGATCACGACTCCGCTCAGCATAGAGGGTTCTCTCGCTGCGTGGCGTCTGGTGTCCAATCGGTCCTCACGGTCAGTGCGGAGAGGCCGGCTTGCAGCTGTCATACTGAGAGATAATCGGATCTACACCCGCAGTCCGCACCGTCTACCTTTACTCGAGAGTACCGCGGATAGCTGAAACAAGCATAAGTCGCTCTCTCGATTCTCCGTGATCTAGCTGGTCTCGCTGTGTCTGGACTGGGTGGTGCTCGCCTAGTTACTCTTTCTCGTCGGTGTTGCCGTACTCAGCGTTGAAGACCGCTTTGTACTGGGGTGTTAGCGGGTTCCTAGTGCCGCGTACATGTGTCTCCGCTCGCCGCATCCATCAGAGATTTCCGTGGCCAGCGGATGCGCGCGAAACAATCGCTCGCTCCGTAGCGTTGGCGCGTTCGATCCTACGATAGGGTGCGCTCTGTACGACGCTCTCCTTTGCAGAGCGCGCGCCGAGCGGCAGTCTGGTGTACAAGTTCACAGCGCAAAGCTGGGCACATGGGTCTGGGATCTCAGTCGCCCAGCCTAGTGTCGCCTCTATTCGCCGCTCGTGGTGGGGTCAACAAGAGGCACGCGTGACCGGATTTCCTCTTAGATGAGCGAGCCACTTATCACACATCGCGCTCCTTTCAGCACTTATAATGTGTACGGTGGCAAATACTATACTTGAAGGTCTCCGGATCTCAATGCAAGCCCTGCGGCGCCTCCTCAGTGCTGTCCGCAGCTATGAGCGACTTTCGTTTTCCTACTCCCGCCTGCTGCCTCGCCAGATATGCGCGGTCTAGTCGCCAGCCTATCCTTGTGACTCTCCCCGGTGAGCGCCGCGGATGGCACGGCGGCAATTGTACGCGGGACAATCGCCTGAGTGTGGTGCCGCGCGCGATCGCGTGGCTCTACGACAACACTAGGGGCAGCGAGAAGCTATTCTGGCCTCCTTACGACTCCGCAGTGCTCGCATCGTAGTGGCCGCCCGTAGGTGCGCGGTATGGTTATTCCCCAAAGGGATCGCCCCTGAACTCTGCGCCTCTCTCCAAAGTACTCGGCGGCTGGTGGGCTAGCTGGTGGAATTCTGTCCGTCTTCTCATGCGTATGCAGCGATAGATGAACGGCGGCAGAACCGGGAACCAAGCGAGTTGCCGCAGAAGCTGCTGTGTGCGGTGCGTGTGATCAATGACGGAGTCTCGGCAGCTTGCGGCCCTGGCGGTTGCGACACTGGTCCAGCAACATATTGGGCCTGATGTGTGTAGTCGCTTCTTGCATGTAAGGCCCTGCCTCCACTGATCGCATGTGGTTCGTGCTCGTATGAGCGACCTTAAACTCGCTCGCTAGAAGTTTAGCACGCAGGTGAGCAAACCAGCGTGGGCATAATGCTTCTGCTCTCTCGGCCTATACTCCTCGGCCTACACGATCTGCAGACAAGCGGGCGGGGCCGCTCTCTCTCTCGCAATTTTGCCTTTAGGGTACACGAGGGGATTAAGATATATGATGGACACTTAAAACAAACTATCGCGGACTAAAGCCTGTCGATTGATGACTTTTGAGAACTGAGGCCGCGCGTGCTTGGTATTTCGGCATTTTCTGTGTTGCGCTGACCGCAGGCGACACATGGCTCGGCGCGCTATTATAAGCGTCCGTGGGTGTTAGCAACGACAGCTCGCCGGAGGCTGTGACGCCCGCCGCACTGTATCGTGATTAAATAGGCCGTTCGTTCAACTCTAAGTGACTCGGCTGTTCTGGCGGGCCCTGCGTTCGTGTTTTGTGTGCATCACGTGCCGGCGTCTTATACCTGCTCATAGTCACGGACTTACGAAGAACAGTTACTCTCGACCAGCCGGGTCTAGTGTTGCAGATGGAGTGCCACAACGACAAGTGGAATAAACCCATCGAATACCGCGTGGTTATCAATCCTTTCTCGTGCGGAGAATATACGGCCTTCGCTGGCATGGGTGCTCGCGTTTTTGACGAATGTCTCAGCCTCAAGGAACACTTGGGAATCGTCGTGTGGGGCTCGTAGCACGTCCTGGCGGCGCACAAGCCTGCACGTGCTCAAGGCGGCTTAGTCAGCAGAGCTCTGCGACTCAAGTTTTCATCAACCGGCAGCTGTCAGAAATTACAGCACTGTGGCATTAGGCGTAGGCACATCCGTAGATGAGGCGGGGAGCAGCGCCATTTCTTGGTCCCTCGCGAATCACCTTATATCCACGCGACGCGCCATTAGCGCTCCGGCCGACAGGGCTGATTACGGGCCGACTCCTAATACCGGGACAGGAATTGTGCCGGAGGCGCTCCGGCGGGCTCTCGTTTGCGCGGAAGACGTCGGGCCCACTGGCCTCTCTGCTCGGCGCGGCGACGGAAAAACATGCTCTACACGCCATGGTCATACGAATTCCCACGATCAACCGCCAATCAGCTCTGCTGATTTGGCAAGCGCGTCTATGCGAGCGGTGAGAAGTGCAGATCTCGTCAGCATTCGGTTAGTCGGAAACTTCAGCATCACCGAAAGCGTGGCGGCTCTAGCCAGATTCTTCCATGGTGAACACCCAGCAAGGTGCCAGCCATGTCGTCAGGACGGTGTGTTCAATCCGACCCAAGCGGAAAAGACGCATAAGCGGCCAATTGCCGATATCGAGCACCGACCGCGCAGCACGGCGGCGCAGCGCTGTCGCCACGCAATACAGCGCATCTTTTGGCGCACCGTCGAAATAGAACGCCGACAGATTCGACGGTAGGCAAAGCCGTGAACACCGCTCTGGAAAACACCTTGGAAAGTCATACGCGATAGGCCCTTCGCGACGACCTGATCCAGCTCAAAGCCACACGCGTGCAGCCACCCAGCGTTCCAAGCGTCTGCATATCTGCAGGTTCTGTCCGGTCGGGCATCCGGTAAAGTCGGCACCAACGCCCCCAGCATATTTACCGCATGGTTGCGCCAACAACGACGAATAGCTGTCCGGCCGCCCTTTCAGGATTCCGGCCCGATCCGCATGGTCGCCGGTATAGTCCGTCGAGCACCCAAAGGCGCAGAACTATCGCGCCATACTCGTTGCGACAATCTTTTCGGGCACGCGATTGGTCGCTTGCCCGATGGGCACTTGGGACCCATCTTCATGCCCTCTCAACTTCCAATTGTGAACCCGTGCGTCACGACGTTGCCGCGCCCCTAGGGCGCGCGGCCCGTGGCTGCCGACGGACTTGCAGCAGCACGAATCGGAAACAGCCGGCCGTGTTGCGTCCGGTGCCTTCCATCATCCAAACGTCTGCGCATTGCCGTCCTCAGAGCCCGTGCTTCCACGGTCGCGCCGAAACGCACGAACCGCATGGGTTGAACCGGAATCGACCCACCCACGTCCAGAATGTCCGAACACCCTGAGATAACTCGTCCAGGGTTCAGATCCCGCCGGGACCGCTCTTTCGCCCATCTTCCGTACCAGACACTCCGCCGCCGTCGACCCTCGAACGCGTTCGACGACCGCGCTGGTTGACTCGGGGTTTGCGGCAGCAAGAAAGTCATCATCCGCTCGGCAGGCGCGCCGTTTTTGGTAAGCAGGTCAGCGGCACGCCCCCATGCCGGTTGACGCGACAGCACCACAGTCAGGGCGGGCCTCCATCATCGGAATGCAGACGAGTTGCGAGCCCATGTCATCTGCGCACCAGGTTGACGTTGTCGATCTCGAGTCAGGGGCACGTTCACGGATAGTTTGCAAAAGGTGACCTGCCCGTCGCAAACGGGCCGGTCGATCGCAGCAACCATGCGGCGTGTTGCGATAGATGACCGGTGCTGGAGCGCCAGGAATGCGGATAGCTGGCTTGATTCTTGCCACGCGCAAGAGCCGCCAGACCTCGGACCGCTTGTTGATCACGGCTGCGTTGGAGCGGCGCCTTCCTTGCGTTGGGGCTTGAGGATCGTGTGTTTGCCGCCAAAGAACGGCCAGAATCTCCGCGCGCGAGGACCCTGTCTTCCGAACACGTTAATAGGTGATCACCTGGTCCAGCTCCCCAAACCAGCGGACAGTTCATATTCTCAAGACCGTGACGGCGCGCAATGCACAAAGCCGTACCTTCGGTGTCGGGTCACAAAATCAGCCGGCGCGGGATAAGTCGCGCAGATTCATTCCATTCGCCATTGCTGCACTTCGCACCACAGCGGTGCGTGCAACGAGATTTTAGGCCAGTCGTCCTGCGTTACATCCCGCAGACGGCGGCACCATGGTTTCGGTCAGATTTCGCCGCACGCCCGGAAAACCTCCGATCCTCATGCTGTCCGACAGCAGAAACGGTCACCGATGGTGACCCAGGATTCCTCGGGGCGCAGATGACTTCGTACAGAGCCGTAAGGAAATTTCCCTCGCCATACACGACAGCCTTGTTGGACGGGCCATGGTTCCACGGCGTTTGTGCGTCCAGATCACGACATTTGCCACTTCAGCGAATGGCATCATCGGTGCCCACAACCTTTGAACTTTACCCCAAGATCGTAAGCTTTTCCTTGTCGTGTATTCACCTCAGGCCTCGGCCAGCGCGGTCTTTTCGACCGGGAACACATCACGGGCTTGGACCCTTGATACAGTGTGCCGTTCATCAGGAACTTTCATGAATTCTTCGGCATCACCGCTCTGCGTGAACAATCCATCGTCAAGATAAGGATCGCGCCCAGTTGCCCCGGTGTGATGCCCAAGGCGTTTTTGAATTCCTCGCGCTGCCACATCGACCCAACCGGCGCAAACTTGCGCACCGGCCACGGAAATCGATGAATCGGCACGTTCGTCTTTGTTTTACCTTTTTTGGGCGTATTGCTCTTCGATCTTCCATTGATGGGAGACGCGTGGCAATCCCCAAACCGGGGTATTAGGTGCATCAAGAACCCATTCATCGATGGGCTGCGCACAATTTCATATCGGGATCGTCTTGTTCAGCCGGCTGCCGATGTGCAGGTGGCCGTGGAAGGGGGGCCATCATGCAGCGTAAACGGCGTGCGGCACCTTTTTCTCGCGCAAGCCGTCCATAGACGCGAATTTTTCCCACGCGCCAACCATCAGGTCTCGCGTTGGCAGACCCGCACGCATGGGAAGTCGGTCTTGGGCAGTCAGCGTAGATTTATTAATCGAGCGTCGGGGGTTCGGCGGCAACACTGGCAGGCCGTCCTTTGTCAAAACCGGAACTTATGGAATGGATAATCCAGATACCGGGTTGCCGAGTGGGCTCAAAACACCTCGGCCCGGCGTCTCGTAGCAATCAGGAGCCGCCGGGAAATTAATTCGTATATATGATCGCGGAGTTCCGAGGTCATTATTCAGCCTTATAGGCCGCAGCAGATCGACCGACAAGCCCCCTCGCCGGGGCACTTAACTGGCCTTGGAAAGCAGGCCCCGACAGCGGCGCGTTGATGAGCTGCGCACCTTGGGCGGCGTGCTTCACGGGATGAACGGCATGAGGCCGGCACCGACCTCCATCGCGGCGGACCACCGAAACGGCGCGGTCAAGCGCCGCCGTGTCCACCCAGCCCCTCGGCCCAAAGCCTGGGGCCGGCCGACAGTGCGCCAGCATGTCCCGCCCAAGATTAGGTCTCCAGGCCATGTCGCGCCACGGCCACAGCCCCCGTCCGCCACCAGATGTGGACACAAACCACCCGGCGCTCAGGCGCCACGGACCGGAAAAAAGCCGACCGCC
>Ga0163217_1120059_pt1 | contig 13756 bp, 8 predicted proteins | sample SynspAceP_FD_185933 | JGI IMG/M metagenome (GOLD analysis project Ga0163217, IMG submission 185933) | Saline lake microbial communities from Ace Lake in Antarctica - Synechococcus sp. Ace-P (PacBio error correction) | ecosystem: Environmental > Aquatic > Non-marine Saline and Alkaline > Saline ... | reverse complement strand
TAGTAGGGCCATTTTTGAGGAGAAGATTTTTAGGAGTTCTAGAAAAGGAACGTAACCGTTGCACAAGCCAACTTTTTATAGCGGACAATTTAATTGTAAAGAACCAAAACCTTCAAATCCCACAACATTAATATATTAGTCCAATGTAGAGCGCATAAAACAGATAAGGTTTTCTGACTATTTTAATTTTTCTTTGCGAACACGTTATTTAGAAAATATCTGACATCACAATAAAACCTAAATTACTGTATACTTTTTGAGAGACTTCTATTAGCATGGATGTATTAGATTTCCAAAGGGCCATCGTTCTTTGTGGAAGTTAAAAAACCCCCTCAAACTCCAAAAACCACCTGAACCAGTTAACTCGCTTCGCCAATCTGCATTAAGCATCTTTTCGGGTTTCCGGTTTTTTTAAAACCCCCTCAGAACCGCAAAAAAAGCACAAGGGAAAAAAAACCTTGGACCTTTTTCTTAACCCCTGCCCATTAAAATAAAAATGGATTTTTTTCCATGATTTCTTAATTTTTTAAGCACCATTATTGGACCGCGATAAATCTCTGTCTGACCATTGAATTCATATTGGTTACAAATGTTTTAAGAAGTTAAAATATTGATTTGTAAGATTAGTTAATATTCAATATTGACATTCAACTTATATTTATCTTTGAAAAAAGTAGAAGTTGTATTCTAAGTAACTTAGAATTTGTCTACTTCTGACGAATGTTTGCCTAAAAGGATCAAAAGGAAAAAAAAAAAAATGGAACAGGGAAAAGAGGGCCGAAAAGGAGGAGGGAGGAGGGAGGAAGGATTGGGAAAAGGAAGCGGTACCATAAAACGTAATACTCCGGTTCAACGATATGGAATATTGAGGAAGAGACTCAAAGATAAATTGCCGGATCCACAAACCTTTGACATTTCTCAGCGTGGCGTAATAGCCCTCTTCTACGAAGGCTGGTTATTGCGACAGGGAATCGAGGAAAAGGAAGGCTTCCGGACACCTTTGGAACTTGCCATTCATAATCAACAGGATAGGCAGCAACCCACAACCAATTGGTATAAAACTGGCACGTTTCAAGAACCTGAGAAATCCGAACAGTAGTTTGGTAGACGAGATACAAAAAGGACAAATTGAACTGTTGGACTCACTTATCGAAATTTCAACAATAGAAGAAACAAATTTGGGATGATTTTAGGACGGATAGGATATGGGGAAAGCTGCCCAGGGGAATCCTGAAACTATGTGTTCGGCAAGAAGGAAGGCATGCGCACTTCCTCGGTTACGGGGAATATGTACTCACAGGAATTCACCAAAAGTTTTTCGTTAGGTACTCCATTTCAGGGGCAGCGCTAATGCCACCAAAAAACCGCTATTTGCCCATTTTATCACTCTGAACCTTCCCCTTTTGGGGAACACCTAGACGACAAAACCTTTCCAAGAAGTTATTTCGGGGAATACATGGATCAATAGGGGCTATGGCGAACAGCCCTTTGTAATGGTGCGGCACCACCTGATACCGGGCACGATCATGTCCATTATAATTACGACCCAATTGGACGATGATGGAAAGGCCTGCGCGAATTTTTTAACAGCTACCGAAGGAAAATGCGGCGGACCAAACGATTACCTTGAAAAAATGTTCGGACTATCGCCATCGCCAACGTCTCAAACCCCAAACAGGCAGAGGGAACTCCCGATCCACAGATTGCCCCGAACTCCAGTTCGGCATGGACCCTGCCCAAGGGACGAAGTACTATTTGCAGGACGTACTGAACGGCATCCTCCAAAAACACAAAGTGAGGAGTTTCAGGGAACTGGCAAAACTTAGTAAAAGCCCATCACATCCCGAAATAAGGCAAACAAAAAAATATCGCGGAAGGATAGGGTGGTGCTATTGGCCTGGACAATAAAAAAGGCTACCGGACCAAAGGTTCATCAATGGCTCACCGTGCACCAAAAGCTTTGAGCGGCCCGAAAACTGCAAAGGTCTTTGAGGCCAATCTCAAAATCGAAGCTACTTCCGATGCACCGCAAACGCTGCCTGAAACAAATTGGGACCACCCTAGGTTTTTTCAAGAACATCCGTCCGCACGGATGCCAGAAAGCAGTACTTAAGGAATATCAGGACATCGACATCAAACTGGACAGAAAAAGAGTATACTTATCCACGGATTATTTCATCTATGAACAAGGTCGGGATATGTATTTCACGGAAGGGAGCTGGGCCAAAACATTGAGGAATGGATTTAAACGACCCGGAAATTTTCGGAAATGGAATCGAGGATTACCCGAAATCGATACCAGTAGCAAGGCAGTTCGGGATATAGAAATTGATCCAAAAAACTGATAAGGAGGCATTCCAACATTCCCATCTTTAAAATCCGATAACGGAACGGACTGTCTCTCGAGAGTATTATGGACCAAAAAGCCTAATAGATATTCCTCCCATATATAAAAACATCAAAATAGGGCACATTTTCCTTGAACGCTATTTACCAAGTACCAAAAGAATTGTTGAGTGAGCTCTTGAACATGAAATTCTTAACGGTCAGGGATAGATTGTTCCAATTTTGGAGACCAAGAAGGAAATAGAAACCTTGGAAGATAAGTTCAACCTATCGGCAGGATTGGAAAAGGGATTTCGATGTCGGGATGGAAAAGGGAAGCGTCGGCTTTATGTTCCAGGCATTGGGCGGGTAAAAATATCACGACAACCAGGTTGTCGTTCACTAATTCGAACAGCATACGGTCGCGGTTCACTTGGAAATTTCCTTTCCCCAAGGCCATGGAAAAAGGTGTATGTATCCATCGGATTTGTACGGTCAAAAAATCATTCGGTTGCTGAAAACTATTAACGGCACAGGAATTTCCGATAAGCAAGCACAAGCTGACGGCATCTGCCATTTTTTCTTCCCATGGTATTTCCGAAACTTTAATCAGGCAATGGCACCGATCTACAGGCAACAATATGAGAGCGCCGCTTTGGGCTCCTACCTAAAATATGCCGAACGATGCACGCCCCCTATGAAAATCCCCCAAAGGATTAATTGCTTTTCAATGCCAAAGGTTCTATTTTACCAGAACGGAAAATGTTTAGAAGTCAAATCCATTTATACGGACAACGGAACAAGTTGCACGCTGTCTAAAAAAGACAGGCCTTTATTTGAATTCCGATCCCGATGTAACTAAAATATTAGAGGAGGCAACATATCGTTATCAACGGACTGTTAAAGACGGGCAGGAACGATCTGAAAAACTTATGGCGGGCCATCTTTATGAAAGGGAAAAGGTACGGACAAGGTATCCTTATGTTAACGGAGGAAAAAGTTTTACCCGACCTTCATCCGGAAGATGGTGCAGGCACTATATGGAATAGCGGGCTTAGGGAAAAAGTTGGACGAAAGCAATTCAAAAGGCAATTCAATATCCAACAAAACCGCTTAATTGCGGAAAGGAGTCTATGCCATCAGTTCGCTATTAGGCAAATAAGGGCAAAGGACAAAGGAGATTTACAATGAGTTTTAAGGATGAAAATGGACCAGATTTATTCAAAGTTTTTAAAGGGCAATAGTTGTTGCTATAACTTGATTAATGGATTTTAATCGGAGAAATGAGAACCTTGGTTGGACTTTTTGTGGATAGGGAGAAAAGAACTATAAATACGTTTATTGGTTTAGCCCTTAAACTTATTTTTTCGAGAGATGTCCGAAAAATTTTCATCTTTGATATTCGTCCATTTTGCTTTTCTCAATGGCTAGATATGCTTGGGTAGATACGGATTCGCTTATGACCTAACAATCTGCGAAATCGCCGTTAAGGGTATGCCATATCATTTTTGCTCCTGAAGCCAAATGAATGACGGGCCGCTGTAACTCGTTATGTTTTCTTCAATTACCTGCAAGTTCGGCAAGTTTTTTTGAGATTGCGATTAAATACTCTTTCTAGCCCATACAATTTGATTGTAAGCTATCAGTTGGGGAATGTCCACTTTGAATAATGTGTTCAACAAATAATCGATTTTCCTTTCCCTTAGTTAAAGAATGTAAGGAATGGTTTTAGCTGGTGATGGATTTTTATATTGTTAAGGTTCATCAGTCTTCTTTCTTGAGTACTTGATACGTCCGTCAACAATATTGGAAAGCTTAAATGTGCCATATCACAAAGGACATGCCATTTAGAAGAAAGAAAACTCATCATAAAAATATTCTATTTCTCTAAACAGCGGCGTATTTTCATCCAACTCCAAATTCTGCCAATTTTACGAAATGGCATTAATTGGCCCAAAGCACGTTTTCAGGTTTTCCCACTTCTTGATTGCATATAATCATTTAAAGGCAAATCCTTCATTGTCTGCCAATACGTCTTTCAATAGCTTTTTCGATTGATGGCCCGTATCGTGGCGTAGATAGACCTTAGCCCGCCAAGTTTGTTGCCTCTTTTGCCTAAATGGTGCTTTCAAATCGGTTTAGGAAGTCAGATTCAATTCATCAAATGTGAAATTCCTTACTTTTTCTAAAATTCTTAACTTGCATTCAGGGTATGTTTATAAACTCTTGCATTGCCGACACGTTTTGATTTTGAGCAATCCTGTATTTTGCTGTCGGTGAATGATAAAAAGTAACTTTGTTTGGAAGAGCGGGTAATATGAGTTCTTTACATCGACACGCTCATGTATTTTCAATTTTGTTATTGTCTCTAATTGGGAAAGCTATCTACCATTAAGCCATTCTCTTCTGTAAAAGATGTTTAAGCGCGGCTGGAGACTCTGTACCTTTTAAACGATGGCTTGATTTGGTGTCTTTTTTGATCCCAATTCGCGAAACGACTTAATTTGTGCCCCGTTCTATGCTCGTAAGTTTTTCTATTATGAGTTAACTGGAAAATTAAAAGGAAGGTTTTTAGTTATCTTTTACGCCTAGTATCTAAAGAAAGTTTAATGTGTGTGGCCATCTTTCCTGATTGTTATTTGCACGGCAGATTGCACGCAAAAGTTGAATAATATGGTTTTTTATATGTACTTTAAAGATACGGAAAATCCTTGAAAACCCCGTATTTATTGAATTTTTAATACATGTTAATCCAAATAGGAATCTGTCTGGTCACGCAGGGGGTCGCGGGTTCGAGTCCCGTCCGGACCGCTTAGTAAACAAAGGCCTTCAAGAATTGGAGGCTTTTTGTTTTTTCGATTACGCGGCACTTTACCGCACTTTTACTTTTAACAAAACTTTTAATACATTTTTGTACCCCAAATTGATGTCATTTGGGTATCATTTTTTAATTACCTAGCCTCGACAGAATAATTATGGATCAAGGGACCCAATTGTTGTGTTTATGCAAAGATTGTAGTTAGTCTATAAAGAATGAATTCTTACATTTTTTCACCACCCCTGAACTGTGGCCCTAAAAAGCTTTTATTTTTGCATTGAACGATTCTGCCGATGCATTTGTGCTTCTGTTTATTTAAAAATAGTCAGAATAGATCTATAGTTGAGCGATATCTGTGTTTGCGCTGGGTGTTGGAACGCCCTTAATCCTGTTATTTTTCTACTCCTTGCTACCAATGTTGCCAGTTTGTATAGGGCGTCTCTATGACGTTGCCGATATTGAATATGTTCCTGAGCCCTTGGACCAGGTCAAAGGCCTGATCTTTATATCGGGATATTTTGATCGAACAATTTATCCTTGCTTCTTGTTGTATTGGTTCTCTGTCCAGTTATTTTGGGAGCCTTGCTTTACAGTTAAATACCTGCTGCGGGCCAATTAGTTGCTTCTTGTATCCCCGTTATTGAATTTTTTGGACGAAAGTACTGTATCTTTTGCCCTTGGCCTTTTTTCTGTTCGTTCTCCAGGTCTATGCGTCCCATCTGTGTTTGATCCGGATATCCTGAGAGCCTCTAGGGCAAGTTTTTGTACATGGAAGCGATCGGTTGACCTGTTATTGCCCCGGGGAAGCACTTTTTGGCAAATGGTCTTTCATCGGAGGTTTGCCCATAATCCAGGGTGATCTCCTTTGACCTTTGGCCCTTTCCTTGGCCGATATCTTCATTTAATTGCTATGATCGGTTTCCACCTTTGGTACGGAGAATATGGCCACTATAGATCCTTTCCTGCCCTTGGCCTTTTATTGGTTTGATATGCGTATAAGGTCCCCTTTGGACAGTGCCGTTTCGTTTCAATGGACAGATATGGCCCCGATATTTCTCGGGAAAGATGAGCCATTTGTTTTGGCATGTCCCTTTTGTTCCCAATCTTTAAAATCGCTCAAGTTTAATCCTTGTAACTGTCGCTGGAGCTTCTTTTCCGTCGGACCCATAGAAATGGCCTATGGTTTGCCGGCAGTCCGAAAGCCCTAGTATCGACAAGTACTTTTAAAAAAGCAGGAACTCGATTGGTCATCCGTGTTCCCCCTCACGCTACCAGGATCCCCAATTTTCTCTGCCACTATTTCGTTGCGTTGGGCGCTTATCAAGCCAAACGGCGGCGCTTGATGTGGAGGTAGACCGATTTTCCCCTCAATGGAAAGTCTGGACGGGGACTATCTCTTTATGAAAACCATGGGCTATTTAAAATGCGATGTTTCTTCTTTAGGGGTGTCCTTCTTTTTTCTTCAAACTATTGATGGGCGTTCATCTTCCCGTTTATGGGAGGCCAGTCCGAAGTAGCGTTATTAATAGTTCTGGTTTAGTATAAGCTTTTAATAGGTCCAAAGATAATTCCAATGCCGATCGTTTTTCTTGCAAAGATCGGGGACTCTATTTTCCAATTTCCACACACAACTTTTTGGATTTGATCCATAATTATTTCCTAGTACTTGGTATGAAATTATTTTATTTTTTGACTTTCCATTCGTATGGTAATTTCCACATTTATTGTTATTCTTTTAACAAGTTAAAGTTAATGCTACCCAGTTTCTCCCCCGTTATTATTACTGGGTCATTTCGCCCCGAGCTTCGCAAATTTGACACTAAATGCCGATAATTTACGAGCTAAGTTCTCGTATATGTATATTTTATTCAGGACTAATCGGTCTTTCATTTATAAAACATCATCAAATTCTTAAAAGTTCATCTGGATTTTTTGGGTATTTTTGAGATATTGTAATTGGAATACAGATGCGTTGGTACCAAAATTTTCCGAATACGACAGCTCGATCAAATGGATTGTGGGCCCACATGCGTCAAGATCATTGCCAAACATTTCGGAAAGAATACATTTTGAATACCTCAGACCAAATTTCTAACCTACAAAAAGGGAGGTGCCTCCCTAGCGGGAATTTCAGAAGCCTTTGATTGCCGTCGGAATTGACGCTGTTGGCATTACGAGCTGATTTGTTTGAATGGTTTAACGATGTTCCATTACCTGCCATTGCCCATTGGAAAATAATCATTTTATTGTAAAATCCATCGCACTTCAATAAAGTTTATCTACGTTCCGATCCAGCTATTGGCATTGATCAGGATTACAATCATAAGGAGTTTATTGAGAAAATGGGGCGGTAAGCATAAATGGGAAGGATTCTTTTTGCTAGTTGAATCTTAACCACTAACGCAATAATTTCCTGTTGAGGGAACATTGCCCCAATTGGCTTGCAGAGTATATCCTTTATCCAATACTTATTGCGCTTTAAAATAGTTCATATAGGCCATTGTTCTAGGGCTTTTTACTTTGGTTCTATAATTCAATTCGTTACTTCCTTTTCTAACACAGGCTTTTTTAGTTGATAATGGAACTAGACTATGAAGGAATATAGTAGCTTTATCTAACCTGTTAGTCAACATCGCTCAGATTTTTCTTTTTTTGACTCGGCTAGCATCCGAGATTATTCGCGACTGGCTATTATTACATTATGTCCACTCAAATTCGAACATTTACCCAGGTTCGATTTTCTGGATAAAATTACTTCCTTCTTCCTATTACCTATTTGATTCTAAGACCCAAGGGGGATTTTAGCAAGCGAATCTACGATCACCATCGAATTGATGAATTTTTAGGTGGTCGTTCCCTCTCTATAAGCCTTTTCGATCTATTCAGCATTGTAAGCCTTCGGATTAGTGTAGGTTACTTTCAATACTGACGTTTTCTTTGATAATTTTCCATGATAGGTACATTCCCTATTTTTGCAGGCTTGGACAAATATTGTTTCTAAAAAGAAAGAAAGTCCAATTTAGGTCTATAAACTTTTTAATCTGAACCTGCAAGATCAGTCCCTTTTTGATTCAATGATTAAATCTGCCAATTTTCGCCGCAATTAAGCCTCAGATGCGATCTGAAAGCGTCGAAAATTGGATGGAAAAAAGTTCAGTCAAGGTTGTATCGTTTAAAAAACCAATATTTTAAAAGTGACCAAGGTACAGATTAATAAGGGAGGCTTTTTGCTAAATTGAAATGACCAGTATTCTCATATAATTTTTTTTGGTCGGCCAAAGGCAGTTGGTTTTTTCGCGAGAAATTACGCTGGGGACCATTTGGCCATTACAGTTTATTGTTAGGCAGTCTCTTCTGTTTCCATTTTCGGAACACTATGGATACTTTTATAGTTGGATTAAACGTGGCGGACCACTGGTCCCTTTAGGAGGTTGTCCGAAATCCATTTCTCTACATATTGAGATCTTCTTCAAATTTAATAAAAAACAATTATCAATAGGAACCTGGGGATACTTGCTTATCACCAATGTAGACTTGGTTATGGGGAAGGGTTTTCAAGAAAGGTTCCTGGATAATCTCTCTTTTACTCATCCCAAGGAAAGGATTACCGCCATAGTCGGGCCTAAGTACGGTTTCAGGAAAAACTAACCCTCATAAAAATTATTACTTAAATTTTTACGAACCGAGAAAAGGCAACATCAGAATAGAGGAGAGAACTCAAATTTATAAAATGTGAAAAAGTGGCGGGAAAACAATGTGGGTTCCGTTCTTCAAGACGGAACCTTCGTTCAATGTACTTTAGAGAGGAGAATATTACAGAATCGAGCGGCCAAGTGAAGCCACGAATCCAAAAGCGTTTGCTTTGAAGATGAACGGCTATTGGCCAATCTTTCCGAACCGTTTGCGTCGAAAATCTTACCCCTAGGTTTTTTGATACTTTAATAGGAGAACAACGGCGGTATCCTAAGGTTGGTGGCGAAAAACACGCCTATTAAATTGCAAAGAGCTATTCTATAAAAATCCGAGGGACTATCTTTCTTCTTTTTGATTGAGGCAACAAGCGCGTGGATGCGAAAAACGAGAAAGGTACATTATCCCGAAAACCTAAAGTCTTTTATGCAAAAGAACAAGACCGTTATTATTTGTTGCACACAGGCTGGTCCACTTTGTGCGCAGGCCGATCAAATATTAGTCATGAACAAAGGGAAATATTGTAGAAAAAGGAAGTCCGACTACGAACTCTTAGAGCTACAAGGAAAAAACGGTTATATATTCATTAAACCTAATCTATGAACCAATGTATAGCTGCTTTATGAAAGGACCACGGCATATACATATATGAGGAAGAACGCCCTTACATAAACGAACCCCAACTGGATGTTAACATGGGGCATAGTTTTTGGTATTTGTTTTTTTTTGTCTTTGCCATTGGCCCTTTGGGCTTACTTTTTTTCCTATAAGCGAGCTGTTAAAAGCATCGGTGGTCTTGATACGGCAAATCCCCCGGCACATATAAGAACAAAGAGAACAGGAAGATTGCAGAGGTGAATTATAATGCTGGCGATTACCGTTTCTACAGGATGCAGTTTTTTAGGGGTTTTGGAAAAAACACTGGGGATGTAAAGGATACTTATCCACCCTAAAGAAAACTGTCCTTGGGATATCCTTTGTTGAATATATGGAGCGTTGTTCAGAACAATTCCAAATCAAACTGCGTTTAAGTAGTCAAATTCCGACCTCTTTTATAATAGGTTCTTAATGCCTACGCAATCTAATTTCTATAAGGTCTTTGGGTAATGAAGCTTTGGTAAGAATCTCAAATTCAACAGCAGCTTTATATCGCAGACCCAAACTACCATTTCAAATAAAAATCCGAAGAAATTGGTTTGCTCTTCAGAGAGATTACTGAGATGCGAAATTGATTTTATCGGATATAAAGAACTTTTCAATAAGGAGTTGATATCCACGCGAAGGACTTTAGGAAAATAAGGAGATTTGTATTTAGAAAATTTCCAGCGTGAATTATGGGATCCAGGAACATACAACTGAACCAGTTGCGCCTAGGACGAACAAGGTATTCGAAAACAATTAAAAAAATTGCAGTCGCTATTTCTTCGCATCAAAAATGAGGTATCCATAGTTCCAAGTTTGGGAATATGGAAACAAGAGAGCTTTTTTTCCTGCCTTGATATTAAATGGAGGGAGCGAGTTACCTGGTTAAAGAGCCCTTATCCAAGGGGACGAGTCTCAGTTTTTCGAGGATATGGGGAAAACATCAAAACTTAAGAGGGAACCAAGTTGTTTACGGTGGTTCCAATGGAAATCCAAGAGGCTATTGGGCAGTTGTTCAGGTTGCCTATTCGCAACTCGGAAGATTAAATACCGGGGCAAACGTGTCATTATAAAATTTGGAAAATTATCCTTATAGAGAATGCGGAAGCACTGGGACGGAGAAGTGAAAATAATTTCCGGGAAAGTACTAGAACTGCGTGAAAAGGAGGGTAATGTGGGTGTATATACATATTTAAGAATCGACAACATCATACGAAAGACCTGTTTGGAATTTTAAACAGGAGATGATGGGCAGTGCAGAAATTATTTATAGAGGAAGTTACACTCCCTCGAACGAATCTTTTTTACAGTCAGAAACCTTTTGGTCTTTCTTACGAAACAATGATTTGTGGGAATGTAAATTTCGAATCCTAGGATTAGACCTGTATAAACAAGGTCGGTATTTCTATGTTTCATTTTTAAAATGTCCTTTGCCAGGAAACCATTTTTATTTCCTAAAGATTTCCACGTCCATTGGATCTGGATTATTTGAAACTCAATAGTAGCTATGAAGAGTATTATGGATATGGAAGATGAGGCCCTATAAAGAATAATTCCTTGCCAAAGGCTTTTCGAAGTTTAACCGCAGTTCCATATTAGTAAAGCTTAAAAAATGGAATCCAATTCAGTGCGAATTGAGCCCAATGGTTACTATTATCGAACGTATTATTGAGGAGCCTGAATTAGCGATTCCTATGGCCGATTCAATTATTCAAGCGGACTAAGGATATTAAATCATTCTAATCATCCAACCTTTTGGTTTATTCTTAAAGCATATTATCTATTATGATAAACGTGATTTTCAATTGGCAATGCAGAACCTATATAAACTGCATAAACCTTGCGGTGAACAAAATGAATTTAGAGGACCAAATTTACGTGTTCATTGGCAATAGCCGCATTACGTAACCTTAACGGGCAACCACATGCTGCAGCGGAACATTACACTAGGTCGGTAAAACTCTGAAAAGGGAGAAAGCAAAGATTATGAAAATAGTCATAAGGAAGAATATATATTGTTTGATGTACAACCTATCCCTGGCACCCACTTAAGATTTGGTCCCAATTTGGATTCTTTCACGCCAGTATTATAATGCTGCGCCTAGCAAAAGGCAATTCTCTAAGAAATGACACCATCGAATATCGTTGATTTTGTTCTGGTAGGTGCGCAATTGGATTTATTAATGAAAAGAACTTTTCAAAAAGCAAGGGGGGACACATTATTGAAATTTAACCCATCTCTTGGAGGCAATAGCAAGGCCATGAGCTTTATTATTTAGGGAAAATTTGCGCAGCAAAACGGGAAATAATATCTTGGCCATTAGCTTAATTTCCAACAAATCGATTCCAAATTGTTCAAGAAACCAATTTTAAACCGTTTGACGCAAATAAGGATGGTGTATCAACAGTGGTCATGTATTACGGGAATTAAATGATGATCAAACAGCGTGGAAATTGAGTTCCATAGAAAAGGCTTATTTATTTTGGATAGTTTGATTACAATTGAGCAAAAGGGAATTAATTCAGCAGCGCCACCGTTGCTTAGTGATCTTACCATATCTTGAAACAAAACAAAAAGAAAAAGGCCGAGGAAGAGCTAAAAAGCTAATAAGCTCCTTGGTTTTATTTCTTGGGGATTTGACAGGTCTGCTGTTTTTTGATTGGAGTATACTTTTATATTCAGGGCTCGAAAGGACCAAAAATAAGCGTCTTAAGTAAAACCAATTACTGGAGGTTACAGCTTCAATCAAATCCACCTTCCCCTTAATGTTGGAAAACACCCATTCAACTACTGTTCCCAAAGGAAAATTAGGGAAAAACCTTTTGGAGGAAACTTGAAGCCTTTGAAAAGTCTTCCGGCCTTTATTTGAGCAACAGATCTTGACAGGGCCCCAATTGGCCCCAAGATTATGGACAGTCAATACCCACTTATTGTTCAACGATTGTCAATCGATTATAAAGACAATGAGTTTCCCTAATTATTTTAAAGGATCTAAACAAAAAACCTTACGCTATAGAAATGCTCTCTAAGGTCTGAACTGTCTAAAATATAATCTATCAGGGGATTGGGCCGAGATTTTGGATTTCAAAAAAACCGTGGGGAATTTTTCCTTCTTCTAAAGCATTTTATTGCCAAGACGGGGGTATATTCCTCCAAATTATTAAAAGAAACTTAAAAAATTAGAAGGAAAAAATTGCACGTCATTTTATTAAATGACGGTTTATGTTCTTCAGGGGCGGATATAAAAATGTTAATGCTACAAACTTGGGGACCTATCACAATAAAAATAATTTTAAATTCAATTCATTGAGGAAAAAAATGGCAAAGACTACAAAAAAAGAGTCTTTAAAGTCACTGATCAAAATCAAGGGAGGTGGGAGATGCGACTACTAGACACGGATTAAAATAAAAAGACCGAAAAGAGACACCAAGATTTAATACTATGATTTAATTTAAAAATTTTAGGGACCATTTCGACGGTCTAACTTTATATGTTCAAAAGTGAGAAAAATTATAGTAAAAGACCAATCTTATTATTTTTGTACTGTTAACCCTCTTAATATCATGTAACCAAAAGAAGTCTGTTTTTACTAAGTTTGGAGTATCCTGAAAAATTTTGAACCTGACTTTCCTTTCGGTTCAAAAGAACTGTTGGAAACAACCGCAATTAGATAGTTTCACCAACCAACTCTAACCCGGATTTACCAAGAATAGTACAGTACCAGAACTGGCTTCCAAATGGCCCAAGATTCTTTGGCTGAACTTCATACTTTTAAAACCAACTATCTATATTGAGGAAAAAATTTTAAATAGAATCGTTTTCATGTGGAATTTGGAAGGCAGAACTAAGTGGTGATTAATTCGGTTTTGATAGAGAAATTGATGAAAAAGGGAATTAATTTCTATTTTGCGGATTACGATGAAGGCCAAAGGATGTTGAATGTGTTATTTTATTAGAGAAAAATCGGGGACGAAATTCAGGAGAAGCGCTGAACTTTTTTTAAAACCCCAAAAAGCACCTTGAACGCTCACATTTAAATCAAAAATAATTAAGTTATTTTGGGAAAACCCATCCCACGATGGGAAACCAAAAGGATTTTTGCCAATTGGGTTTTTCGACCCCAAGGAGGAGTTTACCCCTTCCCAACAGTTTCTTTTTTATTTTATTTGAAAATTTTTAAAAGTTTTTTAAAAACAAAAAAAAAAAATTTGTTTTAAAAAAAGATCAAAGATTAAACCAATATAATAACCCAGATTTTAGGAGGAATATCTTCTTCCTA
>Ga0163217_1034464_pt1 | contig 13757 bp, 10 predicted proteins | sample SynspAceP_FD_185933 | JGI IMG/M metagenome (GOLD analysis project Ga0163217, IMG submission 185933) | Saline lake microbial communities from Ace Lake in Antarctica - Synechococcus sp. Ace-P (PacBio error correction) | ecosystem: Environmental > Aquatic > Non-marine Saline and Alkaline > Saline ... | reverse complement strand
CAAACCCGGGTTTAAGTGTCGCTTTGATAGTTATATTTTCACTATCGTGATTAGTCGTGGAGCGAAAGCTGGAGATTCGGAAAAACGGTGAATTGACTTCTTCACCTTGCTGAAATCATTCCTTGGAGATTGAGTTAGAATCGGAAAATTTCCTACTGGGAGGCATATGTCTATCTGGGAAGGTTAGCGCAGGATTTCAGACAAGAAGCAATCTTATCTTCCAGAAGCAACTATCCTTAAAAATCACGAATAAAGGGAATGCGCCCAAAAGGAGATAAATCCCATTTTTTTACAACGCAATCAAAATGCTGAGGAGACTTCGCTCTCGGTTTAGGACTAAGAATGAATGGTTTTGAAGAATTCATTCTTGGAGGCTGACCCGGACCATGATTTCGGAATGCATTATCACGGATAACAAAAAACAACAATTATTCAATTCTAAATTTCGATCTCGGCTTTTGGCGAATTCGGATGGGCTTTTCAATTGGAAGAGCTCTTTGCCCAACTCAATCCCCGAACGATTAACTTGCTCCGTCTTTTCTGGAACTGTCCAACTCACATTCTGGTTGGCCAAACTATTAATCCTGATGGCGGGACGCCCAACGGTCAACCGGCGGCTTCCATCGGATTTTGCCATTGACCGATCATTCGCATCCATTTTGTCACAAAAAAGCCGGGGCAAGAAGAAATAAAGTTCTTTCAATTGAAAATCACCAAATTGGAGTAATGTGGAACGATGACGAATGAATAAGCTGCACAGTGTGCAAGAAACTGTTGTGGACTATTTTTTCGATCTGTGAAAAAAACCTACAACCGTTTGGCGAACCGTCTTTTTCCGATTGCCGTCAATCTGCCAAAAACCGAATATTCTCGATTTTCGTAACCATGGGGCTGTGCCATGGCTGATATATCTCACGCCTTCAGCGCTCTTACTATGGACGCCCGGATAACGATTGCTTTGTCCTACTGACAGGCCCTATGGCGGAATATGGTTTTTGATGTGGTAAAATATCTACCAACCGTTTTGGAGAGAAAAGCATTTTTTAGATCTATTAATCCTCATCGAAACCTTCCGCATTCCTCTGCCGGAACCCTGTCGTTGTCCTTGGCTGTTGAAAAAAAAACATTTCTAAAAAAAAATTTCTATTCTGCTTGAGTAACTGTTCCGACCTATTATCTTTCAGCTTAACATTCGAAACCCAAAAGGCCATGAATACAAGTTCTAACTGATCAAATAAGTCTGCAGGGAATGACCCTGAGGTCGGCTGCCACCCAAATCGATAATTTCCAAAAATGGATTCCCTTTTTTACATATCACTTGCTCCCAGCTTACCCCTAGGTTGCTGGAATCAAAAGTATTGGATTCAAGCGAATTGGAACCATTTACGTGTCAACTTACCCTAAGCAGGCAGGCATGGTGGAGGTCGTAAAAATTTGTGCCTGCAAGTGGGGAGGCTGCATCCCGGTAATGTTTAAGGATTTGTTTTGGTTTTCTCGAAGGTGATTGGAGATTTTGAGTAAAAGTAACCTTTGTCCAAAAGTTCCTATGAACAACGTTAGAAATTCGCTTTCTATGATTTTGTCTTCAATGAAGTGCTGAAAAGTCAAACAGCAGCTATAAATCAAGCGCTGGAGCACTAAAGATTACAAAGGAATTTTAGCCCGCCTACTTCTAATGATGCGTTCTAGGGGTATGGTAATTTACAAAAGGACTCTTGCGTTTTCCACTCCTATTCCAGCAGCGCAGAACCCCCGCGCATGAGCATTGATAGAGGGGAGTTCAAAATATGCTTAGGTGCTGGAAACAAAGTGAAAAAATTCACTTTACTGTCTTCCTGAACATTTGAATCCAAATTCAAATCAGAGATCGATGATCAATCCATTCCGACCCTATCTAAAGAAGCTGGGGTAGCATTTTGAAATTACTTATTCTACGCAGAAGAAAGAAACAGATACTATTAGCAGTAGACTCAAGAACGAGCCGTTTTTGGAGGAAGATGGAAGCATTATTGTTTTCGACCTGCAGGTCACGGTGCTTTTACTTGAAAATTTAATGGGAAAATTTTCTGCAGATCTGATTTTTTTATCAAGAAATACTGACAATGTCGTACCTGATCGGCTCAAGGAGGAAACCCACGAATATTAAATGGCAATTGGAGGGGCTTTTTGTTTGAAATTTTCAATCAACGTATTTTGAAGGCTTTACGCGCCATAGAGTCCTTATCGGTCTAAAAGAAACTCTGGACGTTAGCCAAGTCGGTATTTACGGAATGAAACTTGGCGCCAAATTACCAGAAAAAACTTTAATACAATTTACTGACTGGAGAATCCAATCGCATATTTGAAGCAAGCTGAACAGACGATCAGAGTTTGTGGAATGGTGAAAAATACGCGCGGAACCAGCGGAGGACCTTATCTGGATCAAGAATCTGATCGGTTCACAATCCACTTCAAATTCTCGAACTGCCACAATTTGATTTGAATGATCGGAATACAAGCCCATTATGATGCTTTCCATCACTTCATCCGTGGATTTGGTTTGCGGTTACAAGAAATTTTAAGGGTGAATCTTTCGACTGCTGGAATACCGCGACATTTGAAACAGGCTTTAATTCACGGAGAGAGTCAAAGAGTGGCAGAGGAATTAAAAGCGTTAGAGTTCCTGGCCTTTGGAATTGGAGCAATGGCAGGCTGGATACCATCTTCGTGGAAGTTCCGCTAATCACTTTTAATCAGTAAAGAGTAAATGATCTGCTTCGGGAACGAACACAGTAAAAGTTTATTAAAAGCAAAGTGAGAGTTTGAAATTCAGACTTCTTTCACTTTAGCCCTTCTGATTTATTCTTCGCTTTTTTCCTTCATACATTCGTATTCAGCAGTCGACAGTCAATCGTGCTTACGTTCCAAAACTCGATTCTTCGGCTGGCTTTTAAAACCTATTTTTTTGGCCAACTCCTATTTCCAGTTAAAAGATATATCCCCGGATATCCGGGCGCATTGCTGCTTCAATGAAATTCTCCCATTCGCTTGTAGGTAACTTCCAATTCATCATTTTCCCCAAGTCCGCTCTCCATTTCTGGATTGAACATAATCACTTCCTCTAGGTCGCTTCAGGAATCTTCTGTTTCTGCCAAAATCGCAAACTTGAAAACAAATTCACATGATCCACTCCTGCGCTGATTTGCATCTCTTTTGCAAAAGGTCATAGGGCCTGAAGAGAATATCAGAGGCGCATGATTTTCAACTCTGGAATCTCTCGAATTCTTACCTTCCAGTTTTTTCTTTTTCGCCAAAAGGCCTGCTCATCATAGCCAAGCAAAATGCTGAAAAGTAATGGACTCGATATTAAGCCTGGATAAGCCGATTAGTCGCCATAACGCGGCCTCGATAAGCCAAAGTAACCAGATCCCACATAGGGATTGATGAAAGGAATCTAGTGTTCCATGCTGTTGCATAGATCGTAGCTGCAGCTAAAGCTTCCATCATGGGAGCTTTTTCCAGGGAAATCTTGACGGAAGCCATGTTTGCCGACGCGTTTCGCCTAGTAGTATTTATATAGGACAAAGCTTGTTCTCTTCCAGAAAACTGAAAACCAGCCATTTAAAGTCCGAACCTGATCAGGTCTTCTTTCCTTCAATTCTCGGGAATCGATCAGACCAATCGCCATTTCTTTTTGACCTTTGACATGACAATTCAGCGGGCGTAGTCACACTTTCATTATTCTGCGGGACCAGCACCAAACAGAAAATAGCCATCTTACATCGAGGTAAGTCTCCCAAGAAATTGGCCTTAAATTTTCGCATAGATGTCAGCGGCCATCTTGCAGTTAAGGACTTGATCTCATAAACAGTATTGGGAAGCCGTCCGTAGATGGAGGTTTAGATCCATTACATTCTCCATTTGTAGCTTAGTAATTCTTACTCCATTACGGGGTGACAGAGTCAGGAACGATCCTAGTTCACGAACTTCTTTTTCTAGGTAAGGAAACCAGGGAGCGGTCTTTGCAGGTTGATAAAGACTTTCCCTTTTGAGGTTTTAAAATCAAGGGCATTGCGCAAAAGTAAGAAGATCCAACGGATTCTTTTCCGCTCCTCCCTCCAGCTTCGTGATTTCATCAAATTAATTCAAGTATTAACTCGAAACGATTGCGTAACTTAAAACAATTCCTTTGGTGGAATGCACCTAAAATTCTGAAATTTTTGGTCAACAATAATCCCTCAACTTATTGAAATCGAGCATCACTAAAAAATCACATGCAATGATGATTATAAACCCTGCGAGTTCATATGTCCATTAAAAAATTAAACATTGAAAATTACACTTCGAAACATTACTCTGAGTTTCTACTCACATCTTTAGCCACTTCTTAGTTGTGCGCAGAGCAAAAAACCGATTGATGGCTGGACTGATTTATTTCAACGGAAAGACCTTACGTTGTTTGGAAACCAGTAGCAGGAACTGCCACATTTGAAGTAGTCGATGGTGAAATAGTAGCTACGGCAGTGGGCTGGTTCCCCAAATTACATTTTTGATACGAGGAAATTTTTGGAGACTTATCCTTTGAATTGGCCTACAGGTGAAGCACCTATCCAAATTCCGGCGTAATGGCTCTGAGGTCAATTTGACCAAATGGGTAAAGAAGGAAAAGGATTAGTTCTTTTGGATACCAAGTTGAAGCAGATCCAGCGAGGCGTGCATGCGTCAGCGCGGAATTTATTTGATGAGGCCAAGAATGAGGCTGGTTGTATCCATTAGATTTGAATCTGCAGCCAGAACAGCTTTCAAAATGGGCGCAAAATTCAATTATTATCGATCGAAGCAATGGCAAACGACTTAAAACTTGGTTGAATGGCCAGGAAGTAGCCTATGTGGTGATGAAAGGGGACAGACTGGGATTTATCGGGCTTCAGGTTGCATAGCATCATAACCAGAGGATGCAGGGAAGAAGACAAACCTTTTTCAAAAATTGTCGAAGGTCAAAACTAGGGCAATCTGGATCCCTTATAACCATTCAAGTCAGATATTTTCGTGGTCAAACAACACCTGAACATCTTACTTGAATATGAAAAAAAACATAGGTTGGAGATTGGCTTTTTGATGCAACGAATGAGGTTGGAAGGGAGCTTACAAAGATTCATTTCCTGATTCCTGGTGGGGTTATCAATGAGGGTAATCTTTACTCAATAGCCAAGTCAAATGGAAGGAGAATCTACCCAAGCTGGAGTATTGTTACTAAGGAGATGTTTCTCGGATTTTGATTTTAGCCTTTGATTTCAAACTAACTGAGGGAGCAAATAAGTGGTTTTGAAGTATTTTGTAAACTTGACTTTGAAGTAATAAAAGGCTCTGCCAGATTCGGACTGGGATATCAGGGTTTTTGGATGACGAAAGCATTCCTTGATGTGCTAAAATGGGTATAGAAGGAAACAGAAACTCTTTGCTTCGCTTTATGATTTGATCAAAGCGGTAAGCAACCAAGAGTTCGTCAAGCCCTATCGGTGAGTGGAACAAAGTCCGAGTGGTAGGACCCCTGACAATAAAGTTGACGCATTACCTCACGGGGTTAAAAGTTCTTGAATTATCAGCGAGGATCAAAAGAAATTTCAAAGACTTGGTGGGCAATCAGCAAGTATGCAAATGGGAGATTTTGGCGAAGCCAAAGAAGGGCCACATCCTACTTCTTTCATGGAGATGAGGTGAGCTTTCAAAAACATTCAAGATCAAAGACTTTTAATTAAGACCCAAAATCATATCAATTGAAAGTTAATCCCAGAAGGACAATTTATCAAAAGTTACGGCAGCGACACTTGGCTTTTCCGCTTTAGGCTCGATGGCCTTTTCAAGCTAAATCCTATGGAAAAACATGTTGGGAGCAATATGAAACGACTCAATGTTAGCGATTGCCAGGTTAGGAGAAGATGGGCGCTTATTAGAGCCGATTGGCGTGAAATCCAGCAATGTCAATCTTGATGACCTCTGCGATTGCCACTGAAATCTCAGATGCAAAAGCAGGCGAAGATTTTTGCAAAGCACATAGATTATACTCCAAACTTGAGCAAAAATGTCATGGGGGAAAGTGATGGAGACAAGGAGGTAGATAATTCATGATCATCGCTACCCCTTGATCACTGGCATTTGCACCCGGAACTGGCTATCGCTAGATCGCGGCAAGCACGTCTATGTAAGAAAAGCCTTGCTTCCCACAATCCCCGTGAAGGTGATATTACTGATTGTTTGCAAAGAATACAATAAAGTAGTAGTACAGATGGAACCCAACAGCGCTCTGGCCCAGAAAGTCGAGAAATTATTGTGCGATTTCATGCCGCGAGCAATCGAGAAAAGCCTTACAAGGCGACTGCTTCTACAGCCCGTACCGAGTGAAGTGCCAATCCAAAAAGCAGCTCCATGTCCTGAAGGTCTGATTGGGGAATTATTCCAAAGGGTCCGCACACGAAAAGCTATACTCTGATACCTGGGATTAACAACTGGCATTGGTATGGTTGTGGAAATATGGTACAGCTGAAACAGGAAACAATGCGACTCACGAATTGGATGTAGCCAGATGGGCACTGCAAGTGATACGTATTCCAAGTATGGTGAAGTAGAGCTGCAAAGCGACATTTTTCCCTGAAGAATGGTTGGGTCATTGTATGATACGATGGAAGCGCCAATTCAAAATTCGAGAATGGTTCCGTGATCGAAATGGGATGGTAAAGCAGCAAAATTCCTAAATTACCTATGGCGCAGATCGTTGGAACCATTATTTATGGAACCGACGGAACGGGTCTTCGTAATCGCGGGTGGATATAAGCAGTACGATCGCGGTGGAAATGATCAAAGAAGAGGAATATGGGGAGACCGAAGGAGGAACTCAGCTCGGGAGCGGGAGGAGATATGAGCACGATTTGCCGTAGTCCAATTTCTTCAATGGCAGTTCGTGAAAAGAGAGCAAAAATTCGAAATATCGAAGATGGAGCTGTCTCTTTACCTACTTTGTCTTTGGCCAACATTTCTTACGACTGGAGAGACCCTTGTTTGCGATCCAAAATGGACACCATCACTAATTCAAAGGAAAAGGCCCATGGCACTTGGACTAGAAACATATTGAAAAAGGCTGGGAACCACCGAAGTGAAAAATTTAAATTCTTCTACCGCTTTGACATCATGTTTAAAGCGGTATTTTTTTTTTTTTAAACTCACTTCTACTTATTTTAATTATTGATTACTTCACACCTTTACCTAGGCAGAGAGATAGAATAGTTTTTGCGTTATGATTATAACTTGGGCCGTTTTCGGCCTGCTCGCTTTGGGGGCGTCTTCTTTTGTCGGCAATAAAACAAAGAAAATTAGGCTACCTGGCTTCATTGGAGATACATATTTACATTTTTTTTATTTTAGAGATTCCACTCCAAACCCAAGTTTTTTACTAGGGCGGGCAACTATGTCTAATTTATATAAATGGCCTTTTTTTAGCGGCTTCGCATCGTTGCGTAAGTCCTAACCGGAAAGTCTTGAGTATTGATTTTATGAAACATTAAATTGAATGAATCAAGTAGTGAAAGTAATTACTCACCTATTCAACAAGTAATCCGAAGGCACTTGGTAACGAATTAATATTTTCAATAAACCTTTAAATCTATATGCGTTCAAAAATTTACACACACCTTTTTGCGGTGGTTCGGCCTCTTTCTGTATCTTACGGTGCAGTAAGGCGCCTTTGCTCAGATGTTCAGATACGAGGCTACTGTATCTGATTGCAAAACAGGAGGCCCCCTTCCAGCGAGGCAACCATCCTTGTTTGAAAGGGGCACTACCACTGCGACCATACTGACATGATGGTCAGTTTTTCAATTAGTACTCCTTTCAAATGGGGTTTCTTGGTCTTCTCTTTATAGGATATTAGTCCGACTTAGAGCAGGAAGTTTGAGAAAACCAATCTAAATCGATGTTACCCTCAGCCATATCTATCAGATTTGGATGAGGTGGATCCGTTTGTTGGATATGGACAGCAAAGAAAAGCCAGCTTTCCGGAGGCCAATGTTTCCTCTCGTGGGTGTAAGAAATACAAGATTGCCAATTACTGATGCAAAGACAAGGCTTTACAAGGTTAGAGCAGCTTGGCGTGGATGTGATCAGTCTGGTTCTAAGGCCTGGTGCAGCCCCTTCAGGTGCGTAGTTCGAGGTCGAAGATCATTCTGCTTCAATGCAGCCACTTTTATTTGTGGTAGAATTGGAATACCACTAGATAGGTGGCTAGATGATATGCAACCCTCAAGATATTTACATCTATCGGAAGTGTGAAAGAGATTGCCTCCGCGACTGCAATTTATTGGGTCCAGAGGCTGCTAACGGAGTCGTTTTGATTACCACGAAGCGAGGAAACTGTAGGTAAACGAGAGTATCTATTGACTCTTATTACGGGCATCAACAAGAATTGGGCAAATTGGAAGTTTTCGATGACCGGATTCGCGGAGTACAAGCCGTGAATCACGCAGAGCTTACAGGGAGGCCTATTCCTAATGGACCTTCCCCGCAGCAGCGGTGCTGTTGTTTGTTTTGAGCCGGTAAGGAACTTTGATGGATAGCGACTGAAGATCCACGATTAGTGGCGGGATTTTACTTTCGAACTTGGCGCTATCCAAAGTCATCAAGTTAGCTTTGAAAGTGGGCGGAAGCGAGAAAAAACCACTTTTCTTGTCTCAGGAACTTCTTCAAGACAAAGGTGTAGTCATCAATCAGGATTTTTCGAGATACTCTTTTCGAATCAACTTCGGATCATCAAGTCAATTAGCAAGTGAAAATCTGGTACTCCACACTGGTTTTCTTACAGTGAGCGAAATGGTGAAAATTTTCAATCCATAGGCGGCGCTCTACAGGAAGAATCCACTTGGAAGCCATTCGATGACGAAGGAATCTTATTTTCCTTCAACCGCTGATGGTCTCCGTACCAATCAATTTGCAGAGATTGGTCCTGGAGCACAGCAAGATTTAACAAAGATTATCGAATCTTCACCGCTTATTTGCCAATGTGGGAAATCGCTAAAAGGCTTGACCTTACCGTTTTGTATTTGGGCCTGATTTTAATATGAGAGAAATGGTCGATTCACAGGTTCTCAGGGACTAATTCAAGAGAGGTGGAGATGCTACGGAAGCGTTGCACGAGGATTCCGGATTCAACTACACAGTTGAAATATTCCTGACGTATAATAAAACCTTTAAAACCAATCACAACATCAAGTCTTTACGGCACTTCAATCTATTCGCGGGATAACCTGAAAGAACGAATTGATGTGACAGGGCATTTCCAGGCTCCTTCTCAATTATTTCAAAGACTGGGTGATGGCATCGCTGATTTACTGGAGGCAAATACCGATCTGGTGCAATGGGCATTAATGTCTTTCATGGGAAGCGTAAACTACTCTTTCAAAAGGCAAATTATCTTTGCTAACAGCGACAGTAGAAGCGATGCGTAGTTCCAGATTTGGTGCGAATAATAAATTGGAGTCTTTCCCTTTCAGTTGCAGCAGCTTGGAAACATCAAGGGAGTTAAGATTTCTGAAGAAACTCCACCAAGATTGCATCTTTTGAAATTGAGAGTGGTCTTATGGTCAGAATTAGGAAATCAGCTGTTGACCATATTCAAACTAGCATTCTTGGAAGCAACAACCTACGCTTTTTGATATTTACCGCAGCCTTCGGATTATCGCCCCCAAATTCAATCGGAATCCAGATTTGAGATGGGAAAGTTCTGCACTTTATTTACAGGTGTTAGGACTTTTCTTTTTTGGCAGGTAGAGTCTTGGGTTCTTTGGAATATTACATTTACAAATACTTCACTCTACTAGCACCTCAGCCTTCTAACCTAATTCTACTGGTTTTGGTGGCTTTATCCACCAATATTGGAGAGACCCCCAAAAATTAGAGGTATTGAATTATCCCCTTTCTACCTTTAAAATATTGAAAAGGTGGCTTCGTCTGGTCGACAGATTTGATTTTTCACTCGAATCGGAGAAGAAATTATTTCCTTACCAAATGGGGGATGATATCTCAGCGGGAAGCTTTATAGGCAAAACCACTTACCGTATTCTATTAATTTTGAAAAAAAATTTGGATCTGGCAGACTTCAGGAAACTGATCTTAGCAAAATCTTTGGGGATGTACCGGGTAGAAATAAAATAGATGATTTCAACGGAGACGGAAAAATCAATTGCAGATGACCCGTCAGTTCTTAGGATCAAAGCTGTTCCTGATTTCTCTTTTGTTTGACAACGATTCTCTTTACAAGGACTCGATGTTTCGTTCTTCGTTTTCGCAAGATTTTTGGATCCTTGATTCGCTCTCAATGCACGACAATTTTCAATTCCTCTTCTTGGGCGATTAAAACTTAGCAGTGGGGGAGAATTATGGACGCCAGATAATTCCTACCAATTGCTTATCCAAGACCAAACCGAATCAGAAGCGACCAAAGTATAACCAATCATGTTCCTTACTTGACGGAACTTTTTATTCAAAGTCAGGAAAACATCAACATCGGTTACACCTTCGACGAGGCTGCTTGCAAAGGAAAAATCGGCATGTCCAGTCTAGATTGTACTTCAGCATACAGCAATCCTTTTATTTTCTCTACTATAGAGAGTTTCATAAAGAGAATCGATCTGAGGTATTTATTTTGATGGTGAGCAGGGTGTAGAAGGTGGAGTTGTAGGATCCAATGTTTCGCCTCTGTGACAGCCTTACCTTTGGTATCAATGCCAAAATTCTAATCAGCAAACGCAAAATATGAAAAATATAAGATTAAAACTTCAAAAACTGGCCTAGTCAGGCAGCACTGCATTCTTGGACTTTCGGTGGCTGTTTCCTTTGAATGGTTACCCTCGACGAAGAGGTTCATCTCCGGATCGGAAATGATTACCTAAATTACTCCAAAAGACTGGAAGATGGTTGTAAATGCTGCCTACCTCTTCCATGCGGATTATGGTATGGTACCGAGCGAGCGAAATAACTTTACCATCCTTTGGTTACAGAACTATACGAATGGTGCGGAGGATCCTGGAAATTCATGAATCAATACACAATCAGTTTGATTCACAAATGGACATGCGCGTGAACTTTGGGATGAACTTTACAGAGGAATCAACATTGTAATGCAGTTTTGATCGATCGGTAGGAATAGGCAGGTGTTCCAGCAGCTTACTTATTGGCCCAGCGTTAGAAGCTGAAGCATAAAATTCATCGAGCACATCATTACTTCCTTTTTGGTACAGTCTTTTTCGGACCGGTTGATTTACAACTTTCCGGAATGTGGTGCCCAATAGAGCGGTATCCCGTGCCCCTATTCTGAAGACTATGATTTGCCATCATCACGGGATCTGCAGAGGCAATTTCCCGATCTAGAGGCAAAGGCCCAATCAACAAATATGGAAGAGCTACTAGAACTGCTGCAGAGCATCTGCTTGAAAAGTTATATTTTGACCAGGAGGGGGGCTTAAGTTAAAAACCAAAAAAACGGCCCGGAAAAGCGCAGCGATTATCAAGTGCGGAGCCCTTTGTTTCAATATTGTGATCATAATATGGATAAAGCTGCTACCTGATTTTGCAGATGTGTATCGATGGAAACGAAATCACAATAAGTTAATCTTGCGTCAATTCAATTATTACAAGAGATCCTGACTAATGGCGGAGCAATAATGCCCACGTTTTTCTTCTTGATGGAATACGGCATTACCCAGGCCAGGGCTATGCACGAGATTACGGAGAATGGTAGACCGGGTCAAACGTTTAGACCAACCAGATTATTACGCTAAGTGTTGATCTTTGCGGAGCGTGTAAATGACAGCAGATACAAAAAAAGACATCGTGGATGCTCTTCCAGTCAACAGACCGGGGAATTACATGCTTCCTTCGGACAATTCCAAAACAGGATTGACATTCCAGCAGGAGGATACCACTATTTATCTACCCGGATTCAATTATGTCGAAGAAGAGCGGGCAAAAAGAAAGTATCAAGTTTTGATTTCCAAGTGATTATACGAGACGCTTTTCCATCATGAGAAAAGCAAATGGCTCCAGAAGAGCAGAATTCGTACCAATTTCAAGGAGAGAGACTACATCCGCCATGCGATTGGCGGAGACTTACTTGAACCTTCTGAAGCGCAAATTCCGTCAGGGGGAAAAATCACTGAAGCCACTTGCAACTATCAACGTAAATCGTAGAGAGCTGGCTTCGCAGGAAAGCAAAACTGCTATGGAAATCACTCCCAGCTCAGATGTTTTGTTGAGTTTTTGACTGAAGAGCACGAGAGCGAGAGTTGCTTTGGAGGCAACAGGTGTGGTTGGATCTAAAGCGATGGGGAATCTTAGTGGAGCGAGGTAAAAAAAATACATCCGCAAGGTGGCCCAAAACATTCAAGACTTCCACGTCTTGAGACCTATCCCTCAGAATCAGATTGGACGAGCTGAAGGTGGAGGCGGCGTCCTTTCCTCAAAAACGGCAGGTATTAAATCGATACAGATAGATTTGAGTTTACATTAAAAAAGTCTGCTTCCTTAAAATAGAGCAGCTTTTTTTATGTATTCTAGGCCAATTTTGAAATCTATTTTTATTCGGGCAATTAGTGGACGACCCGAATAATCAATCTTTGAAGGAATGGGTTAATCACCGATCAATCAATTCATAGTGTTAGGCATTGGTTAGTTTCCTATAAGTTTAATTTGGACCATTCTTGGCGATTCGTATGAGCAGGTTGATTAATAGTCGTCAGGGAAGGGTTGAGCAGTCCAGCCATGGCTAGTCATTGCGAAGCTAATGATTTTAAATCTTCCGGAATCCGGATTTTTGTTTCGTTTCACTGCATGGATAAAGTCGCAATTGCCAATTTTTTTCTACGGTTGACAAAATTACCCATCTGGGTCGGTTGGTGACCAAAAGCATGTCTGTAATTCAATTTTTATATTTCTTCTACTGACCATACAGCAATTCAAGCTAAGTAGGTTCCGCGGTAAAGTCCCAGCTTCTTTTTATTAGCATCGCAATTTAGCCTCTATAGCGTTCTTTTGTGATTTGAAAAGCTCTTTATGATCATTAGAAAGCTATTTTTTTTCAACCCTGCTGGATAAGATGTTTTCGTTCCTTTCGAAGGCCACTTTTCATAAATCATTGGCTTAATGAATTTTGTTAGTAGGAATCTCTGAGCAGATTCGATCGAAAAAAAAGTAGTGGAAAGCCACGGTTTCATATAGTTTTTTGAAGATGGGGAAACATCACTTGGTTTTCACTGGAAACTGACTTTTACTTACAGCATCAGCTCTTTCCGTAGAAGGGAGATTTTTCCGAATTTTCTTTTCGCGATTCACATCTTTCATGGGTGTTGTATACCAATAAATTGATGCCATTGTTCCTTTGAGGCTTATATCTTCGATTCCCATTCCCCAATTCCCACTTGGGCGAAGAAATTTATTAAATCCGGCTTTTCAGGAATGATTTTCTTGCAATAGTTTTTTTACTTTTTATTTTCACGAAAAGGGACTTCTTAGCAAAAACTCGAATTCTCTGAGATGGTAAATTTTCCACTTCTCAGCCATTTTTTTACTGATCACTTTCTTTTTGGTCATCTTTCGCTCAATCTCGTCTTAAAGGCTATTTTTCCATTCAGGGGCACGGAAGGGGGAAAAAACTGCTTGGGGAACGGCGCCCTTTAATTTTTTAAGTTTTCAAGGCGGCTAAATTTCTTTTGAATTTCTCTCTGCCTTTTGCTCCG